>Ga0137297_10012_pt1 | contig 180805 bp, 192 predicted proteins | sample RamsorincwithD2O_FD_97191 | JGI IMG/M metagenome (GOLD analysis project Ga0137297, IMG submission 97191) | Mouse cecal microbial communities from Vienna, Austria - Mucin amended with D2O | ecosystem: Host-associated > Mammals > Digestive system > Large intestine > Cecum | place: Austria: Vienna...
TCTTGATAGTGTCGGTAAAAACCGGAGGAATAGGCACTCGGAATTTGGCGCGGCGTAGCCGCCCAGTCCGAGTGCCGTTAGGAGTTGGCGTGCCTTGTGCACGCCAACGACGTTTGGGTTGGTTTGCCTTTTGGCAAACCAACCGTATAGCGAGCTTTGCTCGCTATACTTTTAGGGATTTTGCTTTTTGATTGAGCTTGTGTTTGTTAGTTTTTGGTATTCTATGCTATACTCTCGGAATGACAAAACATAAAATCAAGAATGGTCGTTTGTTTGATAATGATGTGCGTTTGGAGGTACACGAGAGAAGAACGGTGGATTATTTACTACAACAAGGTAAAGATATTGAGCTAATTTCACCGTCATATAATTTATATTCTAAAAGCCCAGACTTTTGGATGGATGGTGTAGCTTGGGAGTTGAAGTGTCCATGTGTTACGAAGTTAGAGCGTATTTCTTATCTTTTTCGGTATGCTACTAAGCAATCACCGCAGGTGATTTTTGATTTACGAAATATAAAGGGGGATAGTGCGGGTGTCATAAAGCATTTACAAAAACTTTTTCATATTTCGCGGAGGGTGCGACGTCTTATAATAATTAGTAAGGAAGGAAATCTGCAAATTTTGAAAAAGCCTTGACATTATATGAGGTATAAGTTATATTGATGATAGGTGGTGGCGACTTCGTTCCGCCGGGAATGGGGCCGAGCCATCAACGACGGGCAGTTTTGCCCGCCAAAGAGGGCGACTTCGTTCCGCCGGGAATGGGGCCGAGCCCTTTTTTATTGCTTTCGGGATTTGGTAACTTGTAAATGTGTTACAAGCTTAATTATTTTTTACCTCTGTTGGTTTGGATTTTTTCTTGGTCTTTTGGCGTTGTAATTGATATTCTTCTTCTGGTATCCAGTCAAATTCCCAACCGAAAGTATCAAAAACTTGCTTTAAGAATTTGCGACTGTTGATGTGTTTCATATTACCCATTCGGGCTACAAAGCCATCGATATCGCCCTCGCCATTGGTGGCTAATTTATAAGCGGCGCGGTAACAATTGTTGCGTACACGTTTGCCAGGGATGATGAAACGAGGATAAACCACGGCACCGATAAAGGGAATGCCTTTGTCGGCAGGCTGCTTGTATTGTTTCTTGGGGTGGAGGGTAAGTTTAAGCTCGCTGCGTAGGTATTTTTCAATTACTTTTACATCACGGAGCAATTGCTCATGTTTGTCCATGGGGACTAGAATAAAAAAGTCGTCCACATAGCGTCCATAATGTTTGTAGCCAAGGTCGAATTGCACGTAGCGGTCAAGTTGATCCAGGAAAATATTAGAGAGGAGTTGGCTAGTAAGATTACCGATTACGATGCCGCGTCCAGGTGGTTGATTAAAAAGGCTTTTACTTGGTGGTAACTGTTTCCAATCTGAGCGTTTGCCGCGAATGGCGATTTCACGCATGGGCTCATCGAAAATTACTTCGTGCCAAAGATATTTAAGGGTACCGTAGAGGCGATCTCGGTCATCGGGGTGGCAACGGATGCCGTTTTCTTTGTCAGGACGGGTATTATGGTAAAACTGTTGTTCGAGTCCCCAAAGAATACGTTCATAGAGTTTCTTGTGATCTAAGCTCATAAAATATCCTTGAATGTCAAGCTTGACAGCGTAGGCGGGGATGGTGTAGTTTTCAGTGACCTGGCGTAAATGATGAGCGAGACGTTTTTGGCCATAGAGTGTACCTTTGCCTTTGCGACAAGAATAAGAATCCGGAATAAAACGGCGATCCCACCAATCAGCGCAGATATTATAGAGAAAATGGTGCACTACACGGTCGCGAAAGGGAGCTGCTACGATTTCTCTAATTACTGGGTCGCGCACGATAAAAGCCACACCACGACTGGGTTTATAATAGCGACGCATGATACTGTCGCGCAGGTCGATGGTATCTTCCATGGCATTAAGTTCGTAGCGATGCTCGTCTACGGTATGACGTTTACCCTTACGGGCAGTGTCATAGGCTACCCAGAGTTCGTGGAGGAGAAATCTAGCGAAACGTCTGTCGTCGTAACTAGTCATTCGTGGTGGTAGCTTTCTGTTGGTCTTTGCGGCGTTGCTTAGCGTACTCGCGGGCAGTAACGCGTTCAATTTCTACTAACCTTTCTAGAATATCACAGAGCTCGCGATGATGAATTAGTCGAAGATTTTCGATATTGGCAAGGTTGTTGCGTAAATTGCGGGTATAAAGTAAAAGATTGAGTAGATTTTGAGCTTGAGTGGATTGTGGTTTGGTAGTTTGTCCAGTGGAGGTATAAGTAGAATCGGTAGGTCGATGTACAATACCAGAGCTAGGTTTGGCATTGGCGAAATTTAGATAACTCACTAAGATTTCATTGGCATCCATAATCATAGGACGTACTAAGGTTTCTCGGGCTAAAGTATCAGAAATCCGCTTGCAATTATTATAAAGCAAGCGGTTCATTTCGAGGATAATGGTATAGAGTTCAGGAATGGGCGAAAGTGGTAGAATGATAGAGGTAATGCGTTCTACATCTTGGTGAGAGCGGTCACGCAGTTTAGCAATTTGCTCATCACTATAGACTTTGGGTAGTTTATAAAAGTGAAGTTCTTCGGTACTGAGTTTACGGTCGGGGAAGATATTGATTTCTGCTAATTGTAGCTCTAGTTGTTCGAGGGCGCGTACTGAGACAACGCCATCCTCAGAACGAGAATAATCGTCGCTATCATTTTTGACGCTATAGCGGCGATGGATGCGGTCGGCGATCGTAAGAGTGTAAAATAACACTGAATGCCCAGCGATTTTGGAAAAGTTATCAGTAGAGTCAAAAACTAACAAGTGATGGTCATTGGTTTGCTCAAATTCCATAACTTGAGCCTTGATGAGGCGTTGACGTTGGCGCAATGCTTGACGGGCAGCACGAATGGAGGCTTTGGTGGCGGATGAGGCTGGCTCTTGCTGGAGTTTTTTTAGAGCAATTTCAAGTTGATGCAAGTCAAAATTTTCGTACTTGTCAATTTCTGCGGTCTTTATCGACGGCGATTTCGTCATTTGGTTTTATTTTTCTAAATTTTACCTATTATTTATATTATATATCATTTTGAGGCTTTTGCCCATAAAACTTATGTTATAATGAAAGGAAGGAGAGAATATGGCATTAATTGATGAGCAGTTTATGATGGAAGTCGGGTTGGGGGAGATGCCGGCAGCTGAGAAACAGGCTTTTATGGAACAGGCAACAGAAGAGCTGGAAGTGCGTGTGGGGCAGCAGATTAGTGCAGGACTGACGCCAGAGCAGCTACAGGAGTTTGAGCAGATTCAAGACAGCGCCGAAGTAGCGAGTTGGTTAGATAAAAACGCGCCGGATTTTCGTGAAGTAGTAGGGAAAGTATTTACGGCCTTTAAACAAGAGTTAATTCAAAACCAGCAACAGATTTTGGCTTGACATTTTTGATAATTTATGATAGAATGTAGGTATAAGGGCTTTTTGAGCTCTATCTTGTCATGGCTTGGCGTAACCATTCATGAAAGAAATGGCATCCATGGTTTTTTTGCCTTCGGGTTGCAAACGGTCGATAGCGACAAAATTACGGTCGGCACACTTGAGCATTAGCGGCGAACTGAGCTCTGGCGCAAGGGATGGATCGCAAACAATAGTATTGGTATCTACGACGTGAGATTCCCAGATGATGCAGGTTTTGCCATAAAATTCATATTTGGGCTTGGGAAAACCTTGGTAAGCAACAATTTGGCGAAAGATTTCTTGGGCAGTATGTTGTTCGGGATGCAATGTGGAATCTTTTTTGCTTAGTTTAGTGGTAAAAGTAGCTTTAGCATCATCTTGGGGAGTAGGCGTAAGGGAACGAACACGGCAGAGATTTTCTACGAGCCAGGTGGCACCAGCGGTGGCTAAGGATTTATAGATAGTGGTCTTGTCAAGAGGGAGATTTTTTAGGGTGTCCTGGTGATAGGTAGGACCAGCATCCATGGCTTTAACGAGGCGCATGATGGAGTAGCTAAAATCGGTGTCACCAGCTAGGATGGCGGATTCGATAGGTGAAGCGCCGCGATAAGCGGGGAGTTTGGAAGGGTGAAGATTAAGTATGCTTTCGGGAGCGAATGTTTCTAGAACATCGTTCTTAATCATAACCCCAAAAGAAGCAAGGATGCCAAAGGCTTCAGGATACTGTTTTTTTAGCTGAACGGCGGTGGTAAGGTCTTCCTTGGAACGGGCATGAAAAATGATGTTACAGTGTTTTGCTAGGATTTCTAAGGTAAAATCGGCCAACATGCCATTGCCAAAGAAGATGATTTGGGGAAGTTCAGTTGATCTATCTTCTCTAGGGACGCGTCGCTCAGGCCCGTCGTTACGGGCTTCGCGCGCTACATGCTCAGTCGTGACTTTTGCACTCTCTCTCGAAGATAAATTAACTGGACTTCCCATAGCCTATTCCTCTGGGAACAGATCGGTGTTATTCTTGATTTCTGTGTCGTAATCGACCGGTTGTAAATCACCTTTATCATCTAAGCGATAAAAGGCATCTTTGTCATCGCGGATGTGGTCGATAAAGAGAATGCCGTCTAGGTGGTCGATTTCGTGCATTAGAGTACGAGCGAGATAACCGTCAGCTTTGAGTCGGACGTCAGTGCCATCGGCTAGCTTGGCCTTGATTTTGACTTTGTGTGGACGCCCTACTAAGCCATAGATTTCTGGTACAGAGAGGCAACCCTCATGTTCTTTGACGATTTTACCATCGGTTTTGATGACTTCAGGATTGATGAGGGCGGTGAAAGTATTATTTTTCTTGTCGTCAAAGTCGTCACGTACAATGATGATGCGTTGATTGACCCCCATTTGTGGTGCGGCCATGGCGGCAGAGAGTTCATAGGGGTGTTGTTTTTCCCATTCCAGTGAGAGACGTACCATATCGGCGATGATTCCTTGAGTTTCATCAGTGATGTGGTTGACTTTGGATGATTTTTGGCGCAATCGAGGGTCAGGGGTAGTAATAATTTCTCTCATAGTTAATTAATTATAGCATAGATTTACAAAATTGATGGGGGGTCTAGTTCGATGCGGAATTTTTGGAAAGGCAAGAGGGCTTTTTGCAGAGCGGTGCGGGAAGGAGATTTGAGGATGAGTTGCCAAGTATAGCCGCGGTTAGTACGTTCATGAAAAGCTGGCATGGGTGGAGAGATTTGAATGTTTGGGGTGCGGCTCAGAACTTCATGGGCGTGCCGGATTTTAGCAAGGGTGGTTTTTTCGGTCTTGTAGGTAATAGCAAGGCGAGCAAGATAGGTGAAAGGTGGTAATTGTTGAGCGTGACGCTTTTGTAGGAGATACGACGCAAAAGTGGGGTAATCAGCTTTAATAGCAGTCTGGATAACGGGGTGGTTCGGTTGATACGTTTGCACAATGACGTTAGCAGTGTCGAGATGCCCACGACCAACTCGACCAATGACTTGAGTAAGGAGTTCAAAGCTGCGTTCTTCGGCTGCGAAGTCTGGTAAAGCTAAGCCAGAGTCGGCCTGTACAATACCTACGGTGGCTAGGTGGGGCAGATCTAGCCCGCGGGCTAGAGTTTGCGTGCCAATTAGGATATCGATTTCACCAGATTTGACGGAGTGATAGAGGCTCGCTAAGTCATGATCCTTTTTGTTATCACCATCAAAACGAGTGATTTTGGCTGAGGGGAAGAGGTGTTTTAGCTCAGTTTCAAGGAGTTTGGTGCCGAAACCTTTGTGAATAATATCAGGGTGATGGCAGTTTGGGCAGCTAGAGGGGACTTTTTCTTCGTGCCCACAGATATGGCAAGTGAGCAGATAGCCGTCGGCATGCAAGGTCATGGGTAGATAACATTCTGGACAGAGCGCCTGCCAACCACATTGTTCGCAAATTGTAAGAGGTGATGAGCCACGGCGATTATGAAAAATCAGGGTTTGTTGGTGATTATGGAGGTTTTGGGTAATTTTTTCTAGAAGTTGTTGAGAAAAATAACGATTTTTAGGAAAGTTTAGGCGGTCTTTGAGGTCAACAATAGTGACTTCTGGGTCAATAGCGCTAGTTTTGGCTTTTTGAGAGAGTTCGACGAGGGAATGGTGAGTTTTGGCTAGATGGTAGTCGACGATGTTGGGGGTGGCGGTTCCAGCAATGCAGGGGATTTTGAGCTGGCGTGCGATAAAACTAGCCAAGCGTAGAGCGGAATAACGGGGGTTATTTTCTTGGTAATAAGCGCTTTCATGAGCTTCATCGATGATGATTAAACCCAGATTACCAAGGGGAGAAAGCAAGGCTGAACGCGGCCCAATAACGATTTGCGGTGTGGGTGATACTTGGCACTTCTCCGAGCACGTTTGCCTCGGCCCGTCGTTACGGGCGAGGCTGCACTCCAAAAGCGCTCCCCGTTGGTCGCGACTGAGCTCTTGGGAAGTGCCAAGTATCACCTCTCCGCAGGTTGCCTCGAGCAGGTTGAGCCAGGTTTTGCGGCGTTCGCTGAGGGTTTGGTTGGAGTGGATGACGGTAACCAAATTACCAAAGGTTTGTTCAAAAATTCTGACTAATTGGCTGGTGAGGGCGATTTCTGGGACTAACAAAATGACGGATTTTTGCTCTTTTAGGCATTCTGCGGCCATTTTGAGATAGATATTAGTTTTACCGCTACCTGTAACGCCTCGGAGTAGACGCGTGGTACCTGAGGCCTCCTGGAGGGCTTTTAGGGCAGTTTTTTGGGCAGAATTAAGTTCAATTAACGGGATTTTGGCTTGATTTGTGGTATTTGGCCTTTCATTGGTCGTAGAAGGGGGTTCTGGTTTTCTGACGTTGTTTTTATCGGTTACGCTTGTATCGTCGCCTAGAGAGCCTTTTAGGGCGCCTCTAGCCGCGATTCCGGCCGGTATTATCAAGTTAGCAGTAGCAGGGAGTGTGGAAAGGTAATATTTTGCTAACCAGGTTATTGATTGAAGCAAATGGTGCGGGAGAGGATAGGGATGTAGCAAGCGCGTAATTGGCTTGGTAGGAAAGTTGACTTTGGCAATTTTGCGGGTGACAATTCCCGTGACGGTACGTTTTCCCAGAGGTACAAGTACGATTTGCCCTGGAAGTAGCTTTTGGTCGCTTTGATATGTTAGCGCACCACCATTTTCCCGAAAAACTTCGGTGGGGATTACCTCGAAATACATAGGGATATTATAACATAGGGAAAATTGGGTTGTAAAAATCACAACATGGGATATAATAGAAGGTAGAGGAGAGGTAAAATGTTAGATATCTTCATCACATCACGGGTACGACGGAAGATCGTTGTGGTTTTTGCGAAATATCCAGATTTTAAGACGCATGTGCGGGCACTGTCGAAGTTGATTAAGGAAGACCCAGGAAATATTCAGCGGGAGTTACAGAGGCTCGAGCGCGGTGGTTTTTTGTTGGTATCGCAGAAGGGTAACACCAAGATTTATCAAATGAACAAACAGTTTCCTTTGCTTAAAGAGTTGCAAAGTATGGTGATAAAATCTCAACAGATGTCCAAGACTAACAAAGCCGATAAATCTTTGGGGTGAGTGCGCTTTTTGAAGAGTTACTGCGGGTGCGGGAGGTAGAGCCGGGCTTTTTGGACCCAAAATACGATGAATGTATAGATGCTTGGGTTTTACCAGATATGGATAAGGCGGTAGAGCGAGTACGCCAAGCGGTGCAAAATGGTGAAAAAGTCCTGATTTATGGTGATTATGATGCGGATGGTGTAACTGCTAGCACGGCACTACGTGATATATTGGTTTTGGCGGGGGTAAAAGCGATAGAAATTATGTTACCAAACCGTTTCTTGGACGGTTATGGAATGAGCACTAAGGTAGTAGAGAAAGCAAAGGAACTAGGTGCTAATTTGGTGATGACGGTGGATTGTGGTAGCCGTAACCACGAGGTGGTGGCGCAATTAGCAGAGATAGGGGTAGATGTGGTAGTAACGGATCATCATGAGTGTGGTGATACGCTGCCTCAGGCCGTGGCTGTAGTTAATCCTAAACGCAAAGATTGGTTATCTTCGGATTCGTTAAGCCATTCTAAGACATCATTGCGAGAGCTGGCTGGGGTGGGGGTGGTATTTAAGTTGGCACAGGCTTTGGTAAAGGCTGGGCTGATACCAGAGGGGCAGGAGAAATGGCTATTGGATTTAGTTTTGATTGGTACGATTTGTGACAGTATGCGGTTGAGGGGTGAAAATCGGCGATTATGCTTTTATGGTTTTAAAGTTTTGGAAAAGACGCGGCGCGCGGGACTAAAGGAGCTGATGTTAGCCGCAGGGGTGAAACGGTTAAATAGTGAGGCAGTAGGATTTCAGATCGGGCCGCGTCTGAACGCCGCGGGTCGAATGGAAAGTGCTGAGCAGGCACTGCGGCTGCTGCTGGCGGAAAATCGTTCACAGGCAGCAATGTTGGCGGTGCAACTAGAAAATTTGAATAAGGCGCGCAAGACGCAGCAGCAGGCCGCATTCAAGGAAATTGAGACCCGCGGCGTGGATGGCGGGGCGGTGATGGTAGAATGTGGAAATTGGCATGAGGGGATTTTGGGTATTGTGGCAGGGAAACTAGTGGAGAAATATCACCGCCCCGCCATTGTGCTCGCCGAAACCGATGGGGTGTTCAAGGGCTCCGGCCGCAGCTTCGGCGAGTTCAACTTAGCAGAAGCGTTAGCGGTTTGTAAGGACTATATTGTTGCTGGTGGTGGTCACGCCGAAGCTTGCGGCCTGAAGGTGGCACCAGATAGAATTGATGATTTTCGGCGAGCAATTAATGCTTATTATGATGGATTGCAACTAAAAAACCAGGAACGTTTTTTGGGTATAAAGGAAGATTTACAGGTGAGGGATTTTGATCAGTTTTCACTGGAGTTAGTAACGGAATTGCAGAAATTGGAGCCGTATGGTATGGGGAACGAGGAGCCGATTTTTCTGTTGCCGGAAGTACGAGTAGTTGAAGCGGCTAAATTAGGTGCTGACGGGAAGCATTTACGTCTGACGGTTTGGGATCAGAATGGTAAAAGTTTAAAATTGATTCAGTTTTATGCGCCAGAAGAGTATTTACAGTTAAGGGGTGGTGAAATAATTAATGCCTGGATTACATTGGGGGAGAATGAATATCGAGGTTTGCGTAGTGTGGAGGGGAGAATCGTAAAACTAGCAATTGCCTGAGATTAGAGGTGTTTATGCTTGACAATATTTATTTTTTGTGCTAGAATGAGAATATAGCCCTCCGTGGAGGGATTATCTGTAGTGTTTACCAATAAAAAATAACCCCTGTGCGAGGTTATTTTTCGATTATTTCAGCCCAAGGCGCATGCGCTCGGCTTTCTCGGCGCGACGAATCTCGCGGATGATAGCCTTGCTGCGGCGTTCACGCTTCGAAATTGGCTTAGAAAAACGCATCTGCGATTTCTTGAGAGGCATGATACCGCTCTGCAAAACCTTACGATTGAAGCGACGAATGAGGTTTTCATTAGCCTCGTTCTGATCTTTACGTGTAACTTTGATTGCCATACTGTTTGCATTATAACAAATTTTTCTCTATTCGGCAACACTTTTTAGGAATTTTACGGTAATCTGATAACTAAGTTTTGGGGGATTTCGCAGGCTACGGCCGAGAACTAAGGGGGCACGCGCCTGTAACGACAGGTCGCGGGAACCCCGACCCCAAAATTTAGTTAGTAGATTACTAAAAGATTTGATGAAATGTGGTGTTATAATAGAAGTGTTATGATTATATTGATGGGTTTAGCGGGGTCAGGAAAAAGTACACAGGGTCAGATGTTAGCCGAAACTACGGGGAGAGTGTGGTTGTCGGCTGGACAGGTATTGCGCGATACGCCGGATGAACAGGTGCACGAATTACAGCGACAAGGCGAGCTGGTGCCAGATACGATTACGATTCCATTGATGGGACAGGCGATGGCTGAAGTTTTTGTGGCGGGTAAAGACGCGGTAGTAGATGGTTATCCGCGTACGGTGGAACAAGCAGAATGGATTGCGGCGAATGTGGCCGATAGGATTGAGGTGGTGGTGCGGATTATAGTTCCGAAAGCTGAGTTGATTCACCGCATGGAGCTACGGGGTCGGGCAGACGATAAGAGTATTGAAGCGATTGAAGAGCGGTTTCGGATTGTTGAACAAAATATTTATTCAGTTTGTGAGATTCTAGAGGCGCAGGGAGTGAAGATTAAGGATATAGACGGTGTGGGGACAATTGAGGAAGTGCAACAGCGGATAAATCAAGTGATAGCAGAGGCAGAAAATGAATAAAAAATTTGTTCAGATGTCTGAGAATTTGGAGGAAAAGATAGTCGCAATGCGGAAGGGCGGGAAGATCTTAGGTAATTTGTTGCGTGATTTGAAAGCCTATGTGCAAGCGGGTATGACTGGGAAAGAAATTGACGCTTGGGTACGGTCTGAGATTGAGAAGCGGGGAGCAAAGGTGGCGTATGATTATCTGGAAGAGGATTTTCCGGGAGCAATTTGTATTTCTGTAAATGACGAACTGGTGCATGGTGCGCCAATGGATGAGGTGCTAGAGGAGGGAGACAAAGTGAGTTTCGACCTCGATATTCTCTATGATGGATATTACGTAGATTCAGCCTTTACGATGATAGTAGGGGGGAAGGGTTCACCAGCGGTGAAGCAGATGATTGCAACCACCGAAAAAGCGATGTGGGCTGGGATTGACACTGTACGAGCGGGAGCAAAAATTGGTGATATTGGTTATGCTGTGGAAAAGGTGCTTAGAGCGGGTAAACTAGGAGTGATTGAAAACTACATCGGGCATGGGATTGGCAAAGAGATGCACATGAAGCCAGACGTGCCGAATTATGGGGCACGTGGGCATGGTTACACTTTGAAAGTTGGCGATACGATCTGTATTGAGCCAATGTCATGTCTAGGGAAGCCGGCGAATTATGTGGATAAGAGTAGCAATTGGACAGTGAAGATGAAAGATGGTTCAATTGGTTGTCATTGTGAACATACAATATTGGTTACAGAAGATGGGTGTGAGGTGCTGACGCTGCCAGATTAGGTAGGCCCTTCTGGGAGCAAAAGGGGCATTTTGCCTAGACATTGACGTCAAAGCGTGGTAGAATGGGGTTATAACGTTTTTGGATTACCGTCGCCTTTTGGTGACGGTAATTTCTAGCTTGAGACGTAAACGTCCGAGGCCGAAGGTGAACGACATAACTCTCCTTTCTACTATTTTGTTAAAAATTATCTAGGTGCCCCTTTACTCCTGTATTCACCCTAGCACAAAATTAGAAAATTTAGCAAGCATATCAGGTAAAAAAGTGCGAAAATATTGACAAAATTAGTAATCTGTGATACAATGTAAATATAGGCTTGTGAAATTTTAGCACGAGTTCTGGTTGTTTTACTGTGTTCTCCATATGAAGAAGGGAAGGTGATTTTTGTGGAGAAAAATTATAATTGTTTGTTTAACTTAAAGTATCAGCATTTGATTAAGGGCATCGTTAATGAAGTGAGACGGGCCGCCCGTGCTATCCCTGAGTTCAGGGATAGCAAAAGCGGGTGTATCAGGATTACGATGGTACCACTATCGGGCTTGGCGGACGCTTGGTTGGGCGGTGGGCTGAGTGAGTTTGGTGAGTTTTCGGAAGTGAATACGCATGATGTCTGCGAACGGGATTTCTCTTATGCGATTTTTCCGGGAGGTAGCCATACTATTCAGTACGTTTGTGAGGACGGTCACACGGAACCCGTAAACTGCTATGGTTATTCTGCCTTGAAGGTGGCTTATGCTTCGTGGGAGCGAAAGTTCACTGAATGGATACAGAGAGAACCGTTGATGGAAGGTTGCGCTACGGCAGAATATGAAGAACGTACAAAGTTCTTTTGCGCAGAAAATGGTTATTCTAGGGATGAGGGCGTGGTCTACACGACTATCTACCTGGACGGGGCAAAGTTTATACGGCTGTACGTCACGGTGAGTGGGGCTCAAAGCGGTGCGGATGACAAGAGGTGTGCATTTGCGGGGATGATGGCGGTGCAGGATTATTTTCTTAAGGCACCGGAAAGCGTTTATTTGCCGGATGACGCGGAGTTGGAATTTGTACTGAAACCTGATTTTGTTTCAGTACATGAAGCTTGAGTTTAAGTTGAGTAAATGTGGTAAAGGCCTGGGTTTGTAACATAAACCCAGGCTTTTTGGTGGTTGCAAATATCTGGTTTTAAGCTATAATGAGCTTATGGATGAAATTTCGCGCTATGCAGTTGGACTAGACGTGGGCACAAATAGTGTGCGCACGGTGGTGGCGAGCGTGGCGGGAAATGGAGCTTTAAATGTGATTGGTTATGCCGAGGTGCCAAATTCTGGTATGCGCCGGGGAGTGGTGGCAAACCTTTCGGGCCCAGCGCAGGCGATTGATCGAGCTTTAGGCGAAGCAGAGCGAATGAGTGGTCACGAGGTGAATAGTGCTACGGTTTCTATCAATGGGCCACAGATTGTGTCGACGCGAACTGAGGGGATGATTGCGGTCGGTGGTATGGAACACGAGATTACTGAAAGCGATTTGGCACGAGTAGAAGATGTGGCTTTGCAGGGGCGGATTCCGGCGAATCAGGCGGTGCTAAAGGTGATTCCGTTGCAGTTTGTGCTAGATGGACAAGGCGGGATAAAAGATCCACTAGGCATGACGGGTTCGAGGCTAGAGATGAAGGCGAATGTGGTTTCTACTATGACGCCGAATTATGAAAATTTGCGTAAGACAGCCGAGCAAGCGAATGTGACTACCGAGCAAGTAATTCCGAGTGTGGAAGCAGCGGCACGTGCTGTGTTGACTGAGCGCCAGCGCGAGAATGGTGTGGCAGTGGTGGATATCGGTGCGGCGACGACTGGGGTAGCGGTGTATGAAGAGAATGATTTGCAGTATATTGGTGTGGTACCGGTAGGGTCGAATAATATTACCAATGATCTTGCAGTGATGTTGGCGATTGATACTGAAGTGGCAGAGGAGATTAAGCGTCGGTTTGCTACAGGAAGTTTTGGTGCGGTGGATGCACCAGTAGTGATAAGATGGCGGGGAAAGGAATTGAGATTTGAGCGAAGCCAGATTGATGAGGTGGTGCAGGCGCGGATTGAGGAGATTTTGGATTTAGTACGTAAGGAATTGAAAAAAGCGCGGTATGATCAGAGGTTGCCAGAAGGGGTGGTTTTGACTGGTGGCGGTGCTAAGATGCGCGATATTGATAAATTCGTGCGTGAAGTGCTAGAAACTTCGGTAAAAGTTGGTGTACCAACGGGTTTGTCTGGCATGACGGATGTTTTAGGTAAGCCAGAATATGCAACAGCAGTGGGGTTGATGCTGGCATCACTGGATGGTGGGTCAGCCGTCCAGGGTAAAAAGGTACGGGGTAAGGCTAAAAAGGATAAAAAACTTGGGATATTTAAGCGTTTCTTGAGTAAATTTTAATAAATCTGGTAGATGTGTGGTATACTAGAGAAAGATAAGAGAGGATAAGCGAGGTACTAAACTATGCCTGAGATTAAGCCAACAGAGGTAGAGAGTTCAGCAAGTATTAAGGTTGTCGGTGTAGGTGGCGCAGGCGGCTCAGCAATTGACCGAATGAAAGAAGTCGGTTTGTCTGGTGTGGAATTTGTAGCAGTGAATACGGATGCACAGGCTTTGCATCATTCGAGTGCTGAGACTAAGGTGCATATTGGACGTGGTTTGGGAGCAGGTGGTGACCCGGAGAAAGGTCGCGATGCAGCTGATAGCGCTCGAGAAGCGATTGGCAAGTCACTTGAGGGTGCAGATATGGTGTTTATTACCCTTGGTGCTGGTGGTGGTACTGGTTCTGGTGCTGGTCCGATTGTGGCAGAAGAAGCTAAGAACCGTGATATCTTGACGGTTGGTGTGGCTACGCGCCCATTTACTTTTGAAGGGGCTAAACGGCGTGAGAATGCTGAGGTGGCAATAGATAACTTGTCTAAAAATGTTGATGCTTTGATTACAATCCCAAATGATAGGTTATTGCAGACGATTGATCCACGGACGCCGCTCCTGGAGACATTTAAGATTGCAGATGATGTTTTGCGCCAGGGTGTGCAGGGAATTTCCGAGTTGATTACTGAGCATAGCTTGATTAATCTCGACTTTGCCGATGTGAAAGCTGTGATGAAGAACGCTGGATCAGCGCTGATGGGGATCGGTCGTGCGTCTGGGGATAATCGTGCAGTGCTTGCGGCACAGCAAGCGATTGAAAGTCCGTTGATTGAAGTAAAGATCGATGGTGCTAGGGGCGTGCTGTTCTCTGTGGCTGGTGGATATGATATGGCAATGAGCGAGGTGCAAGATGCAGCTGAAGTGATTACGGCTGCGGTGGCACCAGATGCAAATATTATCTTTGGAGCAAGCATCCGCCCAGAGTTAGAGGATGAAGTAGTGGTGACGGTTGTAGCAACCGGATTTGATTCAGAATATTATCATAAACTGGATGCAGAGCGTGAAGCGGCTGATCGCCAGGCAATGGCTACACAGACAGTGGCAGATGTAATGCCGCAGAGTGGTGCTGTAGACATGAATAATAACAATAATTATGGTAGCTATGGCGTTAATAACAGTTATAGTGGTGGGTATTCTGGGTATAGCCAAAGTAGTGCTCAAGTGCAGCAGCCAGTGGTGGCTAGCCAAGCGACAGAGAATGTAGCTACAGATTTTACGTCTAGTGATCGTTCTAATATGTGGGATTCGATTCGAACAGAGAATGAAGATGATTTGGACGTGCCGCCGTCTTTGCGCGATCGATTGCGGGGAAAGAATAAGGAGTAGGTTCTGGTGAGTGCAGCGGCTCCGAGAATTGGTGATAGTAAAGTCCTCGAGAGTCGAGAGACTGATGATGGCACGACGATTCGCCGTCGGCGCGTGAGCGCCGACGGCCATCGATTCACGACGTATGAGCGAATTGAGCCGCCGCAGTTGATGGTACGTAAGCGGAGTGGTAATCGCGAAGTGTTTGATCGCGATAAGTTGATCAATTCCGTGCGGCGCAGCGTGGGTAAGTTTATGAACTCTGAGCTGGAAGTGGAGGAGGTCGTGAATCGAGTCGAAAATCACCTCCGCCAGTGTAGTGAGGATGATGTGACATCGGAACAGGTGGGGAATGCAGTCCTCGATGTACTGGCGGAGCGTAATGAAGTAGCGTACGTACGGTTTGCGAGCGTGTTTTTGAAATTTACGACACTGGATGATTTTGAAAGAATTTTGCGGGAACGCAGAAAGAAAGGGTGTAATATATGCGAGTAGTATGTATTTGGCGAAGAAGTAGCGACTATGGTCGAATGGTAGAGGAGTGGTTGACGGAATTTGAGCGTCGTACCGGTGTAGAGATCGAGAGCTTGGATCCGGATAGTCGCGAGGGTGAGAGCCTGTGCCGAGCTTATGATGTAGTGGAATATCCGACAATTTTGGCACTGAATGATGATGGGAGTGTGTTGGCGTTGTGGCGTGGGCAGATGTTACCGACGTTTGATGAAGTGAATTATTGGGTGATGAAGTAGACAAGATTTTTTGTGCTGTTTGAGCATGAGAAACTGGGGCACTGGGTGCCATTAATGCTATTGTAGCATAGATTATATAAAAAGTCAATAGTGGCGGTAAGGCTTTAGATATGCTATAATTGTGGTCAAGAAAAGCGTTTGAGCGGCTATCAACCGTGAGCTAGCGAAAGAACGAAATCTGCGGATTTCTATTAGAATCGCTCGTGAATCTGCGTGAAAGATGAATTGAGAGTTTGACTACAGTTGTAGTTAAGAAGTTAGATGGTACCGCCCGCTGGGTTCTAACGGCAATTATTTATATTATTATTGCCGTGACCGGCGGGAGTTGATTTATGAGATATAAAGCAGGACAAAGGCGCCGCGCTAGTGAATATGAGCCAGCGTTGGTGGAGTGGTGGAAGAAAAATCGGACTTTTGAGAAGTCGGTCGAACAAAGGTCGATTGATGATAGTTATGTGTTTTATGATGGACCTCCATTTATTACGGGGATGCCACACCATGGCACACTGCTTTCTAGTATTGTGAAAGATGCAGTGCCGCGGTTTTGGACGATGCGAGGGAAGCGAGTCGAGCGACGTTGGGGTTGGGATTGTCATGGTCTGCCGGCGGAAAATTTTGTAGAGAAGCAACTGGGGATTACCGATCGGCGAGAAATTGGCACGAAGTGGTCGCTGGAAGATTATATCCTGAAGGCACGTGAGAGTATGGTGGCGAATTCGGAGACTTGGGAAGGAACGATTGACCGGATTGGTCGGTGGGTCGATTTTAAGGGGGCGTATCGCACTATGGACAAGGATTTTATGGAGTCGGTATGGTGGGCGTTTAAGACTTTGTATGAGGCGGGGAAGATTTATGAGGGACGCAAGGTTTTGATGTATGATACGAAGTTTGCTACTCCAGTGTCGAAATCTGAGGTTACGATGGATAATGATGCGTATCAGACGGTGACAGATCCGAGTGCGTATGTGAAGTTCGAATTGTTTGATGATGCGGAAGGGCCGACTTATTTCCTGGCTTGGACGACGACACCCTGGACTCTGCCGGCGAATATGGCACTCGCGGTCAATCCAGAGATGGAATATGCGACGGTGCTACTAAAAGAGACGGATGAAAAGTTAATTCTGGCAAAAAGTCGCATTGAAGTGGTGATGAAGGGTGTGGGATACGAAGTTCTAAGTGAATGTAGGGGGGAGGACTTGGTGGGGCTGGAATATTGTGGCTTGATGGGGGAGGCGCTGGCGAATGTGGGGGAAATGGTCAAAGCGAGAGGACGGGTTCTGGCAGGGGATTTTGTTTCGGACGTGGATGGTACAGGGATTGTGCATATTGCACCGGCTTATGGCGAGGACGATTATGGGATTTGTCAGGAAAACGGGGTGGGGTTTGTTGATGTTTTGGACGAATATGGGTATTACCTGCCTGAGGCGGCAAAGAAATTGCATGAACTTGGCGTGCGCGACACTGATGAGCGGGGAATTGAAATCTGGGCGGGGAATAAGTTTATCGCGAAGTGTCTTGAGGAAAAAGGGATTGTTTGGAAGATTGAGTATATCAAGCACGAATATCCGTTCAACCCGCGTTCGAAACAGCGAATTATGTATCGGGCGTTCCCGAGCTGGTTCTTTGATGTGCAGAATCAAAAGACATTAATGATTACTCAAAATGAAAATGTGAATTGGTTCCCGGAATATCTGAAACACGGACGTTTTGAGAAGAATATTGAGCAGGCGCCGGATTGGAATCTCAGTCGCGATCGTTTTTGGGCAACGGCGATGCCCGTATGGAAAGGTGAGAAGACTGGGGCGATTAAGGTTTTTGGAAGCTATGATGAACTGGAGAAGTATTCGGGGAAGCGGCTTGATGATTACCATAGACCATGGGTGGACGAAGTGGAGTTTGATGGTATTATAGCTGGAACAGAAATTCTAACAGAAAAAGAATGGGAGGAGCGTGTAGTAGAGGCCGAGAAGACCGGTGCAGATTTGTCTCCAGTAGTGAAAGATCATTTTAAGCGGATTGATAAAGTGCTAGATTGTTGGTTTGAGAGCGGAAGCATGCCGTTTGCACAGTTGCACTATCCGTTTGAGAATAAGGAGAAGTTTGAGCGGAATTATCCGGCCGACTTTATTGTCGAATATGTTGGACAGGTTAGGGCGTGGTTTTATTACGTGCACTGCGTGAATACGGCGCTTGCGGAAGTGGGTGGATTTGGTGAAGCGGCTAAGGGGCGGGCTGAAAAGAATGCCTTTAAGAACGTGATTACGACGGGGACGTTGGCGGGGAATGATGGGCGAAAAATGAGTAAGTCGCTGGGGAATTATACTGATCCGAACGAGCTAATGAATCAATATTCGGCGGATGCACTGCGGTTTTTGCTGCTATCGAGCCCGGTGCTTTCGGGGGAAGATTTTGCGCTGACCGACAAGGATGTGAGCGATGTGCAACGGAAGCTCGCGATGATTTGGAATGTATATGATTTCTTTACCACTTATGCGGAGGTAGACCAATGGACTTCTCCATTATCTTCGGATTCGGTGAGCCTCTCCTCATCTAAAGAATCGGACCTGGCTCAGCCGGTAAATAATCCTCAGATGACGGAGAAGTCATTAATTAACCCGTTGGATAAGTGGATTATTGCGCGGTTGCATGAGCTAAAGCGTGATGTGACTGAGGGGATGGAGGAATATAATATTCCGAAGGCTTTGAGTGGGGTGTTGCCGTTTGTGGATGATCTCTCTAACTGGTTTGTGCGGCGGAGTCGGCGGCGCTTTTGGAAGTCAGAAGATGATGCAGACAAAGCTGAAGCCTATTGGACTTTGTGGAAGGTTCTAAGTAAATTGGCACAAGTTTTGGCACCGTTCACACCGTTTTTGGCTGAGGAATTATGGCAGAATGTAGTGGCAGATGGTAATCCTGACAATTCGGTACATTTGACGGGCTGGACAGAGCCAGGCGAGATTGATCAAGAGATTTTGGCACAGATGAAGCGAGTACGCGAGGTAATTAATGAGGGTTTGGCACTCAGGATGCAGAAGTCGGATACTGAAGCACAGATTAAGGTACGTCAGCCGTTGAACAAATATGTGTATGCAGGTGAACAATTACCGGAATGGGGCGAAGAAATTGTGTGTGATGAGGTAAATGTAAAGACAGCAGAGAATGGCGCGGAGACTTGGCTGGATAAAAATATTACTGAAGAATTGGCGCGCGAGGGTTTTGTGCGGGAGTTGATTCGAGCAGTACAAGCGGCACGTAAAAAGGCTGGTCTGAATGTTGATGATCGGATTAAACTCAGTGTGAGTTGTGAAGTACCAGAGGAGTGGCGTGAGACTTTGCGGAACGAGGTTTTAGTAAATGAACTGACTAGTGGAGAGAATTACGCTTACGATGAGATTGCTAAGGTGGCTGGGGAGAATGTGACAATTAGCCTAGAAAAAGTTTAGCATCTTGATTTTTCCGGTGTTGTATGCTATAATCATGGAGATGAGGTGGTTTTTGATGGCAAAAATATTGTTGCTTTGCTGACAAAGACTAAAACTTAGTTTCTACCTCAGTACTTTGAGATTGAGGTAGAAATGCGCAAAATTTTGTTGTTCTGTACGGAAATGTTACCAGTAGGGGGTAACATCGACAGGGTTAGGAGGGAAAATGTCGAAAGTAAATCAGAAAATGGAATTAGAAACAATGGACTTTGTGACAGGTGAGCAGGAGGCGGTGGCTCGGGCGGCACATGAGGCGTCAAAAATACCGCTAGCTCTGAGGAATGCCGAGAGACGATATCGGATGGTGTGTGCAGGCACTATAATTATACTACTGGTGTGGCTGGCGTTTGTCGTAGTATGTTTGGAACCAATAGTAGACTCAATAATGAGTTGGACGACCTTTGGTTTTGTTGTCCATATCTCTGGCCAATTATATTTTCCTGGGTTCTCGTCTGGACTTATCGTGGGTGTAGTATTCGCGTTCTATAGTCCCTCGGAACATAGTCGTAGATTTGGAAGGCAATTCCAGATTGGGAGGCTGATTTTGCCTGCGCGATTGATAGCTGTACTTGGGCTGATGACTGGAGTATGGCTAATGGTGCTAGTGGCTTGTCGTTATACTCAGATGGTTGCGTATGACGTAACTTGGAAAGAAGTTGTCTTTATTGCCAATATGACGGGGTACATAGTAACTCTGTTGGGTCATTGGCTCACAAATGCCGTAATTGGTGTATTTTTGACATCGCGCCAGCAGCTAATTCGGGAAGAATTTTACGCTATGGGTATTTTTGATTAAAATTACACCATGTATATCTTAGCAATTCTACCACCAATAGTATAAAGCTCTCTGTAAAAGAGGGCTTTTGCTGTATAGAATATTGTATAAATATTGACTTTTTTGAAGATGTGTGCTATAATGGAAGCATGAGGACTTTGTAAAGGCACCTCAAGTAGCTTAAAAACTAGCTGAAAAGATAGATTTTAGGCAGGTTTTTGGTGCCAGTAACTCGTTGATTTGTTTTGGAACTCGTGGTTTTGGCAAGAATATAGAAAAGGAGAGAGTTGTTATGTGTACGAAGAGAATTTCATGCGAACAGTTGGAAAAGGTTGTCGGAAGGAGATGTTTTGTGACGCGTCAGCGTTTCGGGATTCCGCTTTTGTTGGCGGACGATGGTAGTGCTGAGCGGTCATTAGTGGTCTATACCACGGGTCAACATTTTAGCGTTGACGAGGAGGGTAACTTGGTCTCCAGAAACCCATTAGGCTTTGAGCAAAATAGCGAAATTATCAAACGTATGAACCTCGGTTTATCGGAGGATGCGGGTATCTTGTGGGTAAATCTTTCCAAGAAGGCTTCAAAAGCCTTGGATGGCAAGTCTATTGCTGTAGTGGATTTGGACACCACAAAGATTGATGAATTGCTTAGCCAGAATTTTGACTTTGCTGCAATGTGGGGTGTGATTTCCGTATTGAGGCACAGGGTTACACATTGGTTAGTGCGTCAACCCTTGGCGTCGGCAAAACATTTGAATCTTAATGCAATTCAGCGCAAAGCTGATGGTTGCTGGCAGACGGAAAAAGAGCTCTACTTTATCGTAACGGCAGGCTTTATCAATACCGTGGAAGATTTTGCAGATGATTTGAGCCCGGAAGAGTATGAGGAAAAATTAACTGAGCTCTATAAGCAAAATCTCGATGAGTTTCTGGAGTCGTATGCGGCTCTTGAGAAAATATCAAGGAAAGAAGAAGCACAACAGCATCGTCGGCAACTGGATTTACCTGGGATGAGAGAGACTGCTTATGATTTTGTACAGCAGTACGAACAACTTATGCAGGATGAGTCTTTCTGTTTCTATCTGCAGAAAAGGGAAGAAACTACCTTTGATGTAGAATTTGATGCAGAGCAGGATAGATTGAGCTTTGCCGGGAAGTGCTGTGACTTATCTAAAGACGTACTGGATGAGTGCAAGGCTTTGCTGGAGCAACTTCAGCAAAAAGTGACCGATTTTAAGAATCGGTCACGAAAAGTAGAGGGCTTTCGCATGATTTTAGAGGACGTAACACGCGCGATTACGATAACCGATTGGTATGGCAAGTTGGAACAGCGCGTGGCACGGCGACCGGCAGTTTTTAGGACCGTAGAAGTTGAGCTGATGGAAGAATACGCCTACATTGTAGTTTTGCGCGGAGACAAAGAAAAAAGTCGTTTGCGCTTTAGTTACGATGAGGTGGCAAAATTTCATAATCAGTTGATAAAACTTGGGTTAGTGAGTAACGCTTCTAAACTTGAGAACGATGCACGTACAGAAAAATCTCACGGCTGGTTTTTAAACGCGATGATGCTGCATGATGATGACCATGATGAGTCGTATGCTGAGACCTAATGTTGTCGATTTTAGCTAGTGAATCCCTTGGCTTAAGTTTGAGCCAGGGGATTTTTTAGGCATTTTTTATTATTTCACAGAGGTGGTAGTAGGGAAGTTTGCGGATTTTGCAAAAATAAAGCATAAAAGGTATTGACTTTTTGAGGAAGGTGTGCTAAGATAAAGACAGTTAGATAATAAACAAAAACGAATAACAAAAATATCTAACCATAAAATTAACGCTAAGGCTAGAGTGTAGGCCCAGCACCAAAAATAAATACAACAAAAAAGGAAAAGCCATGAGCGAAAAAATTAACATTAACCAGGGAGAAACCGATGTAAAGAATAATATCATCGACTTTAGTACATTGGAGACTGCGGGTCGAGAAGACGATAGAGATACATGGAATTCAATGCAATTGTTTGGCGAAAGTGATGGAAAGGAGGCAGATTATAAATCGCCAACACATTTGAGCAGTGAGGCCATGCAGAAGTTAAAGATAGCAAAATCTGGTAGAATTGGAGCAAAGATCTTTGATGCTCTTAATATGAAAGCAGCGTAAAAGAAAGGAATTGTTTATACGATAGATTATTCGTAGCGTAGTGATCAATATATAACTTTAGTTTAATAAAAGGATAAAGTATAAGATAGAGATGTAAAAACCCGAACTTAAGTTCGGGTTTTTAGGCGGTTGTGTTTTGGTGAAACTGATGATAGAATAGACGTAAGGATAATGAAGAGGTAGTACTAGGTATGGAGGTGCGGTTGCCAGAGAGCTATGATGGTGGTATGTATGATACCGCCAGGGCTTGGGAGAGGATGCTGCAGCTGAATGATGCGGCTGAGCAGAAAGTTGTGACTGCCGAAGAGGAACGGGCTAGTGCTACAGAGAATGATTTACGGTCTGGAGAGATACGATCGTTGGGGAAGAACGCATTGAGGGCGGTGGAACCAAAGGCGGAAGAGAATGAATTAACTGAGACCGAGGAGCTGGATGCGGAGGAGGACAGGTTGCCTGAGGATGCGGAAGAGAGTGACACTGAAGTAAGTGATGAACCTGAGGAAGTGGAAAGTGAGCTTGCGACGCAAAGTGACCCAGCGAAGCGGAAGGGATTGGACGCTTGGCTGGAGAGTGTTAAAGGAACGCCAGAAGAGTTTTGGGAGAAACAGGCTTATGAGGTTTGGCTGGATCGTGAGATCGCAATGGATAGTTATGTTCCGCGATTGGATATGCTCGTAGACGGGGCGAAGAAGATTTTGCGAGAGCAGGTGCCAGGGCTGAGTGATGCAGGTTTGGAAGAGCGAGCGGACTTGGCGGTGAAAATGGTGTTGGAGGATTTGGTGACGCAGGAAGCAGATGTTTTGGCTGGAGCGAAGTTGGATCGTAAGGGTAATCGAAAATTAGCTAAAGGTTGGCAGGAGAAGTTGCTACATGGGGCATATGCTCAGATGCGGCGTCAGTTGTTGGATATATATGGTGATGATTCTTTGAAGGGAAAGGTCAGTGGTGATGAGTTGACTGAGGATGAGGCGTTGGCTTGGCGGACGGAAGATGCGCCACACCCACCAGGAACGTTAAATATGGCAATTTTGTATCGGAAATATCCTCGGCGCGAAGGAGAGGGGGCGGATGAGTATTTTGGGAGACTGCAAAACTATACACGTCAGGATAAAGTTCGGGAAGCGCAGTTGAAAGCGGATGAAGAATATGAAGGATTGCATCCGAAGAAAGAGGCTGAACCGGTGGTAGAAAAAGAGGGGAAAGTCGAAGGTGCCCTGGATAAAGAGACGGAGTCAGAAGCTAAGGCGGATGTGGTAGAATTTGTGAAGCCTGAGCGAATGGGGGTTGAGGAACTATTAGATGGACAATTGAAGGGTTGGGGGAAAGTGAAGGCGAGACTGGAGGGCGAAATGGAGGTTTTGCCAGATGATCACCCGAGGAAGTTGGAGTTGTTACAGAGTTTTGATAATTTGAAATTTGCAGTTTTGGATTTTTTGGCAAACTTTAAGGCGGTGCAGAATGATATTGAGCGGGGAAAGGCTCTACGGCGGGGTGGTATTATGCCAGATGAAATGGGGGATTTTGATTCGGATGTTAGTGCGAAACAGGCTTTATCGCTAGATATGCTATATTCTGATGGGACTTTGAAGCGAGGGGCATCGGCGAGTAAGAACTTGAGGCGTTTAAAGGTGGCGGAGAAACGGGCGGAGCAGGAAATGTTGGATTCTCAACAGAGGATAGATAAGATTTGGCAAGAGGCTAGTAGAGCGGTTAGTGTGGAGCAAAATAAGTATAATCACAATAGGGAATTGTTGGCGCAGAGTAGCGGGGTGGGGAGGAGATTGAAGAAGGACGCTGAACGTGAGCGGGGGGAGAAGAAATGGGATAAACAAATCGAAGAAGGTAGTGTGGTGGTGCACTTTCCGACGGCTGGTGCTGCGGAAAGTTGACGGATGAAAGTACTTGTGGTAAATTTAAGAAAAGTCATGTAGAAAGGTATTTGATGCCGGAAATAAAACCTACCCAAACAAGAATTATCAACACGTTTATAGATAAGATGATGGTTGACAAGGATCTTGGCGCTATGAGCACTGAGGAGCGTGATGCGTTGCGCAAGAATTTACGTCAAAAGGCGGAAGAACAGATTGAACAGGCGATGTTGGCGGCACTTCCAGATAAGAAGTTGTTAGAGTTAGAACAATTAGTGGATACTGATGCAAGCGATGATGTATTGGACGACTTTTTTGCGAATTGCGGTATAGATTTTACTAAGGCAGCGGAGCAGGCGATGGTAGAGTTTCGAAAGGCATTTTTGAATAGTGCGGTGGGGGAGGCATAAGATGGTTGGGGAGAAGTTTGAGCATAAAGAGGGGAAAATGGGCGGGGAGCAGTTTGCGCTGTATCAAGATGTTGGACAAAAGGTTACAGGGGCTCTTTTAGCCGAGCTACGAGAGATGAAACCTGCAGAACGAATGGAACATTTTCCGTGGTTATTGCCATCGAGCGAAGAGTATTGGTATGTCGATGGTATGATAGCCAGTGGTCATGGTACGGATGAGGCATATCAGGCGATTTTTGGTGATCGTTATCAATCAGGTGGTGATGACGGCGAAAGACCAGTAGAAGAGTCGAGGTCTGATGGTGAGGAAGAGTCGGAAAATGAGGAGATAATCCCAGAAGCAAGAGAGGCGATTGCGAGGGTAGTAGAAGAGAGCAAAGATCGTTATGGGAATTCTATTAGTGCAGAGTCGATTGCGAATTTGTATGATTTGGCTCAGAAAGATCCAGAGAAATTTGCGCAAGAAATGCTAGAGTACGACAGACAGCAGCAGCGTGAAGCCGCTAGCAAGGGTTACGAGAATGCACAAAGCGAGATTGCTCGGATTTTGGCTGGCAGGACGCCAGAAGAGTATTTGGAAGTAGCTGCGGATACTATTCAGTATTTACAGAAAGAGATTGATGACGAAAAGGGAAAGATATATCCGGATGAGTTAAAAGATTATCATCAAAGAATGATTAACGAGGCTGAAGCGGCTCTTAGGGAATTGCATCGTAAATATGCTTTGATTGCGAATTTGGGTAAAGGTGAGGATGCAGTGCCGGTATCACCGCGTGATGTAAATGAGATGTTGGAGTTGCCAGAGAATCTGGAAGAGGAGAGCAACAAGACTGATTTACGAACAGAGTTATTAGATGTAAGTAGCGCAACTTATGAGACTGAGAAGAACCTGCGACGTCAGAGGTTTGAGTATGTGGCGCAATATTTGCAGCCAGACGAGGCGAAACGCTTGTTGGATGAACTAGATAGTGCTGAGGCATTGGAAAAAGAGTTAAAAGATAAAGCGCGGGCGAATTTTGAGACACCGCCAATTGATGATGGAACTGGCACGGATGAAGATATTCAGCAGGCGGCTGAGGAGGCTGGTAGAAGTTCAAGTGATGGGAGAGGTCATCAAAGTTCGGAGTCTAGGTCTAGGAAGCAGGCGAGCAGAGAGTATTGGGATGGCTTACATAATTGGTCTGTCGAGAGTAAAGTTTCTGGTGATTCTGATCAGTTTGATAGATTTGGTGAGCCAATTTTGTCAACGGCGGAACGACAGGGTATACTCAAGAAACTGGGTGGTAAATTGTTTGGGAGTGCATCTTGGAAGAAGGTTTGGCGAAATGCTCTGAAGGGCGTACTTGTTGCATTGATGGCTGGATCTGTCTTGTCGTCAGTTCCATCTACTGGGCGGATTTATGCTGCAGAGGCTACAGAATCACAAGATAATGTTGACACAGAGCATGGTCAGCAAGTTGCTGGGGCTTTGGAAAATTCCGGCTTAACCGGAGATTCTGCACGGGCGTTAGCAGAATCTCTAGGCATGTCAGTAGAAGATTTGGTTGGTGGGGAGGTTAATTTTTCTGCACACGATTTATTGGCTGAGGGTTCTGCGCTATATGAGGGTATTGCGGATCGTGAAAGCAGTATAGTGACTTCTAGCGGTATGATTATGGATATGGCGAAGTATAATGATGAGGCGCGTCATGGAAATAGTTTTGCGGTCAGTATTGTTGACTTAAAAGACGATAGAGAGGCGCTGGTGAATGCCTTGATGCAAAATAGTATTGAGTTGCCATATCAGTTGGCTTCGACGACCGCAGCAATGCCAGAGCTGCTGCGTGCGTGTGGTGTGGATGAGACTGTGATAGCAAATGAGAACGTGGCAGAGCGAGCACAAGCAGTGATGGATGCGATGTTGGCTGATGGTGGTGGGGATTTGCAGAAGAAATTAGCGGCTGCTCTTAATATTGCATTGCATAATGAAAACACAAATATTGATGTGTATCAAGAATATGGCAGAGAGCGAACGTTTTATGTACGGCCTTTGAGTGCTGAAAACATTCAGAAACCAGGAGATATTCAGTTGAAGACAGACGTGAAGCAGCGGGACGGCGATTGGCAGGTGCAGATTGATGTGGCTTACGAGAATGGCGCACGTGAGGTGATTGATCTGAACCTGGGATGCGGTGGGCAAGTTAATATGTATGCGGAGAGTTATGTTGTGCGTGTGCCGTTTACAGACGAGAATGATGTTGTGCATGAAAAAGTGGGAGTTGTTACGATTGTGACAACTGAGCATGAAGATGGGACGACAGCAACGGAGACGGTGTATACGGATCTAGGGACTGAACCTAATGAAACTCAAGATAACGAAAACCCTGACGGCGAAGATCCTGGAGGTGAGGAACCTGGAGAGGAAACGATTATCCAGAAGGATGCTCAGAATTTGATTACTGGCATGCAACATGGTTTGCAAGCGGAGGGCGTGAATAATACTGTAGATCAGACTGTTAATGTGGTGCCAGAAATCATAGATAATGGTGATGGGACTGGAAGCTATCAATCTAATGATGGGACGACAGCAACGGTTGTGAATGGTGAAGTGGCGGCTGTGACGGATGATGCTGGTACGGTTGATGTAACGAGTGGTGATACGAATCCAGAAGGAACAGTAACTAGTAATCCGTTGGGTGGCAGCGAAGAAGGCGGTGGCAGCGGAGAAGACGCCAATTATACTGAATCTGATTATGATAATGCGCTGTAATTAAAAAGTAAGGAGACAAAAATGAAAAGACAAAAACAGTGGTTGATGCATCTAGCGACAGTGGCAGTATCGCTGGGATTCGTGTTGGGTGGAACAGGAACACCAGTGAATGCTTGGGGGCCAGAGCGTCCGACTTACACAATGGAACATCCAGCTGAAAAAGCGGTGTTTAATTCAATTACCGATAATGCTGCTATTGGTGATGAGCGTGATTTTGTGCGAATTGCAGAGGTGGATTCGGGTAAAAATTTTACGAGTGAGCTGATTATTGAACCAGATAAAGATTATATTGTGATGATTTATTATCACAATGATGCTTCGGCGACTTTTAATGATGCAGCGCATAACCGTGTGGGGTTTGCTGAAAATGTACACATGTCATCATTCTTCCCGAGTAAGCTTGATAAAGGTGAGCGCGGTAAGGTGGAGGGCGTGATTACTGCCTCCAATACTAATCCAACATCAGTGTGGGATGAGGCTTATATTACTGCGAGAGAAGCAATGACTTTGGAGTATATTGAGGGTAGTGCGGTAATTAGAAACCAGAAAGTGTCTGACGGTACTTTACTCAGTACAAAGTTGTTTACTGATGAGGGTGTGTTGCTAGGTACAAATAGTTTAAATGGTTTGGTACCAGGTTGCGATGAATATGCTGGGCAGGTGTTTTATCGAATTCATACTACTGGTGTGGAAGGAGAACCAGATCCAGAGCCTACGCCTGATGAGCCAGAAGTTCCAGTAGTACCAGATGAGCCTAATCCAGAAGTACCAGAGGAGTTGCCAACGACTGGTCCAGCAGAAGTAGCCTTGGCTGTAGTGGTGGTGCTAGCGATCATGGCAGGTGGATTTTACTGGTATAAGACACATAAAGCCGTTAAAAAGGTGACAAAACGTGCGAAAGGACGAAAGTAAGCTTGAGAGCTTGACTTCATAGATAAAGTGTGCTATAATGGGGATATAGGGGTGTTTTGGTTGACTTTTGTGGGGAAGTTTGCTAGAATATCTGAAGAAACTAATTTTTAAGGGAAATTATGAAAAAAGCAGTTGTACTCATCGGCGGGAAGCAGTATCTGGTCGAGGAGCAAGAGACCCTACGGGTGGACCTCCTCCCGGCAGGTACAAAAGAGCTCGAAACTGGTGCTTTGCTTGTAATTGATGGTGACAAGGTGAGTGTCGGTGCTCCTGAGGTTGCTGGAGTTAAGGTGAAGGCGAAAGTTGTCGAGGAATTAGTAAAGGGCGACAAGGTTCGCGTAATTCGCTACCATTCTAAGAAGCGTGTACATAAAGAGACCGGGCATCGTCAGAAGTATTCAATGATTCAGATTGAAAAAATTGGATAAAGATAAAAAGCGCTCAAAAGGCGCTTTTTTTGATGGTAGAAATTTAAAAGTGACAGCTAGATGACAAAAATAAAACTAGAGCATCTGGGTGAGATACAATGTGCTATACTGGTGAGAAGATGCGAGAAAAAGTAAAGGCAAAACAGAAAGATAAGCTGCGAGGACTGTCGAGTATACAGGTGGAGAATCGTCGACAAGCTGGTTGGGATAATCGTGAAGTAGAAGCACCATCAAAATCAGTTAAACAGATTATATTATCAAATTTGTTTACTTATTTTAACTTAGTTTTTGTCGTAATTGCGGTGCTTTTAGTTTTGGTAAAATCGTATCGTGATCTGACATTTTTACCGATTATTATAGCAAATACTTTGATTGGAATTATCCAGGAACTTCGAGCAAAACAAGTTTTGGATAAACTGAATGTGATGAATATGCCACAGGTACGGACACTGCGGGATGGGGAAGAGATTGAAGTTGCTATAAACGAGTTAGTGAAGGATGATATCGTACAGCTTTCGGCGGGGAATCAGATACCAGCAGATGCGCGTGTGGTAGAAGGCCAAGTAATGGTAAACGAATCATTGCTAACTGGTGAGTCGGATGAAGTTAAAAAACAGCTTGGGGATGTTTTGATGTCGGGGAGTTTTGTGGTGTCCGGTAAGTGCTATGCGCGGCTGGAAAAGGTGGGAGCGGAATCGTACGCTTCAAAACTGACTTTGGAAGCCAAAGCAATGAAACAGGGAGAACAGTCGGAAATTATTCGTTCGCTGAATAAGATTGTAAAAATGGTGGGTGTAGTGATTATTCCACTAGGGACGATTTTGTTTTGTCAGCAGTATTTTGGTGAGGGCCACGGGATGCAGGCAAGCGTGCAAGCGATGGTGGCAGCGATGATTGGAATGATACCGGAAGGGTTGTTCCTGCTGGCGAGCGTAACGTTGGTGATTAGCGCAATGAAGCTGGCACGGGAACAGGTTTTATTGCATGATATGAAATCGATTGAGACTTTAGCGCGGGTAGATACGTTGTGTGTGGATAAAACTGGAACAATTACAGAAGAAAAAATGCGACTAGTAGATGTGACTACTTTGTCTGATGCACGGAGTAAGGTGGAGAATCGTAAACTATTACGAATGTTTGTGACGGCGCAGGAAGCCGATAATGCAACTATGGCGACGCTAAAAGAAGATTTATCTGTAGTTGATGGGCGAGGTGCGGAGAAAGTGCGTAAGGTAGTAGGTTTCTCGTCGCGTTATAAATATAGCGGAGTAGAGTTTGAGAATGAGTCGATTGTGCTTGGAGCGCCAGAGTTTGTTTTGGGTGAGGATTATGAACAGCATGCTGATGAGGTACAAAAATATAGTGAGGAAGGTTATAGAGTTTTGGTGCTGGGGAGTTATGAAGGTAAGTTGGATGGTGGAAAATTAACTAAAAAGGTGAAACCTTATGGCTTGGTACTTTTGGCGAATCCAATCAGAAAAAATGCGGCGAAAACTTTTAGGTATTTCTATGAACAAGGCGTAGATATTAAGGTGATTTCTGGTGATAATCCGGTAACAGTAGCGAAAATTGCAGAACAGGCGGGGATTAAAGGAGTAGAAAAATATGTAGACTGCACAACTTTGGTTGGTAAGAAAAAAATTGCTGAAGCAGTGGAAAAATATACTGTATTTGGTAGAGTAACGCCAGATCAGAAACGAAAACTGGTTCAAGCATTAAAACGGCAGGGTAGGACTGTGGCAATGACAGGTGATGGCGTAAATGATGTTTTAGCATTGAAAGATGCGGACTGTTCAATTGCGATGGCGTCTGGGAGCGAGGCGGCTGTACAGGCGGCGCAATTGGTGCTTTTAGAATCGGACTTTGCAAAGATGCCAGATGTAGTGCGAGAGGGTCGGAGGGTGGTGAATAACTTGGAGCGTTCGGGTAGTTTGTTCTTGGTAAAAAATATATTTTCGTTTTTGACGGCAGTACTCACTATTATCTTTGGAATGACTTATCCTCTGGCGCCAGCGCAGATCTCGCTAATTAGTATGTTTACGATTGGAGTGCCAGCATTTCTTCTGTCGCAGATTCCAAATACGGCATTAATCAGAGGTAATTTTATTAGAAATATTATGACGCGAGCATTACCAGGTGGGGCGACAGATGTGATTTTAGTGGTGATTATGGCGGCTGTAGGGAGTACGTTGGGAGTAGAGACACAGGAGATAGCTACTATAGCGACGATTTTATTGGCAGTGGTAGGAATGATGGTGTTGTATGATATTAGCAAGCCGATGGATTGGATACGGCGAGCGATTTGGTGGTTGTCGGCGTCTGGTTTGATATTTAGTATTTTGTTCTTGAAATCATTGTTTGGAATTAAGGCTGAGCTTACTTGGCCCGCAGTGTGGTTATTGGTGGGATTTGCTTTGTTGGCGCGACCAATGCTCAGCGGGATAAAACGTCTTGTGCGCCATTTTATGGTGGCAAAAGTATAACAATGTGACTGTGTTATAATTAGGGTAATGAAAGGGTTTTGGCAAAAACTGAGACAGTCAATGGGACTTTGGCTGGCTTTGGTTTTGATAATGCAAACCGTAGTATATGTGTTAGCTGGGACTAGCAAGGTTTACATCCATATGGATGAGGCGTTTTCTTTGGCGCTGACGCAGTATGACAAAATTAGTATCACGGATAACGCAGACTTTTATAATACTTGGCATACGAATGAGTATTATCAAGATTATTTGGCGGTACAGGAGAAGGATAGGGGAAATTGGGGTCCTGTGTATGAAAATCAAAAGAATGATGTGCATCCGCCACTATATTATGTTTTGCTACGCGGGGTATTAGAATTAGCGCCTGGTGAGTTTTCAAAATGGCCGGGGATTATCTTAAATATAGTTATTATGGCTGGTAATACGATATTCCTTTATTTAATATTGTGCAAATTATTGATAAAAGAAGAGAATGCTAAATATAAGGCTTTAGTGCTGGCAGGATTAGCGGGGTTGACGGTAGCAGGAGTGAGCACAGCGATATATATCCGAATGTATGCACTTTTGACCTTGATGGTATTATTGACATTATTTTTACATTTGAAATTGCAAGAGCGAAAAATGCCAAAATGGTGGGATTATGCAGTGGTTGGGATTGTGGCGGCGCTGGGGGTTTTGACGCAGTATTATTACCTTTTCTTTTTGGCGGGATTAGCGTTGACAATGGTAGTGTGGTATTGGCTACATAAAGAGTGGAAGAATTTAGGCTGGTATGTGGGGAGTTTAGCGGTGGCGGGTGGATTGATCTTATTGTTGTGGCCGCATATTTTGCAGCATATGTTTTTTGGCTATCGTGGGCAGGGGGTATTGGAAAATTTGTTTAATCCAGTAATTCTGATAGAGCATTTATGGGATTATGTTTTATTGGTAGATTATAATGTTTTTCATCATTTGTTATTACCAATATTATTGATATTAATTGGCTTAGTAGTTTGCTATTGGCACAGGAATGTAAAGTTAGAAAAAACGAACGGAGATTTTTGGCTGGTGCTATGGCCGACATTGAGTTATTTTGTATTGGCAGCAGTGGCATCACCGTTTATTGAACTGCGCTACATTATGCCAGTATGTGGTTTGATTTTTGCACTGGTGATGTATAGTTTATATCATCTATGTGGGAAGTTACTGAAAGAAAAGATGCAGGCATTGGTAGCACTAAGCGTGATGTCTGTCGTGTTGCTTGCGGCCCCAATGCAAATTGGGCTAGGTTGGATGCGCGTAGAGTTATTGTATCGGGATCGCCAGGCGGTAATGGATATGGTGGAACAGAATCCAGATGTGCCGATTCTATATTTTATTACCACACAGAATAATCGATTTCTAGATAATATTTTACCGTTTGCAGTAGCAAAGGAGTCGTATTTGGCACTGGATTTATTGGCGCCGACAGTGGATGAAATACGTGAGATTTTGCAAAATCGGGATTTATCCGCTGGGCTAATAGTATTTGTGAGTAGTGAGCAAAATCAGCAGGAGGCTTTGGACACAGTGCAGGTGGCTACTGGGTTGCAAGAGATAAAATGGGTACAGGGAATAAATACGTGTGATGTGTACTATTTGCGATAAACTTATGTTATAATGATAGTAGTTATGGCTAAGGTGATTTGTATTACGAACCAAAAGGGTGGTGTCGGTAAGACGACGACGTCGGTAAGCTTGGCGTATTTCTTGGCAAAAGATAAGTTTCGGGTGTTACTAGTGGATGTGGATCCGCAAGGTAATGCGTCTTCGGGTTTAGGCCTAGATAAGACTGGTCTAGAGACTAGCATGACTGAGGTGATGCTAGGTGTGGCAAAGTTTAAGGATATCATTGTGCGGACAGCATTTAAGAATTTTGATTTGGCACCGACGACTCCACAGTTGGCGAACGCTGAGGTAGAGATGGCGGGGATGAAGCAGAAGTTTGCTGTGCTCAAGAAAGCTGTTGCAAGTGTAGCGGATGACTATGATTATATAATTATTGATTCGCCGCCGAGCCTTTCGCTTTTGACGGTGAATGGGATGATTGCGGCGGATTATTTGGTTTTGCCGGTACAGACGGAATTTTATGCTTTAGAGGGTGTAGCACAGCTGCTGGAGAGTATGGCGATGGTAAAGAAAGCGATGAATCCAAGTTTGAAGTTGCTGGGGGTGCTAGCGACGATGTATGATAAGCGAACGAGTTTGTCGGCGGAGGTTTTGGCTGAGGTACGAAAGTACTTCAAAGAAAAAGTATTCCGGACAAGTATTCCACGCAATGTCCGGGTGGCGGAAGCGCCGAGTCATGGAGTGCCAGTGGGTGCGTATGATAAGTTTAGTAAGGGAGCTAAAGCATATAAGGATTTTGCGCGTGAGGTAGAGGAAAGGACGGAGAGATAATGGTAGCAAAAAAGGGTATGGGGCTAGGGAGAGGTTTTGAGAGTTTGATTCCAACTAATTTAGTGGAAGACGAGTTTGATCCGACGCGTAAAGAAGATGAAAAGATGAGCCAACTGGTAGAGTTGGATATTGAAACGGTGGTGCGGGATGAGGAACAGCCTAGGAAAAATTTCACCAAGGAAAGTCTGAACGAGTTGGCGGCTTCGATTAGGGAGCACGGGGTGTTGCAGCCAATTGTGGTGGTAAAAGTGGGGAAGAAATATCAGATTGTGGCAGGGGAGCGGCGTTGGCGAGCGTCGAAGTTGGCTGGACTGGAGAAAATCCCAGCGATTGTTCGGACTCTGAATGCGCAAAATAAACTTGAGCTTTCGATTATTGAGAATGCGCAGCGGGAAGATTTGAATCCTATTGAGCTAGCGACGGCCTATGCGAAGTTAAAAAATCAGTTTAACTTGAGTAATGATGAAATTGGTCAGCGAGTGGGTAAAAGTGCTGGGAGTGTGGTTAATACAATGCGCCTCTTAAAGTTGCCCGAAGAGGCTAAGAAGGCAATGCAAGAGCATAATTTGATGGAGGGGCCGATGCGACCATTGATTTCGGCAGATCCGGAGATGGTGCATGAGATTTTACCAAAAATGATTGATGAGGGGTGGTCAGCACGTAAGGTGGAACGTTATATTGCGGATCACAAGAAAAAGAGCTCGACTAATGTGGTGAAGAATTTGCCTTATGTAAAAGAAGAAGCAAAGTTGTGCAAAAAATATGATGCCGAAGTGCGGATTCGAGGGCGCAGCGTGACTTTTAGTGCTAAAAATGATGAAGAATTTCGGGCGCTGTTGGAGCGGCTGTAGGTTCAAAATTTTAAAAAAATTGAATATAGTTTTGGATTTTTATTTCTGTTGTTGTGAAAGTCTGCCATCAGTTTTTTGAGTTTTGGCAAAAAAGTTCAAAAGTCCTTGTGATTTGGTTGATTTTTGCTATAATAGAAGTATCTAGAAAAGCTTGGGGGTAAAATTAACGGAAAAGGAAAGATGGTTAGTAAGCAAGAGAATGAGCGTCGTGCACGCCTGATGAAAATGCGTGATGAGCGTTTGCCAGATATTAAAAAACAGTTTGAAGAAGCGCAAAAACGGAATTTTAATAGTAATTTTGAGGATGGCGGTAAAGACGCGAAGTTAGTGAAGCGTAGCAATAATAAGTCAAATGATAAAGCACCAAAGTCTGGTGCTGTGCGTAAAAGTAGTGGTTCTAGGACTAATGTGAATAAGACAAAAACTCAAAAGACGGCTACGGCGGCGCAGAATAAAAAAGCGGGCTTAGGTGTGTCAGTACGTAAAGGGGAAATGGTACATCATCAGCGGATGTTATCACAGGATGTGAATGCACAGGCCACGCAACATATTATTGGTATTCCTGTGAATAAAAGTCGCTATAATGGTTACAACGGTCAACAAGTGACAGTAGCGCAGTTGAAAGCTGCGCGTCCAGATCCAGAGGCGGTACGGATTATCCCTATGGGCGGTGTGGGTGAGTTTGGAATTGGGAAAAATATGACCATTATAGAATATAAGGGTGAAATTGTGCTAGTGGATATGGGGTCGTTGTTTGCGGGTCCAGATTATCCAGGCGTGAATTATATGGTGCCAGATATTCATTATCTTGAAGATAATCGGGATAAAGTGAAGGCGATTTGTTTTACGCATGCGCATTTGGACCATATTGGGGCCTGTCGGCATTTGCTGCCAAAGTTTAATCCTCTTACGCCAATTTATGCAACACCGTTTACGGTTGGGATGATTCAGAAACAAATGTCAGAGCTTGAGGCAGTTCCAGAATTGAATTATCAGCCAGTTGATCCGTTTAAACATGAAAAGATTAAAGTAAGTGAGCATTTTAGTATTGAATTTATTCATACTTTACACTCGATTCCAGGAAATGCCTCAATTGTGGTGCGTACCCCGAATGGAGTGATTTACCTGTCTGGTGACTGGCGGCATGAGAATAATCCTCTAGGTGTACAAACGGACTACGAGCGGATTGATGAGATTGTGAAGAATGAAGGCATTGCTTTGATGCTGAACGAGAGTACGAATATTGATAGTCCAGGTCGGCATCCGCATTCAGAATACGATGTGGGTGAGAACTTGGGTAGAGTGATGGATCATTACGCAAATGGTCGTGTGATTGTGAGTTGTTTTTCGAGCCAGATTAAGCGGATTGAGCTGATTTTGAATGAAGCAGCTAAGCGGGGGCGTAAGGTGGCGTTTGCTGGTTTTTCAATGATTAATAACATTGAGGTGGCACTGCGTGCTGGCGTGATCAAAATTCCAAAAAATACCATTATGAAAATGGAAGATATCGTGAAGTTGCCAGATGATAAGATTACGGTGGTATGTACAGGGTCACAAGGTGAGATGAATGCGGTTTTGAACCGAATGGTGACAGGAGCGCATAAGTATATTAAGATTAAGGCGAGCGATGTGGTGGTGTTTTCGTCTAACCCGATTCCAGGAAATGAGCCACATGTGGTGGGCGTCGTAGATGGTTTGTTGCGCGAGGGTGCGCAGGTGATGCAGAATGGTAAGACGCATATTACGAATTTGGGACCATTACATCTTTCGGGACATGCTTATTATGAAGATCATGTGGACTTTTTGGAGCGTACCAAGCCATTGAACTATTTGCCGTATCACGGGGAATTCTATATGTTGGAGCATAATGCTGAAATGGCGGAGAATGTGATTGGTATTGGTCGTGAGCGGATTTTGGTAGCGGATGATGGTGATATCGTAGAGTTGACGCCTGATAAGAAGATTCGTAAGAATGGTCGGATACCGGTGGGGAACAAATTATTTGATGATGCAGATAAACCAGTGCACGAGGCAGTGGTGAAAGATCGAATTCATATTTCGCGTGAAGGAATTTTCGTGATTGTCTTGACGCTTTCTAAGAAAAATAATCGTTTGGTGAAGACGCCAGATATTGTGAGTCGAGCGTTTATCTATTTGGATAATTCTGAGGAATTGGTGGCGAAAATTAGACATTATCTCAGGGTGAGCACCGAGAAGTTGCAAGGTGATGACATGAAAGCGTTTAAGGAAGAGATCAAGGAAGATGTAACACATATTCTCTTTGATGCAACCGGGCATACGCCAATTGTGATTCCGGTGATTAATCGGGTGTAGTTTGCATCGCTATATGATTGGTACATTTTTGTGTTTTTTTGTACCACCTTTCGTGCGCAGCGGGAACGTATTCTTGCCCGGTGTTAGTGGCGCTACTTTCAGTCTCGCTAGCGTCCATGGCTATAATTGGTCGTCGCGTGCTTCCTCTACGCGCCACGATGGTGCGGCTATCCCTAGCGCTTACCGCCTCGGCTTTAATGCCACTGATGTGCGCACGTCGGATGGCCCATACGAGCGCTGGCTCGGTTTCCCCCTCCGCTGCCTGAGTACTGTATTAGGGATGTGAGGAGTGCTAGGAATGTAACTATGAAAGGAATAGTTTTGTGTATTTTGCCACACCCTGATTACCGTCGACTAGTGTAGCGTTGGGGAAGAATGGTTGGATTAAATGTCGAATCAAAACATAATGAGTACAGCCTAGAATTATACTGTCGTATTTTATATTTGGTGGTAATTGCGAGAACAGTATCTGTAATTTTTGCTTAATCTTTGTTTCGTCAGATTCTGGTACGCTAAAATTGGGAATAAAATCGTTTGGTAGTAGCTGGATTTCTTTGGGGTTGGTGAGAGTTTGCTCGATGGTATCGGCGAGACCGATACAGGGTAAAATAGTGATCTGAGCGGAATTAACAGGTTTTGCTGGAGAATAAGGTGAATTTGTGCCGATGAAGAGAGGAGAATTGGGGTAATTTTGTGCGACCAAACGCTTAACGGAAAGAGCACGAGCGGTAGCCGGTGTGCATAACAGAAGTGGGTGCTGGGATCCTTGGTCGTGGGCGACTTTGAGGGCGGGTTCGGTGCCGATAAAGGTGAGTTTAGGGAAGCGCTTTCGTAGTTGGTGGATGCATCTCGTAGTGGCAGTATTACAGGCGATAATAATGATGGTGGCGCCCCATTTGTCTAATCGTTTAACGACGTCAGAGGTAATTTTTAAGAGTTCATTTGGGCTTTTAGTGCCATAAGGGCAATGTTTAGTATCGCCAATATAAAAATATTCGGCGTTTGGTATAAGTTTATGAACGGCGGCGAGAGTAGAGAGTCCGCCGCTACCAGAGTCAAAAATACCAATTTTTGGGGTCATTATTTTATTATAACACATTGAATTTTATCTAATTAGCACTCTTGACTTTTGAGTGCTAATTAGATAAAATAGAGTTACTATGGATAATGATTTTAGTGAAATGATGAATAAATTGTCGGAAAATGCCCGTTTTGCCTTGCAGAAGGCAGATATGTTTAGTAAGAAGTATAATGGCGGTTACATGGGTACGGAGCATATTTTGCTGGGGATTTTGGCGCAGGACATGTCGACTGGTGCAAGAATTTTGAGTCGTTTTGGGGTGGATACGGATAAAGCTGAGAAGGCTTTAGGTCAGGAAGCGGCAGAAGTAAACGGCGATTCGCCGATGGCGATGATGTCGTTGTCTGAGTCGGCGGTGTTGACAATTCGCATGGCGGGACATTTTGCAGCTGAACGCAATGTGGGAGCGATTGGTACGGAATATCTGTTGTACGCTTTGATGACACAGCCAAACTCGCGTGGTGCGGTGTTGTTACAGAAAATGGGAATTGAACATGATGATTTAGTGAAAGCACTTGAAGCTGAGATGGATACGCGGATGCAGCGTGAGCAAAACCAGAAAAAGAAAAAAGAGTATAAAAAGGCACCACTCAAATGGTTGAAGCGTTTTGGCACAGATTTGACTGAGTTGGCAAAAGAAGAAAAATTGGATGCTGTGATTGGCCGCGAGCGTGAGATCGAGCGGGTAGTGACGGTGCTCAGCCGACGGACAAAGTCGAATCCAGTATTGATTGGTGAGGCTGGTGTGGGTAAGACGGCAATTGTAGAAGGATTGGCGGAGCGAATGGTGAAGAATGATGTGCCAGGCGTTTTGATTGGTAAGCGAATTATCCAGGTGGATCTTTCGACGATGGTGGCGGGAACGAAATTTCGGGGGGAGTTTGAAGAGCGAATCAAAGGCGTGATTGATGAGGCAGTAGCCAATGATGATGTGATTTTGTTTATTGATGAACTACATCTTTTGACTGGTGCGGGAGCAGGTGAAGGCTCAATGGATGCAGCAAATATCCTCAAGCCAGCTTTGGCTCGAGGGCAGTTGCAGTTGATTGGTGCAACAACGCTAGATGAGTATCGAAAGAATATCGAAAAGGATAAGGCTTTGAGTCGGCGTTTTCAGACTGTAATAGTGGAGGAGCCTAGTCCAGAAGTGACGTTTAAGATTCTAAAAGGCGTAAAAGGGCATTATGAAAAGCATCATGGCGTGGAAATTCCAGATGAGATGCTGGAAGTAGCAATTAATATGTCTGGACGGTATATTAATGATCGCTTTATGCCAGACAAAGTGATTGATGTGATTGATGAGGCGGCGGCGATTGCCAAAGTTGCAGCTGACAAAAACGGTGGTTCGGAGTACAAAAAGTTACGAGTGCAGCTAAAAGATGCCGAGGATAAGATGGCGGAAATGGCGGAAAAAGAGGATTTTGAGGCGGCGGCGCTTTGTAAAACGAAGGCTGAACAGCTGAAGACCGAATTGAAAAAATTTAAGAAAAAAGATGCGGAAAAGATGCCTATTTTGGCGGAGGACGATCTGGCTTTGGCGGTTTCGCTTAAGACTGGGATTCCAGTATCTAAGGTGCACGGTTCAGAATTGCAACTACTGAGTAAACTAGAGGACCACCTGAAAAAGGCAGTGATTGGTCAAAATGAAGCGATTACAGTGGTGTCGCGGGCGATTCGTCGGGGGCGGAGTGGAATTGCTAATCCTAATCGACCTATCGGCTCTTTTCTCTTTATGGGTCCGACTGGTGTGGGTAAGACTGAGCTTGCGCGAGTGATTGCGCGGGAGGTTTTTGGGGGTGAAAATGCTTTGATTAAGATTGATATGAGTGAGTTTGGCGAGAAGCATAATGTTTCGCGCTTGGTGGGGGCTCCAGCCGGTTATGTAGGATATGAAGACGGGGGCAAGTTGACTGAAGCAGTACGTCGGCGACCATATAGCGTAATCTTGTTTGACGAGATTGAAAAAGCGCATCCAGATGTGTTTAATATGTTGCTACAGATTTTGGAAGATGGAGTATTGACGGATGGGCAGGGAAATAAGGTGAAGTTTAATAACAGTGTAGTGATTTTGACTTCCAACCTGGGCGCAAGCGAGATGTACCGCGAAAGCGAATTAGGCTTTGTAGCGAAAGATGCTAAGCAAAAGTGTGAGCTGAACGAGGAATATGAAGCCAGCAAAGAGACTGCGATGCGCGCATTGAAAAAAGTGATGAAGCCTGAGCTGATTAATCGCTTGGATAGCATTACCGTTTTCCACCCATTAACACATAATAATGTGGAGCGGATTTTTGACAATCTGTTGGAGGAGTTGCGAAAGCGTTTGGCGGCGAAAAAACTAGGTTTGAAGGTGACGCCAGAAGTGAAGAAATATTTGATTGATAAGGGTTACGATCCGAAGAACGGTGCGCGGCCGCTGAGGCGAATGATTGAGGATGAGGTGGAGTCGTTAATTGCTGAGCAGATTATAGACAACGCTTTGCAGCCAGGAGATATTGCGGCGATTGGCTTGGGCAAGAGTAACGGGCACGGTCAGCGCAAACTTATATTTAAGGTGGTGCATGAATAGACCAAAGAGCTTTTGGCAGCGTTATGCTTGGGTGGGGGTAGTAGCGTTATGTTTGGCAGTTTATACAGTTTTGCAGTCATCATGGCTTTTGGATACTTTGAAAGGTTTTGGCTATGAACCTAGCGTCAATGTAGCGGAAATTGAAGTTGATTTGGAGCTAACGCAGCAGGGGCGACGCATTTTTGCGGCGACCCGCCCGACCGTCGAGGGTAGCGCGGAGTTTAATGAGCATTGTGATAGTCATGATGTTGAGGTGTCGTTGCTAGGTTGCTACACCGACGGTCGGATTTATATTTATGAAATAGAGCTCGCGCAGCTGGCTTCAGCGAATAAAGTGACGGCGGCGCATGAGTTGTTGCATGCGGCGTGGGAACGAATGGGTAAAAGCGAGCGCCGCGTAGTGTCGGAATTGTTGGAGCAACTTTATCAAGAGCAGCGAGAGTGGTTTGATGATGAGCTAGAAGTTTACGATAGTGATGAACGGTTGGAGGAAATTTATGCGCGTGCGGGCACCAAATTGAAAGATCTGCCAGCAGAGCTGGAAACTCACTATGCCAAATATTTTCAGAATCGTTTAAAGATCGTGCAGTTTTATCAGGATTATGAAGCACCATTTTTGGCATTGCGCTCGGAAATGGAAGATTTAGCTGAACAGATTAATTTGATTGCGGTCGAAATTGAAGCCGAACGGGTGAAATACTTACAGGATTTAGAAGAGTTAGAGGCGCAAATTAATCGGTTCAATGCTTGCGCAAATAGAGTGGGATGTTTTACGGATGAGGCGGAGTTTGCGCGACAACGGGGAACGTTGTTGGCAGGTCAAGTGAGTCTGGAACAGCGCCGGGAGGAACTGAACGAAAAAATTACGGTGAATAATCAGCGAATTGAGAATTATCGTGTGCGCCAAGAAGAACTAGGCGAGCTGAGTAGTGCGATGAATTCAAATATTGAACCAGTAGAAACGTTAAAATAAGTAAAGGAGAATCATGAAAGATTATTTAGTACCAACAGTGGTAGAAGAAACTAATAAAGGTGAGCGGGCGTATGATATTTATTCCCGGCTTTTGACTGACCGAATTGTGTTTCTGGGTGAACAAGTCAATTCACAGACGGCTAATTTGGTGGTGGCGCAATTGCTTTTTCTGGCGAATGAAGATCCGAAACGCGATATTAAACTTTACATCAATTCGCCTGGCGGCTCGGTGTATGATGGTTTGGCAATTATTGATACAATGAACTATATTAAGCCAGATGTACAAACGATTGGAATTGGTTTGCAAGCCTCGATGGGTGCGATGTTGCTTAGCTCGGGAGCTAAAGGGAAACGGTTTGTCTTACCAAATTCACGGGTCATGATTCATCAGCCATCATATGGTACTGGACAAGCCAAAGTGACCGATCAAGAGATTGAACTGCGTGAGGGCTTGTATTTAAAGCAGCGTTTGGTGGAAATTTTGGCTAAGAATACAGGCAAGGCGCCAAAGCAAGTAGAAAAAGATATGGATCGTGATAATTGGATGAGTGCCGAAGAGGCTAAGACCTACGGTATTGTTGACGAAATTATCGAAAATTAGATCGATATTGACAAAATAGCACAAGCGTGATAGGATAGAGGTAAACTGGTTGACTGCCGGTGGGTTTTTGGGGAGATATTTGGGTAATAGTAAGAAAAAATATATCGCCGCCTTGTTAAGGCGGCGATAAGTTGTGCAACTTGCTTCGTAAAACAATTGCCCATTAGATGGGGGGATGTGTGGAACGGCTTTCAGATAGTCGTACAATCGTCTGATGAACATAGCCTGATAATTCTACAGCGCGTTGTAATTGTTCGATGCTATGGTGATCTCCACATAGGTCTTTGTACATAAAGTCTCCATGATCGTTACGTAAACTACGGAAAAAGTGTTGTTCAGGGATGGTGGACTGCAAGAAATGATAGGAACGGTAATGACGGAGTTGGTGGGCGAGTTCTTGGTTCTTGAGGAAAGCTTCGGTGGCGGCGGTACGGTTGGCAGGTTTAATGATAGGGTGCTGTAACTGGTACTTTTTGTCAAAGGTATAGCTCATTAATTGTCCAAAGATTGCACTGCCATGGTCGATGCCTTCTTTTAGGAGAAAAAGGCGTACCCAATAGTTATACTGTTGGGTGGTAGGTTTGTCTTGTCGCCATTTGCACCAGGCTAATTGGAGTTTATTGCCGTTTTGGCGGTTTTGCCAATCAGCCTCTGTAATGGTGTGTAGGTGGCTGCTTTCGTGAATGTAATTTTCGAGGAGAAAATTATACACATGTAAGCAGTCAAGAAGGCGGTCGATAGTATAAACTTGACTGAAGTGGACAAGGAATGGATTATTGGTTTCAACTGGTCCGTATCCCGTAAGATTGAAAAGGTTAGTCGAAGTAACATTGCATTGCCGAAAATCTTTGGTTGGGACTTTGGAAAGGGAATGTAGGCGTTTGCGCTCAAACTCAGTAAACTCTAATTCTGGGCTAATTTGGAAATTGATTTGTCGAAAGAAGTGGTACATTATCTTGTAGGGGTTAATAGTAAAATCATAGGGAAAAGTGAGAATATTGCGAGAGGGTAAGGTTTGCGCAAAGCTTAAGCAGAGGTGAAGATACTCGTGGATGTATTCTGTGGTGCACTTGGGGAAAGTCTGGAGCTTTCTCTGGGTTTCGGGTTGATAGTTAAGCATAAAAGTAAAACCTCCTTTGGTCTAAGCCCAAAAACGAAACAAATTGCAAAAGGGCCTGAATTTGGATAAATCCACTTAGTCATTATAACATACAGATATGCTATAATTAGGGGAAATGGAGGAAAGATGAAGATTGGGATTGATATTGACGGGGTTTAGTGAAAGGAATGATGTAGATGACAAAAGTTTTATGGACGGACGGCAGTGCTAGCCCAAATCCAGGCCCGGGTGGTTTTGCAGTGTTAGAAAAGGGAAGACCAGTGGCATTAGGTAAAGAGCCCCAGACGACTAATATCCGGATGGAGGGGCGCGCGATGATTGCGGCAATTGAGTATGCCAAAGGTGAGCCATGTGAGATTCATAGCGATTCGGAATTTTGGATTAATGTTTTGACAAAATGGGCGCCAGGTTGGGCACGGAATGGTTGGCGGAAGAAGTCGGGCGAGATTGCAAATTTGGATTTGGTGCAGAAATTATATAAGTTATATCAGGATAATCCAGTAGAATTGGTATGGGTACGGGGGCACGTGGGTACAGCTGAGAATGAGTTGGCGGACGAATGGGCAAATCGTGCACGGCGCGGCGAGAGCTTATAGATTGTTTGTGCGTCTAGCGGGCTTTGTATCTTGATGGTATAATGGATGTATGAAAAAAGTTGTGCTAAAGAGTCAGGTGCCAGATTTGGCGAAGCTAGAAAAGAAAATGTCAAATATTGGAATGGCGTTTTCGCCAGCGGTGTGGCAGAGTGAACGGATTTTTTGGCCGAGTGACTTTAGACCGGGAATGAATCAACCGCGGTTAGTCTTGCGTACAGAGGTAGCTCAGACCGATCAGCCAGCAACTTATTATCTTTATCTGAAACGACATATCGAGGATAGCGGTTTGGATTTTGTACACATGACTACGGTGGGGGATTATGCTGAAGCAATTGAGATTGTTAAGCAAATGGGATATCGTGAGGCGGCGGATGTGAGTCGACAGCGTAGAACTTTGCAATTGGATGGGCATACGGTGCTCTATTTGGATACGGTGGAGGGGATTGATGGAGTGTTTCTGAAGTTAGAAGTGGAGATGCTTGAAGAAGCCCCGGTGGATGCAGTACGAGCAACGTTGTTTGAGACATTGTCTTTATTGGGGTTGGAGACCTTTATGATGCAAACTTATGCGGAGCTTTTGGCGGGAAATACTTTGCAGCCATATTATTTGCCAAAGCCAGTTTGAGATATGTGTCTATCCTCGGGGTGGTTCACCTTCTGGCTCAGAGAGGAGTTTTTTGGACTTGATTTCGTAGCGGCGACCGTTGACGGGTGAGATGTAATAATCTTCAGCTAAGAGATTGACAAACATTGTAAGATCTTTGTCGTCCATGATGATGATAGAGCCGTCATCATCAGTCATGAGTTCGAGCTGCATGTCATCGGCATAATCAATGAGTTTGTCTTGAGGCATTTCTTCGGCAATGTCAAGGGATTGGAGTTTTTTGACTAGAGGTTTTTTATCTTGTAAGAGTCCGTTCAAAGTTAGACCCTCGGCAAAAGAAAGTTTGTATTTGTCGGTAAGTTCTTTGGCTTTAGCATCGGCGATAACTTGGGATTTATAATCGTATTGGAAAAGATTCTCAAATTTAGTCTGATTAAAGATGATGACGGTATCATTAACAATAGCTACTTGATTGTCGTCTGGTACTTTAAGGGCGACTTCGGCGGAGAAAGGCTCAAAACCTTCACCATTCAGCTCCCAGGATGACCCGCCTTTGAGAGCGGAGCTAGCGGAGATGCCCTTGGCAATGTAAAAAGTTTTGCTGCCGCCTTCGGCGCCAGGATAGGTAAAACGAGCAATGATACCCTTGATTTTTTTGAACTCATCAAGATGATCGCTCATGGAATCAATATCGCGATATTCATGTTCAATGAGGTGAATGAGCGTCTCGGCGCGACCAACATTGCTGAGGTTGGTGCGATAAATAACTTTATCTTCGCCATCAGATTTTTCGTATTCGCGGCATTCTAACCCCTTGTCGGCTTCCTTGATGATGTAGCCAGTAGCCTCCTGCATGAAGAGAGATTTTACACTGGTAGTAAGGCTTTCAGAATAACGCACACGATATGGAGTGTAGTTTTTATTGAAGAGAAAAAGTTCAACCGAGACGTTGTTTTTGATTTCGTCGATTTCGTTGGCCCAGTGAAAAACATCAAAAGTGTTGCTAGTATTGATAGTGGTTGGTGCGACCGTTGGAGCTGATGCCTCTGGCTGTGCAGATGAATCCATATTTTACCTCTCTTATTTTAGATTATTATAGCACAAAAAATAACACAGAAAACGGGATTTTTATGTTACTGCTATTGACTTTTTTGATAAAGTGTGCTAAAATGGTAAGTGACTAGGCGATAAAATGCTGATTTTTGCAATAAATTGCCAAGTCGGAAACTGATAACGGGGCTGATTTTGTAGCCTCAAGCACTTTAACAAATTACTCATGTTAATGGTGCTGTATTTTTATGTCAAGGAGGGAAAAAGATGAAATTGACATTACAGTATTGGAAAACAGTCATTCAGATTTTATCGTTTGGATTGAGTTTGACTGTGTTGGTTGGTGTTGCTATGGCTGTCACGACCAAAGAAAAAGGCAAGATTGAAGCTTTGTTTTACGATAATTCAACGGCCGAGGTTACTACTGGGGAATATGATGCAAAGCGTGCAAAACATGATATGGTTAGCACGAGCCAAAAAGAGCTAAAGACGTATTTTGAAGGCGAGTTCAATATCGTGACGGCATCGTGTTATCATGCTGTTGCTTCTGGCTTTAGGATGGCTGAGCGGCATTGGAGAAATTCTACTGTCAAGGCTTACATTCACTGGCAGTCTTGGTCGATTGTTAGCTTTTTGTTGGTTGTCATTCTGCTTCTTATCTATCGTAGGCTGGACAAGAAACTGGCAAATGCTACGGAGGACAAGAAGAGAAAGGGGGCGAAGATAGCAGCTGACGGTGACGGTACACTATTATCTGGAGAAGTTAGGCTGATGGTGTTTGGAATTATTGGCTTGATGACTTTTGGAGTAATAGTTCATGCTCCGATTTTATTATGTCATCTCGGCACGCTGGTTGCTCTTATAATAAAGAGCCTGAGTTTCGTGAGTCAGGGTGGAAATATTTTGCCTTCTCGGGAGAAAATCAGAGATGAGTCTAATCGTTTGGCAGGTTCTATTCGGGGGACTTTTAATATCCGGGAGAATGGCAAGAAGAATAAAGGGCGTCGTCCTAAGCCGCAGAGCCGGGCAAAAGATGGCAAACTGGCACCTCCTCCGTCGATGGATGTTTTATTAGGAGGAAAAAATGATGAGTAGTTTTGTCTTTGAGCGTTACCTAAAAAGTAGCGCTCTTTTCCTTTTGAGGATTTTGTGTAATGTGGAAAAGTTAGTGAGAATAGTTGACTTTTCCACATTGTGGAAAAGTCAACAGGGAATGACTAACGAAAAATTGGTTAAATTGTAAAAACACAAAAATTATCCAAAAAACCGCTTGCGTTTTTTAAAAAAGTCGGGTAAACTTAAGTCAGTGGACGAACACCCACACAAACACAAGACCTACAAAAGCAAAAATAAAAATATGTAGAAAATGTTATGGTGTGCGAGGGGATGCCACAGAAATAGTAATTTAACAGCGTTTGAGATCGACCAACTAGGAGTTTTTGCGCGCGTTTGGGATACGCGATATCGAATCCAATATGCACTTCCAAACAAACACCTCCCAATTAACTCTATAGTTGCTCGTTTTAGGATGAGTAACAACCTATTTACACTATAAGTCTCTCAACGGCCGTGAATATGATGCGCTTCGGCGGGTCAGATTACGGTAGATAACAGTGTAACAAACAAAAATTATACGCAAAAACAAAAACGCGGAAATTTCTAGTTGAACGGTCTCAAACAATGAGTGTATAATATACACATGGAAGAACTTCATCAGCCTGTATTATTATCAGAAGTGCTTGGGGTTTTGCAGCCGAAGCCCGGGGAATCATATATTGATCTCACGGCGGGGTATGCGGGACATGCGAGCAAGATTTTGGATGTGACACAGAATTATAAGGATACGGTCCTTGTGGATCGAGATGAAAACGCAATTAAAGAATTGCAGGAGAAATTTGCGAACTCTCCTGTGAAGTTGCGACATCAGGATTTTTATAGTGCGGTGCTACAGGAAATTGAGTGTGGAAACTGTTTTGATATGATATTGATGGATTTTGGAGTTTCTTCTCCGCAGCTAGACAGAGCTGAGCGGGGGTTTTCTTTTGCTAAGGATGGTCCATTGGATATGCGGATGGATCAAGAGCAGGATTTAGATGCTAGTGTGATAGTGAACAGATGGCGAGAAAGTGAGATTGTAGACATACTAGAGCGTTATGGCGAGGAAAAACCGGGATTTGCTAAGTTGGTTGCACGGACGATTGTGCATGGGAGACCATGGACTTCGACTAAGCAGCTGGGTGAAACTTTGGCGAAATTTGGCCGAGGAGGTCGAGTGCATCCTGCGACGCGGACGTTTCAGGCAATTCGGATTGCCGTGAACGATGAACTAGGTGAGATTGAGCGGACTTTGCCTCTGATACCGAAGATTTTGAATCCGGGTGGGCGAGTAGCCATGATTACATTTCATAGTCTAGAAGACCGATTGGTGAAAGATTTTTTGAAAGCAGAAAGTAGCCTGGGTGAGGAGTCACCACTTCAGATTTTAACTAAAAAACCAATAACTGCGGAAAATGAGGAGTTGTTTATCAACCCAAGAGCGAGGAGCGCTAAACTGCGCGCAGCCAAAAAGAAATAGTAGAGTGTGGAAACTTATTTTTTCTGTCGGCTGAAGCAGGGGAGTGAGACAGAGGAATCGCGAGGTTTGAGTGAAAGCGAGGATTTTGTAGCCTTTTGCGCTTGGAATGATAAAATGAACATTTGAGTGAAAAGCTTGTTTGTAGGTTTTTCTGAGAATGTGAAATTTTATCGAGCCGTAAGGTGAGATAAAAATAAAAACAAAATATAAAAAAGGAGGCAAATATATGCCACGTCAAATTATTGTAACTAGCAACCGTTCTCGCGCGCAAAAAGTGCAAGTGCACTTCCGCTAAGACGGTAAATCCGCCTGTCTGTGTGCTTGTTCGGAATGGCGGGTGAAGTCTTCGATATGCTGTCCTACGGACTTATAGCATATCTCGGGACTTTCAGCCCTGTTCATATTCCGAAAGGCACAACGGACAGGCAGACTAACGCTTTAGGAAAACTTCGGGCGGATTTTTCGAGATTTTTGATGCCTGATATGGGCCTTAGGGCTCACCAATGGTTTAGAGTTGACCAAAGAGAGTGGAGTGTTTACCCAATATACATGACCTTCCCGGAGAGTCGCCTAGCTACTTATAGCTCTAGCTTGGTGCTCCTCTCCGGTCTAAGATTGAAATTATTAATTTATTATAAAACAAAAACAGCGAGGAATAAAAACTAATGAGACCACAAACGACCTACACGAACCGGCGCGGCGCGACGATGTCGACGAGCTGGTCGCGTAATCAAAATACGGTACGACATAAGCCGAAGACTCTTGGTACAGTATCAAATACGATGATTGTGGGGATGTTGGTGTTGATTGTAGGTTTGATTTATGTAGCGCAGGGAACGCAAGCGACAAATTATGATTATGAGCTTTCGGCGGTAGATGACGAGATTGCGGAGCTAGAAGCACGTAAGGAAGACTTGGCGGTGGAGAAAGCGCGGTTGACCTCAATTGCGTCGACTGAGAATAGTGAAGTGGCGAATAATATGGAGACTGCGACAAATAGCGGGTTTGTAGCGGAATAAGAGTAATAAACTACAGATAATCCCATGGAATGTGGGGTTATTTTGAATTTAGCATAAGTAGTTATATTTGTCAAGATATGTTAGAATATAAGCATGAGTAGGAATAAGTTCCTCAAGTTTGGCTTGCTTGCTGTAATGGCAGTAATCGTGGCACGGTTGTTTTTTATCCAGATTTTGCAGCATGATTATTGGACAGAACGAGCGGCGGCGCAGCACACTTTGCAATATACTTTGCGGGCAGAACGGGGGGAAATTTATATGTTGGACGGTGATGAACCGGTGGCGGTAGCGATGAATGCGACGGTCTATACAGTGATTGTGGATCCGATGATGGCAAGTAGGGATGAGATACAATCAAAAATGACAGAGATTTTGGGGGATAAGCGGATTGCGGAATGGGATGATGTGTTTGCGGATAAGTCGAGACGGTATTATATTGTAGGGAAAAATGTGGAGCGGAAAGCGGCAGAAAAAGTAGCTGAAGCAGAGTTTGATGGCGTATGGCTGCAAGCGAATACCAAGCGAGTATATCCAGAAGGGGATTTAGCAGGAACATTATTAGGTTTTGTGAATGCTGAGGGTGTAGGCCAGTATGGTATTGAGGGGGCTTTGAATGAACAATTGACTGGAAAAGACGGTCTGCTTAAAACCGTAAAAGATGTGAATAATGTAGCGCTTTCAATCGGAGACGATAATGTAAAAGTGCCTGCTGAAGATGGTGATGATGTAGTGTTAACGATTGATCGTAATTTGCAGTATGGAGTGGAGAAGATTATTAATGAGCAGATTAAACAACTGGGTTACAAAAATATCAGTGCTTTAGTAATGAACCCGAATAATGGTGAGATTTTGGCGATGGCAAATATGCCAGGGTATGATCCAGGAGATTTTGGTAATGTTGAAAGTGCGGCGGACTATGTAAATCATGTGGTAGAAGACCCTTATGAGCCAGCTAGCGTGTGTAAAACTTTTGCTTTTGCGACTGGCATGGAGTATGGAGTAATGACGGCGAATTCAACCTTTAATAATGAGAATGTTACTTATGTAGATAACTGGCCGATTAAAAATTCAACACAGAAGACAGAACTACTTGGCGTGGTAGATATGCAGACGGCATTGAATTGGTCTCTTAATACTGGGTCGACGCAAGTTTTGCGCTGGTTAGGTGGTAGTGAGACAGAAATAAATGCACTGGGGCGTGAGCGTTTGTATGAATATTATTATGATCATTTTGGTTTGGGTAAGGCAACTGGAGTAGAACTATATGAATCGGTTGGCTTGGTGTATGGTCCGCATGCGGATATTTATGGTATTGATTCGACTTATGCGAACATGACTTTTGGGCAAAACATGCAGGTGACGATGTTGCAAGTGGCGGCGGCGTTTTCCTCGGTAATTAATGGCGGAGAATTCTATACACCGACGGTTGTGAAAGGGAAGTTAGAAAATGGAGAAATTACAGGTATTACACCACGGAAGGCAGTGCGTAGGACGGTAACACAAGAGACTAGCGCAGCGATGCGAGAGATGTTATATAATACTCGACGGAGTTGGCGAACAAATGGTTTGGACGCAGCGGGATATTATGTGGGAGGTAAGACAGGTACAGCGCAAGTGATTAAGGATGGAGAGTATTCGTTTGATGAAACGGTGGCGACTTATATTGGATTTGGAGGAACTGAAGGGGAATTGCCAGCGTATGTGATTATGGTGCGGGTATGGGAAGATGGTAAGACTGCGGGCGGTGAAGCACAGGCTTTGCCAGTGTTTAATGTTCTAAAAACTTACGTGCAGGATTACTTGAAGATTGAGCCGGCGGGGAATTAGGTGTAGAATACGTTGTGTATGGAGTTAGGAGATAAAAAACAATGCAGACTTTGTGGTGAGATTAAAATATTATCTGATTTTGCGTTTAGAAATGATTCGCAAAAGTATCGTAGTGAATGTAAACAGTGCAATAATGAGCGAATTAGAAGATGGCGTCTGAGCAATCCAGAACGTTGTCGTGTACTTAGTCGTAGGTATCGTGAGCGACACCTGGACGAGTTAAAACAATATGCTAAAGTGTACCAGTTGGCTCATCTAGATAAGTTTCGAGAATACAATAAACGCTATCGTGATAACATGACTCTTGAGCAGAAACAAAAGCAACTTGTACGCGATAGACATTATCTTGAAAATGCAAGAAAAAACCCGGAGTATTTAGAGAAACGTCGACAGTGGAGTCGCGAGTCGGCAAGAAGGACGCGCAAACATCATACTATGTATGAACAATTGAGAAAACAATATGATGCGGAATTTAAATTGAAGAAACAGATTAGAAATTCTATTCGTCAGGCCTTTCGGAGGAGAGTATCAGATAAGCCTTGCCATACTGAGGAGATAGTTGGATGCTCAGTACAGGAGCTGTATCGACATTTGTGTCATACTTTCGAAAAACGTTATGGTATTGAATATAGCGGGCAAGATGTTCATATTGATCACATTATTCCAATTAGCCTGGCCGAAACAACGGAAGAAATTATTAGTTTGAATCATTGGAGTAATTTACAACTATTGACTCCACAAGATAATCTAGCAAAAAGTAACCATGATTAGCCACTATTCATCCCTAATACAGTACTCAGGCAGCGGAGGGAGAAACCGTGCCAGCGCTCATTTGGTCCATTTGAGGGTAGTACGGTTTTAACACTAAAGTGAAGATTATAAGCACTAGGCGTAGTTGTATCATCATAGCGTGTAGAGGACGCGCGTGACGACCAACTGAAGCCCCACTCATTAGCAGTCCAATGTTTCCCATCACCTGGACCAACATACCCGCTGCGCACGAAAAGCACTAAACCTATACTACTAGTATAGGTTTGAGAAATCTCTACTTCTGTTAGTCTTTAGCAAAACCTATACCAGTGGTATAGGTTTTACTCTGAACATACCTAACAATAAAATTAGTAATATCCTATCCTACTTCGTGCGCAGCGGGTACTTTAACCTAACTGTTTCTACCGGTACTTTCCGGTACGCTGGCATCTATGCCGACTATTGGTCGTCACGAGCATCTTCTACGCGTGTCGATAGTGCAGCCATTCCTAGTGCTTATGACCTCGGCTTTAATGCAACTGACGTATACCCGTCAGGCGGTCCAGACGAGCGTTACCTTGGTCGCCCCCTCCGCTGCCTGAGTACTGTATTAGGGATGTGAAGGAGAAGGAGAAAATAAATATGATATAATGGTATGTATGGCAGATACACTGAATAATGAAGCTTTTTATGGGCTGATTTTGGCTCTGGCGGCTTTCTTTTTGGCGACTTTTTTGACGCCAATTTATACATACTTTGCTTATAAATATAAGTTTTGGAAAAAGCAAAAAAAGACTACGGCGACAGGTGAAGCATTGCCAATCATGACTAAGCTGCATGCTAAGAAAATTGCCCGACATTTTCCAACCATGGCGGGGGTGATTGGTGTGGTGACAGTGGTGGTAGTGACGTGGATTTGCAATCTTAACCGTGAACAAACTTGGTTGCCTTTAGTTGGGTTTGTAGGTGGTAGCGTAGTGGGTTTGATTGATGATTTGATTAATGTTTTCGGCAGTGGCAAGGGTGCCGCAGGATTGCGTGCGCCAGTGAAATTTGCAATGATTACAGCGATTGGTGCGGCGCTTGGCTGGTGGTTTGCAGTGAAGCTGGACTGGACGAGTATTGAAGTGCCTTTCCTTGGGGCTTGGCAGGTGGGGACGGTTGGGATGATTTTGATTTTTACTTTTGCAGTGGTTGCGACGTCAAACGCGGTGAATATTTCTGATGGGCTTGACGGTTTGGCGGGAGGACTCGCGATGTTGGCCTATGGAGCGTATGCTGTGATTGCATTATTCCAGGGTCAGTGGATGTTAACAGGCTTTTGTCTGACGGTGGTAGGATGGCTACTCTCATATATTTGGTTTAATGTGCCACCGGCGAGATTTATGATGGGGGACGTGGGGTCGTTTGCGATTGGTGCAGGTTTGGGTGTAGTAGCGATGATGACAAATGCCTTTTTCCTTCTGCCAATTATTGGGATTTTGTTTGTGGTTGAAGCGGGTTCGAGTTTGATTCAGATTTTTTGGAAAAAGGTATTTCACAAAAAATTGCTGATTTCAGCACCAATTCATCATCATCTGGAGGCTAAAGGTTGGGGCGAGGCCAAAATTGTGATGCGGTTTTGGGTGATTGCGGGAGTTTTTGCTTTGATTGGCGTGTTCTTGGCGGTGCAAGGAGGAATTATCTAGAAGGATGGTGGGCTAGGATGCGTAAACATAAAAGTGATCGAATTATCGGAGCGTTAACGCTAGTATTGTTGGGGGTAGGGCTGATTATGATTTATGCGATTGGTCCAATGCGGGCGAATGTGGTGAATGCGGCCTATGGTACAGATGTGGGGGAAAATTCATTCTTTATACATCAGGTAGCTTGTGTGATAGTGGCAATATTAGCACTGGTTTTAGCTTTCAAGGTGCCATATGGTGTGGTGCGAAAATTTGGTAAAGTGGTCCTGATTTTGGGTTTGATAATGTGTGGCGCCTTGGCTTTGTTAGCGGTGGCTGGCAGTTCGTTAGCAAAGTGCGAGCTGGGGGCTTGTCGGTGGTTTAACTTAGGATCGTTGCTAAGTTTTCAACCAGCAGAAGTACTGAAGTTAGGATTGATTTTGTACTTGGCGGGTTTGATGGCAGAACGTAAAAAGGAAGGAAAGCTAGAGAGTTGGTCGGATTTTTGGTTGCCATTTACGATTGTTTGTGGATTATCATTACTATTTGTGGTGGTGATTCAGCGGGATTTGGGAACTGGTGTGACACTGATGGCGATTATTTTGGGGATGCTGTTTATGAGTGGAGTGAGATTGCGGTATTTTATGATGGTTTTAGGAATAATTTTGGTTTGTGGTGTGTTGGCGATTGTGACTTCTCCGCACCGCGTGGAACGATTGTTGACTTTTAGTAGTGAGGAATCAAGCGACTCGTACCATATTGAGAATGCTATGATTGCGATTGGTAGTGGTGGTTTGATGGGAGTGGGACCGGGTAATAGCGTGCAAGCCACAGGGTATTTGCCGGAGTCAATTAATGACTCAGTGTTTGCGGTGATTGGCGAGACTTTTGGTTTTGTGGGGTTATTAGCGATTGTGATATGTTTTACGACTCTGTTGTTACGTTTGCTTAGGACGGCTAGTTTTTTGCATGATGATGAACAGGAGTTAGTAGCAGTCGGGATTTTTGCTTGGATTACGGCACATGTGGTAGTAAATATTGCGGCCATGACAGGTTTGTTGCCGCTCACAGGTATTACTTTACCACTTCTGAGTTATGGTGGGACAAGCATGTTGTTTACAGCGGTAGCTTTGGGACTTGCGTTGCAGCTCTCGTGTTATACTAGTAGGGAACCTAGGGCGGATAAGGCTACTAAGCAGAGGGAAACAGCTAGTCATAGACAGAGTTTGAATAGGAGATTAAGTTGATGAAAGTTTTGGTAGTGGGTGGTGGCTCTGGGGGGCATATTACCCCGGCGGTGGCGGTTATTCGCGAAATGTTGGAAATGAAGCCACGAACGCGAGTGGAATTTTGGACAGATCGCAAATATTATAAGAACGTTGTAAAAATTACAACAGAAATTGGCGTGAGCTGGGGTTCGCAAGTACAGGAAATTAATCGGCGCCAGCCATATATTCGAGTACGAAGGATTTGGGCGGGGAAGTTCCATCGCTATGCGGGCTGGACGTGGAAAGATTATTTTATTAACTTTGGAACTACTCTGAAAGATTTAGTGTGGGGAAATATTACTGGTTTGGTGGGCTTTACGGTAGGAATTTTGCAGAGTTTTTGGCGGTTGGTTTTGCCAGGAAAGCGCCCAGATGTGATTTTTTTGAAGGGTGGTTTTGTAGGATTGCCAGTGGGATTAGTGGCAAGATTGTTTAGGATCCCATATGTTGTGCATGAGTCGGATGCGGTGCCTGGATTGGCGAATCGCTTGCTGATGAAGCATGCAGCTGTGGTCGCGACTGGGTGGGATGAGTTGAAAGGGGTAGCGGATTATGTGGCGGTGGGTATACCGGTGGCAGCTGAATTTAAAGTAGTAAGTACGAATCAGCAAAAGAATCTTAAGAAGATGTTTGGTTTTGATCCGGAGCGGTCTTTGGTAGTGGTGACTGGCGGGAGTCAAGGGTCTTTGAACATTGATAATGCGGTGAAAGAAATCTTGCCAGAAATGTTGAAATTTACAAGTGTGGGTCTAGTAGCAGGGCGTAAACACTATGAGGATATGGTTGAGCTGAAAAAATACGAAGAATGGGATAAGGCAAAATTGCAATCGAATTTCCGAATGTGGGAGTTTAATTCAGCGATGCACGAGTTGATGGGCGCAGCTGATGTAGTAGTGAGCCGAGCGGGAGCAACCACGATTGCTGAGCTGGCGGCTTTGGGCAAGGCAGTTGTTTTAGTACCATTTGAGCGATTACCAGGCGGCCATCAAACCAAAAATGCGGAAAGATTGCACGAAAAGGGTGCAGTAGCGATGGTGACGGATGAGAGAATGCAACAGCAACCGGGAATTTTATTAGAAGAGGTGCGTCATTTAGTGCGAGCTCCGAAAGAGCGGTCAGCTTTGGCGGAGAAATTACATGCCGAAGCCAAACCTGATGCCGCAAAGAGTCTAGCAGAGATAGTACTACGAGTAGGAGAACAAAAGCCGGATAAGAATAAGTCGATTAAACAAGAAGAGGTGGGTCAGGGTGCGCAACAAAAGTAAGATGAAAAAAATGCGCTTGGGTCAGACGATTGTGGCTGAGCGCGAGCAGGCTGAATCAGAATCATCGCGAATGTTGGCGCGTAAGAAGGCGCATCGACGCCAAACAACTTTGATTTTGATTGTGGCTTTGATGTTGATTATACTGGGGTTGGCGTTTTATTTAGGGATGAAAGAGTTGGCGATTGTACCTACGGTTGGTGGGGATACGGTTGTGGACAATTATCAGGTTAAGGCGGAAATTGTGGATGAGGATCGACAAGATAAAATTTCGGGGCGGGTGCGCACATATGTCGCTGATTTAGAGAGAGATTTGCAAGGATTGGGTTTAAAATTGATAAAAGTTACTTTACCGAGTGGCATGAGTCGGGCCTTATATATTGACATTGATGGACGACAAGAATTCTACAAGGTTGATATAGATCGTAATGCGGCGGTGACGGCGGAAGATATTTGGCGAATGACGCGCTATCTGGAAGAAAAAGATTTGCACCCGAGCTATGTGGATGTACGCATAGAGGGGAAAGCGTACTACAAATAGTCTATAATATTGACTTTTTGAGTGATGTGTGCTATAATGGTGTTGAGGGATGGATTTTGATGCCCTAGTATTAATTTAATAGGGAACTAAAATACCGATTCAAAGATAATAAGGAGGGAATTAGGATGAAAAAACGGTATTTTGCAATAGCAGTATTTCTATTGTCGGCTTTACTCAGCGGGTGTGGTGATATGTCTAAACCGCTGGAATTTTATGTAAAGGGTGACTCTGGAGTGGCAGTTTGGGGTGTTGAGAATGATCAACTTGGGAGTGATGAGTTGATGCTGGAGGAGACGCCTCAATTGGAACCGGAATTGCCTGACGTGGAATTGGAGGCCGACATTGTGGGCCTGTATGAAGTTTTACAGTCAGGGCAATTGTCAGGCAATGTGTCGTCAGTTTTGTCTGTAGATAAGGAGTATGAAGTATGGGCGCGAGTAGTGCTAGCTTCGTCTGCAGATGAAATTTTAGGGCAGGAACTGGATTTTTTGTTGCGTTGTCCGACGGTGGTAAAAGCAGATAAAAAATCTAACTTTGCCGTGCAGCTTTTGGCAAATGGAAGCGTATTGGATGGTAGGGAATTTGCCGTAACTTCTACGGCGTACGATTTACGATTGGACTATATACCGGAGACGTATTCTATTTGTCAGGGAAACATTGATTTGACAGTGCAGGATGTCATTTGGTATGAAAATCCAAAGCTACAGGAACAAACTCTGGACTATTTTATTAAAGTGGACCAGAGTTTCAAAGTGTACGAGTACACTTTGAAGTATCGAGTTAAGACGTCGATGCTTGACGGACAACAGGAAACGGCAAATGAGCAGGCGCAGAACCCAATTAGCATGGAGCTTAAGGGTATATCTCACATACTATCCTCCGATGAGGGAGAACAGAATGACATTATTGCGCAATATGTGCTGTTGGACTGTTTTCGGGATAACTATATGTTTCCCGAATCAATTGGTTGTGCCGGCTCAATTTATCTGGTGTCAGAGGTGACTTTGCCAGATTGGGCAAGAGACTACGCTATCGAGAATGGGTTGATTGTGACTTGGTATCATTATGAAAATGATATAGGTTGTGGCGTGGGCTTAAGTTTACCGAATTTTCCAGAAAATCTGGGTCATCATGAGGTGAATTTGCATAATCTGGTGTTAAACACACTAGTGTATGTGGATGAACCCAATGCAATAGGGATTCTGGTAGATTATCCGGTGTCTCCGTTATCAATTTGGAGGCAGCGTGATGACGGTGGCTTTGAGTTGATTAATTTAGCGCAAATGCCGACAGAAAGCACTGAGGTAAATTCTGAGCGTAAGTCCTATAGCTATTTGTTGGATGGGGAATCTTGCGCTAGTTTGCCGAGCGGGGAGAAGTTTTATCTGGTACTTGGCACTGAGATGACTTATTACACTAATCCTATTGAATGAAGTTTTGAAAAATGCTCCGCTAGAGTTGCTGGCGGGGTATTTTTATGGCTATAGTTCTCTGCTTTTTGTTCGGGTTTTGTTCTAGTTTTTGAAATGAGTAAAAGTTTGATAATTATAAAATTGATTTGGAGAGCTTAAGTGGATCTGTTTATTGTAAATTTTTAGAAAAATAGTAAGGGAATCATAAAAAATGAAAAAAAATGGGTACGGCGGCGGTCTAGGCGGGCGCTGGTGAAGGCAGCTATAAATAAGGCCTTTCATGAGGTATTCCGCTTATTGTTGTCGTAAAATATGTATTGTGCGACATTAAGTTTATGCTAAAAAGACGAGTGTTTACCCATCTTTCCTGTCGATAAATAGTCTGGTTCTAGGCTATCTCAGCGAGTTTTTCTGTGAGCTGAGTTTTAATCCAGGCCGTTAGTTCCTTGCAGGAGCTGTCGGTGGCACTGGCGTGGATTGCTGCATGGTAGATACGTTTTTTATCAGTATTGTTGCGTGGAAATCCGGCAATGATTGGTATGAAGCCAAGGGCGACTGCTAGCTGGTCGGTTACGACGCGGGCGATTCGGCCGTTACCATCAAAGAAAGGATGAATACGGATAAAACTATAATGAAAACTAGCCAGGAAACGACAGACTTCGTCGATATTAATAACTTCGATATATTCTAAGCGGTCACAAAGAGTACGGGCTAATCCAAAGAGTTCATTGTAAGTTTCGGCGCCACCATGGGGAATGTGATGAAGTTCTTCATCCCCCGGTGCACCAAAGCGCACGTCGTAGCCACGAGGACGGATTTGCCCACATTTACGGTAGATGGCGCCAAAAAGAGTCTGATGCATCGATTGCCAGTCATTGAGCCAATCAGTTTCACGGCGATGAGAGAGGTCGCTACGAATGTCGACTGAAGTTTCCAATTGGCGTGCAAATTTAAGAATGACATTATTGAGCCCTTGTTCTTCGCCAGCGCGTATTAGAGGATGGATCGAACTAATAGAATATCGTCGTCCACTACGGTATTCTGGGGTACGACGATATTTGCGCCAAAGCGTTTTGGTTACGTCGGACTCGGGAATTTCATAGCGTTCGGGTTGATTCATGCGTCTTTCCCTGTTCTGTTCGGATTTTTCGGGTTATCCTGTTGCGGATTTTGCAGGGAATCTTGATTCCCTGGTGAGGTCTTTGCAAGCAGTTTTTTGAGGAAATTTAAATAGGATTTGAGGGTTTTAGAGGAATTTTCGGTATAGATTTGGGAAGGCATCATATCTGGGTATTCGAGGTCGGTACTTTCTCTTACGATATCGTTTAACATGCCTTTGAGAAGATTAGCTTGAATTTGCCCAATTTCGTTGGGATTAATTTTGGTATGAAAACGGATTTTAAGGGTTTTAGCAAAAGGAAAGGTGTTTTTGAGATCGGTTTTTGTGATTGTATAGACAGAGCCATTACGGTTTGCTTGCCAACTGGGGTCATGGCTAGCCTCAATGAGCTCCGGAGTGCGGCGCAGCGCCAGAGCGCGCAAAGTTTGGTCGATAACTTTGAGCACGTCGCGATATTGCTCAAGAAAGGCGGTTTCGTCTTTACTAGAATCGTTAGGCTGCAAAAAGAATTCTTCATCTGCATATGATAGTTGCTCAGTAGATGATTTTTGTAGCATGATTTCTGCGTAATTGTGGGCTAATTGTGGTAGGCCATCTGGAACTGGTCCTAGGGGTGAGCGCAGGTAAGAAATATCGTCGAGTTGCATGAAGCCTTTGCGGACTAGTTCTTTATGAACAAAATAAACTACCCTGGTAAAACGGATTTTACTGATAGGGGTAGGACTGAGTGAGAGGATGGCGCGGGAGATTTGGTATAAGTTCATGTAATTCCCTATTAATGTTGAATGTTGATTTCCGCCTGGTTGACACCTGAATTGCCTTCTTTGCTCTCAGCTGGCTTTTCTGGGCCCTTATAGTGGTTGAGCTTGCTATGACCGCGGTTTTTATTAAATGGGCCTTTCTTGGCGGTTTTAGAGCCGAATTCGGGCTTTTTGCTCTTTTTGGCGTCTTGATTCCCTGCTTGAGGTAGGATGATTTGGGGTTTTTCGGTGGTTTTAGGTTGTTCCGGGCTGTTCTGGACACCTTGCTGTACTAGTTGGCCTAAATCTTTGAGACTAAGGCGTTCCTTGCCCTCGGCGGCGTTAGGAGACATTTTAAGTTTGCGGAAGTCATTTTGGGGAGTGGGAACATATTGGAAGTTCGGTTTTTGTTCGGATTTGGGATAATGGTTGTCATAATTCCCTGTTGATTGTGCAGAGAAGTTATTAGGGCGTACCGTGTAGCTGTTATTGACTTGGTTTTCTACTGCTGCGCTGCCAGCAGCGCGACCACTATCAGAGAGCTCTTTCTTATATTTTTCGGACTGTTCGATTGTGGCGCGGATTTCATTTTCGACGTCTTCACGACGACGGGCATAACCACGACGAGAAATTTCTACAATCTGGTCGAAATTATCTTGTGGTGTGGTAGGCAATGCTAAAGTAGTGGCAGAGAAGGCTGGGGCTTTTTCGCCATTGATAATCATAGAAATAACGAAGTGGCGATTATTCATTTGGATAAGGTCGGACTGATCGAAAATAGGCTCAAATTGCTTAGCTAAGATTGGCGCATCGTCGGCGGAAACACGGAAAGAAATTGTAGTACCAACGTTGCCAAAGACCGCATCGCGTACTGAATCGGTCATTTGGGAAATATATTGGTTGGCAACAGTAAGGTTGAGACCGTATTTGCGGGCTTCAGAGAGAATAACGGCAAAGGAGTCGGTAGCGAAGTTTTGAAACTCGTCAACATAGAGATAAAAAGGTCGGCGATCAGCAACATCAGGAATGTCGCTGCGGCTCATGGCGGCAAGTTGAACTTTGGTTACAAGGAAAGCACCAAGGATAGCGGCATTATCTTCACCGATAAGACCTTTGGAGAGGTTGACTACCAAAATTTTACCTTCGTCCATAATTTTGCGCACATTGAAGCTGGACTTGGGTTGGCCAATGATATTACGGATGATAGGGTTAGCAGTGAAAGCTCCAACCTTGTTGAGCACGGGAGCGATGCTTTCGTTGACTTGTTTTTCGTTCCATTGACCGAATTCATGTTTCCAGAATTGAAGCACGGTCACATCTTTACAATAATCCAGAGTTTCTTTGCGAAAATCTTTGTCAGTCAGAATGCGTGAGATATCGAGCAGGGTAGTTTCTGGGCGATCGAGTAAGGCTAGTAGGGTGTAACGCAGAATATGTTCTAGGCGCGGTCCCCAAGAATCGCCAAACATGCGTTTGAGTACGCCGATAACTTCAGAACAAACGTTTGGTTTTCGGGCTGGGTCGTCAAGCTCAAGGGGGTTGAAAGCAACTGGGTAGGCGGTATCAGCAGGGTTGAAATAGATAACGTCGTTGATACGGGATTCAGGTACGAAGCGCAGATTATTAATGGCGAAATCGCCGTGGGGGTCGATGATACAGTACCCTTGGTTGTAAAAAACATCGGATAGGGCAAAAAGTTCAAGTAATCCAGATTTACCAGCACCGGTCTGTCCGATAATATATACATGACGCGAACGGTCACGACGCAACATGCCAAATTGATGGTTGATGCCACGGAAGTTAGTAAGACCGAAAGCAGATATATTCTCGTCGTGGGAGGGTTCTCCGGTGATGAGTGGGAGTTTAGCGGGAGGTTCTGCGGTTTTGGACGAAGCCCAAACAATGTTGGGAGTTTCTACTGAAGTGTGAGGAAGGTGATAAACTGAAGCGAGCTCGGAGACATTGAGAATAAAACCGCGGTCTTGAAACTGTCGCAACTTATAGGTGTCAAGTTCTTCAGCTTTAAAACTACCACCAGTAAGGCGGAAACCATTTAGGCTAGTGGAATTATATTGTTTGAAAGTACCAACTAAGGCTTGCATATTAAGTTTGGCGTTGGTTTGATCGTTACCAAGGTAGGCTAGACGGATTTTAATTTCGTAACCGAGTTTGGTAGCTTTTTCTTCGGCTTTAGCAATGCGGTTTTTGTCGCGTTCGGAAATTTCTGGAGCCTTATCACCATTAGTACCACCAGTAGGTGGGCGGAAAAATGCACCAAGGATTTCGATAATCCAAGTCCAGTCAATACCAGAGGCGCCTCCGCCAAAAAATTTACGTCCAGATTTGATTTTGCGAATCCATTTATCTGTAGTGGTCTTTCGCCAGTCGTCAGCAATAGGGCGAGTGAGAATTTGAATCCAGAGCTCTTCGGAATTGTCAGGGTTGAGTTTAGCTAAAGTACCAGTAATTCCGGCGAGCGGATCAACTTCAAAGTTATCAAAAGTCTTGATAGGTAGAGCTTCATTTTCAGTCAGAGTAAGCTCCGCTGAGTAAGTGACAGGATATTTATTACGGTCATCAGAATAATCTTCAGACATTTTGTAGATTTGTACTGTAGGATATTGAGCATAAATTTGGCCTTCGACAAAATTTTGTAGAATTTTAGGTACCCAGACATAAAAGCGGATCTGCCCTCCGGTAGAAACGATTTCAAAGCTAAGGTGTTCCTGGATGCCGCCAGAATTTTTGAGTTCGGCCTTATCGCGTAAAATGCCATGTAGACTAGCAAAAAGCTGTTCGGCTGCGAGTTCTTTCTTGTCATTGGCGCGAGGAATTTCCAGCATTAAGAGCACGGAATCGACATTGAGGACTTTTAGACGATTGAGTTTTTTATAATTACGATAGCCCAAAAATCCCAAAATTGCGACGATAGGAACCCAAACGATTGGCATGATAATAAATTGAATGATTTGCGCAAACATACAGTTCTATTTTACCATAAAAATAACGTAACAAAAAGCGCTTACTGATTTTACTAACGGAGTTAGGTGAGCCTCTCCTCATTGTTACGCTATGCGTGCCAAAATTGGATCCGGCTTAGCTGATAAAAACTCCTTAGTGAAATTAGCAAGCGATAATCGTAGATGTAGATTTTATTCTTCTGGGGCTAGAGTATAAGAGTCTTTGTCGACTTTGGAGAAAAGTTGTTTGTTTTGCAAATTGAGCAAGACTGTAGTTTCTTTAACTTTACGAGCACGCAGAACGCGCTTGACGATTTCTTCACGGGTGAGTGGTTCGCCAGCCTCTTTAAGGATATTTTTGATGATATCAGCGACAGTTCCCTTAGCATAACCCCATGAACTTAACGCATAGATGCCACGACCAATAAGAATGAAGCGAGAATCTTTAATTAGTTCATTGTGGATTGCCTGAATCGTAACATTCTTACGGCGGAATTCGGACTTAGAAATAGCGTCGGCGATATCAGAAAAATGCATTGGCTCTTTTTTAGTTTCTAGCACTACGAAGATTTTGTCACGAATATTGCGTGGGTTGACAGTTGGCCATTTAGCGAGTCCCCAGAGGCCATTCAAGGAAGCCAAAAGTTTAGAAACTGAGGCCACGGCGCGAATATGATCAGGATGTTCATAATCTAGTGCTTCATCGAGCTGGTCGATAGTCATTGGCTCTTTGTGCTTTTTAATAACATCAACAACTTGATCAACGCGATTATGAACAGTCTTGGCGTCGCCGTATTCAGCAATACCAATAGCGGCATAGTATAAGTCGTTTTCATCAAGAGCAGTAAGGTTATTAGAAATTGCACTAATAAAGGTGAGTTTAGCACGCTCGGCAGCAGTAGCCTTGCGCCCATAAATTCGTTCAGCCAAGTCAGAAGTACGAGCGACGCGTCCAAGTTCGGTAAGGTTACGAATAATGAGCTTTTCGGCAGCAGCGAGATCTTGAATCTGACCTTCTTCAGCACCAATTCGGAGACGTACTAAAATGGCTTTTTCGAGTTGACGTACACGCTCACGTGTAATATTTAATAGTTCACCAATTTGCTCAAGTGTTTCTTTTTGCCCCGACAAGCCAAAACGGCGTGAGATGATTTCGCGTTCGCGATCTTGCTCAATAATGTCTAGACTACCCTTAATGGCGTTTTCGATAGTACTGGTGTGCTGATCCATCCGATTCCCTTCGTTCCCCTTCACCCTATGTAATAGTTAATATTTAATTCATTTAGTTTTATGATAGCATATTTTCGTATTGGCGTCAACGGGTATTTTACCTTTTTGCTGACTTTCTAGTGCTATTATATCACTTTTTTTGCCTAAATGATAGAAAAATTATGCCAAATATGCCTATTTAGCGGTTTTTGAGGCTTTTCTAGGGGTTTTAGTACTAACCTTGGTAGTACGGCTGGTTGATTTTTTTGATGCCTTCTTGGCGGTGCTAGAAGCCTTTTTGGCGCTTTTAGTGTTAGTCTTGGCGTTTTTGCGGGCAAATTTGCCACGACCGGCTGGTTTGGAATCTAGCATTTGCTTGGCTTCCTCAAACGTGATTTTTTTAGGGTCTTGCTCTTTGGGAATCTTGATATTATTGAATCGTCCTGGACCCTTGATGTATGGGCCATAGGCGCCATTAATAATCATAATTTCGCCCCAATCGGCAATAATGGAGTCAATTTTTTCTTGATAGAGTCTGGAAGCGGTTTCAAAATCGATAGTATATGGGTCATGATCTTTAAGCTGGATATTATATTTGCCAGCTTTGAGATAGGGACCAAATGGTCCGCTGGAAGCAACAATGGTGGCGCCATCTTTAGTTGTGCCTAGCTCGCGGGGTAAAGCGGGCAAATCGAGTTGTTTGAGGGCGGCTTCTAGGGTGACAGTCTTTTCGGTCATTCCTTGTGGCAGCGGGGCAAATTGAGGTTTTTCACCAGTCGTTTTTTCGTTATCTCCAAGTTGGATAAAGCCTCCGTTACGTCCAATTTTGGCATAGATGGGTTGTCCGGTTTTGGGGTGCTTACCTAATTCCCTGGCATTATTGTAACGGGCAGCATCATCGGACTTCTGAACTTCTTTTTGGAAGGGGCCATAAAAATCTCGCAACATTTGGACGCGCTCAAGCTGGTGGTCGGCGATTTTATCTAAATCCTCTTCAATATTAGCAGTAAACTGATAATCGACAATATTGTTAAAATTGTCAGTGAGAAAACCCGCTAGTAGTTCGCCGATAGGAGTAGGCAGAAGTTTGCCTTTGGTGGAGCCAGTTTTTTCTGTGACGATTTCACGTTTAACTTTGCCTTTTTCTAGCGTAAGTTGGATGACTTCACGTGGCTCGCCTTCGGATTCGCCTTTAATCACGTATCCTCGGGATTGGATGGCTTGCATGATGGAAGCGTAAGTGGATGGGCGACCAATGCCAAGTTCCTCGAGTTTTTTCACTAATGAACCTTCAGTATAGCGGGCAGGTGGTTTGGCGAAACTTTGGCGAGCAGTGATTTTGCTAGCTTTAAGATAATCATCTACGTTTAGCGCTGGCAGTTCGTCTTCTTTAGTGCGACCAGTGACTTTTAGGAATCCGTCAAATACAATAACTTCGCCTTTGGCTTCAAAGAGGTGTGTTTTTTCAGTGTTATTGATAATTTTGACAGTAGTTTTTTCGGTTTTGGCTTCAGCCATTTGAGTGGCCAGAGTACGATTGCGGATAAGGCGATAGAGCTTTTTCTCGTATTCATTTTTACCGGCGACTTCTTGGTCAATATGGGTGGGGCGGATAGCTTCATGGGCTTCCTGAGCGCTGGCAGATTTAGTTTTGAAATTGCGTACCTGAAGGTATTTTTTGCCAAATTTCTCTTCTACATAGTTTGCGGTCATGGCGAGAGCTTGTTTAGAAAGATTAAGGCTGTCGGTGCGGTGATAAGTAATAAACCCAGCTTGGTAGAGTGCTTGAGCGGCGGTCATAGTGGTACGCGTGGAGAATCCGAGGCGAGAGTTGGCCTCGATTTGCATGGAAGCGGTAGTGAAAGGTGGCGCTGGGCGGCGAACACCGGGAGTGGTAATAATATCGGCCACTTGAAATTTGGCGTCTGCGATTTTTTCTAGATAATTTTGAGCGGTTTTTTCGGTATCAAAAGTATGATCAAGCGTGGCTGAAAGCGCAGATTTATCCTGTGTGAGAAACTCGCCAGTAACTTTAAACTTGGTATTAGTGGTAAACTTTTCGATTTCCTGTTCTTTTTCTACTACGAGACGGAGAGCGGGACTTTGAACTCGTCCAGCAGAAATGGCGCCAGGGACTTTGCGTCGTACCACACCAGAGAGATCATAACCTACAAGCATATCTAGAGTTTGGCGGGCTTGCTGTGAGTGCACCATATCCATATCGATTTTTCTGGGGTGTTGAATAGCGTTTTCGAGAGCAGGTTTGGTGATTTCATGAAAAGTGATACGGTTGGTGTTTTTGGGGAGTTTGAGAACTTCCATAAGATGCCAAGAGATTGCTTCGCCTTCGCGGTCTTCATCAGTTGCGAGCCAGATAGTGTCAGCGCTTGCAGCGGCTTTTTTGAGGTCGTTGATAATTTTAGTGTGATCGGGATCAATTTCATAAGTGACATCGAAAGTATCTTTATCGACTTTGGTATCCTTGCGGATGTGCCCTACTGAGGCCAGGACATGAAAATCTTTACCGAGGTATTTCTCGATAGTGTGCGCTTTGGCCGGAGACTCGACGATGACTAGATTTTTTGGCATATATTATATATCATAGCATACACGTCAAGAGTTGGAAGAGGGATTTTTGGACTTTTATAAAGGATGTGCTTGCTAATTTTTTTCGATTTGTTCTATGCTGGTAGTAGAGCAATGGGCAGCTTGGCATTTTGAGAAGGTAGGGTGTGGAGTTGAATGAGGCGGAAAGGAGAACATGCTGCGAAGTATGATTCGATTTTTGTGGCAACGGCTGTGTAATCGTTCACGGACTAAAGTGCAACAAAAAATTACTGTTGTGGTGATAAATATCATCCAACAACAGTAAAAACAAAACCTAATTTGATTGTACCTTGCCAAAACGGTTATGTCAAGAGATTTTGCCCATTGCTCGCAACTGTATTTTTAAAAATCATGACTTTGTGAGGCTAGCACCAAAAAGCCCCAGACAAGTAGGTAAGGGTGGGCATCACCTACGGGCATCAGGTTTCCCTGACGGTCTGGGGCTATTTGGCCCTATAACGCATCGCTTTTCGACTCCGGAAGGGTTTCCCGGAAGCGCGACCCACCTCACACAAACACGGGGCCCGCCGGTTATAGGGATTGCTATGCCTTCGAACTTGCCCTAAAAGTGGAGGTAATACTTACAGCCGGTAACCTTAGAAGAAATTATCGGCCCTAGGGATTTCAAAAGCACGCAATTTCGGTCAGCCTTGAGCAAGCTCTTAGCTAACGGAAATTATGATTTATTTAGGTACAGTTGGAGTTAATAACCCTAACTGATAAGCATTATAGCACACGAGGAAATAAATGTCAATACTTTTTTCACAAAATCTTTTAAAAAACAACGAAATACTACCCCAAGAAGCAGAATTTACAGAGGTGTTAAACTCTATTGCGGTTAAGCCAAAAATATTGTATCTGTATGGTTATTTGCCAGAAAATCGGTTAAAATTGGGTTGCAAAAAATTAAAAATAAGGCCTAAAAGTATTGCGATTGTGGGGTCACGAAAGCCAACTAAATATGGTGAAAATATTGCATATAGATTAGCGTATGAAGCGGCGCGGCGCGGGGCGGTGGTGGTGTCGGGGTTGGCATATGGCATTGATTCTGTAGCGCACCGCGCCGCGCTGGATGCGGGCGGGGTGACTGTGGCGGTACTCGGTACACCAATAGACCAAATTTATCCCCGCCCGCATCGGCCCCTGGCGGCAGAGATTGTAGAAAAAGGTGGCTGCGTATTGAGCGAACTGCCGCCAGGGGCCAGCTTTTATCCTAAAACTAGTTTTTTGAAACGTAATCGAATTATTTCGGGTTTGGCTGATGTGGTTGTAATTCCGGAGGCGGCAGAGCGGAGTGGCTCATTAAACACTGCGGCGCACGCTTTGGAACAGGGTCGGGAAGTGTTTGCTGTGCCAGGTGACATTACCAGGCCACTTTCACGGGGATGTAATCGCTTGATTCGTCAGGGCGCTACGCCAATGTTAGAAATAGATGATGTGTTAGAAGTGTTATTTCCGACACCGCGGCGTAAAATCACTCAAACGACATTACCGATAGGAGATTCGCCAGTTGAGACTAAAATTTTGCAACTTTTGGCTAGTGGTGTACAGGATGGTGAACAAATTATGCAGGGGATTAAAATTGAGTTGGCAAAAAGTTCAGCGGATAAATCAGCTGGAGAAACAGCAGTATCGGTTGATAATGGTATTAAACAACAAGAGGTTAATTCCCTGACCGTGGCGGAATTTAATCAAGCAATTACTTTGCTCGAAATTAAAAATCGCGTAGTAGCATTGGGTGCGAATCAGTGGATGCTGAGATAAAAAAGCGCTCTGTCCACGAGGTGGTTAGAGCGCTAGATGTTTGATCACTTCAGGTGTGATCGGGTGAAACTTTGCTGGATTCCGTGATGTTGACATATATGGCATTAACCAATCCGGGGCTTAACAAGTGACAGAGCAGACCCGGGTGTTGACCGTTCAAGGCACGGTCAACTAAATCGGCGTTTCTGAGATATTGATTCTCGGTCGAAGTACTGTTTTCTTTTACCATATTATCCTCCTTTAGGCTGCGGATTGAACGAGACGAATTTTTCCTGAATCGCAGGTACAATCATAACGGAATTGTACCTGCGAGCAAAAATCTTTTGCTCGCTCGTCTGATTTAATCAGTCTACCATTAGCAATAATGGCATTTGTGTTTGCATCGTACGGGTCGTAGCGGTAACCTTCTACATACAGACGCAGTCGTATTTCTTTGTTGTTAAATTTGACTCGAAATGTGACTAAATGTTGTTTGCTGAGCTTTTTGGGTTGATGTGGACTCAAAGCTTCAAGTAGCTGTCGCTTTTTGGGGCCGCGGACGATATCTAACATCACGATATTATCGCCAGATGGCGTTTGCAATATTGCTTCCAATTGTTTCACTTCCTTTCAATGTACTCAGATGAGAAAATTCATCCTGTGGGATATAGACAGGGTCTATCTTTCTATTTTATCACAGATTGTGAAAAAAGTCAAGAAATTAGGCTAAAGTGTCAATTTTTTGGACGATTTCTTGGAGGATTTGTGGAAGAGCGGATTTCTCTTCAGGGGTGAATTTGCCAAGAACAAAATCGATATCTCCGAGTCTACTGCGAATGTCGGGATTGTTGGTGCCGAGGCGGAGGCGGGGGAAATTGTTGGTTCCAAGATGGTTAGCGATGGAATTGAGACCATTATTCCCTGCGCTAGAGCCGTGCGCTCGGTAGCGCAGAGTGCCGAAATTTAGATCAAAATCATCGCAAACGACGAGTATATCTGAGGGTTGGAGTTTGTAAAACCGTAAGAACGCTTGGACAGCTTGTCCGGATTCGTTGTAGTAAGTTTGGGGTTTGATAAAAATGCGATTGCCGTCTTTATACCAGAGCGCGTTAAATTTGGGTTTTTGCCAGTTGATTCCCTTAATTTTGGCGTAAAAATCAAGGGCTAAAAATCCAAAATTATGACGAGTAAAGTTGTATTTGCTTTCGGGGTTGCCGAGGCCAACGATCAGCTGCATTTTATTTTTGCCTTAGCTTTTCGATTTGCTCAACGAGGTGTTGGTGCTTGGTTTCTAGTGTGTGGAGACGCTGGATGTTCTCGGTGGTGAGGCGGTAGGTAGGTAGTAACTTGATGAGGAAACGCTTGAGGCGGGTAGTACTAAAATAAAACCTTCCGGAGCTGAGACGACGGATGGCTTCTTGGTCGTTAGGCTGGGCTTGATTGAAACTGGCTGAATGCGACTGTAGGAATTGTTTGGCAAGGGTTTTGACTTCGCGAATACGGGTTTGAGATTTACTGTTGCGCAAGGCAAAATCTTCAAAAGCAGCGAAATATTGCCAGTAGAGATCATTGTATTTTTCCAGTAGTTGATGTTTTTCGAGAAAATCATAGAGCATAAAAGCAATATACAGATGGTCGATGGCATGATCGTTCGTTGTTTCTTTAGACCAAGTTTGAGACATGATGCTGCCAGCGTGGCGCACATAGTTATAGAGTTGTTTGTTGAGAAAGAAGACGGTCTGGCTGGCACAGAAATAGGCAGAGCAGAAGTAGGCGTCTTCGAAACGTTTACCCTCAGGAAACTCAAGCTGATATTGGTCGAGCATAGACTTGCGGAAGATTTTGTTGGTAGAAGACAGATCGGTATTGTAAATGATATCAGCAGATACTGGCTGGAGACCGTGGTATTTGAGCGAATAATAGTTATCATCACTAGCTTTCATGTCAGCATGAGCTTGGTAGGTAACACGGATTTCGCTAACGGCGAGGTCGGCTGCGCTTTCGGTAATGGCGGTATACATATCTTGGCACATGGTGGGTTCGTAGTAATCATCGGCATCGCAGAACATTACGAATGGTGCAGCGGCTTTTTCTAAACCACGGTTGCGTGACCCGGCGAGACCGATATTTTTTGGGTTGTCGATGAATTTAACGCGCGAGTCTTTTTGGGTGTATTTTTGCAAGACTTCAAGGGTGTTGTCGGCAGAGGCGTCGTTTACGCCGATGATTTCAATGTCTTTTAGAGTTTGTTCTAGGAGGGCATTTAGACATTTGGGGAGTAATTTGGCGTCGTTATATGAGGTTACAATGACGCTGACCTTGGGATTATTCATGTTTTTTCTCCTGATTTTGCAGTTGGTTGAGCTTGGTTTCGAGAAGGTCGGTTTCGGCATAGAGTTCAGAAATTAGTTCGGATAAGGCTTTTTGTTTGCGATATACGGGATGAGTTTTGATCCAAGCGGAACGCAAAAAACTGTGGATTGAAGCGCGCAGACGCTGTAGGCGGATTTTCCAAATTGTACGACGCACAGAATGTGTAAGTAAATATTGCAATAGATTCCATTGAGCTGGAATAGGAAAGAAATCACGGATTAGCAAGTTTTTAGTGTTGGCAATTTGATATTCAGATTTGATTTTAGTGATGAATTCGGGTAGGAATTTGGCGGAAAGGCGGCAGATGTTCCAATAATAAGCACCAAATTTGGATGCTTGCATCATGGGGGCGATTTCGTCAAAGAGGTTATGTTTTTTGAGATATTTTTCGATTTCTTCATATTCGTAGCAGACGTTCATGACTTTGCCTGGGTTATTGATGGACGAAGATTCGTTGTCGATACGATAATGCAGAAAGGCCTCAGTAGTAAAATAAGCGCGGGTAGCATTAGCCCAGACTTTGAAGTTGAATCCAGTATCCTGGTATGAAGCGCCAGGAGTAGGCAGGAATTTGATGTCATGCTTTTGCAGGAAGTCGCGTTTGTAGATGGCAGACCAGATGGCTGGAGCCTGGAAGAAGATCCAATTGTGTTGACGTGGGTTAATCAATCGCCCAGAGTCAGCAGGAATGACATATGATAGCTTGGTATCTTTGCCGCCTTTGTTAGTGTAATAGTTGGCACGTACAACTTCGGCGTCATAAGTAGCGGCGTAGTCGTAAAGTTTGGCAAAGGCATCAAGTTCAATGTAGTCATCTGGTTCGACGATACCGATATATTTGCCGCTGGCTTTTTTCAAACCACGGTTCATGCTGTCGCCGTAGCCAGTATTCTTCTTTTCGATGACTTTGATGCGGGAGTCAGATTTTTGGAAATCTTGGATGATTTTGGTTGAATCGTCCGTAGAGCCATCATTGATACAGATAATTTCAATATCGGTGAGAGTTTGATTAACTAGACTCTCCAGGCATTGTTGAAGGTAGGATTCTACATTGTAAATAGGAACGAGAATGGAAATCTTGGGGGTTTTGCTCATGGCGTCTCCTCTCGGTTTATAGTCACTAAAAAACTCTAATAAGCAGATTATGGTGGTTCCTATTGGGCTCGAACCAATGACCTTACGAATGTGAATCGTACGCTCTAGCCAACTGAGCTAAGGAACCGAAACAATCTGATTATTAAAGTTTATATATGTTATAATAGCATAGATGAAGATAGATTTCCAGAAGTTTGAAGATGAAAAGGCGCAAATTGAAGCGTTTTTGGCACAGCCAGAAGCTTATGCGGCGCCAGATTTTGCGGAAAAATCGCGACGACTTTCTGAAATTAATGAGATTTTGGATTTGGCACAGAAAATTGATCAAGCAAAAAAGAATCTGGCGGAGGCGACAGAGTTAGTCGAGGATGCTGAACTAGGAGAAATGGCGCGCGAAGATGTGCGAGTACTTGGACTAAATATTGATGCCTGGATAGCAGAGTTAGAGGAAAAATTATTACCTCATGACCCAGCAGATGATAAACCAGCAATTATGGAAATTCGTGCTGGGGCAGGCGGTGACGAAGCGAGTCTGTTTGCTGGTGAGTTGTATCGGATGTATGTACGCTATGCGGAGCGTCATGGTCTAAAGGTAGAGCTGCTGAGTCAGAATGAGAATGAAGCTGGCGGCATAAAAGAAGTGGTGATTAGAGTGATTGGCGAAAAGCCCTATGGACAGTTGAAGTTTGAGGGTGGCGTGCATCGAGTGCAGCGTGTGCCAGTGACGGAGAGCCAAGGGCGGATTCATACCAGTACGGCGACAGTTGCGGTTTTACCAGAAGCGGCGGAAAGTGATATTGAAATTAAGCCAGAGGATCTCAGAATTGATATTTATCGTTCGGGTGGTCATGGTGGTCAAGGGGTGAATACGACGGATTCAGCAGTGCGAATCACGCATCTTCCGACTGGGATTATGGTGGCGATGCAGGATGAGCGTTCGCAGCAGCAAAATCGGATCAAGGCGATGGCCGTGCTGCGCTCGAGATTGATGGAGAAGAAATTGCAGGAGGAGCGACAAGCAGCGAGCGATGCACGGAAGTCGCTAATTGGATCTGGTGATCGGAGCGAGAAGATTCGGACGTATAATTTCCCCCAAGACCGGATTACTGATCATCGAGTGCATTATTCACGTTCAAATATTGGTGCAGCGATGGATGGGGATATTGATGATTTGGTGAAAGAATTGACGCAGGCGGAGCGCGAGCTGCCGAAAGAGTAGAGTGTGCTATAATTTAGGGGGAGGGGTGTTCTTTGAAAGGAGTGATGTGAATGGGTAGTCCACTTATTTCTACGTTAGCAAGTTTGTGTTTTTACATAGCAGTTGCGACAACATTGATAATGTCTTGTATTCGTGGAGAATTATTCTGGGTCGGTCTGGTGGTGGCAGTTGTTATGGTAGTTATTTCATTTCTCGAAGGTCTATTCCTTTATTTGCATGCAATTGGTAGCTGGATATATAGCTATATGCAGGCAAAGTTGGCATGTGATACGAAAGAGATGAGGCGATGCAAAGAGGAACTTAAAGATGCAGCGAGTTTTGCTCTGGAGTTGCTGTTTATGTGCCCATTAGTCTGCGTGGCAGCAGTGCCAGTAGATGTTGTGGGGTTCATATTAGACAGTATGGATTCGATAATATGTGTGATAAGAGCGAAGTCTTTGGATAAAGGATACCGCAAGGTGAACTGCATGTAACCCATAGTTTTTGTTTTATCACCCCTCCTACCCCACTGTGGTGGGGATTTTTTCTTGACTTTTTTGATAATGTGTGATATAATGGAGGTATGGAGATAAGATCTTGGCTGTCGGAGGCAAAAAAACAGATTGATGCATTGGATGCAGAGTTGATTGCTCTAGATGTATTTGCGCCGCGGCAGATGGATAGATGTTGGTTAGTTTCGCATGATGTTGTAAAAATTACAACAGAAATGCAAAAAGAAGCCGATAAAATGGTGCTAAAACGTGCCGAAGGAGAGCCATTGGCTTATATTTTGGGTGAGAAAGAATTTTATGGACGTAAGTTTGAAGTAAATGAGAGTGTCTTGATTCCCCGCCCTGAGACAGAGACTTTGATTGATTTGGTTAAAGAGCTGTCATTACCGAAGCAGCCAAAATTCTTAGAGTTGGGCACTGGCAGTGGCTGCATTGCAATTACTTTAGCGTTGGAATATCCACAAGCACAAGTGCTGGCGGTCGATTTGAGTAAAAAAGCTTTAGACACGGCTTTTATTAATAATGTATTGCATGAGGGGCGAGTGGGGTTGGTACAGTCAAATTTGCTTAGAGATTTGTTCCTTGAGGATGAAAATAGAGAGGCCGAACATTATGATGTATTGGTGGCGAATTTACCATATGTAGACCCAGCTTGGGAATGGCTAGACCGGCAGACCTTGGATTTTGAACCGAAAAAAGCTTTGTATGCTAAAGGTAATGGTGGCTTGTCACTATATCAGCGGATGCTGAAAGAGATTCGGCATCATCAAAAAGCTGGACATTTGTGGCTGGACTATTTGGTAGTAGAGGCTGATCCTTCACAGCACTATAGATTGATTGAGATGGCGCATAGAGCGGGATTTTTCCATCTAAAAACTGAAGGTTTTGGCGTGGTATTTGAGGATGGTTGGCGCTATTGGTGGGATGATGCGAAGCGGGATTTTGTGCATAAGCCCGAGGAAGTTTTGCAGTGGGAGCTAGAAAATGGCATTATTCATCTTTTGCCAGAAGAAGTGGCACAGAAGAAACGCTTGGGTGAGTGGTAATTTAGTGAATATTGAAGCGTGGTTGACTGAAACCAATAATTAGGACTAAAATCACGACCACACTGAAAATAACCGGCAAAGCAATATGGGAGAATTTTAGCTTGTTGCCATGTTTGTCGAGTTCGGCGTGAATTTGTAAATAAGTATAGGTGAGAACTGATAAGACTAGACTGAGCTGTGAAAGGCAGATGCCAGTGTTGCCGATAGTGTAGATGATAAGCCAAGAGTTGGATAGCCAAGAGATTTCGGCAAAAACTAGACCACAGACAAGGGAGATAAAACTAGCATCATGGTCACCGTTTTGGACTAGAACATGGTTAGATGCGGCAAATCCGAGCAGAAATCCTGCAACTACTAGAATGGCTGAGTCGGTAATAGCGGCGAAAATACTGGCAGCAGTGGCGCCAAGCAATACTGCAATTACTGATTGTAGGACATTGGCATTAAAAGATGAGCGTGGTTTGATAATAATGAGCCAAACAGCGTAGGCGATCATTAAGGCGATATGTACGGGCAAGAGAGTGGTGCCGGCAGCATAGGTCAAGAGCACAAAACTGATGCCTACAATGAAATCAACTAGGCTGGAACGGATATTCAACCACCAATAGCGGTGGTTGACGGCAAAAATACGCCATTTGGAAATGACAACCAAGACGAGACCAATAATGCAGTTGCCGGTAATAATGGTAGCACCGATAGAGGCTACTGCTAATAGCAAGTTGAGCATGACATGCAAAAATGAGCTAACAGCATTACGGCTTTTGCGGATAAAAATATAATCGGCCATTTGTATAATTATAGCAAAACTTTGCCGCGTGGTAAAATAATTGTGCTATAATGTAAGAATGGATTCAAAACCAAAATTTTTTCAAAAACATCCCTTACTAAAAGATATCTTGAGCTTGGTGGTATTTGTGGCGTGTGTAATTGGCGGCACAATGGTGCTGAATGCATTTGTGTTTCGGTCTTACAATGTGGTGGGAGCGAGTATGGAAAATACTTTGCATAATGATGATCGGATTATTGTGAATCGTTTACCGGTGACTTGGGCGCATTTTTTGGGTAAGGAGTATGTACCAGAGCGGGGTGATATCATTGTGTTTGCTAATGGCGCGGCGGATGGTCCTCTGACCTGTGGCGTACCAGAAGGTAAAGTAGACCAGTATATTATTAAGCGAGTAATTGCATTTCCCGGTGAGCGTGTGACGGTAAAAGATGGCGTGTTGACGGTGTATAATGAGGAGCATCCAGAGGGGTTCTCGCCAGATGAGGATACGCGGGTGGATGAGAATAATGGGCCTAAGGAATATTCATCGGGTGAGGTGGATGTGATTGTACCAGAGGGTGAGTTATTCGTGGCGGGTGATAATCGTGAGGGTTCACATTCGTTTGATTCACGTTCGGGTTTGGGTACGGTGCCATATTGTCGGATTGTGGGTCCTGCGGCGGTGCGGATTTATCCGTTTGATAAAGTACGAGTGTTTTAACTAGAGATGGGGATGAATAAAAGCTGAGGTGTAGTCCTCAGCTTTTATGGTGATAATGTTCTGTGACGGTGAGTTTGTCGGAACGATTATAACCCAGAATAAGAGAATAGGAGATTTTGGGATAAAGATGATTAAAAAGTTTGAACAAACCTGAACCAAAATAGGTCGACGGACGCACAGTGTGCCATGGGCGTTTGTTGGTTGGGCGCAGGCGCGCATAGGGCGGAAAAAGCTCAAACTGTGTGTTATGTGGGCCAGTGCGGTTAAGACCAGGCCCTACAATTCCCCGGTGCGTAAATTTGGTGAGTTCATCCAAAACTGGCGGGACTACGCCATGATGCATGTGCCCAGCTAGAATCATAACATCACTGTGACTATCTAGGCGACTACTAAGATATCGTGGTGAATGTACCAATAGATAATAATCACGAAATTTAGTGGATTCAAGCTGGGGTAGATAGCAGTTGATGAGTTTGTCAAACTCGGCTTGACCGTGCTGAAGCGATGCTTCTGTGCTTCCCTGTTTGTAGTAGCAAGTTTGGGGTAGGTTGAGACCCAGGATGCGGATGGCGCCATCATCAAAGATAGGATAATCTATCTCTGGATCTGTGCCTAACAAATGGACTTGCGGGATTTGCTTGAGGTCGGCGCAAAATTTGTGATATAAATCTGGTCGCGCACGAAAACGATTTTTGGCGTAATAATATTGGTCGTGATTGCCCAGAATAATAATCAGCGGCGTAGCCAGAGCAAGTTGACGTAGAAACTCTAATAACTTGGTGTAGGAAATCGCATCTTCTAAAACGTTCAGTGAATTAACCAAATCACCCAAGAAAAAGACGTAATCAATCTGAGATTTGACAATTTCAGTCTCCAGGTATTTTAGTAACTGCATTAGTCGCGAAACTGTGAAACTAGAGTCGTATTGCAAATCAGAGAAAGCCAAAATATTGCGTCTACGCTTAGGAAACTTGATAGTGGTGACCTGTCGTAGCATCTTTTCTTCCCTCCTTTCTGTAAGGTACTCTCGGTATTATAACATGAATTGGCGATATTGAGGTATGCATATTGACAAAAATTAGTATCTGTGTTACAATAGAGATAGGAGTTGCGTCTAGGACGCAAAGTATCCACTATAGTGGAATTTTAATAAGAAGGGAGAAATAAGAGATGTTATATCGTAGCGGTAATTTGGTGAGGTTTTGGATTAAGAGTGGTCCAGAGTGGGATTCGTATCGTAATCACGATGGCGAAATGATGCAAATGCAGGTTATGAAGAAGATGTACAAGAAAGAAGGTGGGAGTGTAGTCATGCATGATTCTTTGATGGAGCCAGTGACTGTAAGGATTAAAATTAACTATGTCGCTTCACCTATTCATGATTTGGAGAAGAATATTCACGGCAAGATTGTGGGTGGGGTCGAGCGTGGTCAAACTGCACAGGATTTCCATAGTAATGCAGAGATGTTATTCTTTACTGATGGGGCAGAGGTGATAGTGCGATATTTTACCGATACTAAGACGGGCTTTATAATCTTTGAGGGGGCACATTGGAATGATGAGGCTTGGGTAAGGTTATGCTTGCATGATGGCGGCTGGATTAGTAGTCTAGAGCATAAAAAGCCAAAACTTAACGATACAGAAATGGGTCATTGTTACGAAATCGCATACTTTGCACGTCTGAAAGAAACGGCCACTGACTGTAAAATCATTCAGCGAACTACTGATATTAAAAAGTATGCAACATTGAACGAGGATGACCCGTCGGAGCCATTATTTTATAATCCAATTGAAGACTCGCTTATATGGAAAGATTTGCCAATTGTTTGGGCTTAATCCCTTCGTCAGTAACCCTATAGCACTGATGTGCTATAGGGAATTTTTATGTTAAAATATGTAATATGAATAATATCTGGGATAATTTGCCACATGGATTTACAGTGCTTGCGCCGATGGAAGGCGTGACAGATGTGATTTTTCGGCAGGTGGTGGCAAAAGCGGGGCGACCAGATTTGTTTTTTACGGAATTTACTAATGTTTCATCTTTTGCTTCAGAAAAGGGACGAGCGAATGCTTTAGAGCGTCTGGAAGTAGTGTCGACGGATGCACCCATTATCGCACAGATTTGGGGGAAAAATCCAGAGCATTTTGCGGAGCTGGCGGGGGCGCTTGAGAATCTGGGTTTTGCAGGGCTGGATATTAATATGGGGTGTCCAGATCGGCATGTGAATGCAGCAGGGGGTGGAGCGGCGATGATCCGTACACCAGGTTTGGCGATAGAATGTCTTAATAAGGCGCGCGCAGCGACAAATTTGCCAGTATCAGTAAAGACAAGACTAGGCTATACTTATGCCAATGAATATCGGGAGTGGTTGCCGACTTTATTTAAAGAACGGCTGACAGCAGTGACAATGCATCTCAGGACGCGCAAGGAGATGTCAAAGGTGCCAGCTCATTTTGAGTTGATCCCGGAGATTTGTGGGCTTCGCAAGGCGTTTTCTCCTGAAACGAAGTTGATAATTAATGGCGATATTAAAGATTTAGCAATGATACAAGAATTGGCTGAGAAATACCCACAGGTCGATGGCTGGATGATTGGTAGAGGTGTATTCGAAAATCCATATTGTTTTACTAATTATCAGCCAACGCAGACAGATTTGCTGGGACTTTTGAATTATCATTTGGACTTGTTTGATGCTAAAGATGCAGAACTAAAGAGCCAGCGGGCGCAGGCACTGAGCAAGGGTGGGGATGTGGAGGTGCGAGGGTTGGCGTTTGAGCCTTTGAAGCGATTTTTTAAGATTTATATTCATAGTTTTGCAGGTGCAGGTGAGCTAAGGGCGAAACTGATGGAAACGAAAAATACACGAGAAGTAAGGCGGATTTTGGCGGAATGGGTTTTGGGAAATAGCGTTGGAGATTGATTTATTGGTTTTTGATGGGGCTTTATCTTCCCGCGACCGTGCGTCTATGTTCGCACTAGACATGGGCTTTTATACATACCTCTCCTCCATATCCCTAATACAGTACTCAGGCAGCGGAGGGGGAAAGCGTGGTAGCGGTTATACGGACCATGCGATGGGCGCACACCAGTGGCACTAAAGTGGAGGCCGTACGCATTAGTAGCGGTAACACCGCGCGCCGACCACCAGTAGCCTTCGTTGCCAGCGTACCTAAAAGTACCAGCAGTAGTCGCTGGCGCAACGTGCCCGCTGCGCACGAAAACCACTAAACCTATACTACTAGTACAGGTTTGAGAAATCTCTACCCCTGTTAGTCTTTAGCAAAACCTATACCAGTGGTATAGGTTTTGCTCCGAACATACCTAACAATAATATTAGTAATATTCTAACCCACTTCGTGCGCAGCGGGTTCATCCATATAGTTGTTGGTGCGTTTAGGAATGGTGGTACTGGTGGTGAGGCATGGTCATCATATGGTACAACTCAAGACGCAAATGGTTCTGACATTCTGAGTGCTTATTACTTATATCTCAATAATGCTAGAGTCTATTTGTCGCATGGTCCATATCCACGCGCTTTCGCTCGCCCCCTCCGCTGCCTGAGTACTGTATTAGGGATGTGAGGAGAGGTATGATGTATGGCGATAGTACATCAAACAGATATTAGGAATGTTGAGTCTCGTTATCCGTTTTGGGTTGATAGGTTTCTGGATCGAAGCCGCGACGTTTGCTTTGCGGTTGGTCGTTGCGATAGCTAAACATAATTGGTGTACCAACAAAGGGGTATTTTTCGCGGATTTTACGCTCCAAGAAGCGTTTATAAGACCAGTGGAGCAATCCTAGATCACGTCCATGCACCACAAACCATGGTGGGCAAGTATCAGTTTGGACGATATATTTGAGTTTAGGGCGGGTATTTTTGAGACCAGCAGGCGGGTGTTCAATGACGGCTTCGCTGAGAATTTTGTTGAGGTCAGAAGTTTTGATTTCTTGGTGGCGAGTAACGTCAATTTCGGTGGCGAGTTCAAAAAGTTTGGTGACATTTTGTCCAGTTTCAGAACTGGTAATGAGGACTGGTGCATAAGGTATAAAATTGAAGTCGTATTCGAGTTTATCTAGAATCTCATCGGTGTCATTTACTAGATCGGCTTTGGTGAGAATGATGATAATTCCCTTGCCGGCATCAATGATTTGCCCAGCGAGGGTTTGGTCGAGTTTGGAATGTGGCTCAGTGGCGTCAATTAGCAGGGCGCAAATATCAGCTTCTTCAATGGCAGCAAGAGTACGCAAAGCGGAGAACTTTTCGATTCCTACTTCGCGCTTACCGGGTTTACGTAAGCCAGCAGTGTCAAGAATTTCGAGGGTACGACCATGATAGCGAACCTCTACACGATTAACATCACGTGTCGTACCTTGGCGAGAACTGACAAGGGCTTGTTGTTTGTGGCCGAGACTATTAAATAGACTAGATTTGCCAACGTTGGGACGACCAATGAGGGCAATTTTTAGGCTTTGTTGGCTGCGAGGTTCGCCATTTTCAAGAGATGGTGAGCCTCTCAAAATCGAGCCATGTGGGTCGTGATTTTGACTCGGTTCAGTCGCAAGATTCTCTCGAGAAATTGGCGAACCCTTCAACGCGCCAACAAGATTAAGAATTGCGCTTTTGAGGTTTTTGATGCCAAATCCAGTAGTGGCAGAAACACGGAAAGTTTGTTCTGGTTTGACGCCAAGACGTAAAAATTCCTCGTCGGGTAGGCTTTCGCCGAGATCAGATTTGTTTAATATTAGTAATACGGGCTTACGTGATTTGAGGGCGTTTTTGGCAATTTGTTTATCTTTGTCGTCGGGATATTTAGAACTATCAAGTGTAAGTAAAATTACCTCAGCGCTGTCAATTGCATCGGCAATCTGATCCTGAATTCCGGCTTCGAATTCATCATTTGGGTCTTTGAGTCCAGCGGTGTCAATCATCAAAAACCGATTATCAATACGTGTCATGACATTATCGCGTGTGGTACCTTCTTCGCGAGCAACGATAGCGATATTTTTATGCGCAAAACGATTGAGTAAACTGGATTTACCAGCGTTAGTCTGACCGATGAGTGCAACAATTGGGAGTTTCTTCATAAAATATTTCCTATAACTCCATTATATCACAGATTAGTCAAAAAGTCAATAGATTTTTGGTGATTTCTGACATTCTTGTCAGAAAAGAGTTTGGGTAATTTGATGATTTTATGGTATAATTACAGTATGACAGGTCAGAAACGTGAAAAACGTAGAATAGTGATTGATTTTAATCGGTTTTTTAGTAATAACTGGCATTACTTGGTGGTATTAATTTTTGGTGTGATTTTGAGCGTAGGGGTGTGGGCTAGACCTTTGCAGGTGATGACGGGTGATGACTATGCGTTTCATGTGACAAGGTTGCAGAGCGCGTCGAAAGGTTGGGCGAATGGGCAGATTGTACCACAGGTTGACCCTGATACTTTGGATGGTTTTGGTTACGGATATAATTTGTTTTATGGTCCGCTTTTGACATATCTTGCGGCGGGCTTGCAGGCGCTAGTTAATTTTTGGCCGATTGCGATTAATTTGGTACTAGTGGTTTGTTTGATTGGCGCAGGGATGACAATGTGTTATGCCATGTCGAAGATTAGTAAGAACAAGGTATTGGCTTTGTTGGTAGCAGTGTTTTATATGGCGGCGCCATATGCGCTGAATAATTTGTATGCGCGGATGGCGTTGGGTGAGGTGGCAGCAGCTGTGGCGGCACCGATTTTGCTGTTGGGGTTGTATCAGTTGACAGTTGGAGAGAAGCACGCGGCGCGCAGTATTGCGATCTCTGCAGCGATGTTGCTTTTGTCGCATAGTTTGTCGGCAATGTTGTTTGCTCTGATGGCGGCGGTTTATGTACTGCTGAATTTGCGTAAGATTGTGAACTGGGAAAATATTTGGCGGATGGTACTGGGAGCAATGGTGGCTTTGGGGTTGACGGCATTCTTTACTTTGCCACTTTTGGAGGCAAAGCTAACGGATAACTATGGCGTGTTTGACGCAGGGTATTCGGATGTGTATTTTGGGGCAAATCCGCGGAGCATGAATGACCATCGAGCGTGGCCACAACAGCTGATGATCATGGATTATACTGGCAAGGTTAATGCTGATGGTCTGGGGGGCGAGTTTGGCATTACGCTAGGGATGGTGGCGATTGCAGGGCTGCTGGGTTTCTGGTTTGTGCGCAAGAGGATAGAAAACGAGGACCAACGACGGTTTGCGACCTCGCTATATATTATAGCGGTGCTAGCAATTGTGCTAGCGTTACCAGTGATTAATTGGCATCATATGCCAGGAATTTTGTGGCAGATGCAGTTTCCGTGGCGGACGCTTGGTGTGGCGACGATTTGTTTGGCAGTAGTGTCGGGCTATACGATTTATGGGTTGTTACGTGGGCTGAGTGATGACAAGCAGAGGGTAGCGGCGGTTTTGACTGGCGTGTTGGCAATTTATTTAGTGATGCCGTTGATTTTGCCACGTGAGGACCGGCGAGTAGAGCTTGACTCGGTGCAAGATGATCCGGTGACGATTGGATGGGAGGCAGAATATGCGCCGATGCAGCTTTTGTGCTCACCGGATGTAGAAGAAGATGTGGCGGAGGGATATGCCTGTAGTTTGGGGCGGATTAGAGAGATTTTGGCGGAACGTGGTGATGATGTGCGGGTGGTATCTGGTGGAGTGATATTGCAGCAAGCAAGCCGTGATGGTTTGAAAATGAATTTGATAGTGAATAACCCATCAAATGAAGATGCGGTAGTGGAATTGCCAATGATTTATTATCCTGGCTATCAGGCGACAATGGACGATATGAACCTACAAGTCGGAGCTTCGTATGAATATGGTTTGGTAGCGGTGACGATTCCAGCTGGGTCTAAAGGTGAAGTGAAGGTGGCTTATGGCTTAAGTTTGGCCACACAACTGGGAGGAATAATTTCTGTGACGACGGCAGGATTGGGGGCGATTTGGGTGATAGTTTCAGGAATTCGTGATCATAGTCGGCGTAAAAAGCGAGCGGAAATGTCGAGTTTGATGGATTCAGTACGAGAAGTAGTTGAAGATGATATGTTGGAGATGGAGTTTAATCGTGAGGCCGAAAAGGAGGAGATTTTGGCGAGTTTGGGAGAGCCAGTGCCCCCAGAGGTGTCTAGCGTGGCGCCATCGAATTTACCTGTATCGCCACTAATGACGAGTGATGAGATTACGGACACTAGTAAAGAACCGAAGACGGCAAAACGAACTCGAACTAAGAAAACAACGACAAAAACAGCTAATACACGTGGTCGTAAGAAAGCGCAAGCGACTGCACAGGTAGATGAAGATAAAAAGCCTACGAAAGCAAAGACAACGCGGGCGACTGCAGCAAAGAAAACTACTAAGGTATCTAAGAAAGTTGCGACTAGTGAGACGCCGCGGCGTAGCACAACAACACGAGTGCGGACAGTTAAAAGTGATGAGGTGGAGGAATAATGAAGAAACTTTTGTCGATTGTAGTTCCCTGTTTTAACGAAGAGCCAGCTCTTAAATCGTTTTATGAGGTGGTGGATAAAGTGAGTCGAGAAATGTTAGAGCTGGATTTTGAATTTGTGTTCGTAGATGATGGAAGCAGAGATGGAACTTTGAAAGAAATTGAAAAGTTGCGCGAAGGAGATAAGCGAGTGAAGTTTGTCAGTTTTTCGCGTAATTTTGGTAAGGAGGCAGCTTTGTTGGCAGGATTGGATTATGCCAACGGTGACTATGTGGCAACGATGGATGCGGATCTACAAGACCCGCCTGCATTATTGCCAGAGATGTACGAGGCTATTAAAGATGGTGAATATGACTGTGTGGCGACACGGCGAGTGACGCGTGAGGGTGAGCCGCCGATTCGGAGTTTTTTTGCGCGAATATTTTATCGTTTGATTAATAAAATGTCGAAGATTGAGATGGTGGACGGAGCGCGCGACTATCGTCTGATGACACGGCAAATGGTGGACGCAATTATTTCGATGCGTGAGTATAATCGTTATTCCAAAGGCTTGTTTAGTTTTGTGGGATTTAGGACTAAGTGGATTGAGTTCCAGAATGTGCAACGAGTGGCAGGAGAGACGCATTGGTCGTTTTGGAAGCTGTTTGTATATGCAATTGATGGGATTTGTGCGTTTTCGACGGTGCCGTTGGTGATAGCTGCGGTGTTGGGGCTGCTATTTTGTATGTTGGCGTTTATTATGATTATGGTAATTATAGTAAAGACTTTGCTTTACGGTGACCCCGTAGGTGGGTGGCCGAGTACGATTTGCGTGATTTTGATGGTGGGAGGTATACAGCTGTTGGCGCTAGGAATTATCGGTGAATATCTAGCAAAGACTTATCTAGAGACTAAGCACCGTCCAATTTATATTATTAAGTCTACTGAAAAAGATAAGTAGTGGTTAAGGGTGTGGGCTGGAAGAAGCGTTTGATAGTTTTGGCGTCAGCGATATTGGTGGTGATGACACTAATAACGATTTGGCGGTTTTCAGCACAAAGTTCAGGTGATTCTAGTGCGTTAAGCGGAAAACTAGCTGAATTGGTAGCGAGTTGGCCAGGTGTAAGTGAGATAGTTCCTGTGGAGACTTTGGAAGCCATTTTGCGGAAGTTGGCACATGGTTTGGTGTATTTAGTTTTGGGCGTAGGATTGACTGGGGCAATGATTGCGCAAAGGATAGGTTTGATTGTGCTGCTGGTGCCACTAATTGGAGCAATGCTGGCAGCATTGGATGAGCTACACCAGAGTTTTGTGCCGGGTAGAGGACCTAGTGTGTGGGACGTGGGAATTGACACATTGGGCGTAGTTGTGGGGATGATGTTGGTTTTGTTTTTGTACTGGTGCTATCGTCGATTACAAAGAGAAAATTAGTAGATGACTTTTAACTCTTTTTGAGATTATGTGTTATAATAACAGTATTGGTTCCGTCGTCTAGTGGTCTAGGACGTCTGGTTCTCATCCAGAAAATCGCGGGTTCGACTCCCGCCGGAATCACCAGACCATTTTATCTTTGATTTGTCAATGGTAAGATGGTCTGGTTTTTTGAGACGGTAGCCCACAACTCTTTGTAAGAGCTGTGGGCGAAATTGTTATCTAGTATTCAATGCGACCGGTTTGTGGGATAGCAGCAATCCAGACTTGTCCGGGAGTAAATTGAATGTTGTCGCCATTGGCATTTCGGAAGATAATTTGGCTGGTTTGAGAAGATTTAGTCCAGCTACCTTCAATAACTTGTCCATTCTGAAAGATAGTGGCAGGTCCGGTGCCGATGGTGGTGATCTTTTCGTGGTAGCCATCATAATCTGGGCGTTCTTGTACTACCATAGCTACGACTACACTGGGTGCGAGTTGCACTGGTTCGCCACATTGGGTCTTAGTATTAGGTTCAGGTAAGTTGGCTGGACATTCGTAGGAAACATGGGGTTCACCACTAGCATAGGAGCGAAGATACTTGTTGGTTTCTGGGTCGTATTTGTAAACGGTATTAAAGGTGGGTGAGGCGCCAAACTGGAGTCGAACTGTGTCGATGATATTGATACAGTCTTCGCCTTCGGCACAGGTATCGCGCTCAGTAATGATATTATCTACATTTTCTGGAGTGAGGCGAGGGAAGACTTTGGGGCTGGAGGTATTGTAACCTTTGGTCTCGTTAAACTGGGCGAGGTTGGCAGGAGAAGTAAAGAGATTATTCCACATACGACCACTGTTGTTTTCGCGCCACATATAAGTGTTGCTTTCATCAAGATCGCGCTGTCCGCTACGGCGAAGATCGGCTAGGGCTTCGTCGGAGCCACCGGCGTGTACGATGGTACAGTCGAAAGGTGTATCCCAGTCAAGATAGTAGGAACGAAGCGAACGAATAGGACCGATGGCGCCAACGGTGGGATTTTGGAAGATAGCGGCAAAGCGCGTAATTCCCCGTTCAGCGATGGCCTCAAATACGACTGCAGCCTGGTTGAGCCCTGCTTGCGGGCGTCCGCCATCGTTACCATTCGGAATTTGGACACAGAAAGTGGGTTTTTGATTGAGGCTAGCGTCGGAAATTTCTTCGCCGGTGAGTAGGCTATAGATAGGATCAGGAAAATCGGGGTGGTTGCCATTAGCAGCGTCTTCTGGACTGGGACGGAAAAAGGCAAAATAGACAAAAACGCCGACACCAGCAGCAATAAAGATAAATAGGAGCGCTAAAACCCAGAGGAGGACTTTTTGACCCGTGGTGCGCGGCTTGTGCTCTTTTTTGCTTTTGGGGCTGGTCTGAGTTTTGTCAGGTTCTGATATATCCGTTTTATGATTAGTTTTAGTGTTAACGGATGTTTGGGCTGAGACTGGCTTGGTCTTTTTTATCTCTTCCTTGGGCGCTTTTGGGCTCATAAAAATAACTCCTCTTAATTACTTCTATTTTAACATAAGTAGGATAAAAATTATACCTTGGCTTTATGAGTTATGCGTTTTCGATAGCTGTAACTGTGGCATGAAGTCGAGCCAGACTAGTGTTTTTACCTAAAACTTCTAAGGTGAGATGAAGTGCTGGGCTGAAGGGTGCATATGACAGAGCAATACGGATGAGGGAGAAAAGCTCGGCGGGTTTACGACCAGTATCGACGAGTAATTGGTTGAGCGCGTCTTGCAAGCTATCAGCATCCCACGTAGTATTTTCAAGTTTAGTAGTGGCTGTTTGCAATAGTTCACTAAGGTCTTCCTCGGAGATTTTTTTCAGGAATTTGTTCTTATTAATCATTGCGAGGTCAATTTCTGGGTTGGTGAAGAAATAAGTAGTCATTTCACGGAGGTCAGATAAGGTCTTGAGACGGTCATAGATAATACTAAGTACGCGTTTTTTATAGACATCATCGTAGGCTGCAGCAGACTCAGGCCAGTAGTCGATGGTACGCGGATAGAAAGAATCAATTCCCTCTTCGTCGATAAGTTTGCGAATCCATTGTCCATTCATCCAGAGGATTTTAGTCTCATCAAATCTGGCACCGGAAGTTTGGATACGGTTAATCGAAAAGGCTTGAATAAGTTGATCTTTAGAATAGATTTCTTCTTCAGTGCCATCATTCCATCCTAGACAAGCGAGATAGTTGAGTAAGGCTTCAGGCAAAATACCATCATCACGATATTCAGTAACGGATTTGGCCCCGTCACGCTTACCGAGTTTTTTATTACCCGTTGGAGCGAGAATATGTGGCAATGAGATGAGATGAGGTACATCTAGTTTGAGAGCTTCATAGAGCGCAAGGTAGTTTGGTGTGCTAGAAAGGTATTCTACTCCACGGCAGATGTGGGTGACACCCATAGTCGCATCGTCTACGATATGTGCAAAATTGTAGGTTGGTAGACCGTCAGCTTTGATGAGAATAATATCATCTTGAACTTCGGGACCAGCAGTCATTTCCCCCATAACTTCGTCATGCCAGTGGCGGATTTTAGGATCGGCTTTGAAGCGCAGAGGTAAGCCTTCGTGCCATTCTGGTGGGTTTTCTGGACGGAAGTTGCGATAGAGATAAGGGATTTTTTTGGTGGTACAAGTGTCGCGATAAGTTTGGATTTGCTCACTACTAGTATCATCAGCATAAGCTCGACCCATGGCAATGAGCTTCTTAGCCCATTCGTGGTAGATTGCTTTACGTTCACTTTGGAAATAAGGTTCAGATGGACCGCCCACAATGGGACCCTCATCCCATTCTAATCCAAGCCACTTAAGAGTATCCTCGATGAGCTCAGTGGCACCATCCACATAACGAGCCTGGTCGGTATCTTCGATACGAAGGATGAAACTACCTCCCGCTTGGCGAGCTAGAAGGTATGGATAGATAGCACTACGAACATTACCGATATGGATATAACCAGTGGGGCTAGGAGCAAAACGTGTTTTCATGAGAATATTATAACATACTCAGTGGAGTTTCGGTGCTAGAGCGATGTTACTATATTGCGAACTTGTTTTTTTGTTAAAACAGTACTATTTGATGTAATCTTGTAGAGTACGCCACCGTTGACCCAAGCAGCATTAGAATTGGAGTTGGAAATATAAATAGTAATTCCCTGCTCATGAGTAGTAGTGTAATCGTCTTGCCAGGTTGGCTCAACATAATTACGAAGTAGAGCGGCACTATCCCAAGATGATTTTTCTTCAATCAGAACGAATGAGGCATTATCTGGGCCATCAAAAGTGAGGGCGATTTTGCCATCTTCGGATGTAATGTCTCCAAGAGAATAATCGCGAGGGACGTAGGATGGATATGAAGCTTGGATGCCAGTTTGCATAGCAGCTACGCGAACAGAAATATCAGGAATATTGGACCCCACCGCATAAATGATTCCAGCTACACAGATGGCGGCACAGGTAAAAGCAATTGCAAAGTGACGGGCACGGAACTTTTTGCGGGGCATAGCACGTTCGGCGCGAGCTGTAGCCTTGCGGCTTTGAGCTTCATCCATTGTAGCCACGGAATGTAATGCCTGTTCGATAGCACGGTTTTTGAGCTCTTCGGGGCTAGTAGAGCGAACTTTGCGGCGATTATTAAGCATTTGATTACTTGTCGCCTTGCGAGTCATAGGACGCATGGTTGCTGGATGACGGGTTGGAGCCATGGCTTTTTTGCGATTGACTGCGATAACTTTAGCAGAAGATTTGGCGACTTTGGCGGCAGCTCTATTGGCTTTGGCTGGTAGGGTGATTTTGACGCTAGAATTGCTGGTTTTAGCTTTTAAGCTCTCCTCTTGGAGCTTGGTGGATTTCATGGCGATAGTGACAAACTTTTCGATAGTATCGCCGAGCTCTTTCATTTCGGGAGAATCATGGTTGGACTTGATATTATCGGCAAAAACTTTCAGTGAAGAGATTTGTTCGGAGACCTGGGCTGGATCGGTCGCGACGCGGATTGAGGCAATAGCTTCGGAGGCTGCTTGGGCGATAGCGTCGACAGACGTGTTAGCCGAAGTGTCAAGCGTCGCGACCGCAGGCGCTTCGGTAACTTCTGTGCTGACTGGAGTGTTTTCGACTGGCATGGCATAGTTAGAATAATTATCTCCATATTCCTTCACCGAAGCGCCTAGGCTGGCGGCTGCATAATCGGCAGCGATATTCATGGCTAATGCATCCATATCAACTGGCGTAGTTGTTGGATTGTCTGTAGTTGGTACTATAGGTGCTGCCGGCCCACTAGACATTGGCGCACCTGTGTAAATAGACGGCGTGCTAGAAAAAGGATTGAAAGCAGCGGAATTATTATATGTATCTGATGGATTTAATGCAGCCGCCAGCCGCTCGGCTTCAGCTATACTGGGCGCTGGGCTACTTACTTGAGGGGGTTCAGCAGTTGGTTCAGGCTGACTGGTAGCTGGAGTAACATTGTTGCTGCCAAATTCAACAACTTGCGGATACAGTGCAACTTGATTAGTTTCGGATAGAATGCGGGCGGCTTCAGCAGCTTCTTTAGCCTGACGTTCGGCTTCGGCGCGGGCAGCTTCGAATTCGGCAGCATGAACACGTAAATTAACTAAACGTGATGGCGTAGCAACTGCCTGGTGGTTATGTCGAGTAGCCTGTGCGGCTTCTTCAATTGCTAAATTAGTCGGGCGCTTAACGTAGCGACGATTGAGCGTAGTGGATGCCTGAGTAATACGATGAGTTGCGGAACTAGACCGCCCAGACTCGACCTGAATTCTACTCATTAATAATAACTCCTCATCGTACTTTTGCTTATATCTATTATAACTTCAAGCAGTATAAAAAAGCAAGAGCAAAATTATTCCTAGATTATGCTATAATATGTAGTGATATGGATTTTGAAGAACGCGAACAGCGTCGTCGACGCCAACTGATTAAAGTAATTATTGCTGAAGTGGGAATGGTATTATCGGTAATTGCTATTGTAGTGGTGGCAACCTTAGCGGCGATGGGATTTTTTGTGACTAGTAGTGGTAAGATTGAGCAATCGGGTTTAATCCAGATTCATTCAATGCCAACTGGGGCAACAGTGGAGTTGGACGGGAGTACGATTTTTTCGCGGACAAACTTAAGTCGTAGTTTGACAGCAGGTGAGCATAGTTTAAAACTATCACGGGATGGATATGATACCTGGCAGAAAACTATTAAGATGTCTTCGGGGATGTTGATGCGGCTGCATTATCCGCGTTTATTTCTGCTAAATCGTAAGTCAGAGTTAGCATTGAGACTGGATGAAGAATTGGAATTCTATTTACCATCACTTGATCGTATGTATATATTGTATGCGGCGAGTGATAGTGCTACTTGGAATTTAGTGAATGTTCGTGATGACGAGCTAAAAAATACGCAGTTGGATCTTAGTAAAATTTTGCCAGGCATAACGGATGGTAAGTTTTTGGGGGAGGTGAAAGATTTGCGTTGGAGTAATAACAGCGATAAGGTTTTGGTGAAAATTGCGTATAGTGGTAAGGTTGAATGGGTTTTGATTAACCTAAGGGATTTAAAACAAAGTCTTAATTTATCTCAGACTTTTGGTTTGGAGTTCACGCAGGTGGAAATGATTGATGATGGCGCAGCACAATTATTTGCTTTAGAGAATCAACAGCTGAGACGGATTAATACGAATGATCAATCAATTTCTAGGGTTTTGTTAAAAGATGTTATGACTTTTGCCAATAATAAGACTAATTTGGTTTATGTAATGCAGCCTGTGGCTAATCAAGGATCGGATAAGGAAAAGATAATTGGCGTATATCGTGATGGGGAGAAAGGCGGTACTGTTTTAACTAAAGTCCCAGACGAAACTAGTGTGACGGTAGCTTTGACGCGGCTTTATGATGAGGATTATCTGGCGTATGCTATAGGAAATAATCTCAGCGTTTATTATGGGGCTTTACCAAGCTATCGTGAGGATGCGCAAAATACAGACTTTTCGAGTTTGAAGATATTGATTGACAAAGTAAAACTTAAAATGGCACCAGAGAGTTTTAGTTTGAGCCCAGAAGGTGAATATATTGTAGCGTCCAGAGAGAAACAGTTTATGGTGGTAGATTTGGAAACTGGAGAGTTGATAGAATATGATGCTATGACTGCTAAATTGTCCTGGTTAGATGGAGCAATGATGATGGCGGTTGATAATGATTCCCTTTGGGCGTGGGACTTTGATAACACAAACCAACGTCAGCTGGTGCGGTATTTGCCAACAGACGTTAAAGATAATGACGATAATGACGTTAAGGCTGAGACTGGTGCGGTGACAACTACTATACACACTAAGTTGGCGCAATACCCGGCCATGATTGCTGACAATGATAGATGGTTGTATTATTTGACAGAAACTAATTCTGGTTTGGCTTTGATGCGCGAGCGTATTCGCGACTAATTACCAAAGATACTATTCCAGAGGTTTTCAAAGAAAGATGGTTCGTTGGCTGGCATGGTATCATTGCTAGGATTGGGCTCAGTAGGAGTGGTTGGATCGGCTATGTTTTCGTTGCTATAGGCAGGGCTGATTTGTTCGGCACTAATAAGTAGGCGGTAGCGTGAGGTTCCTAGGGGTGTGCAAGTAATAAGAGTGAGCATAGGCTTATCGGTAGCGTAAACTAGAGCAGAAACGTCAGTGGGTTCAACTACTGTGCTGCCAGTCATCTGATAGGTATAGCGCACCGAGTCGTAGTTAATATAAATTAGATCACCTATTTCTAGGCGTTCGAGCCCGGAGAAGATAAATTTGTAAGGATTGCTACTATAAATGTCGCCAGCCGAATGTCCAGAAATAGCTAAATTTCCAATTTGTCCAGGTAGGGCGTTAGCTCCAGGTATAGAAAATTGCGCTACGCCTTGGTTCATAGCAGAATCAACCTCGTTTGTACTGATACCAAAAGCGACTGGAACGTCGATATTAAGCTTGGGGATGATAAGCCTAGGTTCAGGAGAGACAGTTTGGGTGATGTTTGGGTCTACTGCCTCTATGCTGGTATTGTTTGTCCCAGTATCTGGTGAAATGTAAGCCATGATTGGCGCAAATATACGACGGTTATATTGTAGGAAGAGCGCAGTAGATATAACAAGTGCAAGACCAATAATTGGTGCTAGGTGACGATAGTTATGTTTACGTTCAGTAGCGCCAGTAGCAATGCGTTGATTTTTCATCTTTTCGGTAGCAAGATAAGTCTGAGCGGCTTTAGCATAATATTCGCTATAGTAATTTTTGTAGTAATCTTGCCAGGCAGAGTGATACTTTTGCCATTCTTCGGAAATAGCCTCTTGATTGATGGGGGCGTCTTTGAGGGTGCCGTTTCCGTCAGTGTGAGTATCTAGGGACTGTTCTACTACTGGCGTGATGTCGTTATTGTCATAAGATTGCGTATTGTATTCTGGTTGATATTCGGTTGCTGGTTGTTGTGGTACGGTTTGACTATAAATCGGGGTGCGCTGATATTCGGCAGTCTGGTAATTCATTCCGCTATGCGTCCAATCGGGTTGGGTCGGATTTTGGCTCTGGGGTATTGAAGTAGAGGTATTGGTATTGTAACGGTTATTATGATGCTCGCGATTTTTTATAAGACGTTCGCGAGAACTGGCTGGTAAATTGCGGAGATTTTCGACAGTTGACGAATAAACCGCAAGTACTTTCTTGCGGGCAATCTCGGCCGCTGTTTGACGCTGCCGATCTAAAGAAGATGGCCCACCATTTTCTAAATCCATATATTTTCTATTATAGCATGAAAAATATGATATAATGGAAATAAGGGCGAGTGGCGGAATTGGTAGACGCGCTAGACTCAAAATCTGGTTCTCGCAAGAGAGTGAGGGTTCGATTCCCTCCCCGCCCACCATATACCCTTTATGTCTACTAATTGTTCGTTTGACCCCTGTTGAGCGGACAATTTTTTTGTTAAAGCCCTGAGGGAAAAAATTTCTCCGTCTTGGTCGACAGTTTCATCTAATTCTTCCAGCCATTTATACGGTTCTACCTCTATTCTTTTGGCTGTTAATGCCCTATGGCGAGTGGGTATAACACGACCGCCATAATCTTTTGTTCCCAACGGAACTTCTTTTAAGACAGGACAGCGTCCAATGGAAAGTAATAGCGAGCGGCGTACAGATGGTTCATTGGTGGCATTAAACTTTTCTCTAGGGTTTACTAAGTTTTTAAGTGTATTTCCTATTACTTCATACCAGTTTTTGTTCCTCTCCTTAGCGTCTTGATTAGCTTGTTTGAGGTCTGTTTTAAGTTTTTTGAGTTCCTTTGCTTTAGTCTCAAATTCTTCGTCGTCAATTAGTTCTCTAGTTCTCATGTCAATTAAAGTATTTAATCGTTTGTCGCAGTCTTTTATACTGTCATTTTGAGCACAGGCTATGTCGTATCTCTCGGTTATTTCTTTGGTATGAATCTCGTCTAATACTTCCATAGCCCATTCGTATAGTTTAGGGTGAAGTGTATAGTGGTCAAAGATGGCGTCAATTTGCCTAAATGCTTCTTCTTCCTCGATACCTCCATGCAGCTCACATTTACGATACGGGCTTTTCTTGGTACATTTATAGTAAGTGTGGTCATTATATGTTCCGTCTGCCAATAAACGATCATGGTGTTCGCCAATAATAGCACAGCCGCAACTGGCGCAGGTTAATAGACCTTTAAGCTCATGGCGAATTTTTGTCTTATTATATGAAATCGGACGGCGATTATACTTTTCTATATTTTCATTTTTCATTCGTTGAATTGTCTTATATTGTTCTAGGGTAATCATTGCTGGCCAATCGCCATCATGGAGGATGGTCTTGTCGTCATAATCTCTAATTTTTCCAGCATAGAATGGATTGCCTAGCATGTCATATAAGATTTTTAGGGTTAAAGGTTTACCTCCTAAATGTTTGTGTTTGGTAGTGCGATAGCCCCAGTCGTTATTCATGATGTTTAACAGCTCGCTAACGGTATAATTGCCTGTTAGAAGTAGTGTAAACATTTTTTGAATTAGTGGGAAAGTTTTAGGGTCAGGAACGATGATTGCTTGATTATTGTCGTCATGTTTATTCAGATAGCCTTGAGGTGTCATATGATTCCATCCACCTCGTTTGTTTTTGCTATGCATACCGCGTCTCACGTTTCGGCTTAAATCGATGGAGTACTGTGCATTTGAGCCGCCCTCAACACCTAATTGGATGAGGTTAGTGTCGGGATAATAATTTTGCGAGCTTGTGGCGATCATCTGAATATCGCCATTAATTAATAGTTGCTGAATAATGCCATTTTCTTCTGGGTTACGTGATAGACGATTTGTTTGCCAGCAGATAATAGCGTTTGCTTTATCTTGTCTAAGCATTTTAATCATTTGGTCAAACTTTGGGCGATTATGAGGCTTACGGGCTGAAGCTGCCTCCCTAAATGTCTTAATAACCTTGTAACCGTTCTTTTTAGCTAAATCTTCGGCAAATTCAAGCTGATCATCTAAAGAAGCAACTTGTCTATCTTCGCCCTCTGTTGACTTGCGTGCATAAATGATAAACTTTAACTTTTTAGGGTCTATATCTAAATTATTCATTTTCTCGTCTCCTAAATTTAATTGTCGTGGTTTTGGCGTAAAAAGTATAGCCCCATTTTATCGTGGTTTTATCAACTTTATTGAGGGGCTATACTCTATGCTTAATGTGGTGTTAGCACTAAGCTTTTGCGCTATCTACCGTTGCACCGAGGTGCCGTTGCTAGCTTGTCTTGTAATTTTTACCTCAACATTAAATGTTACAGGAGGCAATTTTTCTACGTTAGTGGTGTATAAGGTCCGCTTAGACGTTTGTTGGTACTCCCGAATGAACTCGCGCAACCAATTTCCTAAATCGCAAATATCTTGCTCATTGCTAATGCTGAAGTTTTTGGTCTGTGTATCCATTTTATTATTGTCTGTGTCCATCGACTTTTTGAGGTAAGCTTCAACTTTATCTCCGGGTAGAAAATCTAGAATAGCCGTAAACATTCCATCTTCGTCTGGCTCAGGGATTACGTTATAACTCAGAATACGTGCTGGCTTTTCTACCGTAGTATGCGGTGGTAAGAACTCAGGTAGTTGCAATAAATCGTGTTCAATTCTTCTTCCAAGTTCCTGAGTATCGAATTCTTCATAACGTGGCTCACCATTTTCATCTTCATAAATGTCGTTCATGCTCACAAAAGGCGGTAAGGCGATTTCCTTAGTGGTCTTACTCATTTCTAATTCCTTTCTTGTTATTCTTTTGTTGTTCTGTCATTTGGCTTGTAGTAATAGTGAAACCTTACGTTTTGCACTTTATCTAGCCATGCTTTGACGGTTCTACTCGCGTCTTTACTAAACTTAGTTGTCATATTTCTCCTTAAAATGGAATCTCGTCCATGTTAATGTTTTCAATATCCCCCAAGTTTTCCGGAATATCTTCTGGTACAACTTCGTCTTTACCTTCATCCTGATGGGTCATATTTAGTAAACGACTAGCAGCTTTCTTGTTGATATTTTCGCCAGCCTTGTGAACCACTACCGCCAATAGTTTTTGTCCTACACCACTACCATAATTGTTGTTATATGCGTACGCAGTAGCAACCATAGTAATTACCGCTCCATCATCTAATTTTTCGCGTGCATCAGTGCCATCTCGGTCAATAACTTCTGCTTTACTGGTCAACTTAAACCGATATGCCAATGAATCGCCCGATCCGGAAAACTTTGCTACACCTGGCTCGTCTTTACCAAGGTTATTTAACCGTACCCACTCCGTAACAGCTTCTTTTACTTCTGATTCATGTACATTAATCGCTAGATACGGAGTACGATTTTCCTCAGCTTTTAGACATGCGTCTTCAACTTTTACGTTTAGTAGCGTTAGTTCTTCTGGTTTATTCTTATCAAATTGAACTTTAGTCATATTTTATTCCTCGTGTTAGATTAGTATTTTTTGTAGACTTAGCTAGGGTGGCAATCTAACTGTAATTCTTCCTAAAGGTTTCATACTCTAACCCTCTTGCTTACGTCTACGCAGGTTAATCGTCCGACCTTCATTTTTCCAAATTGTATGGCCGTTATTCGTACATTCCACCTCTATACCGACTGCTGAGAGTATAGCTTGGCAGCGTACCAGTTCTTTAGTGAATGCAGAAGCATGCTTAGGATAATATGGATTTGACCTAATTTCTTGCCTAATCTCCATCTCCTCTGGAGTAATCTCATGCCCGTCTTTAACTTTTAATTGCCATGCTTCGGTTGGTCGTCCACTCCATTCGTCCGTAGATGATAATAAGTATTGTACTGCTTGAGCTACTGGGCTTGCGTCAATGGCAAATTGGTCTGACCTTTTCCGCATACGTTCATAGGCTTTCATAAACATGTCTCCGTTGTAGCCATCTATGCTTTCAGCAATACTATACCCTAGCGTGGCGAAGTCGGCTAAACGAGGGAGATTTTTGAGTTTAGTCTTTCCCACCTTGCCAAGAGCGTCAGATAAAATGTTCATGATAGAACCAAGGATTTCTGCTTTATGCTCTTTGTAATAACTATCTAATTCGCTCTGTGGATGCCGTTCAGAACTTTCAATACGAGAAAGCGAGAGGTTAATACAGCGTTCAACCAAATCAGCCCTTTCCGCAACACGTGGAATGCCGCAAATAAGCACGCTCCTATACACATTGCTATAAATAAGGTCGGAGTCGGTTTCGTAAAGTTGACGGCGAACTGATGAGCCTCCGGTTGACAAAACGCACAGTAAGTCCGATACGTCAAAACTCAATCTACTAGCGTTATCAAAGTAAAGCAGCTGATACTTATTTGCTAGTCTCCGTATCTCCTCGGCATTCCTAATCATGCTGAGCCCAGCGGAAATGCTACTAGGGTCAGCCAAGTCGGCAGTAAGTTTCAAAAGGCTAGACTTGCCCCCGCCATTTGGGCCATCGACAGACAACAAAGGACGAGGAAAGTTTGGCACGAATAGCGAAACTAGGAATACTTGATACAACAGCCAATCGTCATTTTTGAGGTTGGGCATAAGGGGTCTTAAACATTCCAAACTGCGACTACCGGTCTTAAGGGGTTTAACTTGAGGCAGGAGATGGTCGAAACAACGGAACTTCACAGGAGTCGGCACAATGTGCCAGCTATCAGCAGTGATTTTAATTGCGTAGGCACCATCTCGCAAATCGTAGTAAATAGTTTCCGGCAGCCCTTGAGCATTATCTTCTCGTGCAAGGCGAACATTTAGGGGGATTGTTTCGCCATCAACTTCTGCCGTACAGTCTAAAGTTTGTTGTACTAAATCGACAGTATGCCGACCAATATCACGCCTGTTTAGTTGAGTAGATAACCACTTGCGAATATACTTTGAAAACTTTCGGCTTGTTGTAGGGAAAACCTTTGCTCCGCTACCATTGACGGCAAAATGGCCATTGCCCTCTTGGTCGACAAATAGCAAGTTTTCTTCTTGTAGTTTGGCTATTGCTTCCTCAATAGAAGTTGACTTAATATCTTCGTCTGTGTTAGAATTATCCGCATCGGTCATTTACACCTCGCTTTCTTTGGAAACGTCCCGGAGCAAGCGTCCCGCGACAAAACGCACAATGGCTGTTGCTGCCTCGTAGAGTTCGTCTTCCTGGAGGTCTAGTGTGGCGTACTCATGTAATAACTGGCGGAGTTGTCCAAGTCGCTTTTCGCTGAAGGCTGCTTGCATGGGCTTCCTCTTTTAAATTTGATATTTCCTCGTGATGAGGATATTCTTAGCCTACCAAAGAAAAAGCTTGTATGATATTTCGTCATACAAGCTTCCTACCGCACCGTTAATCTCGAATTAAAAGTTTTTCTCTATAAAATGGGCTAAACGCGAGGTAATTTTTCCAACTTTGCTTCAATAGATGTCCTATCGACTTTTTCTGTGTATATCATTTCACGAGTAATTATTGGTCTCACGAATACACTAGTATTCGTAGTGCGTGGAAAAAATGCGATACGTAGTGCTGGGTCGAGAACGCTATTAAGTAGTTGAATTGGAGTTTGTTCAGTTCCGTCTAGCAGATCACTAATGTCAACTGGCTGGCTGCTATTATTTTTTGGTTCCAGTAATCGCTTGAATACTTTCATAGGTGTCATGCCTTCAGCTAGCCGTCTGACTTTTCGATTACCCATATTTGCTGTTGTAACGTAAAGTATAAAACTGCCCTTCTGCTTACCGATACGAAGCTGATATGCTACCCCGTCATCATTATCTGGCAGCTCAAAAAATTCATTATATTTTTCGATAAAATCACTCGCTAACGTTACGTCAAGAAAATAACTGTTTTTAACAATTTCAAATTCTTCGTCGCCATTATGTGGTGGATGGAAGTCATACCTTCCTTGAGTGCGTAATTTATAGACCCAATCTTCATTTTCAAAATCATAATAACCATCGTCATCGGCATACGCATGTTCTATTTTAGCGGTTAAAAACCCGAGTTTTTCCAGATATTGAAAAATTTCTACTTGGCTTGCCCCAGGAATTTGAGGATAAAATTGCGTGGTGCTGACCAAAAACGTAGTTAATTCCAGTTGCTTGTCGTATTCCTGCTTTAAATAATTCAAGATTATTTCAATGCGCGCTATGCCATGTTTCGTAAGTGCGTTGTGTGTCATATCTTTTATTATACTTACTACCCCTGTTATTGTCAACCTCTACCTCTGTTTGTAATGTGTCTTCTCTTTTGTGACGTAATGTGGTATAATAGAATCGCTTAAGATTCAACAAAATAATTGCTAACAGCGATCTGTTAGTTTCAAGAGAAAATGCGGCTATGTACGCAAATTTGGCTCTTGAAGCACAGTTTGTTGGGTCTTAAGCGACTAAGTACATGGTCGCATTTTTTGTTATCAGGCGACCAGAAAGGGCAAGCAAAAAATGAGCACTATCAAATTCACCAGTTTACTTCACCTATCAGATGAAGACATGGGCAAACTTAAACTCGTCTTCAATAGCAATTGGCAGTATAACGTCGAAGAACAAGTTCCAGAAATTGTAGAGAAGCTGGGCAGTCAGTCGAGGTATTTTGACTTGCTTGATATGTACCGTTCTGGCGAGGTTGCCGTTATTAAAGAGTCGGTTAAAACACATAACCCTGAGCGTAGACGGTTCAAAAATGGTGATATTGTGTTTTGTTTTATACCATATACGTCTAACAAAGACTGGATACTCGTGAATGCTTATAAAGTTTTGGACGATAGCAAATGGCTGGTGGGTGCCGATGAGGACTATATGGCAGAATACCAACCATACTTCGGTCGGCTAGTAGTTCACTACGAAGACAAGACTCACAATATCTTGGTGCGCAGTCCTGAAATTATTGATACCATATATGTTAAAACTATTCTCGAACACCCCTATAACGAACTTAGTGAGGATTTTCCAGGCTACGAAAATGTAGATTTGTCGTGGAACGATCTACGCAGGGTCCTGAGGTTCAAGAACTGGCAAACGGCACTAGAAAATCAAAAGGCAGTCTACCTTATAACTGATACTGCCACCAATAAGCGTTATGTCGGTTCGGCTTACGGTGATACTATGTTGCTTGGCAGATGGCGGAATTATGCTGAGAATGGCCATGGCCACAACAAGGAGCTGAAAGCCTTAGTGGAAGAAAACGGCTTGGAGTATGTAAAGAATAATTTCCGCTATTCTATTCTTGATATTTATAAATCTACAACCGATGACGAAGCAATTATTGCGAGAGAGTCTTGGTGGAAGAATATCTTACTAACTCGTGGAGATTATGGCTATAACGCAAATTAGGGTTTATTTTTAGCGAGAAAAGTCACATAATTCAAGGCAAGGAGCATGAATATATGATAAGTTTTACATCTATATTAACCGCTATTAAAAGCGCAAGTCTTGCCGCGAAGGTAGGTCTTAGTGTCGGAGCAGTCGCAGTTGTAGCAGGTGGAGCTGCCGGAACGGTGACAATTATAAATGCTAATAAAGCACACGAGGAGACACAAATTGTCGCTAATAGTCCTAATGACGACAGCTCCCCATCCGAACAAGAAGATACGCAAATTGGAGAAACTGGAGAGTCTAAGGACGGTAATAACAAGAGCGAGCAGGTACCTAGCGATAATAAGCCAACAACTAACAACTCACAGACCACCGCACAAGAGCCGAATAGTGGTTCAGCTTCTAATAGCCAGTCAAATAATTCTCCCTCCTCTAAACCAAGCACTCCCACTACCCAGCCATCTCAATCTAGTCAGCCCTCCGCTCCAAGCCAACCCTCTCAGCCTACACAACCAGCTAAAAAGCCTGATTATAACTTGAACGACAGATACGTTGTAGGGAGTAGTGCTTATGCGTTTTATACTTATGATGATACTACAAGCCAATGCTCGTTAGCAGAAGAAAAATCCTTCTTTGGGATAGCAAAGTTTGCAGGCACCTCTAACGATTTATGGAGTGGTTCGCATAGCGGCCAATATGCAGCGTATGCAAAATCCAAAGGCTACGATACCGCTCATTGTGGTGGCATGGGAGCAGCTATAATGTCATGGCAGGATGCTATCAGTCAAGGTCTTGCGCTTGACGAAGCAAAATGTGCCCAGTATAGTTTAAGTTGTGGAAGATGGTAAAATAGAACTAGGAAAATCATGACAAAAGATAACACGAGCAGTTTCAGTAAATTAGAACAGAACTTTAAAGATTTGCTCATGGAACGTTGTGGCAGACTCCCTTCTTTTATGGAAGTTCTATCTGAAAAACATGATTTTAAGTTTCCGGAGATTACTGAAGATTTACTAGAACCTGATACACAATGCTTTATATCTATTCCGGGTATGTTCGGTGGCTTTGCGTATTATCTTGAGGAAATGGGCGATAAGTTTGTGCTATACGCTGAACAGTCCAGTCGTATGAATCACGATAGTAATGATTATTTATATTTTGAGATTACCGAAAGCGGAGGCAGAATACTTAAAAGTGAAGAACGAGAGATGGTGCGGAAAAAGTTTTGCGAGCTGGCCAAGAAGGCCCATGAGAAGCATTTACAAAAGCTAGAAACAATGAAAAGAAAGGGTGGCCTAGAGGCGTAAAACTAGGGAGCAGCATAAGCTATGACTTTACAAAAATACGAAAAAAACGTATAATATAGGTTATGAGCGAAGAATATACTAACACAGAAAATATAGACAAACTCCGTTCGGAAACAATTGCACGTCTTGAGAAGAGAGGCTGGAAAGACGCTGTTCGCATTTTTAAGAAATTTGACGACCCCATCGATATTAGGGCTGCTTACGAATGGTCTGAGCATATTGACAGTATGTTAGAGGCTGGTTATATTCAAGCGATTTTAGATTAAACTAAGTAGAAAGGAGGAAGAGTGGCCTTATACCAGAAAACACCTTATGATTATATCAACACAGCGTTAGAACTTGCCGTCAAAGCTCATACTGGCCAAGTAGATAAAGGTAACGGCTTGCCGTATATTCTCCATCCGCTTACTGTTGCGAGCCGAGTCCAAACTCCAGAGCAAAAAGCGGCAGCAATTCTTCATGACACATTAGAAGATACTGATCTAACAGTAGACGACTTCCGCAAAGCTAGTATTCCTGAAAGAGTTATAGAATTGGTAGAAATTCTAACCGACCCGAAAGATGGCGATTTCGTGGGCTATATTAACAAGATAACTGAAGATTTTGACGCTTCCGTAGTTAAGTACGCTGATTTGGAAGACAATCTCAGCCCCCAACGTGGCAGAGGGTTAAATGATAAAATTCGGAGTAAAATATACCTTGGTCTAGAAATTATAGAGACTAAATTCCCAAGTCTTAAGTGTTAATCAGGCAAGTAGAAAGGAGGTAATTATGAACCCAGTAAGTGAAAATAGTGTTACCATTATGAAATATAAATCTCCGGATGGAGTATATGACTTTAAGTGCCTTGATAAGTGGAACGTGGCAGACGAAGTGGAGCGGCTCGACGCCATGATTAAGGAAAAGCAGAAGTTAGAGGCTGAGGGGTATGAAGTTCTGTGGATCAAGACTTTGCCGATTTTTGATTTGTAGACTATATCCTTGTAAGGAATAGATTTTCATGATATAGTATGTACTATATGAAACTATCAGATTGGGCGGACATTGCGACTATAGTAGCGACATTAGTTGGCGTAGTTGGTGCCGTTGTTGCTATTGTAACCTACATTAAGGATCGTCAAGACAATAAGCATAATAATGAATTAACTGGCATGCCCGATTTCTATTTTACTGGCCCAAATGAATGCGTAAGGTTTGGTGTCAGTTTTTGCCATAGCAACGGACCATTAGTGCCAAAACTCGCTACCACATGCAAATCGCAAGAAATGATTTATTGGTTTAATATGATTAATTGTGGCAAATTCGCTGCTAAGGACGTTAGAATTGCGGTCATCTCCCAGTCTGAATATAAAAATGTTATGAATTTATCAGCTGACAGATGGAAAAGTATAAAATACTGGAGTGGCATGCCATCTGGTGGATCTGGCCTTAGCTCTACGGATGGTGATCTCATTCCTATATATACCACTAAGGGAGACTTGGAAATCAAGCCCAACGATCAAGAACTTTATGTCCTTTTAGAGTACGTTTCTTCCTATTCCAACATAAGGTACAAGCGTTTATACAAGTGGTGTATTAGTTCGGAACGTGTGGCGGAAGATATGAAGATTGACGTTTCCAGTTCTTCCAATAACATTTGCGAGTTTAATGAAGAAGATATGACCAAGAACGACTTTGATGGTATGGCGTATAGTAAGATTAAAACTAAGGACAATAGTAGCAAAGGCTCTGTAAATATTGATGAGCAAATAAAGGTGGGGGAAGAGTTTTATCGTGACAATAATATGCTAACTCTGGAACAAACTCAACTTAAGCATGATTTCAAAAAAATGCGTTTAGGGCGTCCGGTATTTCTAAAAGACGTTCAGCTTCAAAGTGCTACAAACTCAAACGAGATAAAATCCAGTAAGTCACTCCATGGGCAAGGTGTCCTTTCCGCCGAAGATTGGTTAAATCTATACTAAACCCAGTACCACAACGCCACCTCGGCTAAACGGCAAATGAGCGAATAGTTTTTGTAGAACGTAACTGTTAGTTGCAATGCTAGGAGTTATATTTTGTGCTTTACATTTTTGACATTTCTGACGATAATTGCTGTTATGAAACAATTATCTCCAAGGTCAATTACGGTTATGAAGTATTTGGGTATAGATGGAGAATATCACTATGTCGAAGCGAACGACATTGCTTTTTCCCAGTCTTGAAGATAGACTGAACTATTTAAGTCAATTGGAATATAAACTTTGGGCTGATGGTGAGATTGTCGAGCATATATGGACTAAGACATCAGATCGTTGCGAGGTAGGACCTTAGATGACTTTGATAAATGAGAATTGGAAGCCTAACTTTTATAAGTACGAGAAAGTTCGTAGAAGTGGTAGATACAATATGATTATGGAAGCTGACAAAGCGATTAAGGCTTGTGGCATTAGTAGTCGGGAGTATAGAGATATTTTGTTGAACTACAATCACTATAAAAGGTACGTTGAAGCGAAATATGAGTCGATTGATAAGTTTATGAGGAAATATAAGAAGTGTGGCTGTTAGATTACGAGTGTAAAACTACCTTCTGGAATGACTTTAGCATAGCGGAACGTTTTGGAGTGGAAGCAATTAAAGACACTTATAGGAGAGCTAGAGCAGAGTGGGAGCGTGATCGGGTTTACGGAACAGAACTCTCAATGATACTTAACCATAAATGTTGGTATTGGTACGGAAAACAGAACGAAGAACTTAGTAAACTATACGCAAAGTTATGGGAGTAATATCATGGGTGGGTGCTGGATAATTGGGAGGGTGAAGATTTGAGGTATTATTTGAGGACTACGGATTAACAATTGTTAAAATGGAATCTCATCAAGGTCAATAGTTTCGTCGGGTAATTCCGATATTGTGTCTTGAGATACGTCTTCGACCAGCTTATACTTTTTATTAAAAAGCTCCCATAGAAAAATGCCCACCGTAGCGCAAGTATTAACTGCTAATGCCGCCCATAAAGGTTCGTCAACTACATACTCTTCGCCAAGTTTACCATGAGCCGTTGCCTTGTCGCTCCTTAAATCATCGATAGTTTGCCCGATACTCCTTAACTGACTACATAAGGTAATGATTTCTTGCGGACATTTCGTATTTGACATCTCTGATAATCTCTTAGTGATAAGCTGAGCCTGTTTGCTAAGGCTTTTGCCACTTACCTCAGCTTTAAGCTCTTGAAGTTTTTCATGCTCTAGAATTGTTCTTATTGTTCCGTCAAGTGCACTGGCGGCAAGTGTTACCGACTCATCTGGATTTTCATATACATTTCGAATTGCTCGTTCAAAATTATGACATGCGTTTTGATTAATTTCAGTTAGAACGTTTTTGAACTTTTCAGGAACTACGGGAAGAAAGCCTGGAGTTGGAACACCTAAATCTGTAGCAATGCGAATAACAATTTCTTTTGGCATCCTATGTAGAGTCGTGGACAAATCTATTTTAGTTCTGTGTTCGTCTTGCCAATATATTTCAAAGTTTTCTTCATAATCATTATAATTAGGCGGTGTGCCTTCACTCTTGTGCCATTTTTCTATATATAGTCCAACGTTTTTATATCTTGATGTTTCAAACTCATCCCAAAGAGCCTGTTCTACTTCACTGATTAATTTCATCATATATCTAGGCGAAATATCTTCGTAAGTCATAAGACTATTATACTATGCAGGCTGGCACCCACAAAGCATAAGTGTTAATTATCATCTTCCTCTAGAAAGGTTGTTGACGCCCACCAAACCACGTCCGAGCGGTATCATTGTATTGTGTTTAGCCATTTTCCTCTAGGAACTTTGTTAAAGCCTGCTGAACCTTGCCCCACCACAAGAAGATTATTTAACTTTCTCGAATTCAAGATACAAAGATTAATTTCGGTTAATCTTTTTTGTTTGCTTTAAAAAGTATATAAAAAACATTATAATATTTATGTAAGTTAAATTACTATTGCGTATATAGATTACAAAATGAAAGAGCTAGTAGATTTTATAGTTTTGATAATAATATATTTTTGGAAGTTCTATAAGAAATGGAAAGAAAAAGGTAGGGATGTACTGCTTGTAAATACTTTAATGTATATATATTTGTCTTTTGTATTATATTTTACTTTAATGCCCATAATAACCTCTTTACCATTCATGTTTAATCACTCATACGATTCAATGAATTTAGTGCCATTTATTGATGTTTTAAATAGCAGAGGTGATTTTGTTAGGCAAGTGGGGTTGAATATGATAATGACAATTCCTTTTGGCTTTTTAATGCCTTTAGTGAAAAGAAATGTTGGATTTTTAAAAGTTGTTAGCTATACTTTCTTATTAAGTTTAGGAATAGAATTATTACAACCTTTAATAAATGGTTTTAGATCAGCAGATATAACGGATTTAATAACTAATGTCATAGGTGGAAGTATTGGATATATTATGTATTTAATATTTAAACCATTAACAACTAAAATTTTAAATTATATAGGGGATAAATAAAAAAGCCCCCTTGCGGGGGCTAGATATGGAATAGGTTACTGATCAATTACCAACGAGTTAATCATTTCTTCACCTACTTTACCCCATTCGTCACGCATGCTGTCGAGACAGTTGAAGGAAATAACAGTGAGCTTGCCATCATAAGAGAAGAAAGCCATATGGTTATAGATATCTTCGTCGGTATAATCGGTGACAAGTTTAATTTCAGCAACTTTGTATCCGTTGACTTCGCGAGTGTTGGTACTAATAACATCGGCATTTATATCGAAAATAGATTTCATGGCTTTGAGATATTCTTCAATCTGGCTATTAGCAAGAGCGTTTTCTGGTTTACTAAGGGCGAGGTTGACAGTGTTATCGCTGTTGGTGAGGACTAAGTCTGGAATGGAAGAATTGTCTTCGCCATCACCATAATCTTCTTCGACTTTTTCTTTACTCATAGTAGTAAAGTTGGATGGGGCAAGTAATTTATAATTATAGCCATCAAGTGAGACATATTTAGCTTCGAGTTTGTTGCCTTTGCCATTTTCTAGAGTGTACGAAGTCTCGGTTTTGTTATCTTCTGTTTTATTATTGTCGTCCTTATTTTGAGTGAAGTGCATGATGCAGAAGATTATACCTGCAATGATGACGGCAGCTACGATAATGCCGATGATGACTTTCCATGGGAAACTATTAGTGCTATCTGCTTTTTTTGCAGTAGCTTTGGCGGACTTAGTTTCCTTAGGTTTGGTATTAGATTGTTTGCGTGCTTCTGCCACGATAAACTCCTTTTGTTTAATTTATATTTATTGTAGCAGTTATTTGGTTTTGTGGCAATGATGTGTGTGAGGACGGTCAATGCTGTGTAACTTACAGTTTTGATCGTGACAATTTTCATTCGTGTTTTCCATTTCTATAGTGCTATGTGCGATTTGATGTGCGGATAACTCGGATTTGATGGTTTGTTTGAGTTTAGTGTTTGGCTCATTACTGACGACGTGGAGTGTAGCGTAGTTGTGGTAGCCGTCTAGGCTCCAAATATGAAGATGATGAACATTTTTAACCCCGGGGATATTTAGTAGATGTTTTTCGATTTCCTCTAACGAAACTTGAGCAGGAGTTTTTTCTAAGAAAACATTAAGAATAGAGATGAAATTTGCTAGAGCTTGCTTAAGGATGAAGAGTGCCACCAATATAGATAAGATTGGATCAAGATAGCTGATATTTGTGAATCGCATAATAATAGCGCCGATGAGTACAACAATCCAACCTAGAACATCTTCAAGCATGTGAAGGTTGACGGATTTTTGGTTGAGCGAATTGTTGTCGTGGGTGATGTAAGCAGCGATGAAATTAACTGTAACTCCAATAAGAGATAAAATAATCATGCCGTCGTAATTGATTTCTATAGGTTTGAACAGACGGAGAATAGCGTTGAAAATTACAAACGTCGAGCCAAATAATAAGACGAGGGTAGTGACCATACCGCCAACTAGCGAATAGCGGGTGTAGCCATAAGTGTATTTAGCGTCTGGTTGCTTGGTGCTTTTCTTTTCTAGAAGATAGGAGAGTCCTATGCTGATAGCATCACCGAAGTCATGCACAGCGTCGGAAACGATGGCTGTGCTACCAGTAATGGCTCCCCCGATAAGTTCGTAAACGGAAAAACCTAAGTTTAGCAAAAAAGCTATAAGTATTTTATGTTGAGACATGAAAAACCTTTCTTAAAATTAAGATGTTTGGTTATCAAATTTTGTAGGAAAGGCTCATAAAATCGTTGTTACTGACGTTGACTGAAAAACTTCTATATTAAATATAACAAATTAGACTTGTGATTGCAAGTAGCGTCGATAGTAGTCCCAGCAGACAGGTTTATTAGTAACACTGACAGTGTTGCCTTTGAGGAAAGCTTCAAATTCTGGTACGCTAACCCATTTAACTTCTGCTACTTCTTCAGATTGTAGGATGACTTTTGTTGGGTCTAGGTCTAAATATGTAACGAAATAATCGTTAAAATGACGGTTGGTGATATTACTATCAATATTCTCAGATATAGAACTACCAATGTGGATTAGGGATTGAGGCTGAAGATTTAGACCTAGTTCTTCTTTGGCTTCACGTATGGCAGCTTGATAGCTGAACTCGCCAGCGTCGACATGTCCACCAACGGCTACATCCCACTGTCCAGGCCAGAGACGTTTGTTTTGGCTACGTTTCTGCAAAAGTACTTTTTTGCCATCAGTGCTAATAATAAAGACGACAATAGCACGGTGCCAAAGGCCCTGGCTATGACAAATACTGCGCGTAGCAGTCTGCCCGGTAAAACTGCCATGATTATCTAGGACATCAAAGATTTCTTCCATATAAAAGTATTGTAACATAATGTGGTAAAATAGAGGAAAGTAAAGGAATAATTATGAGCTTTAGAATAAGAGTACTCTTATTCTCTAACCTAACAGTTAGAGAATAAGAGTACTCTTATTCTCTAACCTAACAGTTAGAGAATATACTGGTTTAGTTGTGGGGAGGGCGATATGCCAGAACTGATTGATGTTTTGGATGAAAACGGCATTCGGACTGGGCGTATTGCAACGCGCGAAGAAGTGCATCGTGAGGGGCTGTGGCACCAGATTGCTGTCGTGGTAATAATTGATAATGATGGTCGGATTTTATTGCAGCAGCGTAGCAAAAATAAACGTACTAACCCTGAAAAATGGGATATTGCGGCAGCTGGGCATGTGGATGCGGGGGAGGATTCTTTGCTTACTGCTAGGCGAGAAGTTGAAGAAGAGCTTGGCATAGTTGTCGATAATTTGCAGTTTTTGTTGAGCTATAGTCAGGAAAGTCGATATGAATGGCAGGGCGAGAGTTTGCTAGATAGGCAACTTTTTGACTGTTTTTTGTCACGTGTAGTAAAGGTTGACATTGATGGTTTGAGGCTGCAAGATAGCGAAGTTCAGGCGGCTAAGCTGTGCACGGCTATGGAATTTAAGAAGATGATCGACAAGGGCGATATGGTAAAGCGCTCGTCTTTATATGAAGAAGTAATTAAGATTATGGAACAAGAATGAGAGAAAATTATTTTTTGATTCATGGGAGTTTTGGCAATCCGTATGTGAATTGGTTGCCATATTTATACAAAGAATTATGTGAGCGGAACAAGGAAGTTTATGTACCAGATTTCCCTACTGGAGTGGGATTTCAGAATTATGAAAATTGGTCGAAGTTACTGAAAGTTTATCTTGATGCGGGGTTGATCACGGAAAACACGGTTATCCTTGCTCATTCGATTGCGCCAGTATTTATTTGTAAGTTTTTGATTAAAAATAAAGTTAAAGTAAAGCGGTTGATTTTTGTTTGTGGTTTCAATAATTATCTTGGAATTAATGATGAATACGACAACGTGAACTGCAGTATGTACCTGAAAAACTTGGGAGATGTGAAGGCATATTGCGATGAGATTATTTGTTTCTATAGTAAGAACGATCCATATGTAAGCTATGAAGTGGAGAAAGAATTTGCGGATACGGTGGCGACTAAACAAGTTGTGATTGCTGATGGGGGTCATCTGAATTCAGAAAGTGGGTATCGAGAATTCCCAGAGTTATTAAAATACATTGAAGAGGGTGAGAATAAATGAAACTAATCGCTACCCGACATGCCGAAACGAACTACAATGTTAAAGATTTGGTAAATTATGATCCAACAGTTGATGTATATTTGACGGAAAAAGGTATAAAACAGGCGGAAGAGTTGGCTAGGCAGCTAAAAGATTTTAAGTTTGATATGATCTACATTTCTAGGCTGAAACGCACAAAGCAGACCGCCGATGCTATCAATCGCTATCATGGGCAAGAGTTAGTGGTAAATGAACTACTAGACGATACTCGGAATGGGTTTGAAGGTCGTCCATATAGCGAAGCCAAAGGTTGGCGAGATGCGCAACCAGATCCAGTGAATGCGCGTTATCAGGGCAAATATGAATCTGTCAGCGACATGACAGACCGCGTGCGCAAGTTCTTGGACTATCTGAAACAGCATCACGGAAATGACGAAACGATTTTAATTATCACTAGCAGCCACATTATCAAGCAGTTACGTATGCTGAACGGCGAAATTACGATGCAGGAGTTGCTCAATGCACCAGCCAAACATGCCACATATTACGAGTTTAATATTAATTAAGAAAAGGAGACAAATGAAATTTACAAAATTAGAACATTCTGGGTGCGTGGTAGAAAAAGATGGTTTGAAAATTGTTTGCGATCCGGTAGAGTTTGAGAGGGGTTTGCCGGATTTGGAGAATGTAGTGGCGATTATAATTACACATAAGCATGGTGATCATTTGCAATTAGAAAAATTGTTAGCGGTATTAGATAAAAACCTGGAAGCGCGTGTTTTTACGACAGAAGATGCAATTGATGAAATTCCAAATTCTGAGGTGGTGAAAACTGGTGATGTAGTCAATGTGGGCGGGTTTGAGTTGAAATTTTTTGGTGAAAATCATGCAGAAATTGTTCCAGGAAAAATTCCCTGTCAAAATATTGGAGTGGTAATTGATGGAAAGATTGTGAATCCGGGTGATTCATTTGATATCCCTTCTAATATGATTCATCCAGAAATTTTGCTAGTACCAAGTGCGGCGCCATGGTGTAAGGTGGCAGAGGGTATGGAATATATAAAGGTAGTAAAGCCGAAAGTTACTGTGCCAGTGCATAATGCGGTACTTTCTGAGCTTGGGAATGGTTTTAATAATAATTGGTTGCGCGTGGCTTGCGAGGAAGTAGGTGCAGAGTTGGCGTCACTAGGAATTGGAGAAGGAGTTGAGGTATGAAAATTAAAGTTAGTGATGAGTTTATCATTGATACTAATCGTGAATGTTACAATAACCTTGGAAAATTATATACTGATGGTGCTGATGATTTTGAAACGTTACTTGATATGGGTGTATGGCAGGAATTTCTTGATGGTCTTGGTGGAAAAAAGGTTTTGGATGTTGGATGTGGTGCTGGTGATGCGGTAAAGTGGCTGGCGGATAGAAAATATGAGGTTGCGGCGTGCGACTTGTCTGATAAAATGATAGAAGTTGCTCGCGATAAAACTACTAAAGCTAAGTTTTTTGTACTTGGAGCGAACGAGTTAGGTAAAATTAATGATAAATTCGACGGAATTATATCGATTCATCTTGTGCAACACCTGAGTAAGAGTATGCTTAGGAAATTTTTTAGTGATATATATAATTTATTGACGGATGATGGTAGGTTCTTTTTAGCATTTACAAATACTTGTTATGAGAAAACTGGTTATCAATTGGATGGTGAAAAAGAAGATAATTATATCTTTTGGTTTAAGTGGCGGATGGAGGATATTGTGCCTCTGCTAGCAAAGGCGAAGCTCAAACCAATCTTTGCCAAAATGCAAAAGGGTGCGGATAACAGTTGTGCGATTGATATGGAGCCGTTTGTGTTTATTTGTGAAAAGATAAAGCAGTAGAGTAGTAGTTTATTTTTTCAGATCATTATAGGCATTTGCTATAATGTTTTTGATTTGATTAAAATCGTCAAAGTTAGCGATGTAGTACATAGTGCGTTTGGCAGTATTGTATGGAATTTCCTCAGCTAAGCCACAACTAGTATTACTGTCAGTTTTCTTGATAAGCAATCGGTTATCGTAAACGCCACCGATTAATATACCATTGTGATAAAGTAGGAATTCCCCCATCATTGGACGCGCTGTAAAAACGCCAAGCGGTTCAAGTTTTGTTAAAATTTTATTTAAATCTTCTTTGCTAGTAGACATGTTATCCCCTTATTTCTGATCTATGGTAGTTTTTCCCATGATGTGGTTACGTACTTTGACGTAGTCTGTGGCTTGGACATTGCCATCATTATTGGCATCTGCCGCATGAAGGCTGGCACCAGTAAGCAGACTTTTCCCCATAATATGGTTACGGATGCGGACGTAGTCAGTGGCCTGAATGGCGCCATCGCCATTCACATCCCCTTTGATAACAATGATATAGGTATAAGTTGTGTTATCAATTTTGAGCGCTAGGTTTAGACCTGTGGATACGACGCCGGAATGTAGTTCTTGACCGTTAGCATTGCGTAAATATACAATATTTACGCCTTTGATGTTGGTGAACGTTTGACGTAATGAGCTAATATTTTGCCCGAGCGTGAAACCGGTAAGGAGATTTCCTTTTTTGGTAAGTTGAAGTTTGTTTAATAACTCAGCTTCAGTGATGCTTGAAGTAGGGTTGAGCGGCGTAATGCTTTGTAAAAGATTAGTTGGTGGAGTTTGATATTGGAATGTGTCAGGGTTATAGATCGTGCCCACCGTAGGTAGCGTAGGATTGATACTGGCATTATATTGTGAGTTTTGAGGAAGTTTAGGGTTAGTATTAGTGTACTGTGTGCCAATAAAACTACCAGTATTTTGTTGGCCAGTGACTTTACCTAACGCTTGTGAATTGGAAATAGTAGCATTCTGGTTGAGGCCAATAAAGCCACCAACATTCTTTATTGCATTGACTGTGAGGGAGGAAGAGCAGCGATCAATGACAGTTTTGTCATCAGCATTGCCTATAAAACCGCCAGTAGCTGCTAGATCATTGAAAGCATGTTTAGTGTTTGTAATACTACCTGATTTAAGATGAACATTAGTGATAGTGACGTTAGAAGCGACTGAAGCTAATCCTCCTAAGGTGTTTCCGGTAGTGGGACCAATAACAAGGTTTTGAACCTGAAGATTTTGTACACTGCTGCTATGGTTATAGTCTCCTAAATCATTAAATACTCCAGTTCCCTTGGCGGTGATATTAGAAAGAGTGTGGTTTTGCCCATCGAGATGACCTGTAAAATTGATTTCTGGGTAGGCAATATTGGTAAAGTCCAGATCGTTGGTGAGTATGTAATATTTACCAGTAGTATTAGTCTGCATGAGATAGAGAAAAGTAGTTACGCTATCGATTTGATAAGGTTGGTTACTAGTGCCGTTGCCTACGACATCTGGAAAATTAACATCAAAGGTGATTGAAGTATCTGTTTCGGCAGTAACAGTGACAATAATGCCGGAGTTGTTGCCATTTGCATAATAAATTGTATCTGGGTCAAAGTCAGCATTAGCTGATATTTTTTTGCCGAGCGTAGGTCGTGAAAGATTGAGCGTGGCTTGGGAAAGATTGCCATTGGCGTCACCAAGATTAGTTTCGCCAGGACGGAAAATAAAGATATGATCATTATCACCATTATTGCCATAGTATTTATAGTTATCATTGACACGGTAGATAATGATTCCATCACTATCCGCGGAATGAGAGGCATAGGTATTTTGCTTACTATGATATTCTACGATAAAATATTCTTTACTATTAGGATTGGGCTGAATTTTGATAGCACGTTTTTCATCAGGATTGATAAATTTGGGTTTGGACAGTGTAACGGATTTTGTAGTGTTTTGGATAACTGGAAGTGGGTTGTGCCAGTTCATGCTAGCATGATAATCTGTGACAAAATAAGTGAGAAGGTTTTGAGGGTTAGAACCAACGACGTCTCCCATAAGATCATAAAATCCTACAGGACGGTGTTCGGTACTAGTGCGATTATAACGGTATAAATCCATTAACCCAAGAGTATGCCCGAACTCATGTAGTATGGTGCCATAGTTACTGCGATTTAGCGAGAAAATTCCAGCAGATTGCGTGTAATCTGCGCCGTAAATAATGTTGTAAGCCGAAACTTTTTTACCCAGGATATCATCAGTGATATTTAGATTATCACGCTTGTGCGACCAGAGTAAATCGTTAGAAGCAACTGGATATTTGCCGGAACTATTGTCGGCGCCTTCAACAAAGATGCTGATAGCATCAACGATGCCATCATGGTTCGTATCTAGCTGGTCGGATGTGAGACCGTATGTTTTGACTTGGTCTCTAATGGCTGAAATAATATGGTTAACGAGTTCAGTTTCACGGGTGAGCAGTTCGGCATTATCTTTATAGCCATCTGGATTGCTATCGCTATAGCGTAAATAGTATTCTATAGGATTAGGGTCTTGGTACGATATGATTTTTCCATTGGTTTTCGGGAAAATTGTAGAGTTAATTGAGATTCGCCCATAGCTTTGGGTTTCGTAGTATTTTTTGAGTGATGGGACTTGGACTATACCTTGAGCAGTATCCATATCAAACAGAGTTTCACTGTTGAGGATTTTTTCGGCATTAGCTACGCTAGTGTCATCATCAAGATGGATCGGCGTACCATTATCGGTTTTACGCACGATACTATCGCTATTACTAAATTTGAGAAAAAGTGCAAGATGCGTAATGTCGCGGTGGTCGGTTAGAGCGTCGGTGTTTGGTGAGTGTAGATAAGAGAATGCGCACAGAGCTGTTATAAATAGCCCGCTGAAAATTGTGAATTTACGAATGCTTTTCATGATTGGTACTATTAGTTTTTGTGGTAGACTTTGACTTAGGTGTGACCGCTGCTTTGGTTTTCGGGGTAACAGTATCTGCTGGTTGGCTTATTTGGGTTGTTTTGTTGGGGCGAGTGATATATATCAAACATCCTCCAAGGATAATAATTATACCGCTGAGAGCAAAAATAATTATCCAAGTGAAGTCATTGGAAGCGGTAACCGTTTTAGAAACTTCTGAAACAGTATTATAGGGTATAATTGCTCCATCGACTATTGTATAAATATTATTAGAAATATCATTATCTGAACTGATTAAGAACAATTGTTTGCCCTCAATATTGAAAGGTATGAGTTTAGCTGTGCAGCTACCTGTGGTACGATCGAGTACATAAAAGGCTTTTTGCTCATTTTGATCTATGGCATAAATTAAAGTGAGATTATCTCTTTCGGCAATATTAAAAGTTTGACCATCCAGTATGTAGGTGTTAAGTTGAAATCCGTTTGGTAATTGGACGTCTTTGAGACTGGAAATAACGGCGAGGTTGTGCCCATTATATTTGACTTGAACAGGTGTTGGCTTAGATTCGTCTTCTTTATTCTCGGAATTTGAGTCATTTGGCTGGTCGGTTGGAGTGTCTGTGGGTTGTGGGTTGATGGTTTGATTGTTTTGGTTCTGATTTGGTTTGTTATTATTGTTGGGTTGAGTTGGCTTCGTGGTGGGTTGATTAGGCTTATCTTCGGTTGCGGGCGGTTTGACGGGAGCGACGATTTTAACGCTAACACTGCGCGAACCGGGTTTGTATTCATTAGCATCAGGATCGGAAAATCCAGCTTCAGGTGTGGCGGTCACCGTAACGGTACCGCTAGTTCCAGCAGTGACAGTGACGGATTGATAATTTTCTTCCACCCAGATGGCGGATTGAGAAACGGCGCCATTGGTAGCAGTAAGATTAACGCGTCCAATACATGAGCCACCGATACGTATCGTAAACGTACCTCCTGGCTTTACCTCTTGAACCGACGCACTGGCCGTGAAAGATGCAGCGAAGACTGGTGTGTGGCTTAGGGTGACACTAACGATGCTGCAAATAACTAAAAGGGTTTTAAAGATAGAATGTTTCTTCATGTTTATATTTTAATATATTTATCAATCATATTCAACTATAATGTTATGATCGATGTCGTTTTTGCTATTAGCATTGGCTTCGTCAGCATTGATGACGTCTTTATGTCCTACTAGCGCGGCATAAGGTGCGAATTGAGCGGCACGAGCTTCCTTACTCATAGGTTTTTTGGCATGCGGGCGTTTGCAATTTATGATGTCGGCGTAGTTTTCGAGTTTACGTTTCGGTGCGCATGGATGAAAGTTATTGAGAGTGGCAGTATTTGTACTCATGCGCGATGTCCTCCAATTTGTTGATGGCGGGTGCGCATAGTGGCGCCGTCTTCAAAGTTGGTGCCACGCAAAATAGAGTTTTTGCCATAGCGCGCACGAATTTTAAGGATTGCCTCTTGAATTGAATGTTCTTTACGTAAGTTGTTTAGTTCTCTGACTTTTTGTTGTTCGAGTTTGGCATAGTCCGTGAAAAAGTCAGTTTGTAGTAGGCTTGACTCTTTCACCGAGTTGAGGTCTTCTGGATGGATAAGCTGTTCGGCACTGATGGTAACTTTACGAACTGTGAACTTAGGGTTTGCCTTGGTATCGAAGATTTTTAAAAGTTGTTTGGTAATGATTTTGGTGGATGAAGTAGGCTTGGATAAATGAGAGGTATGTTGTAATGGTTTGGGCACATGTCGACCGTAATGATCTGTTATGGTTGCGGTAGTAATGTTCTTGTGATCGTAGTTAATATACAAACCGATTTGTCTGGCGAGATAGTTCTTTTTTACTAACTCGAGGGCAAGATTTTCGGACATTTCTTTGATAATGGTGCGCGTTTTGTCGAAGCTGTAAGGGTGCGATAGGACTTGGCCGGAGCTAAGACTTTTGGTTTTGGGTGAATGCTGTTTGACGTCGGAAATTGTAGTGCTTTCGTAACCCCAGGCGTGATCAATAAGTAGTTCCGCGTTTACACCAAATAAGTCGTAGAGTAATTTTTGGTTTTGGAGTGAACAGCGCGCGACGTCGCCCATAGTGTATAAGTTATGGCTGGCTAGGCGTTTGGCATAGCCACGCCCAACACGCCAGATATCAGTAATGGGGGAATGTGCCCAGAGTTTTTCTCGGAAGCTTATTTCGTTTAGTTTAGCGATACGTACACCGGCGGAATTTGGTTGAGAGTTTTTAGCGAGAATATCCATAGCAGCTTTTGCCAAGAACATATTAGTTCCAATTCCAGCTGTAGCGGTAATGCCTGTACTTCGATAAACATCAGTAATCATGTTGGTAACAAATTCTTCAGCAGTGCAGTGTTTCATTTTAAGATAACTGGTGATGTCACAAAAGACTTCGTCAATAGAATAAGTAAAAATATCCGCAGGCGCTACATGGCGCAAATAGGTATTATAAATTTCTGAACTATATTCAAGGTAGTATTTCATACGGGGCAGAGCAATGATGAAGTCGAGTTCGAGATTGGGATTTTTTAATAGTTCAGAATTGTCGTGCGATTTGTTTAGAAAAATTCCTAGTGGGGTTTTAGTTTTGCGTTCAGCGTTGATTTCGCGAACTTTTTGATTAACTTCAAATAGACGTGCTCGTCCTGGCAAGCCATAAGATTTAAGCGATGGTGATATAGCGAGACAAATGGTTTTATCAGTGCGAGATTTGTCGGCTACTACGAGATTAGTAGTGAGTGGATCTAACCCGCGTTCGTTGCATTCTACGGATGCATAAAAAGATTTAAGATCAATTGCCGCAAAAACTCGTTCCATACCTGAGTATATTATATAGTATGGATACTTAGTGTGCTATGCTTTCTATATTTTGTAGTTCAAAACGATATTTTTGCTTTAGCCCAGGGCGGAGTTTTTCGGGAGTGATTTCGCCCAAAAACATTGTTTTTGGGCGAGCATAGAGTTTGTTATCACCGTAGAGCGCGCGATAAACAACCAATTCCTCTTTGGTTTCGCTATGAGTTGCAACATCTAGTACGATGTATTTATCGCCTTTGTAGTGGCGATAAATACCGTTGATTCTAAGTTGGTTCATTATTTTTCCTTGTAGGTTCTGATTATGTCTTTGAGACTCATGCGACTACCATAATTAAGGATAGCGTTACTATATATTTTGATAGCAATGTGTGCAACAATGGCGCATGTAGTGATGAGGATAATGGTCGAAAGGATGACTTCCCAACCATTGGCAATGCCCATCATAACACGAAGTGGCATGCAGAATGGCGATGAGATTGGTAGAAGCGCAGCAATGTTCGCTAAGCTGCTAGTTGGATCCATAAGAGTGAAATAAGCTAGGTAAAAGCCAATCATGGTGACAATAGCGACAGGCGTATTGGCGGCTTGAATATCTTCTGGTTTAGCAACAGTGGAGCCAGTGACTGCATAGAGCAAGGCGTAACCAAAATAACCTAAAATGAAATACCCCAGCGTTACGATGGCAAGGAAGACAGTGAAGTTGGAAAGGTCTAGTAGACTACTAAGAATGGCCGGGTCGAGGAAGGCTTTAGCACTGATTATAGCAGTAATGACGAAGAGTAAGATTTGCAGTAGACCAACAATACCAACGCCAATAGTTTTACCTAAGATAATGCTGCGTGGGCTGGTGGAAGTTACGAGGGTTTCCATGATTTTGGAAGTTTTTTCGATGGTGATTGAGCTGGAAACCTGAAAGGCACAGAAATAGATAGCGAAGAAGAGCAGAACAGACATCAACATCATGACGTTAAGATTGCCGCCAATTTCTTTATCCTCAGTTTGTTGGATAGCGAAATTGAATGTGGGCGAGATTTGGGAAATTTGTGTTGCGCTGAGGCCAATTTTTTGAATTTGGATATTAGTGTAAAGGCTACTAAGAGCGTCAACTAGAGCAGTCGGTGGCGTGGTAACAGTAGCTGCATTATCAACGATATAACTAAGGTCGACGATATCATCGGATTTTGAGACTAGAACAGCAGCGTCAATTTCGCCATTATTAATTTTGTTTTTAATATCATCAAAATTGGCGTTTTGGAATTCAAACTTATATTTGAGGTTAGTTTGGTTAAGGGATTCGAGCTGACCATCGTAGATATTTTCTGGATCGGAAATGAGGACAGTGTTGTCAAAGTTGCCACCAGTAAAATTGGTGATGATTTTGGGGATATTAAAACCGATAACAATGAGAATTAAAATAATGATGGTAGAAATACGAAAAGATTTACGGTTTACCATATCGCGCATGCTAAATTTAGCAACCGTCCAAGTGTCGCGGAAATTATTTGATTTCATTTTTGGCTCCTACTTTAGATGAGAGTTTTCTTTGAAAACCCTCATTACAGGGCGTCGTCTCCGAAGAAAAGTATACTTTTCTTCGTTCGGCTCCTACTTTTTCAATAAAAATATCGTTAAGGGTGGGTTTCATGATTTCGAACTTGTCGATTTGAACATCGGCGGCAACGAGTTTTTGTAATAAATCATGTGCGGATTTCTCGCTCGTAATTTTGAGCGTGTATTGATGGTTTTTGGAATTTTCGATTTCAAATTTTTGAAGATATTTATTAATGTCTTGGTTAACGTCGAGCTGTAGACGATTGGCGGGATAGGTAGATTTGATGTCTTTAAGGTTCCCTTGCAGTACGGTTTTGCCACGATTAAGAATGAGGATATTGGTGCAAAATTCTTCGATTGTTGCCATTTGGTGGGCGGACATAATAATGAATTTGCCTTGGCGTACGAGGTCGATAATGATGCTCTTGATGATGTCGGTATTAACTGGGTCGAGACCACTGAAAGGCTCGTCTAGAACTACAAGGTCGGGGTTGTGGATGACGGCAGTCATGAATTGAATCTTTTGCTGGTTACCTTTGGAAAGTTTTTCGGCTGCCATAGGCAAGTATTCTTCAACTTTGAGACGTTTAGCCCATTTATTGATGGCGATACTAGCATCGTCACGTGACATACCTTTGAGTTCAGCAAAATATAGAAGCTGGTCGAAGATTTTGACCTTTGGATAGACTCCGCGTTCTTCGGGTAAATAACCGAAGTTGACGGTTTTGCGGTCGACGGGTTTGTCGTTCCAGGTGATTTCGCCGCTATCTTTGGTAATGATGCCAAGTAGCATGCGGATGGTGGTGGTTTTGCCTGCGCCGTTAGTGCCAAGCAGACCATAGACTCCTGGCTGGTTAAGTGTGAAGGAAATTTTATCCACCACAAGTTTGCCAGCAAAGGTCTTGGAGACGTCTTTTAAAATTAATCCAGACATAAAATCCTTTCTGTATATTTTCCTTATTATATCACGGGGGGGGGGGGGCGTTTTTACAAGGTTATTCTACGTCGATGCCTTGTTGGAGCAGTTTAAGACTGCCAGCGTAGATTGCGATATTATATATGCCGTATATTATAATCCCTCCGTATAAGAATATAGTTAGAGTTTCAGGGCGTAGCTCGTTGTTTGTGAAGATACTATTAATATCTTGATTAAAAATACTAGCAAGCAACATAGATGTCACAATAAATATATTGGCAATAATGTAGATAGTAAAGCCGGTAATGAGCGAGAGGAGGATTTTGCAGTTATTGAATCTATGCCCAATGACAATTCCGATTATGCCGCACTGTATTACAAAAATGAATTCTAAATATATTAAAATTAGGAGCGGTAAGATGTATTTGAAAATGGTAGGCACTATACCGTTACTATTTAAAAATTGGTGTGCAAATTCAAAAAATTCCGGGTTGGCATGGGCGAACAGTAATGAGGCAACGCCGATGATAATCGTAGTCAAAGTCGTGATGAGGATGGTGAGGAATTTTGAAAGTAGAAGCATGTATTCTGGAATTGGTAGAGTGTGCGTGAGGTACGAACGATCACCATAAAAGTCTTGACGGAAATAAGCCCAAATATTAAGACCGTTATTTATGATTGCACCAACAAAGAAACCAGTGGTAGTGCCTTCAAAGAATTTGCAAAGAATGAGAGTGAAGTGGTTTTGATCGAAAACCGAAAATAGACGAGCAAGAAAAACGCACGTAATAATTATAATATAGAAAATACTGAGTGGTTTGTAGATGGCTTTGAGATCGTATTTGAGAAGTTTGTTTAACATAATTTCCTTTCTGGATTATTTCCGAACGTTGGCTTTGAAAGTTTGGCGAAAAATTTCGTCGATGGAGGCGTGGTGTTTAGTGCGGAGATGATCGGCATCGTCGACGAGAGTAATTTTGCCATCATCAATAAATATTATTTCGTCCAGAATGCGCTCAATATCAGAAATTAGGTGAGTAGAGATTATCACGCTAGCACCTTTGCAAAAATTAGAGAGAATTGTATCAAGAATGTAATCACGTGTCGCGGGATCAATGCCGCCCAGAGGCTCGTCTAGAATATAGAGTTCGGCTTGGCGACTCATAACCAGAATGAGCTGAAGTTTTTCTTGCATGCCTTTGCTCATTTTGCGAATGCGCTGATTTAGGTTTAAATTCAAATCATGCACGAGAGATGTGGCTTTTGTTGTGTCAAAATTGTCATAAAATTCGGAGAAATAGGTGATGGCTTGGTGAATAGTCATGGATTTATCAAGATAGGTACGCTCAGGTAGGTAAGAAATGCTGCGTTTGCTAGTAATACCGATGGGCTGACCGTTAATCAAGATTGAGCCGCTAGTTGGTGTAATGAGGCCATTAAAAGTTTTGATGAGGGTACTTTTGCCGGCACCGTTGCGACCAAGCAAGCCAATGATTTTACTACGCGGAATTTCTAAGTTGATATTATCGAGAATCTTTTTGGATCCATAAACTTTGCAAAGATTTTTGCAAGTGATGAGTGGATTACTGCTAGATTTTGTCATATTTTATTTACCTCCTTTTTTAAGTAAGATTTTTTGGATTGTGGGTTCATCGATTCCAAGTTCGTGCATTTCGGTGAGGAATTTTTTAACTTTGGCCTTGGCGAATTTTTCGCGATATTTTTGGATGTGTTTGATGTTCTCTGTAATAAATTTACCATTGGTGCGTTCAGTATGAATTAGTTTAGCGTCTTCTAGTTCGGCAAGAGCGCGTTGCATGGTATTGGGATTGACCTTAGCCTGTATAGCTAGATCTCGGACGGATGGTAAACGTTCTCCAGGCGGAATTTTTCCAGAGATAATGTAGAGTTCGAGTTGTTCGACAAGTTGAATATAAATTGGGCGATTGCTATCAAAATCAAATTTTATCATTGTATTACTTTCTTAATACAATGATATGGTGCATATAATAAAATGTCAATATTTTTTATGGCAAAAAACAAAAGTGGCTGCCACGTTAGTGGCAGCCATGATATTATTGATAGTTACATGTGATGCGCTTAGTTTAAAAAGTATACAGCATAGTATAAGTCTTTACCTGAGAATCGTCTGTGCCATCGAAACCGTATTTTGTGTCATCGGTGATAACGAATCCCATTTTCTTATACATCTGAACGGTGAGCTCGTCATCCTGTAAACAGTCAAGCTGAAAGGCATTGATGCCGCGGGCACGCATACGCCAGATATATTCGTAAAATAAGTTTGAGCCAATACCGTATCCTCTCATGTTGGGAGCCACGCAGAAGTTTGTAATCAGGATGGAGCTTTTTGGTATTGTCTGACGCGTTTTAATTACCTCCATGAGGTAATTATTGATGACGAACTTCGAGCTTTCGTCATCAAACACTGCATAATTGAAGTCAAGATTGGTCTCACTATCTAATGCTACCAAGATTCCTAACGGCTGATTGGAGCTGGTTTCGCGAGCAACATAAATGTTGTGTCGGTTGAAGATAAATCCTTTTTCATCCATATGAGGAGCAACAAGTTCGACGAAATCATCGATTTTTGTTCTCCAGAAAGGATAAATATACCGATCGGTCTGGTAGATTAAGCGTGCAACCTCCTCCAGATTGATATTACTGCGCGCGCGACCACAAGAAGTCATTTTGAACTTGTACATAGGATACCTCCATAATAAAAAGATTTGGTGCGCAAAAACTATCAAAAATGATAATGTACGCACCCTGTCGTCTTATTATAGCACAGATATGTAAAAAGTCAAAGAAGCTATTTATCCCAATTGAAACCTTCACCAAAATGACCGTATCGCGCAGTGGGCTCATAAATTGGGCGTTTGAGGTTGAGAAAATCAATAATTCCCTGTGGAGTAAGGTCGTAGCCAGTGATTTTTTCGGATTTACCATCAATGATAACGGTCTGCTCAAGCGCTTCGGGATGACCGATCGCGTAGGCTAGACGAACAAAGACTTCATCAGCATTGCGCTCGCGGAGATAATCGACAGCGATACGCCGTGCCATATATGCGGCTGAACGGTCAACCTTGGAGGGATCTTTGCCAGAGAAAGCGCCACCACCAATCGGAATGCGGGGGCCATAATTGTCGACGATAAGTTTACGACCAGTGAGACCGGTGTCAGCCTCAAACCCACCTTGGTGCCAATCGCCAGCAGGGTTGAGGTGAAGTTCAATTTTTCCGTTTCTTTGGTCGGGTTCTAAATCGTGTTCAATGATAAATTGTTGGACAAGCTGCTGGAGAGTTTCTTGGCTGACATTTTGAAAACTAGCCACAATGGAGCAGACGTGTGAACCATGGAGAGTGATTTGAGTTTTGCCGTCAAACTGGTGAAGGTTGTAGATATACTGATTGAGGCGGCGCGAAAGGACAACTTCACGAGGGAGCATTTCTGGTGTTTCAGAGCAAGCATAACCAATCATGATACCTTGGTCCCCAGCGCCGCCGACATCGACGCCTTGAGCAATTTCTGGACTTTGTTTTACGAGGTTGGACATGACTTTCATGTTATCACCAGCAATGCGGTGGACAATGGCGTCGATATTAATATTCGTGGCGGTGGAGGTGATTTCGCCGGTGACAAAAACTTGCCCATGCCCGCCACAAACTTCCACCGCCACGCGAGCGTTTGGATCTTGCGCAAGATAAGCATCAAGGACGGCATCGGAGATTTGGTCGCAAAGTTTGTCTGGGTGTTTTGGCGAAACGCTTTCCGCCGTACGATAAGTTGAATAATTTTCCATAACCTTAGTATAGCATACTAAATATGCTATACTAGAATTATGAGAGTTGCGATTTTTACGGATATTTATGCGCCTTGGGGATCAGGTGGGATTGCTTCTTCGATTAAAGCACAAAAGTTGGAGCTTGAGAAGTTGGGGCATGAGGTAGTTGTCTTTTGTCCAGGATTTGATGCCCGCGAAAAAAACATCGTAAATGTACCGAGCCATCGCTGGTTACGTATTAATAAGTCAGTAGTAGCAAAACGTCCAGGCGTGGTGGAAGAGTTTGTCTTGCGAAAGTTCCCAGATTTTATGAAATTTGATGTAGTGCATGTGCATTATGAAGCAAGTTGTAGTTTGGCAGGAACAAGATTGGCGCGTCGTTTTGGTTTGCCTTTGGTGCAAACGATGCATGGTCGTGAGGACATGGCGATTGCGCTGAACGTTTCTCATCCATTCAAATACATAACGGCTAGTCTAATGAATTATATACATAGTAAGTATTTGCCACACGGCATCAGGATTAAGCGAGACAAGTTTCAGGCACCAACTTGTATGCGTGCAAAGATGTGGGAGTTGATGGTAAATCAGGCAGAATGTGCCGATGTAGTGATAACGCCGTCACGACATTTTGCGCGCAAGTTGGAGCATTATGGTGTGTCGCGACCGTTTGTTTTGGTATCTAATGGTGTATCGTCTGAATTGGTGCAAGCAGAATTTTCGGAGCGTAAGCTGGAGGATGGTGCGGTGCTGAAAATGATTTGGAATTCAAGACTGTCGCGGGAGAAACGAATTTTGCCTTTTTTGCAGGCGGTAGCAATGTTAAATCGACCATATTTGCTGCATGTTTATGGTGATGGTAATGAGATGAAAGCGGCTAAAAAATATGTGGCTGAGCATGGGTTAAAAGTGAAGTTTTATGGTATGTGTAAGCGAGAGAAAATCTTGCGCTCAATGGCGGAGGCACATCTGAGCGTTTTGGCTTCGTATAATTTTGATAACCAACCGATGACCTTACTGGAAGCTGAAGCGACAGGATTACCGGTGTTTTTCTGTGACCCAAATATGCTGGAGATTGTGCCGACTGATAGTTATATTATTGCTGGCGGACCAGAAGCAGTAGCAATGGCAATTGCGTTGGAAAATTTTGAGAGTGCAAAGATTGCCAAGATGAGTCGACAAATGTTGAAAAATCGTGCGAAGGTATTACAAGAAGCCCAGATAGGTGATTTACTAAGCGCATATAAGTTGGCTATGGGAAAACGACCACAAGCATGTTGATTTAGTGTATGAGGATGCTCGCTGTGGCAGCAGCAAAGGTTTGTCCAGGGTTATAAAGTGCTAGAGCGGTAACACGTGCAGCTAGTTGTCCAGACCAGAGAGAAATGGGTGAATAGTCGGTGTCGGCGAGGCGTGTGGTGGAAACTTTTCCATTGTTTGCGACGATAATGTTTTCTTGATGAAAAGTGAGGATAGTGGCAGGATAAGTAAGAGCGAATTTGTGCAGGGTTTCTATAGTGGGGATGAGGGGTTGCGATAGAAGAATCATACGTGGATAGTATACGGCCTGGAAAAGTTTTTGTAGTTGTGCCATAGAAGCGATAATGATAGTGTTTGGGCGGTTGAGCCAGCGATGAGCCTCGGGTGCCAAGAGATCTACACTGTCGCGCGCTAGAACGAGAAGGTTAGGTGTTTCTACTATTGAATCTTCTCGTGGCGAGATAGCAGCAGCTAGAGCGATAACAGTGGCGGAGTTTTTGGAGAGGTCACCAATGATTAAGGTGGCATCAGGTTTGCTGCAAGCGAGCTCCAGACTAGCAGATTTAGCGAAAGAGCCGCTAGTAGTAGAAGGGAGAAAGTCTAGATTTGGTAGCGGTGGTAATTTGCCCCGCAAAGCGTCAGGTAAAACTGTCGTGAGTGTTTTGATAGGAAATGACTGATTAATAAATTCGGAAACTCGGATGACACTAGAAAAGTTTTGGCTGTTGCCTCCAACAATAGCAACGTGTCCGGTCTTTTGCTCGGGAATATTCCAAATGAGATTATCAAAAAGCGGTTGGGTTTGTTTATGCCAGTAAGATAAATCGGAATTAATGGGAGCAAAAGCCATTAGTTGGGGAACTCCAGTTCAATCGAAACGGGGCAGTGGTCGGATCCCATAATGTGCTCATGAATTTCGGCAGATTTGAGATAAGGCAGGAGTTTAGGTGAGATAAAGAAATAATCAATTCGCCAACCGATATTACGCTCGCGGCAATGCGACCAGTGTGACCACCAAGTGTAGCGCTGGGTACTGGGATAAAAGTTCCGAAAAGTATCAACAAAGCCGGCATTGATGAGGTTTTTGATTCCCCGGCGTTCTTCGTCGGTAAAACCAGCATTGTGTTCGTTATCGTTAGGGCGAGCGAGATCGAGCGGTGTGTGAGCGGCATTAAAATCACCACAGACGATAACTGGCTTGTGAGCCTCAAGGGTTTGAAGAAAGCGTAAGAAAGCTGGATCCCAAAGATCCTCACGGAGTTTGAGTCGTGAAAGGTCGCGCTTACTGTTTGGTGTATAAACATTCACGAGATAAAACCCTGGGAATTCGATAGTCTGCACGCGCCCTTCATTAAGAGGGCTGCCGTAGCGATCTTCATCCCAAAGATAACCAGTGCGGATTTCTTCAGTAAAATTGCTAAAAACGTTGATGGGTTGAATTTTGGTGAATGTAGCAGTGCCAGAATATCCGGCACGCTCGGCGCTATTCCAAAGTTCAAGATAGGCGGGATAGTCGACTTCGGCTTGCCCAGGTTTGGCTTTGGTTTCTTGGATACAAAGAATATCAGGCTGAGCAGAATTTAAAAGTTCGTCTAGAGCGCCCTTTTTGAGAACTGAGCGTAAACCGTTAACATTCCATGAGTAAAGTTTCATTAGTATCTCCCACGAGCGAGATCGCGCTGTTTGATGGTCTCGCGTTTATCATATTTTTTCTTACTCTTGCCGGTAGCAATGACAAGTTTGATGTAGCGACCGCCAGCGAGCAAACGCACCGGAACGAGTTGGTAGCCGTCCTGTTTGGCGCGTTCCAGACTGGCAAGTTGTTTTTTAGTAATAAGTAGTTTGATATTACGTGCGGTATCAGCACCGAGCGTGAGGTTGTTCAGCCATAATTCTCCGTTTTTGATAGTAACAAATGAGCCTTTAAGCTGAACGTGATGATCGCGAATGAGGCGAACCTCTGGACCGGAAAGTAGCATTCCGCAAGCGAGTTCGTCACCGAGCTGATAATCATAGTGTGCGCGGCGATTGACGGTGACTGATGCTGGGGTTTTGGATTTCTTCATATTCTGGTTTAATTATAACATGGTTTTGGGGAGGGTGCGGGAAACTGTAGACCCTAGCAGTTTTAGAAAAGTGCTAGGGTATTATGGATTGGATAACAGGGGTAGGTGTGATTTTGCACCCTAGCAGTTTTGAAAAAACGCTAGGGTATAGTATAATAAAAGTAGTAATGTTAGAACGACAAAAAATTACAGTTAAGTCTGCCAGTGAACAGCTGGGGGTTTCGGTTGATACTTTGCGACGCTTATGCAATTCTGGGTTAATCCCCCATGTGCGGCGTAATCATTTGGGCTTTCGGGTGCTTGAGGCGTGGCAGATTAATTACGCGCGGACGATGTTAGGGCTGAAGCAGGCTGGGCTTAAATTATCTGAGCTCAAAAACTATACCAGTTTGTATCGTCGAGGAGCTGAGACTTTGCCTGAGCGCAAGGCGATTTTAGAGACGCAAAAGCGACAGCTTTGGCAAGAGCTGGAAGACCGGAAGCAGGGTATAGATTTTATTGAGCGTCAGATAGAACTGATCGACCAGGAGCTAAAATAGCGCATGCGTATTGCGATTACTTCGGATTTGTACTACCCGATGACGAATGGCGTGGCGGTATTTGCGCATAATTTAGCTAAGGGTCTGGCTAAGCAAGGTCATGAAGTGTTGGTGCTGTGCCCGAGTTTTACCGGGCGCCAACATCGTGAGAAACGTGAGGGGGTGACAACTTTCTATCTTCGGTCGATTCGTTTTCCGTTTTATCCCGATCAAATTAATGAGGTGCCGGAAGGTAAGGAATTTTTAGGTATGCCCTTGCCACGCTTGGCTTATCGCCATGGTTTATGGATTACGGTGGATCCTTATCCAACGATGAAGAAAGTCTTGAATCGCTTTCGTCCGGATGTGATTCATAATCAAACTGCAGAGGCGATAGCCTTTGCGGCGCGGCGTTATGCCAAGAAATATGATGTGCCAATGGTGAGCACGGGTCATGCTTATCCAGATAATATCACGAGTCAACTCAAGATACTTAAGCCGATTAAACGGCCGTTGGATGCAATTTTGAGGACTTATATGGCGAGTTTCTTGAAGCATTCGGAGTATGCAACTATGCCGACGGAAATGGCAATAGATGATTTGGTACCAAAGAAGCGCAAACATTTCAAAGTACCAGTAGAGCCGTTGTCGAATGGAGTAGATTTGGCAAAATTTGGTCCAGGAAAAGCCCCAGACCGAATTTATCGTAAGTATCATTTGCCTAAAGACAAGCCGCTTGTGTTATATGTAGGAAGAGTGGATCCGGAAAAAAGTCTAAGTAATGTAGTGTCAGCATTTGCGGGCGTATTGGACGTAATACCAGAGGCAAAGCTCGTGATTGTGGGTGATGGTACTGATCGACGGCATTTGCAGGATTTAGCGCAGGCGTTGGGCATAGAAAAGTCAGTGTATTTTCCAGGACGGATTTATCCACCAGATATTATGGAGGTGTATCGAGCCGCAACTTTGTTTGCGACGGCTAGTGAGACAGAGACTCAAGGGATTGTTTTGATTGAAGCTGCGGCGACTGGTTTGCCGCTGGTGGCGGTGGATGCGGGTGCGGTGCGCGAGTTGTGTCAGCATAAGCGAAACGGAATTTTATGCCATCCGGGTGATGTGGCAGAGATGACCGATGCTATGATGAAGTTACTAAAGAATCCTGAACTCTGTGAGCGCTACGGTAAGGAAAGCCTTGAAGTAGCTAAAATGCACGATCTAAATCGAACTTTGCAGCGTTTTGTGGAAATTTATCAAGAAGCAATACAATTAAAGCGAGATAAAATTGATTAGAATTTTTAGAGGCTGGATTTAGTTTGAATCTCGTTTTTGGAGGAATTCTAAAATGAGTTTGGCGGTTTCTTTGGGCCTTTCGTAATTGTGGAGGTGTCCAGAATTAGGTATAAGTTTGAGCTCGGATTGTATTTTTTGAGCAAGAACTTTGGTCTGCTTTTGAGGAATGAGCCGGTCTTTGGCGCCAGCAATTAGTAAAGTTTCCTGGATGGGCGGAAAATCATTGATAGAATAGTTGGTGGAGAATTTTGTGGCAGCAGCAATGGAGCGACGAGTAGGTGGGCAATCTTCGCTACAGGCATGTGTAATCTCGAGAGTATTGCGGAACAACTGCCGGTCTTTGGGCACAAAAAGATATCTGGTGGTAATATAGTCTACAATTCGGCGCGGTACGATAGCGGCGAGCGGCGAAATGAGTGCAAAAGGTTTGGCGGTTTTGGTAGAAATTGGGGAAAGCAGGACAAGTTTGTGATTGATGAGCTGAGGATAGAATTTGGCTGTAGCTGAGACAACAATTGACCCCATAGAGTGTCCAATAAGTATTGGCCTTGATAGGTTTTGGTCGCGGATATATCGGGCTAGAAAGTCGGCATAATCTTTGGCTTGGTAGGAGCTCAATTCTTCAGCTCCTGCAAAAGGCGGAATTGCAGGAATATAGACTTGGTAGCCAGCTTGACGGAGAATTTGTGCAATAGCTTCTAATCCCAATGGTGAACCACGAAAACCGTGTACCAAAACAATGCTGGGTTTTACATTTGGCTTTAGCACAGTGGCACCAGCGTGCGCCATGAGCTAAGCTGCTTTCTGGTCGCTAGAGTTGGAATTTAGATTTTGCAATGCTTGTTTAAGAGCAGGGCGGTCAAAGCCAACGATTCGTTCGCCATTAATTTCGGTGACTGGCACGCTGGTAATCCCAGGTACGGTACTAGCATCAATTTCTTCATATTCAACGCCCTGTTGGTCGAGCCATTCCATAAGAACATGACACCAAGGGCAAGTAGCTGTAGTGTATACTTTTATCATATTTCTATTGTACTATAATTTTTTCGCGGCATCAAGTTGAGGATCACGATTATGATTAGCATCGTCATAAGTAAGCTCGACTTCGATGTCGGGTTTAATTCCCTCTTGATTAATGCTGGTGCCTTTTGGCGTATGCCAACTAGCTGTAGTGACTTTAAGTAAGCTACCGCCAGAAAGGTCGATCAGAGTTTGTACCACACCTTTGCCATAAGTAGTCTCACCGAGAATAGTGGCTTTATTGTAATCTTTGAGCGCGCCAGCAACGATTTCTGAGGCCGAAGCAGTACTGCCATTTACGAGTACAACGGTTGGTATATTGGCCAAAGTAGCTTGACCGCGTTTAGCGTAGGTTGGGGTGGTCTTGCCTTTAGAGATTTGATTGAGGACTATATCACCATCTAGCCAAAGTGACAGTACATCTTGCGCAGCGGAAACGTAGCCACCACCGTTACTGCGTAAGTCAAGAATGACTTTCTTTACGCCTTTAGCGGCAAACTCATCCTTGACGATTTTTTGGAGTTTAGTGCCAGTGTCGGTATCAAAGCGGGAAATTGTGATGATGGCCGTACTACCATCATAGGTGACGTAGACTGAAACATTGTTGATGGGTTCACGTGTGAGGGTAAAATCTTTTTCTTCGCCATCGCGCACCACGGTGAGTTTTACTTTTGTGCCACTTGCACCACGTAGTTTAGAAGAAATAGTTTCAGTGGATTCGGCATAAACTTCTTCGCCATCAACCTTATAGATAATGTCTCCAGCCTGAACCCCGGCTTTTCCGGCAGGGTTATCTGGCAAAGTACGCAGCACACGAACATAACCGTCACGCAAACCCATTTCGATACCAATACCCGATCCTATATCCCCATGCAATTCGGCTTCATAAGCTTTGGCCTCATCAGCACTCATGTAGGCAGTATATTTGTCTCCCGCAGCAGCAACTAGACCTTTCTTGGCACCCTCAATAATCGCCTCACGATCCAAATCGCCTTCAAAATTAGCAGATAGCGTATTATAGACTTCGTCTAATGCCGACCAATCATTACTGACACTAGAATGTGTATTGATACCGAGATACGGTAGAATGTTTGGAGCGATTTTATTCCAGCCGGTTCCCACAAAGAATCCGACAGCTAGTGTTGCCACGGCGGTAATAATTGCGCCGCCCAGGCTAACTTGCTTTTCTTCCCATTGTTTTGCCATAAGTCTATTGTAACACAACTTTGGCTAAGAATATAACTTTACCAGCGTTTTTGGTCGAGATGGATGTAGCGGTAAATTGCTGGATTCACGTTATATCTAGCGCCAAAATCTCCAGGCAATCCACTTTTAGAACTGCTAGGGTTGTTATATTCGGTAATATTGATAGTGCCATTAGCATTTACACTTTCGACCCACATTACGTGTCCGTAGATACCCGATGTACTATAAGCAATAGTATGGGGCGCTGGATTATTATCTACAACGTAACCAAGACGAGTAGCGGTGTTACCCCAGTTCTTAGCGTCACCCCAAGAAGAAATATAGATTCCAAAGAATTCTTGAGCTTTCCATCCAGCATAACTAGTACACTGACAGACGTATCCGCCCACCACAATGTATCCAACGTTGTCGCGTGGGCATCGATCGGCATAAGGATAAGAGTTGTAGCCTTCACCTACTACACCGCCAGTGTTGTATTTGGCAATTTCTGCAGCGATTTCTTGTTGCATCGTGACACGTGCGGCGGCAGCGTCGCGCTCGTAAGCCGCACTGTCATTTTGGTATTTAGCGATTAGTTCGTTTTGACGATTGCGCTTGAGAGTGATTTCAGCACGGCTAGCTTCCGCACTTTCGATAAGTGCATCCACGCTGGCTTTTTGTTGAGTAAGGCTTTCTTTGAGTTCGCGGATTGCCTCAGCTGAGGTAGTTACTTGAGCTTTGGCGTTGTTTTGCCGGGTCTGTTTTTCTGCGTAGTCACCAATTGTACTACTTCCAGCAAGCAAGATAATAGCGTCTGGTTCACTTTCAAAATGCATTTCCACTAACATGTGCGCTAGTGCAGATTGCTGAAGTTCGAGTTTGGCTTCATTGTCGGCAATTTGAGTCGAAAGATCGTCAGCAATGGCTTGGTTGGCATAGATATCTGCTTCAAGTGAAGCGATTTCGGCATTGAGGCGTTCCACCTCTCCTTCCAAGGTTTGGGCGTTGCTAGCAGCGGCAGCAGCCTTGCGGTCAGCAGCGCTAGCGGCATCAGCGGCTTCACGACAAGCTTGACTAACACAGCCAGCTGGATAAGCATTAACTTCTTCTTCGTTTTGCATCAAAAAAAAACAACCGCCAGTAAGTGCAAAAATACTTAAAAATATGATAGCCGCTCCGCGGAGACCTAAAGTTTTGTGTTTGTGTGACTTAACCATAACTATTATATAGCATAGATAAACATAAAAGTAAATAGAGGTATACTATTTAAGATATTTTTGCATGGCAAGACGGGCAGAAATCATACCGATTATCATGCCAATAATAATCATAACAGCATAGACTGCAATGAGCATGTTTGATTCAAGCAAATTAGCTACCGCTGAGACATCGATACCATAATTTGCTAGCGGCGGTTCTAGGAAACGGAATCCAACTACGGCGATAGTGGTAGCAAGAATGCCGGAGATTACGCCGGAGATTTCTGCTTCAACCAAGAACGGTCCGCGGATAAATCCGGTATCTGCACCTACTAGGCGCATCATGTAAATTTCTTCACGGCGCGAGAAGATAGCCATACGGATAGTATTGAAGATTACTAAAATAGAAATTATCAAGAATACTGCTCCTAGCACCAGGCCACCGTTTTTAGCGATTGTAGCCCAAGAGTTGATGGTTTCAATTTCGGCCTGATTAACATTGTAAGTCGGTTCTTTAGTAGAATCGAGATTAGCCTGGAATAGTGCATTGTGGTCCACAATTGAACGAATGCTGTCAAGATTATTTGGATCTGCAACTTTGATACGCATAGTAGCTTGCATGGCAGAAAGCATATGCTGATACATATTCTCGTCTTCGAGTGCAGCTAAAAGTTCAGCATTATCACTGTTGTCACTAATAAATGCAGCGTATTCGTCTTCGGAGGTAGCGATTTCAACATTGCGGACATTTGGGTCAGTGCGCATTTTGTCAGCCATGGTTTCTAAGACCTCAGCGTCAGTTCCTGGAGTAAAGAAGACTGTGATGTCGATTTTTTCACGCATGGTGTCGGCGGTGGCACTCAAAATTAAACTAGCAAAAACTGTAATCATCAAGATGACTAAAGTTACGGTCATAACTAAGGTTGCGGCAATTGATAACCAGATATTGCGAGTAAAACTAGCCGTGCCGTACTTGACGATGCGGCTAGTTTTGCGCATGCGACCAACGCTACTATTTTCTACTAAAGTTTTGAGATGCTCTTTAGTTTCTTGATGAGAGGCTTTGCGTGCTCCACGGCGTCCGTTCTCTTCGATGAGTTTTTTGTCAATCATTTTTATCCACCCTTAAATTACGCGTTTTTGTTTAACTTTGGTAGTAGTACTGGCTGGTTTGCGCTTAACGGTTTGAGACATACTGGGAGCAGGTTTAAGTTTAACGGTTTGTCCAAGGCCAAAATCACTTAGTTTGGGTGCAGCCTTGAGCGGTCGACTGGCGGTATACCATTGATTAGCAGCGTCGCGGTCGAGTTTTTTGGCAGGTGCAGGGGTTTTGCCTGCGGTCTTTTGGGTGGTTTTTGTGGTATTAGCAGACTTTTTGCTAGCAGGATGCAGGATTTTGAGACTCTCTTCCGTAGTAGCCTGGCTAATGCGTGATTTGCGGCTGCGAGAGGTGGGGGCGGCCTGACTTAGAGTTCCGATTGGTTTGCTGGTAATAATCTGTGGCTTTGGCGCTAGGATTAATGTTTCATCTTCGCCACCTAAGCGATAAACACCGTTGTACTTTTGGTCGTCGACGATTCTGCCAGCTTTGAGTGTGACGACGCGCTTGCCTAAGTCATTGACGATATTTTCGTCGTGAGTTGTAACAAGTAGCGTAGTACCAAAGTCATTAATACGTTTGAGTAAGTCAATGATTTCATGACGGGTAAGTTTGTCGAGGTTACCAGTAGGCTCATCAGCAATTAAGATTTTAGGCTGACGGGCAACTGAGCGCGCAATAGCTACGCGTTGACGCTCGCCACCAGAAAGATTACCTGGAAATTTTGTAGCTTTACTCTCTAGCCCCACCAAATCTAGTACTTTAGGCACAGTACGATTAATCTCGCGGTTACTCATGCCGGCAATCTCAAGGGCAAAAGCGACATTTTCAAAAACTGTACGTGTTGGTAAGAGTTTATAGTCTTGAAAGACTACACCCAGACGCCGACGGTAATGCGGAATATGGCGTTTTTTGACATAATCGAGGTCGATACCGCCGATAATGATCTTTCCAGAATCGGGCTGCTCTTCCTTAGTAATCATTTTGATTAGAGTCGATTTACCAGCACCAGATTTACCCACGAGAAAAACGAACTCGTGTGGTTCGATGTGTAACGAAACATTGTCGAGCGCTGGCTCTTCGTCGCCAGGGTAAATTTTAGTGATACGATCGAGCAATATCATATTCTCATGATACCATAAGCACGATGTATCGACAAGTCACATAAATGTCTTTTCTCGGGTCGCTCCGGGGCGCTCGCCCAAGTCTTAGTCCCTTCGAAAAGTATTTATGTGTCTGATGATATGTCGTTCTCTAGATGAGCATCGATAAATTCTTCGATTTTGCCATCAAGTATAGCATCAGGATCTTTGCTTTCGTGTTTGGTGCGAGTGTCTTTGACTAATTTATAGGGTTGGAGGACATAATTGCGAATTTGTTGACCCCATTTGGCAGATTCGCCAGCACGGAGCTTGTCCAGGCTTTCAGCGTGTTGTTCGAGTTGTAGCTGAACTAGTTTACCACGCAAAATTTCCATGGCCTTTTCCTTATTTTGTAGTTGGGAGCGTTCGTTCTGGATAGTAACTACAGTATTAGTGGGCAGGTGGGTAATCCGTACGGCAGAATTAGTGGTGTTAACAGATTGTCCGCCATGACCGCCTGAATGATAGACATCAATGCGGAGATCTTTATCATCGATTTTTATGTCAGTATCAGTTTTAATGATGGGTAGGATTTCCACTAGGGCAAAAGAAGTTTGACGTAAATTATCGGCATTGAATGGCGAAAGCCGTACTAAGCGGTGGACACCATGTTCGCTTTTTAGGTGTCCATAAACATCAGTACCAGTGATTTCGTAGACGGCGGTTTTTATTCCAGCTTCTTCGCCAGTAGTTCGTTCAAGACAAGCGACTTTAAGACCATTTTTTTCAGTGTAACGTAGGTACATACGTTCGAGCATACCAGCCCAATCCATGGCTTCGGTGCCACCTACTCCTGCTGTGATACGTAGGATTGCGCCAGCGTGATCGTATTTCCCAGTGAAGCGGAGGGCTTTTTTAAGTTCATTGAGCTGCTGTTCGAGTAAATCAACTTGTTCGGCCAGTTCGTCTGCTAGACCAGTATCACCCAACTCCAAAAGTTCGCCCAAATCACTAATTTGAGTACGAAGCAGGCGCCAGGGCTCGACCTCGTTGTTTAGATGTGCAAGTTCGGAATTTTTTTCGCGCGCATTATCGGGGTTAAGCCAGATTTCGGGTTCGGCGACAGCTTGTTCGAGTTCGGTGATGCGTGAGAGCTTAGCATTAAGGTCAAGTTTATTCCAAGATTGCTCGAGGTCGCTTTGCAGTTGTTGAAGTTTTTTGGAATTTGGGTCAGCCATATTACAATTGTCTCACAATTTCTTGAAACTGAGCACCGCGATCGTAGACATTTTCAAACATGTCAAAGCTAGCAGCGGCGGGCGACATCAAAACCACGACGTGGTGTTCAGGATTATTTTTCGATAGGTCCTCAGCGAGTTGTTTCGATAAAGCAACGGCTGATTTTAGACTTTCCGCTAGAAAGAAATGATTATCTCCTGTTGAACCTGCTGGGATAACTTGAATGTTGCTATGAGTTAGAATTTGGGCGATTTCATGACCGCTTTCACCCATTAAAATAGTTTTGGTGGTGTACTTTTGCATAAGATTGATGATTTCTGGTAAATCTTGGTTGGCGGTTTTGTCGCGACCACCTGCAATCAAGATGATTTTTGCATCTGGGAAGGCTTTCAACGCAACTTCAAATGAGGCTGCGTTAGTACAGAAATTATCATCATAGTATTTGACAGTGTTAAGTTCACGCAGGAATTGTAAGCGATGCGGCAGACCTTCAAAATTTTGTAGTGCAGTATAGATAGCGTCGTATTTTTGCGTTAGCAAGTCTTCAAGTTTGAGGTTGAAATAGGCGGCGACAGCGCATAGGGCGGCTTCAGCATTCTCACGATTGTGCTGACCGGGAATATTGAGAGCATCTAGGATTTTATCAAGTGTTTGGCGGTTATCTTTCTTAGGATAAGGAATCTTGTTGCCGTTAGATTGCTTGGCAATATTGGTGGAATCCGAGTTATTTTGGTTGTAAATACAGAAATCTTGCGTGGTTTGATGCTTGGCAATGTTGGATTTGGCGGCTACATAATCTGCGTAATCTTTGTGAATATTGAGATGGTCTGGTTCGATCCCAAGAATAACAGCAATGTGGGGAGATTTTTTTAGATCCCAAAGCTGAAAACTGCTCATTTCGTAGACTACGATATCGCTAGGTTGGATTTTATCTAAAACATCAAGTGCTGGGTTGCCGATATTCCCCACTAGCCAGACGGTTTTGCCTAAAGACTTTAATATAGCGGTAATAAGGGAACAGGTAGTTCCCTTACCCTTAGTACCAGTGACGCCGATGATGGGACAAGGGCAGTGCTCAAAGAAATAAGTAGTCATGCTCGACCAGCCATTGTGTGGTTTCAGGCTGGGGCTGCGTAAGACTAAATCAAAACTCGAGAAGTCCTCTTTAGCTATGGTTTCGGGAGTAAAATTATCGAAGATTTGGGTATCATGGTGTTGGTTTTGGAAATAGGATTCGGCGCTTTTGCCCTCTTTGCCGTATCCGAGGATCGCGATTTTCATGAGTCTCCTTTTGGTTAAATTCTATTATACCACACTCTTTCTACGCGTATTTTCACTCTCGAGGTTGTAATTTTGGACTAGTACATTTTTGCATTTCTGTACCAGTTTCGTGCGCAGCGGGGGCTTCTATCTTGGTGCTGGCACAGCTGGAGGACCACACTCTGGCTACCTGGGCTACCACGGTCTATTCTGGTCGTCACGCTCCGACTCGACTACTACTAATGCGTACAACCTCTACTTCCTTGCGTCCAATGTCAACCCGTCGAACAGCGCCGACCGCTGGCGTGGTTTCTCCCTCCGCTGCCTGAGTACTGTATTAGGGATGTGAGGAGAGGTATGATGAGTCTGAGGGCGTATATGATTTATGGGTGAATCTAGAATTTAAGTTGTTCTGCTAGTTCATTAATCATGGCTTTCTCTACTGAGCTGACTGCCACCATGGCATTGATATTGCTAGCAACGAATTCGCGTGCTAGGTCGACGATATTATCTTTAGTAATTTCACGGATTAACGCTGGCATACGCTCGTATTTTTCTAATGTGCCATTAACAAAATATCCATCTGCATAATAGTCGGAAATTTGGTTAACGGTTTGCGCACCCATTTGGTAGCGTCCGGTAGCATAGGATTTAGCGGCTTCAATATCAGCATCTTTGATATTCCCATCCAAAATTTTTTGTAGTTCGCGGTGGATAAGTGCAAATAGACTTTCGGCACTCTCGGCATTAACTTCGCCATCAAAATCCCACGAGGCATTATGCCAACCATTATTTAGGTCGCTGCCCATTCCATAAACTAGACCATTCTTGCGAGCCTGACCGAAGATGCGGCTACTGGTGGTGCCATTAAGAATATGATTAAGGCAGCTCATAGCATAAACTTCAGTCGGCGCAAGTTTGCGTGGCACCATCCAAGAAAAGGCAAAGGTGATATTGCTAGCATCTTTGCGACGAATTAGTGCTGGTGTGGCTGAATGTAATTCGTCATTAGGAATCTCAAAACGTTCTCCAGGTTTTAGCCCCCAATTATTTAAGGCTTTGATAATTTTGTGTTTGCGGTGGCGTAAGTTGCCTGCAATGATGAAGCGCATGTTGTGAGCGGTATGAGTACGTCGATAGTGCTCACGAATATCTTTTAGCTCAATGTTAGCGATGGTTTTAAGGCGTTCGGATAACACCGGTACTTGTTCGCCTACGATTTGTTGTAATCTAGGCCAAAGCAAACGACCATAATCATTCATATATCCAGTAAGTTCGGCCTTAACGTTGCCTTTTTCGCTTTGTAACTCTTCATCATTGAATTTAGGTTGGGTGATGGCTACTTGTTGTAATTCCAAAATACGTTCCCATTCAAAATCGGCACACTCACTTTCATAACAGACCGAAAAATCTGATGTCCAAGCATTATGGTAGGCACCGTTTTTGGTAAAGTCAGCTTCAAAGGCTTGTTCATTACTATATTTCGCATTGGCGCCAAAAGCAAGGTGCTCTACAATATGGGCGATTTCGTAGACTTCGGGACTTTTGGCATAGCGCATGCCAGCACGAAATTGAAATTTCGTGTTCATAACGCTAGCGCCAGGCACGTCAATTAATAGTCCCTTTGCTCCCGAAGCCAGGACAACTTCTTCAGCCGAGTGTTTTATCGCCGTTTCCCTTTCTTCTTGTTCTGACGTTGTTTTTTCTTGTTTTTACGAGCGATATTGCGTTCATAATTAGTATGGTCGACGACATTGGTTTGAGATTTTTCTACGCCATCTTTAAATTCTTTATCGAGATTTTTTTCACCAGCTGAAACTTCATTGACGCCTTTTTCGGTAGCCCCTTCGGCCATCTTGGTGAGCTCGGTGTCATATTCTTCACCGTCCGTGACACCTTCAGCATGTGCTTCTTGTGGAGTAATGCTGAGGAGGATGCGCAGGACTTCTTCACGGAGATTTTTTTCGAGACCGTCGAAGAGTTTTTGTGATTCACTACGATATTCAACAAGCGGGTCGCGTTGTCCAATACTGCGCCAGTGGATACCTTCGCGTAAGTGTTGCATGTTTTCGAGATGTTGCATCCAGAGCATGTCAAGGACTTTTAGATAAACTTCGCGTTCAATTTTGCGCATGACTTCTGGAGTGAATTTTTCCTCTTGCTGGGCATACTGACGTTCGAGTTCATCCAGAGCCAACTTAAAGCGTTCTTGCTCTTTGCGAGTTTTACCGATTTTATCAACTAGTTCTGGGTCAAAATCAAAGACGGCAGCAAAATCTTCGTTGAATTTTTTGTTTACACGCACACTATCTTTGGTGAGGTCTTCGATGGCAGTATGCATCAGGCGTTTGATTTCGTCGTGGATGTCGGCACCATCCAAAATCTTGCGACGCATGCCATAAACAACCTTACGATGGCGATTAATCACGTTGTCATATTGCACGACGTTTTTGCGGGAGTCAAAGTTAAAGCCTTCAATACGCTTTTGGGCAGATTCGAGGGTTTTAGAAACAGTTTTGTTTTGAATGGGCATATCCTCATCGACACCAAGCCTTTGCATGAGCATTGCAATACGGTCACCTTGGAAAATCCGCATCAAATCATCTTCGCAACTTACAAAGAATTGAGTGGTTCCTGGATCACCTTGACGTCCACCACGACCACGGAGCTGGTTATCAACACGGCGGCTGTCATGGCGCTCTGAACCGATTACTACTAATCCACCAAGTTCCTTTACCCCTTCACCGAGCTTAATATCGGTACCGCGTCCAGCGAGGTTGGTTGCAAGTGTGACGGCACCTTTTTCGCCAGCTTTGGCAACAATTGCTGCTTCGCGTTCGTTATTTTTGGCATTTAGGAGTTCGTATTTGATGCCCTGGGTGTCAAGATATTTAGCAATAAGCTCATTTTTAGCGATGCTAGCCGATCCTACCAGAACTGGTTGACCGCGGTCATGGTACTTTTTAATTTCGGCAGCGATGGCCTTGAGTTTAGCGGCTTCGGTGCGATAGATTAAATCGTCTTTGTCTACGCGCTGGATTGGCTTATTCGGTGGAATTTGGATAACATCTAGGGCATAGATCTGTTGGAATTCTTCTGCCTCGGTGAAAGCGGTACCAGTCATACCAGAAAGTTTGTTGTAGAGCCGGAAGAAGTTCTGGAACGAAATCGTTGCCAAAGTCATGGATTCTTGCTTTACGGCTACGCCTTCTTTGGCTTCGATGGCTTGGTGCAAACCTTCATTATAGCGACGACCCTGCATTAAACGCCCAGTATGTTCATCTACGATAACTACATCACCACTATTAGTCACAACGTAATCTTTATCACGATTAAATACCACTTGGGCGCGCAAAGCCTGCTCTAAGTGATAGACTAATCTTGTGTGTTTGGTAGAATAAAGATTCTTGACGCCAAGGAGTTCTTGGACTTTTTCAACGCCCTTATCGGTCAATGTAACGCTGCGACGCTTCTCGTCAAAAACGTAATCTTCTGGTGTAAGCTGGGCGGTAACTTTGGCGAATTGGTAATAAGCATCAGGATTATCTCCAGCTGGAGCAGAGATAATGAGTGGAGTACGAGCCTCGTCAATTAAAATCGAGTCCACTTCATCTACGATGGCAAAATTTAATCCACGTTGGCGTAGATATTGTGGTTCGCTTACCATATTGTCGCGCAAATAGTCAAAGCCAAATTCATTATTGGTTCCATAGGTAATATCGCTTGCATAAGCTTCCTTGCGGGTAGCAGGCTTGAGGTGGCGAAAACGTTCATCTTCATGTTCTTCGTTCTCGTATTCGGGATCATAGACGTATGAGGCTTGATTAATAATCACGCCTACACTGACACCGAGGAAGTGATAAACTGGTGCGTTCCAGCCGGCGTCACGTTGTGCCAGATAATCGTTGACTGTTACAATATGTACGCCCTTACCAGTCAGGGCATTGAGGTAGGCGGGAAGCATAGCAACCAATGTCTTACCTTCACCAGTTTTCATTTCAGCTACACAACCTTCATGCAAAACCATACCACCAATCAACTGTACGTCATAAGGCCGCATGCCAAGTTTGCGCTTGGCAGCTTCACGTGCTACGGCAAAAGCTTCAACCAAAATACCGTCAAGTGCTTTTTGTCCAGTGTTTTGGCCAAGTTTATCCTTGAAAATAGCAGTTTGATTAGCGAGTTCATCATCAGACATGGCTTCGTACTTGGACTCTAGTTTTCCGATCTCAAGAGCCTTTTTGTACATGCGCTTAAGAACTTTTTTCTGAGCATCGCCAAAAATGCTTTGCAAGAACTTGGTCAGAGCAGTACGATCAGCCAACTTATCAGTTGGTTTTTTCTCTTTCTGAGGTTTTATTGGTTTTTTCGCAGTTTTTGGCAGCTTTGCAGCTTGTTCGGCCATAGTTAATCTCCACAATCTCTAAGAATTATCTTTAACTATTATAGCACGCTAGGCACGCTTAATAAACAGGTTCTTGAGACCTTTTTTGGTAAGATGTGGAGTAGCCTCCAATTTGTAACGGCGAATTTGACCTTTGAGCTTAGCTTCGACAATATCAATACCGGCAAAAACGTTAGAGCATTCATCTTTAGCGGTGATAACCTTGCCGCCAGGGATTTCCATAGCTACGGAAATTTCGTATTTGTTATTGTGTGCGCGGTCAACTTCGCTAACGACAATTTTAGCAATAATATCTTTTTTACTACCGCGAGGCAAGAAACGGTCAAGTTTACCGATGCGTTTAACGGCGTATTTTTTGAAACTATCTGATACTTTATAGTTGTGACCGCTTAAATCAATCTTGTCTATCACGGCGTACTCCTTATAAACCTAAATTACTTAAATTGCCCATTAAAGGCTTCATCTTATCGGTAGCAATTTCTTGTGCTTTGGCGTAGCCGTCACGCATACAATCTTCAATCCAATGCTCTAGTTCTTCAATATCGTCGAGGTCGATTTTTTCTGGGTCAATTTTGACACTTTTGATTTTGAGCTCACCTGTGATTTGTACAGTCACAGCGCCATCGCCAGCTTCAACTTCTACAATCTCATTCTTGAGTGACTTTTGTGCTTTGCGTAATTGGTTGAGAACCTTCATTTGGTCCATAGTTGCACCCATTTATAACTCCTTTTCTTCATCCTGTGTAGTATATATGTATATTCTATCAGAATTATGTGATTTTGGCGAGGTGATTATATGTTCAACTTCCCCAGGCATATTCTCGTGAAGACCTAGAGTAGCAAATTTATCTGGAAGTTGATTTGTTTCTGGTAATTTATCAAATACGTGGTAAATTCCCTGTGCATCCAAAATAGCGAAGAAGCTATAGGAGATTTTGTCATCCAAAATATAAATTGTAGATCCGGGGGTGAGATTTTGGTCGACAAGATAAATATCGTTGTTGAACTTATCAGCCACCATGGGAACATAACGATAACCGAAGAGGAAGTGGTTAATTCCACCAATAATCATAATCCCCAGAAAAAGGCCAATCGGAAAAATTGCTGAGATGCGAGCATAGGGGTTATCTGGAAAAAGGTCATACCATTTTGCTAGAACATAGCGTAGTCCGTGCGCAATCAAGATTGCCATAGGCAGTAAGATAAGAATAGCGGATTCGGGGTCGAGTCCAGAGAGGATGATAGTGAAGATGATTAAACAACTAGCGATGGAGTTACGAGAAGCAAAGAAACCTTTAGTGGTGGAGAGAAGGCCAATAACCGCTAGTGCTACAGATGCTAATCCGATAAATGGTGACAAAAATGAGCTGTCTAGTGCTGTATTCCAAGAGAAAAATGGCAAAAAGGCAGTTTGAATGTTAGTTAGAAATTGATTAAAAGAGAAATTTGGGGCTAGCAGAATTTGTGCGATGATGGGCGGGTTGATAAAAGCCGCCATCACTAATGCCGCTATGCCCATAATGATAATAAAAACCGTGAGCACCAATGGTACGATCGGCAAGTTTTTGATGGTAAAACGTAGGTGGGGGTGCAAAAAAGCAAATAAAACGATAAAGAGTGCTAGATAAATAAGGTGTGGTGTAAAAATTGAGGCAAGCAAGGCAAAGGCAAAGACAAAGCAATAAAGTGGTTTAGGCTTGGTGACACCCTGAATTTTTGAGCCAAGCCATAATAGTAGTGTGGGCCAGAATACTAGCATAATGAGGGGTGTACCAGAGCCAGCAAGATAAAGGAATGAAGCTGACAATACGGCTAAAATTGAAGCAAAAAGCGCTACGTTGGTTTTGAACCAGCGGTTGAGGAGCAAAATAAGTAAACATCCCAGTAAGGCGCCAATGATGATACTCGGTAGTTTAACAGAATAAATAGTTAAACCAAAGGTCATGATGGAGAGTTTTTGTAAGGCGCGGTAGGGCAAGTTTACGATATCACCTCGAAAAATAGAGTCAAATTCTAAAGCATAAGATTGAGCAGCAGATTCCATTTCTGGTTCAGATAATCCGCCTGGCGAAAGTAGTGGTAGACCAAAAAGTAGACCGATGTAGGCAGTTCCAAGCACAATAAAGCCAATCACGAAACGATGGCGATAGAGGAAGAGTTTGGAAATAACGAGTTTCTTCACATAAGAATTATAGCATTTATTCATGCTCTTTGTCTAGTGACATAAAACGCAGTAATTCTGGGTGGAAGTAGAGCTCAATCTTGCCGACAGGGCCATGACGATGCTTGGCTAGGATCAATTCGGTGATATTGGTGGGTACAAAATCGTCATTGTTTTGTTTGTAATAATCAGGGCGGTGTAAGAACATTACAAGGTCGGCGTCTTGCTCAATGGAGCCTGATTCGCGTAGGTCTGACAAAACTGGGCGTGGGTCATCACGGCCAGTGACACCACGAGACAGCTGGGCTAGAGCGACCACGGGGATTTCTAGTTCCCTAGCCATAGTTTTAAGACCACGGGAAATTTCGGTGACCTCTTGCACGCGGTTACCAGCATAGCGGTCGGAACCTTGCAAAAGCTGCAAATAGTCTACAATCACCATACTGATATTATGATCATGTGCTGCGCGACGGGCTTTATTGCGGAGTTCGAGAATAGTCATGGAACTGGTATCGTCAATAAATAGTGGCACTTCATTCATGTCGCCCAGAGCGTCACCAATTTTGGCAAAATCATCATCTGTCACGTTACCAGTACGAATCTTCCAGTTATCAATTCCAGAAATATCAGAAATCATGCGGTCTACAATTTCTTGGTTAGCCATCTCCATTGAGAAGAATAATACACCACTTTTAGTACCGTTTCTGGTTGCGACGTTATAGGCTAGGTTTTGAGCAAAAGTAGTCTTGCCCATGGCTGGGCGAGCGCCAATAATAATAAGGTCTCCCTTTTGAAAACCAGCAGTTTTTTTATCGAGGTCGCGAAACCCGGTTTTTAGTCCACGCAAGGCGCCTTTGTTGCGGTGCAACTCTTCGATACGATCGTAGGCGTCGACTAGGAGATCTTCTAGGGCTACATATTCCGATTTAACGGTTTTATCAGAAACTTCAAAGAGGTTTTTTTCGGCTTTACCCACTAGGTCTTCAATTTTGGTGCTATTATCATAGGCGGCTGAGGCAATATCGGTGCCAGCACGAATTAGGCGGCGACGCAAGGCAGATTGTGCCACAAGTTCGGCATAAGCATCAGCGTGTGAAGCAGTAGGTACAAAATTAGTCAGTTCAGTTAGATATGGCGACCCCCCGATATTCTTGATAGTTCCCTGCGCCTTCAGCTCAGCAGTCAGGGTCATGAGATCAATTGGGCGATGATGCTCATAGAGGCTAGTCATACCTTTAAAGATATCAATATGTCTGGGGTCGTAGAAATCCTCCGCTTGCAGGATTTCTAGTACATTAGGAAAGGCGGCATCAGAGAGCAAAAGTGCACCAAGCAAGGACTTTTCGGCCTCTAAATCTTGGGGCGGAATGCGTCCGCCATCCTGTGCATGGGATGCCTCCACGGTACCTCCTATTGGAGATAAACGCCGTGCCCACTCACTCTAAAATGGCATATCTCCTTTTACCTCTTGTATTCCTCCCATTATAGCAGATATTTGGGAAATTTGGGCATCTTCAGGATTTTGACGCTCTCCAGGTTCGTGAATGACTAAGGCGGCTCCACCAAGATATTGACCCATGATTTGACGATTCCCAGGTTTGTCGAGAATACTCTTGGTAAACTTTTTGTCGGGATAAAGATGAAGCGTGTTATCGCTATATTCATAGTCGACTTTGCAGAGCTGATTATAAACGGCATCGTTCATCTGGTGCACAGAGTCAATGAAGTTGTCCCAGTCAAAGCTTGATTGGTTATTTAAAACTGGCTTTTTGGCGGTGGCTGCAGATGGGTTTTGGGGTGTACTGGTGGGTTCAACATTATCCCTAGGAGCCTTTGCGGGCGTTTTGGCGGGTTTTGACTGTGGAGTAGGGTAGGATGGCGCTGTGGATTTTGTGGGTATTTCTGGAGCACTAGGGACGTTCAGGAGCGCTAAGAGCAGTTTAGCCTCTGGAAATGGCGGTTGCACTTCTGGTAGATGCGCTAAAAGTGGTAAAGTATTTGGATTTGGGGTAGAGATGATAGTACTGATTAGTTCGCTAGCAATAGTTTCTGGTTTGAGTCCGGTATTAAGTAATTCTTGCAAAACTCTGTGAATTTTGTCTGAATCTTGAGCTTGATACCCCTCTAGAATATCAGAGATGGCTTGTTCTTCTGGCAGGCCCAGAGCTTGATTTAGGATTTCGGCGGTGATTTCCTGTTTGCCATCTGATAGGTTGGCAATTTGGTCAAGCAGACTGAGTGAGTCGCGAAATGACCCTCCACCACGACGTACGACAATTTTGAGGGCGTCGTCAGAAATTTTAATGCCCTCAGCGTCAGAGATTTGCCGTAAATGTGTCTGCATTACTTCTGGGTTGGCTAGTTTAAAGGTATGGACTTGGGTGCGTGAAGAAATAGTGATTGGTACTTTGTAGGCGTCAGTAGTAGCCATGATAAAAATTACGTGCTCGGGCGGCTCTTCAAGAGTTTTAAGCAAGGCGTTAGAGGCGGATTTGGTAAGCATATGAACTTCGTCGATGATATAGACTTTGTATTTGCCAGCTGTAGGAGCAATAATTGCTTTCTCACGGAGCTCACGGATATTATCAACGCCAGTATTAGAAGCGGCGTCAATTTCGATGATATCAAGGTAATTATCTTCTACTTGATACTCGAAACCATTGACAGCGTGGGCGAAAATCCGAGCAACCGAAGTTTTGCCAGTACCACGTGGGCCAATGAAAAGGTAGGCATGAGCAATTTTCCCTTGCTTTAGAGAATTGCTAAGGACGGAAGTAATTTGCTCCTGTCCGATGACGTCTTCAAGCCTGGTTGGGCGGTATTTACGGTATAGAACTTTAGGCTGAGCCATAACCTCAGCAGTATCTTCTGTTTGTTTAGCCATTTAGAGGGCGGCCTCGACGGCAGCCCAGGCGGCTTGTTCGTTCGCAGCTGGAATAATAGCGGAAACCTGGCTACCTTCACGCAGATGGAAGTAAGTCACGGAAGCGTAAAGTACTTCGTATTCGCGACCACTGACCTCTATATAGTATTTATCGTCATGATGCACGAGAGTACCAATTACGGCTTTGCGCTCTACGGGACCAATTTGCTTGTACAAGAAGCGACCTTCTGGTGTAATAGTGAGTTTAAGGATGTCACCCTCAATGAGCTTAGATTTAGAGGCATAATTTGCTGGAACTGGATAGTTCTTCCCATCTGGCCCAATCATGATTTGCCCGTCAAATACACCTTCAATCACTTTACCTTCGGGGCTAGAAACTACAGTATCGCGTGGCGCAGTAATAGCTTCACCGTCACCGAGTACGGAAATCAGTAATTCTTTAGCGGCGGCAAGGTTGGTCTCGGCTTCTTGAATGAGACCACGCAACCGTTTTATTTGTTTTTCTGGTAGTTCAGACATCACCTCGCATCCGTCCGTCATTAACTTTTATTCTAAGACCATGATACACCTGTGACTTAGTAAAGTCAATGTTGAATTTGAGTGGTTTTCCACTGCCGTAACGGCGGTCGTGCAATAAATGTTGTAAAAATTACAAGTTAAACATAAGAGAAAAGGGCGTTCCACCATAAGGTTTCACGCCCTGGCAATTGGATCTACCTATTATTTCTCTGCGAACTCTGTCGCCAGTGTCTCCAGAGACTTTACTTCGGTAGCGAGGTCCGCGTAAACTGTTACCATGAAGTAGTAGGCAGCCGACATGCGATAGCCGCCCAGTTCCTCGTCATTATGGAAGTAAAATGCCTCTTCCGGTTGGTTGGAAAGTCCAGATATCAGCCAGTAGAGCTGATGGTCCTCATTGATACTGGCGGCCTTCTCTCCATAAGCTGCACGTAGGTCAAACTCTGGGTTAAAGCACTCGACCAGTCTGGACTCAACCTCTACGATTCTCTGCTCTAGCGTTGCAAAGCCACCCTCTTCGGATGTATCGCTGGCGGCTTTGATGATTGCGCCGGTTTCCTCGTAGTGGCGGAATGTCATATTGAGGTTGGTAACAGTTGCCTCGTCAATGCCCTCAATGTAGACCAACTCTTCAGAGTTGGGGAGGCGAACTGAAAGCAGTTCGCCATCAGCGGGCTTAAACTCAGCCAGGTTAATCTCGCCGCTAGCCTCTTCCGTAGCTGTTTCACTTGGTTCCTCTGCTCTCTGTCGGTCTTTCTTGACGTTCAGATAGATGAGAATACAGATAATACCTACAAGTGCGACAAAAAATGGGATAAGTTTCTTCATGATGATTCCTCCTTAAAAAGATGGAGGGGTAAATCCAATTTGCTAAGTTGCTAGATTGAATCCCCCCTCATTACAGTATCTATTCTTCCATTATAGCACACATGCTTAAAAAAGTCAATAGTTTTAGCATAAAATTCTAAATATTGGACATTATTTTGGCTAAAATTGCAACAAAAATAGGCTCCAGAGAGCCTATTTTCTTATAACTCGCTAACTTGAAGATAAATTTGCTAAAATTACGCCAATTCGATAGTAGCGCCAGCTTCTTCCAAGGTCTTCTTCATGGTTTCAGCTTCGTCTTTCTTGACTTTCTCCTTGACAGTTGCAGGAGCGCCATCGACGATAGCTTTAGCTTCACCTAGGCCAAGACCGGTGATTTCTTTAACGGCTTTGATGACGGCGATTTTCTGAGCGCCGGCGTCCTTCAAAACGACGTCGAATTCAGACTTGCCTTCATCGGCAGCAGCGCCACCATCAGCTGGGGCAGCAGCAACGGCGACAGCCGCAGCGGCTGGCTCGATGCCATATTCGTCCTTGAGGACATTTTTGAGTTCGTTGACTTCGAGAATGGTCATGTTGACCAATTCTTCGGCCAGTTTCTTGATATCTGTAGCCATAATTGTAATCCTTATGAAATTATTGATTAGTATTTATTGTTCTACTCGAATAACTTTTCTTGAGGCGCGTCACGCCAGCCCGCCGTTGCGGGTGTCGTGCGCCAATCCTCGCCGTAGCTCCGGATCCTCTATGAAAAGTATCCAAGTAGAAGTTTAATCTTATTTAATTGCTAATTTGCTTTAGCTTCCAAGCCGGACACGATACCGGAAAGACCACCAGAAAGCGCGGAAATGGTATCCGTAGCTGGGGAAAGCAACTGTGCCACCACTTGAGCGATAAGCTCGTTTTTGGAAGGCATAGCAGCTAAGGTGGTGATTTCGGTTTGATCCATGGCTTTGCCTGAATCATTAAAACCACCAGCGAGCTCAAGCGCAGGGTGAGTTTTAGCAAAATTTGCCAAAACTTTGGCTGGAGCGACTTCGTCGGTGTCAGAAATCGCATAAACGAGCTGACCGGTGAGACCGGTAGTATCGGTGTCTTTGTAGACGCCAATTTCGTTCATGGCGACGCGAACCAAGCGGTTTTTAACCACTTTAATTTTGACGTCGGCTTCACGTGCAGCCTTGCGGAGCTCTTGGAGATCAGCTACGGTCAAACCCTGGTAACGGGCGTAGGCCGTGAGCTTAGCCTCGGAAAGTAGAGCGGTCAAATCAGCAACCAAAGTATCTTTTTTCGCTTTTGAAATTGCCATAAAAGTTCCTTAGGTTATTTTTGATAATTTTCTTCTGCTAGCAAGTTGTTAATCAACGTTACCCACAAGACTCATAAGAGATTTCCTCGGTAGCATTATTAAGAATTTTACAAACTCCGCCACTGTCTTTAGAATAACTGGTGTCATTATAGCAAAGATTCGGGGATTTTGCAAGGGTGGAATGTATTATGGGAACGATAGGATATAGATTTTTTCTTTACTTCGTGCGCAGCGGGCGTATCTTTCTGGCCGTTTCGACTGATACCTTTGGGAGTGCTGGCTACGAAGGCAACTGGTGGTCGTTGCGCGGAACTGACAATGTTTGGGGTTCTGCTGGTCTTGGCGGTTACTATCTCGGCTTCACTGCCTCTGCAGTGATCCCGTCGGCTGGTCCAGCACCACGATGGGTCGCTTTCCCCCTCCGCTGCCTGAGTACTGTATTAGGGATGTGAGGAGATGTATGATGAGTCAAGTAAAGTTTCTCGGTCAGTTTGGTTTTCTGAGTAAAATAAATAAGCCCCTTTACGGAGGCTTATTTAGAATTTAGGAATCAATTAGTTATAGATATTCTCAACTGCAATGGATGGACCCATAGTAGTGGTAATATAAATTGACTTGACGAAATTACCCTTGATAGAAGCTGGACGGTGGCTCTTGAGACTCTCAAAGAAAGTTTCGGCGTTCTCGAGCAATTTAGCCTGGTAAAAATTGGTTTTTCCGAGACCAATATGAATGATGGCTTGCTTGTCCACACGATATTCAACCTTGCCAGCCTTGGCTTCTTTGACGGCTTTCTCGAGGTCGGTAGTCACGGTGCCAGCTTTGGGGTTTGGCATGAGACCTTTTGGACCAAGCAAACGCGCAAACTTACCGAGCTTTGGCATGTAAGCTGGAGTAGAAATCAAAACATCAAAGTCGATCGTTCCCTTTTCGAGACGCTTCAAGAATTCTTCATCTTCAGCGATGTCAGCGCCAGCGGCGGCAGCTTTTTTGGCTTCGTCGAGTGGAGCAAACACAGCCACACGGACAGTTTTACCATTACCATGTGGCAAAACTACGGTGGCGCGAATGTTTTGATCGGCCTGACGTGGGTCTACACCGAGACGAACATGGGCTTCTACCGTGGCATCAAATTTAGTAGGGTTAGTCTTAGCGGCCAGCTCAAGTGCTTCTTTGAGGCTGTAAAGTTTGCCAGCTTCAATTTGTTTAGCGGCGGCTTGATAATTTTTGCCACGGCGTTCAATCTTTGGACGAGTGACTGGCGTAGCGCCTTTTGGCTTTTCTCCAGCTTCTTCGGCGGCTTTGTTCTCAGCCTTACGCGCCTGGCGCTCGGCTTCGGCCTTAACTTCCTCAATGTGTTTTTTAGATTTTTTGCCTGATTTGGCAAATTTTTCCTCTTCTGCTGGAGCATCAGAGTTTAATGTAGCTTCGATTTCGGCGCCAGCTTCCATCTCAGCGATTTTTTCGGTGATTTCTGCAGATTTATCTTCTGCCATAGGGTAATCCTTTCTGTGGTAATAACGAGCAGCTACTCTCCCAACATTGATTAATATTAGGTACATTATAGCAATTTTTTTGGATTTTGGCAAGAAAAATGCCGCAACTTCTGGGGAAGCTGCGGCGGGTGTAGAGTAAGTTGCATTTAAAGGTTTTGTCATACCGTCACGTTCAGTGTTATAGTCAGTGCCAAATCTTATTTAATTCAATTATTGGAGTTGTACTACCTGGAGCTATACAGTTATTGTCTTCTTCTGTGGTCTCGTTGGTTTGGTCGGTAGGCGTGAGTGTCATGGTTACATTATCAATAGAGTCAATGCAACGTTGAATCATCTCGTTGTGGGTAATATCATATCTGGCTTTTCTAGCATTGATGGTAGCCCATCGTACAATAGTTTCGGTTTGCAGAACTATTGTGGTCTTGACATAGTCAAACTGCGAGACTTTATTCAGATTGCTTAGAGCAATGATAAATAATTCTTCGGTATAGGAATTGCTATCTTTGTAGTATCCGAAAGATTTTATTTGCTCTGATTGATTGGCTTTAGCAACCCTATTGGAGATGATAGCCATGTGATGACAATCGGAGTTTCTGTCTCTGCAGCGGAAGTAACCATAGATTTCTTGCAGAGTTTTCGTGTTGGCATTAACCAGTGCGGCATTTAGTAGCCGACAATAGCTGTAATCACTTTTCTGATTATCTTCGCCAAGTAATTCATAGCTGACTGATAATTCGTGCTCGATATTCATTTTGTTGAGCTGGTCAGCAGGTTGCAGGTAGTATGGATTACAATTCTGATTTAGTTGCAGAATTTGTAGCCCAACATCTTTGTTATTGAAAAAGAATTCATGAGCGGTATCTATATCGATTACGATGCCATCTTTGTTATACCATGATCCGTCGCCATTCAGTATTAGCGGAACGAAGTCATTGGTAGGTATATTGTTACAAAGTTCGGTGAGTGTGCCATCTGTGCCAAAATTGGCGAGCCCAGTTAGGTAGATGGCCCAGACGTAATCTTCATAATAAAAACGTTTATGATCTTTAATCTCTTCATCAGAGAGACAGTCAGAATAAATGCCGTTGATTATCATTATTGTATCACTGCGGCAGTCATAGAGATGTTTAGATAGTAAATCTAACGATTTGGTACTGGGACAACTATATTCCATAGTTGTTTTGTAAATCATGAAATATTCTTGTAGTCGTTGACGACGATATTCGTCATCGTCGTCAAGGTGCTTCCATTTTTTCTCCCACTCCTTTTTCCACTCTTCCTGTTTATTCTCAAGAAACTGTTGACGTTCACTACTGTAAAGCGTAGGCGTATAGTCCGGACAAATATTGAGATAGGTGATTATTTCGGCGGCTTCATAGTGGCTACTAAAATATGCATCAGCTGTTTCTAGTGATACTTTGTCGCCGTATTGGTTGACCCAGTAGGTGCAGGATGCGTCAAGTATGATTGGGATGCCAGCAGGAGTATCTGCTGTGTAGCAATATTTCATAGCGTAAATTAGTATTAGCAACACATAAGATATAATCAACATTTTCCAACTTAAATCATTTTCTTTCATCTTTCTTCCCCCTTAGTGAATTTTGAGCATACAAACCTATTCAGTAACATAAACACAACTTACTTGTAAAGGTTCGTATACTAGATTAACAGTATATGTCTATTATTGTAGCAAACTTTTTATGTTTTGTCAATACATTTATGCTAAGATCGACGCGAATATTTTTCCATACCGATCTGGCTAGTGGGTTTGAGAGCATCAAAAATCCCACTTATGAAAGTGGGATTTTTATAAGATTTGATTTTAGCCTTCGACGACTACGCCCATAGAGCGGGCAGTGCCAGCGATAACTTTGACGGCGCCATCAAGATCGATCGCGTTAAGTTGATCCATCTTGGTTTTGGCGATGTCTTCGAGGTCGGCGCGGGAAATTTTACCAACTTTTTCCAGGTTTGGCTTGCCGCTGCCTTTATCGATTTTGATCTTTTCGCGAATCAAATCATCTACTGGTTGCCCAAGGCAGACCCAGTCGAAAGTGCGATCATCATAGACTTTGATGTGCACAATGACGTTTTTGCCCATGAAATCTTTGGTGGCTTCGTTGAATGGATTAATAAAATCCATCATGTTAAGCCCCCATTGACCAAGGGTGGAGCCTACTGGAGGTCCAGCGGTGGCTTTGCCACCAGGGATGCGCAACTTAAGGTTGCCAATAACTTGCTTTCCTGCCATATTATTTCCTTTTCTTTCTGGGTGAAGCTCCCAGATACGATTAATTATAATCGTGCGTAACGGTTTTATTATACTATAGACCTAAAATACTGTCTAGACATTGACATCTATAACTATACGTGGTATAATGGAGAGGTAGGATGTAAAAATGCGGGGATTTTGCATAGTAGCACATTAAAATCCCCTCCAACAAGGAGGAAAAGCAAATGAAGAAGAAAATTTTGTTGGTAACAATGGTAACAATGTTGGGTCTGTCTGGATGTACTTCGGCGGGTAATCCACGAAAGCCTGAAGGCGCTGCTGCTGTTGAAAAGACACTTGTAGTAGCAGAATCAGAGGAAGAATCCCGTACTGCAGAGGAACGTAAGGCGCTCTGTTTAGAACAGGCAAGTTACGGTGACATCTTAGACCCGGAGTGGGAGGGTAAACCTTTAGCTCCGGCGACGATTATGGATGACTATCTAAGTGGTCGTCAAGAATACGTTGACCAATATTACACCATTGGGGAGAATGGTTGGATTTGGGCGATGGCTTATCTCGGAGATAACCATATTGATACACGTTGTTACTATCCGAAAGCGACTTGTGCCAACGATTGGACTGCAGAAGATTTAGTGGAAGGCTACGTTGAGCAGACTTTACCATGGACACAGCGGGATAATTGTTATAATTACTTGTACTCCAGTGATTATAGGAATCGTTTTGAGATTTATGATGACTGGTTAGTGGTGGATAATATAAAAGTTTGTCCAGTTGGCTATGAAACTTTAGGTGTGGAACCGATGGAGGTACTTTATAAGTATCAGCACGGATGGTGGGACGGTACGATACCGATTTTCTCATGTGACGGTGGGACTGTAGTAAGTATTGATAGTTGTGACGGTGTCTTGGACTACAGATACGAGACAATTAGCTATTCTGAAGAATACGACCCTATGCAACTGTCGCAAACTCCGTATCTGGATTTGCCGTCTTTTATGGCAACAGGAGTAGATGACAACTTTGTTGTGTCATATCTTGATAGCTATGACTATGAGCGTGAAGGAGAATGTTCGGGTAAGATTATTCGGGCGGAAGTAGAAGTATATGTTGACTTACCTAATGGTACGAGTGAAGGCTTTGAAGACTTGTTAGCATTACACTACGTTAACCCGGAAGTCGGTATGTATGTGGTGATGTCTGACCGAGTTGAGTTGTATCGTCGTGGAGTCTTGATGGAATCCTGGGACTGTGAAGTTTCTACAATACATCCAAGGTTAATCTACTATGGCGAGGGTGATATGTTTGACGGTGAGGTTCATCTTCAGAGTTCGGATGAAAAAATTGTACGTTTATTGCCGAATGGTGAGGTAGAGATAGTGTTGGATGGTCTTACAGGCGATGTTTATGGTATTGGCGAATACAGTCTGATGAACTTATCACTAAAGGATGGTAAGTTAAGGGGCTATAGCCAACGTTGGGGAGTAGTTGACATTGCTGACAATATTGCATCTGTGGATCACGTTTGGAATATTATGCTGATGACTGGTGAAGACGGCTTGTGTTACGCCTTTGAAACTAACGATTTTATTGCGATGGAACGGCAGGTAGAAAAGGATGCTGAGAATGGAAAAGCGATTGAGCCTTCACTGACTGTGCATTGTCTTGGTGAAGAGTCATGGGAACGATATTTGGGGCTATACCAAGCAGGATTATTGGAACTTTCGAATGGTGATGAACTGTAGACTTCTTGGCTATTTTGGTTGGTAATTTTTTTCGACTCGTTTGTTAACAAAAAGGCGACCATGAAAGGTCGCCTTTTGAAATTTTATAAGTAATTTTTATAATTGTTTGACTTGCAGGGCGTCGAGTTCGACTGGAGTTTCGCGACCAAACATTGATACCATGACTTTGAGCTTACCTTTTTGAGTGTCAATCTCGGAAATTGTACCTTCGAAACCTTTGAATGGACCGTCGACGATGGAGACTACTTCGTTAATTTCGTAGTTGACGGAGTATTTTGGATCTTCTACGCCCATGCGTTTCTTGATTTTGGCGATTTCTTTTTCAGAGACTGGGGTTGGCTGTGTGCCATTACCAATGAAACCGGTAACGCCAGGGGTGTTGCGTACGATGTACCAAGTTTCATCAGAAAGGCTCATTTCAACTAAAACATAGCCTTGGAAAATTTTGCGGTCAACGACTTTGCGTTTACCATTTTTGATTTCGATGCGTTTTTCCTTTGGTACGATAGCGTCGAAAATTTTACCCTCAAATTCAGGGCTACCGACACGTTGATTGATGCTTTCGGCGACTTTGTCTTCATAACCGCTGTAGGTACTGATAGTGTACCAGGCGCGGGTGTCGTCATAACGGTTTACTGCCATAATTTCTCCTTTTGTGGTTAGTTAATGCCTAATAATAAATTAAAGATAAAGGTAAAGAGGGCGTCGAGAACGAGGATAAAGATCATGAAAATGGCGCAGTAGATGAGTACAGCGAGAGTCATTTTCCAGGTGAGTTTGCGGTTTGGCCAGCGCACTTGGCGGATTTCGCGCCACGAATCGCGCAAATAGCGTCCGAAAGCAACAAATGGTCGCGCAAGGATGAAGACCTCCTTCAAAGGTTTTTCAGCGGTATCTTTTGGTGATTTTTTGCTTTTTTGAGGCTTGGTTTTGGTTGGTTTGGTCTCAGTTGGCGCTGGTGCTGGACTGATTTTGGGAGTTTCTACAGTTTCTGGGTTGGAATTGGCGGTGATTTTTGTGATGTTGGTTTTGGATGTTTTTGGCTTGTTCGACATAGTGCTCCTTTCCCTGATCTGGTGACTTTTTAGAGGTTTTGCTTTTTGGCATACCTAATAAAAAAAGTCTGTTACCAGACTGTCAATGGTATTGTAGCATGGAAATGGCGTGTTGGGAAGAGTTTATTTTTGTAATACAGTGTGGTATAATGAGTTTGGGGAAATTTTGCTTCGCAAAATCTATCCCCTGCGTCGCTCCAGAAAAGAAAATTTATTTTATTTTCTTTTCTGTCACTCCTTGGGGATTCGCCAAGTGGTAAGGCACTGGGTTCTGGTCCCAGCATTCGGGGGTTCGAATCCCTCATCCCCAGCCAGGCTCTATGGAATAGCATTATTCTGTAGGGTCTGGTTTTGGTTTTGATATATGGGATAAAATTATCTTTTGTAATCTTCGACTTCGGAGATATGCTCGTCGCGAATGATTGTGGTGGGATTAACGCGGCTGGCGTTGAGTCTAGTACGAATATCTAGGACTTGGTTGGGGGAAAATGGCGGGCGTGGGCTGACGATATTGTTTAGTGTAGAATTGAGTTCGGCTTGAGTGCAAACGTGGCAATTTGGCGGGAGGTTATCGATGACTTTGAGGGTGACATCACCGCCAAAGACGATAATGGAATAAAGTGGTACGATAGTGCCGAAAATACTGGCGATGGCGGCAACGTGAGAGGCGTTTTGGCGCACAGGGCTATAGAATTGATGTTTGTTTTTGCCGTAAGCAGAAACTTGGGTCCAGTGGATGCGGTCACCATGGCCATAAATCCAGCCGAGGTGACCTTTAGATTCGAAAACGAAGATTCCCCGTTCGTTGATAGCAAGGCAGTCGATTTGCAGAAGTTCAGCATCAGAAACGACGTAATTTTTGATGTGATTGGCGTTGGGCTTGGAATCTGGTTTAGGAAAATAACCGTCTACGATGATATTCTCCGGGTTGAAGATTTTTTGCAGACTAAAGACCAGACGAGTTTCGGCAGGCGTAAGTTCTACTGGATAGGGTGAAGTCACCTCAGTGCCAGAAATTTTATAAGGCTCAGTCATATCTTATATTAAAGCATAAGCGAAATAGACATGCAAGATTTTGGTTAGACGGTGGATTCTTAGTTATTGGACGAAGTGTTCAATAAATCAATAATTAATGCGACGGGAACATATGAAAAATAGTAAGATGGGAGTCGGAGGTAGAGAGTGATGTAGGAGAAATGTTAAAGATAGTAGTTTTTGATAGTGGTTGGGGTGGTGAGTTGGTAGCAGACTTTTTGATGCGAGAGCTGACTACTGTAGAGGTAGTGCGGGCGATTGATTGGGCTGGGGCACCGTATTGCGGAAAAAGCGTTGAGGGAATTTATGAGTTAGTAGACTTGAATTTGCAACGGTTTATTGGTAATGTGGATTTGATCGTATTGGGCGGTTATGCGGCGTCGTTGGCTTTGGGATATTTGCGGGAGAAATATCCACAGCAGAAATTTGTCGGTATGAGCATTAACTATGATATGGTTTTGCGTTCACGGAATTTCCCGGGACAAGTGGTCTTATTGATGGATAGGCTGACGAGTGAATCGGAATTGCGCCAAGAGCTACGTATGACCTTGCCATATTCTACTTTGATCATCCCAGATTGTACAGGTTGGGAAGAACTAATTAATGAGAATTTGATGACTGAAGAAATTTTGCGACGAGATTTGGGGAGTGATTTTATTTTGGCCATACCTCAGCGTCGACGTCAGAGAATGGATAGCGACGAATTGTCTTTTGATGATATTGCAACGCAAGTTATAGTAAAGAAACCTAAGATTTTTAATGAAAAAGAGCAAGCATTGAGAATGGCAATTGCAAAATTTTCGCAGGCTTCAAAGGCGGCAGTAGCGGATGAGCATCAGTTGGTTGAAAAAATGACAGACGAAATTTTGGAGACTGAACGTCGAGGTAATTGGCAACCAGATGTGATTCTGCTATTAAATACGCATTTTTGGGAAATCAAATTGGAACTGGAAGAAATCTTTGGCTATAAAGTGCGTGTGTTGGATTTTCGAGAGAAACTTTTACATGATGTTTGCGCAGCTCTGAAGTTGCGGGGTGTGCATGGAAAGAGAGCGAAGTGATGGAGGGGAAAAGATTTGAAGAATGGATTGAGGTGAAGAGTGATTTACATAAAATAGCTATAGTGCGTAGGATACGGGAGGGAGAAATTTGGTGGTGTGCGTTAGGGGAAAATGTTGGAGTGGAGATCAATGGTAAAAGTAAGACTTTCGCAAGGCCGGTGTTAATATTACGTAAGCTCGGGAAGTATAGTTTTATGGGTATACCATTGACCTCCAAAGAACACGAAGGAAGTTGGTATGCTATGTTCTATTTTAGAAATACAGCTCAATATGCAGCATTAGCACAAGCGAGAGTAGTAAGTGTTTCTAGACTTTATAAAAAGATTGGCGAAGCTGATCGACAAGATATTTTCTTGGTTCGCGATAAGTTTAGACAATTATATTGTGAGGAATAAAAATATCCCTCAGTTTTGCAACTGAGGTGGGCGGGACATTCCCGAAAATTTATATCTTTATTGTATCGCAGTGGATTGCAAAAGTCAATAAAATTTCCCCTATTTTAGGGGAAATTTTGCCGTGATTGATGTTTTATTTTTCCGTAAGGGTTAAATCAGAGAGTGGCTTACCTTCAATAACCATCATGATATTGTCATGGGCAGTTTTGACTGTTTCTAGATTTGGTTCCATTACATAAAGCAACTGCTGCCCCATGGAATAGGTGAAATTATGCGAGTCACTACCGTTGAGGCTATACTGACCAATTTGCCAGGAAGGCATATCTTGGAGCTGCATTTTGACGAGACTACTGATTTCGTCTTTGCCGATATTTGTAGTGATGCTGCTGGAGAGATTGTCAAGAATTTCGGCATATTTGGTGAGAATGACGGTGGATCCGCTAATTTTTTTGATGATGGCAGCAATGACATCCTGTTGGTTTTGGACGCGATGGCGGTCGCCAGTGGCATAAGATTTGCGCTCGCGGGCAAAAGCCAGAGCCATAGCGCCATCCATATGAACGTTCCCTTTCGGAATGGTAATATTGCGGTTAGTCCAGGGGACAAATTGTTGATCGGAATAAACATCAATGCCGCCGATAGTATCGACAAGATTCACGACAGTAGAGAAATTTACTTTGAGATAATAATCAATTTCAATATCCAGCAAATCTTCAAGAGTTTCGACAGACATTTGGACGCCATAGATACCAGCATGCGTGAGCTTGTCACGGTTGCCAGTAGTACCATGAAGCTGGACGTAATAGTCGCGAGGAATGGAAGTAAGTAGAACTTTGTGAGTTTGAGGGTTGACAGTAGCAAGCATATTTACATCGCTGCGACCGCGTTGCATGCTGGAAATGTCACCATAGGCATCAATGCCGCTAATATAGACTGTAAAAGGCTCAGTGGAGATATCAATTTTGTTTTCACTGATGGAAGTTTTGGCGTCGACGCGAACCTCAATAGTATAGATAATGCGAGTATTTTCGCTAAAACGGGCTTTTTCGTTGGGGGCGAGATCATCTAACACTCCTTGGTGGACGGCGCTAATGAGAACACCGTCAGCGCTATGGTCGGCAAGGCTACTAGAGAGTGCGCCAATCGAATCGACTTCTTTGAGCTCAATTTTGACTAGGGCTTGGAGTCTCTTAAGAGCTTCTTGATAAATCTCTAAGTTTTCATTGTAAGTGGCAACAGTTTTACCACGGAGGTCATGAATATCTTTGTATTCGGAATCTTTTTCAACGACGACATAGTAAGATTCGGTGAGTGAATCTTGGTCTTTGAGATTGTCGAAGAAATCAAAAGTTTTGTTGAGATAATTAATTCCGAATATGTAGATGGTGCTAAAGAGAATGGAGAGGAAGAAAAATGGCATTTTGATAGCGGGTTTGACTTTGTGGTGAATTATAACAACACTAAAGCCAATAGCAATGATACCGAGCACGACTAAAGCTGGTAAAAGATACATGCTGGGCAAGAAATTGATAGCGACAATCATGGCACCAAGGATGGCGCTGCTAATAAGTAGGAGCAATGATAGAACGGCACCGACGATACGGAAGATTTGATGAGGCTTAGAGGCAAGTTTAGCTGTTCTGGATTTTACAGTCTTTTCGGTCCTTTTTGGTTTCTCTTCGGCGATATTTTCATTGGTGTCGTAATTTTCTACACGTTTTTCTAAATCATCAAAATCCATATCGGTATTCCCGGCAGTAGTTTTGCTACGGTCAGTGGGAATAGTGAAGGAATCAATGGCTTTGCCAGATTTTTTAGTGCTTGGTTTGGTGGTCGCAGGCTTCTTGGTGGAAGTCTTGGCTGGTTTGACATCGGTTAATTTGGGGGAAGTTTTTGTGCCAGTGGATTTGCTAGTGACAGCTTTAGCTGCTTTTGGTGCGCTAGTTTTAGCTTTAGGCTTGGTGGATACAGACTTGATTGTAGCGTCGCTTTTGACGTTGATTTTGGTAGTTTTGGTCTTAGGTTTAGTACTAGAGCTAGTATTCTTTTTGACGGTCGACTTGTTGGAAGTTGATTTAGTTTCTGGCATGTGATTCCATATTCCCCATTAGCTAAATGTTTAAAATCTGTATATTATTATAGCACAAGATAAACATAGCAAATGATTAAGTATTTGTTCTAGTGAACTTACGTTTGCGAAAATGGTTGATAAATCTTGCTGTTACAGTTGGTGATATGAAATACAAAATACTTTTTAGTTTCTCGCTCTTTGAGACAGGACTACGCAGGCCAGCTATTGTCCCTTGTCGTGTTTCCCTGCGTAGCTGTTTAAGAGTTTCACGATCCACTTTGGAAGCTTTTGCCCCAATGATTGTATTTAAGCAATCAAAGCATGTGTGCCAATAAGCATAATTGAGTGCGAGTTGAAACTCTTGTTTGTCGTTAGCTAGTTCTTTTTGTATGAGGCATTGCGAAGTTAAGCTATCTTCTACCAAACGCTTTTTGTAGTTAGTCATTACGCTATTGCTATTACTAAGCCTATAGTTATAAACCGGTTTATAACCTATTGCTACTTTTTTGGCATGATGAAAACATTGTATCGTAAACAAGAATCCTTCGCCGTAAGCAAGCTTCTCATTGAAACGTATATGAAAATTGTCTATAATTCCTTTACTGAAAAGCTTACCCCATGATGAAATTACGATTTTGTAATTTAGCATTTCTTTCACGGCATCTTTTCCTGAAATGCACTTTATTGAACTATCAAATATCTTTTTTGCGTCGTTGGAATTTGATTCATGAAATTTGTTAGGACGTGGCACTATAGCAATATCGGCTTGATTATGACAGAGTAATTCATAGTGGTATGATATACAATCCCTATCAAGATAATCGTCTGCGTCTACGAAAAATAAATATTCGCCATGGCTTTGTTCGATTCCGAAATTTCTGGCGGCGCTGACACCAGAATTATTTATGTGGTAAACGCGCAAGATATTTTGATGGTTGTTGGCAATATCTTGTACTATTTGTAATGAGTTGTCTGTTGAACCGTCGTCTACGACGATTATCTCAAGATTTTTATAGTCTTGTGCAACTATTGAAAGGAGGCATTCCTCGATATATTGCGCCGTATTATATACTGGTACAATGACAGATATTAATGGTGCTTTTTCTTTTATCATTTGATTTCCTTCTTAATTTGTTCGAGGAATATATCTATTTTTGTTCTTTCTTGATGCAATATATCATTGATGTGTTTATAGTCGGCTGAATGTTTAAGCGGTGAATAGTCGTGATAACTTTTAGCAATGCTTCCCTCATCGTGTATGAGTTTTTGAAAATCACGTATACGGCTGGAGTATTTTTTAGGTGGCAGTATGATGACTTTTGTATTTAGATTGGCGGAAAAAGCGGCTGCATGAAATGAGTCAGTGATTACAATTTTTGCATCGTCGATATATGTTATGAAGTCCTCAATTTTTGGAATTATGAGACTTTTTCCACATTTGCGTACCTGATCATATCTAGTGCAGAAACGATACAGTTTATAGCTAGTACGTTTTGTTATTTCTAGAGCATACTGATCGAAATCTGGATTATTATTAAGATTATAGATTAATATGTAAGGATGGTGGATTTTGTTTTTTGTCTTTATTTCTCGCCAAAAATCTCCGTCGAAGCTTAAAGTTGGGTCATTAAGACGTATCACGTTTTGAAGCCCTATTTGCTCGCGGATAATTTTCTCGCCAGTTTCTTCGCGTACAGAAATTCGTTTATATCGCTGTAGATATTTTTTAACTTCTGGTATATCTTGCGGTGTTAAGCTGGATTGTCCAAAGCTTGATGAAAATGCGTACTTTGGTTTATCATCTGGAGCGTAGCTAAGGTATAGTTGTGGGATGATTCCGTTGTTCCATCCAGTATTCCAGACTTGATCACTGCCAGAAAAATATACATCCGCTTGAATTGGATAGTCTAGAAAATCCTGTGTCTTACGGTATGATTGGTGAGTAATATTGAGATTATTTTTTTGAAAGTTACCAAATACTCTTTTCCATTTGAAATTGGTTGGTAAGAATATAAGCCAGCGTAGCGGGTTGCCTTTTGCGTATGCTTGACGGAGTCCACGTCCGTAAGTATCTGGGCGTGCGTAGTTTACAAATTCAATATATCCAAAGTACTGCTCAAGTTTTTTTTGTGTAGCGTAGGCTTGTAATTGTGTGCCGTAGTTACAAACAGATTGTAGTGTTATGACTGATGTTGTCATTTTGATATCCTTTCGTTATTGAAAAGTTTTTTGTTTATACGATATGCAGTAAATCTAGTTGCAAATAAGATGATTTCTGATAGTGAGCGAACTATGGCAATACTAATTAGAGTAAAGTTATTAGTAATAGCAAGAAGAATTAGGAGTGATATGTTAATTGTGACGGAAATGATTGTTGAAATGGTGACTTCTTTATTTTTATCAACTGCGCCTAATGTTGGCCAACCATACATGATTGCCAAAAATCCGAAGAAAAGGCATGGAGTTAATAACTGTAAGACTATGGTGGCCTGAGAGTATTCTTGCCCGCCGATGATATTTAGGCCAAGGTTAGCAAATATCAATATAAACAGGCATCCGACTGTAACAATTGGCATAAAAATTTTTAGGATTTTGTGAATAAAACGAATGTTCTTACTGCGTATCATTTCTGGATACACACCTCCAGATAAAGGTGTGTAGCAGGCTTGAATTGTACCAATGATTTGCATACATACGCCCCAATATGCAACATCTGTTTTTGTGAGACAAAGTCCAACTATGATAGTACTGAAAGCATTAAAAGATGTAGAAGCAACGTCGGATAAGAAATAGACAAATGATTCTTTTATAGATTTTAGAGCTTTACTAAGGCGACTGAATTGGACAGACAAATTAAGCTTTTTAACTTCATGAAATACCCAAGTAATTGCAATGAGCGACGATGTTAGGTCGAGTACTGGTATAAGCAATAGATTTGAATCATTTTTAATGAGGATAAAAGTCAGAAGCGTGGAAATTAGCTTCATGATAATAAAGCGTATCGTAATTACTTGCATACGCTCGATGCCCCGGAAGAGGAAATCCATAAGAAATATTGATATGAAGACTACTGAATACGATAGTAATGTGTAGAGCATATTTTCGCGTAGGATTGGTAAGGTAAAAGAAAGAATTAACGTAACGATAAAACCTATAATGCCAAGTATCCCGCGAGCAATTAGTGTGTCACCGACGACTAGGCCAATTTTATCTTTATCGTCGCGGACTTTTACAATGTCTTTTGTTGCTGAAAGGACAAAACCAAAATCAACAAGGACTTGCAAGTAGGTCATGGTAGTCTTGACATATGCTACTATGCCATAAGTATCGGTGGATAGAACTCTGGTTAGATACGGCAAGGTAGCAAAAGGAAAAACAATTTTTGCAACATGAAAAATCATAAGCATAGTTGTATTCATTGCTACGCGCTTTTCTGGGGTTTTCATGTTAGCGAGTTAACTCCTTTATTTTTCTATAAAATGGTATTAGCGCTAAATGTACCTTGGGGCCAAAGATGGTTAATAGTTCCATTTCAATGCGTACCATTTTGGAGAAATTTTTGTTATGAACTATGTTTTGTAAATCGTTTTTAGTATAATAATTAGATAATAACTCTAGTGCCGTGTTATAGTTGTGTTTGTTCGTAGAGAGCGAGATGGCATGTATGCCACGCACAATCATTTCGAGTTTGAAGTATGAAAATTCATTAGGGCATTTTTCTTGTAGATTATTGCAAATTTTTTGTGGAATGAGCTCAATGACATTTTTATATTCTGTTAACTTTGGACTGACATTATGCATAGCTGAAGCAGGGTTTTGAACATAGCCAATTAGCTCATATGGTAGTTGACTAGTTGAATTCGCTTTATTGAAAATTTCAAGACAATACAAGATATCCTCTCCGATATGTAGCTGTTCGTTGAAGGTAATCTTTGATAATACTTCGCGCTTAATCATTTTGTCCCACACGTTATTTGATATGCGGTCTAATAGATATCCTTTTAGAGCTTCTTTGTGTTTGAGCTTTTTCTGCTGATAACCGTATTTTGAACTTATATGTTTGCAGTTTTTTGTGATTTCATAATAGTCGCACATTGATATGTCAGATTTAGTAATAGAGGCATTTTTAAGTAAAAGCTCATACATTGTGGGATTGATTTCATCGTCTACGTCAACACATATAATGTAATCGCCATTTGATTTCTTAATGCCGATGTTGCGTGCATGGCTAACCCCATGGTTTGTGGCATTGTTGACGAAGATGATGTTAGTATAGGTGTTTTTGAGGTTTTTAGCAATTTTAGGAGTTTGGTCGGCTGAACCGTCATTAATGATAATGATTTCGTAGTTAATATTTTGAATTTGTTCTAATTGGTCGATGCAGGATTCGAGATATTGTTGTGCATTATATACTGGTAAGATAATAGAAAGTTTTTTCTTAGTTTTGTGTTTAAGTATGCTTTTATAATTTTCTTTACTAGATAATGCTCTGAGCGGTAAGAAAGATTGGAAGAACAATAAGGCAAAGATATTCCATTGGACTTGTGTGATATATTGGTCGAGGATTGCTTGGGTAATTAGCAGTGATAGCACAACGACCAAATAAATATTTTTTTCTTGTTGGGCGCGTAGTATTGTTTTCTCTATTGCTAGCATGATGATTATAAAACCAACTATGCCATAGGCCACCAGTGTCCTTACATAAAATGAGTCTACGATGTTGAATTTTTTGCCATTGTTAGTACCCTCATGGACTAATGATGACCCTATCCACTCCACATTATTACCAAATATTTTTATGCCATACGTATTGACTGCGCTTTTGCCTAATGAAAGGCGATTTGAAAGCGAATGGTTTATTCTTGCGTATGTTTTATTTTGCGGTTGGTAAGCTATGGTCGGGATAATTGCCACAATAGCGCAAACGAATAGGAGATATTTTGTTACTTTAAAAAGTTTTTTGGTTAATTTTAGCCGTTTATGGATATTGTTATTGAGGCAGGCGAATATGACAATAGTTATAATTGACCAGACTAACATAGCGCGCGTATCAGTGGCAATATAGCATAGTATATTGACGATTAATAGTACAATATATTCTGGTAGTTTTATCGCAGTTTTTCGGTAGTATAGATAGTATGTTGTGAAGATTGTGGCCGCGATGGCGATATATGTTGGATATTGTAAGCCTAAGCTCTGGCGGACAACTCCACCCTCATAACGGTCATAAATCCAGTTGGGTATAATACCTATGAGAGCTAGTATGATAATAAGGGCTAGTGTTGCACCCTCGCTAAATAGTATGGCCTTTAGAATTTTGTGAAAATTAACACCGTAGCAGCCAATGGAGAGCATAAAAATTTGTACTAGTGTTGTGTCTTTGCCGATTAACGATTGCATTACTAATAATGCGAAGATAGTAATAAGCGTAATTTGTGTTCGTCTATTGAATGTGCCCCAGTCGATAAGAAGGGTTTTAAATACGAATGCTAAAGCAATACAGTATTTTGGGATTTGGAAATAGATATTTGGTATATATTGCGAATAGACAAAATTACAATCAATGATTAGTATGATGACATATGCAACTATTAACGAAATACTAGTAATTGGGTTCGATAAAATCTTTCTAAATTTATCTAGAAAAAGATTAAGGGTGGGTTTACCAACTTTTTTCATATTGCCTCCCGAAGAATTTGGCTTTCAAAAATCCAGTTCCCTTTTTGAGCCAGTTGACGGGTTCGATATCGATGACCGGAAGTTCCTGGTATGGAATGTGATTGGTGTTAATCCAGACATCCAGCAAACGCTCGCTTACGCGGCCAGCATAGCGTTTTTGAAAATCGCTCCAGTCTTCTGTGTTGATTTGCTTTTCGAGTTCAAAAAGGATTGGGAAGAGCCAGGCGCAATAATCATCAAGGATGTCCTTCTTCATGATGAGCATGTTAAAAGTATGCGCGCTGCGGCGATGCTTGAGCAAATCGAACTCAGCCAGATAATCTGGGCATTGCTGGGCGATGATTTTGCGAACTTTGATGAGTGGCTCGGGGTTCATGGTCCTGCAATAGTGGTCGTAGAGATTTTCGATATAATAGTTGCGTTTTTTGGGTAGGATGACATCAGTTGATTGCAAGATTCCCCCAGCCGCAGTCTGAGATAGGGCCTTTTGGAGCTTAGGAATGGCCTTGGTAGCAGTGTCGATATCTTGTATGTCGGTAGAAACTGCAACATCATTGCCCTTGTGGCCTTTTGGACCCTTGAAATGGCGGCGATAGTGGGCGAGGCCTATATATTTGACATCTAGGTTTTTCCAAGCCCAATAGAGTGCGGTGAGTTCGCAAAAAACTGGATTTTTGGCGGAGATATTATCGCCAGTGTCGTCGCCGATAAAATTACTGATTTGAGATTTGGCTTGTTTTTTGCCGACCTGAATTGGCAGATAAATACCGCTTCTGGGCATAGCATACGGCTTGTGCGTGGCGATGAGGATTCGGATGTTGGATTTAGCCATTACTGCGCCCCCTCCTGCCGCAAGACGGTGCCGACGGTGAGAAACAGGATTTTAAGATCGAGGAATAGGCTGCAATTGTCAATGTAGAAATATTCGAGTTTGAGGCGTTCGTCGTAATCACTGTTTTTGTCGCTGCGGATGCGCATAGCCCAGTAGCCGGTGACGCCGGGTTTGATGGATTGATATTTCTCGATATCTTTGGCTTTGCCGCCGTGTTTTTTGAGCTCACCGGGGATAAGGGGGCGCGGGCCAACCATGGACATTTGTCCTAGTAGGACATTGATGAACTGCGGGAATTCATCAATTGAACCTTTACGAATAAATTTTCCCACTTTTGTGATGCGAGGGTCATCGTCGATTTTTTGATATTCTTCCCATTGTTTGCGGTATTTCTTTTGCTCGAGGAGCTTTTTTAGGGCTTCGTCGGCATTTGGTACCATAGAGCGGTACTTAATAATTTTAAAGACTTTACCGTTTTTGCCAATACGTTCCTGGGTATAAAAAATAGGGTGGAAATCACCAGTGCAGATGTAAGCCAATTTGATGATGAGAGTGAGTGGAATTAGAATAATGGTGCCAACTAGACTAATTAAGATGTCGCCCAATCGCTTCACACATGTATAAACCATGGTGTCGTTAAAATCCTTACCCCCCCCCCCCCTGTTATTTGCTACTTATATTTAATTATAGCACGAAAATACTATGGACGAGATAGTTTCGTGCGTTCTGTAGATAATTATATCACAGATGGAGAGTTTAGGCAAGAGCGTATGGGGGGGGTGACATGGCGACTTGGGCTATCCCTATTTTAAGGGATATGTTATAATCTTTGTATAGGAGTTATTTTAAATTATGCCTAATACAGTTGTCAGATTAGATTATTATGATGTCACTTCATCTGATGGCGATAAAAAGCTGTTAAAAAAGAAGATGGTTGGGGTGCTTGGTGCCCTAAACGAGTCTGAACGTGAATTTGAAGTTAAGACCTCATCGCTAAATTTTGATGCCAATGTGGATAATGTGAATAGTCGTATTATTGGTAGCGTGCGTATTTTAAGAACTGTTAGTCCGCGGAAGGGACGGATTGGTACGAACCGTACCGAGGAACTGGGACTTGGAAGTGATGAAGGTATTAGTGAAGTCACATATTTTGTATATGATTTTGCTTACGACAAACTATTAGTGCAGTACAATTATCATGGGCCAAAAGTCTCCCACCTACTTAGGATGATTAATGCGTTATATAAAAAGGCTGTCCTCGAAAAAGGCATACGAGATGATGGTTTTAAGACGCGTTGTTCTTATAAGCCAATTATTATTGGTAATGAGATTGATCTTGTACTGAATGCTCGTCATGTTTCTGCCATTACGGCTAGAACGAGGGTCCCGGTCGATAGTGGTGAGGTTGACGCTGATGCTAGTTGGCGTCAACTGGCAGGGGCATATCGATTGCCTAGTGAAACTGATGCTACTTTGGTTCTAAAAAATAAGGCTGGAGGACTGGTGGGCGCTTTACGTTCTATGCTCCCTCGTGCGCAGAAGGTTGATGATTACGATAAATTTGAGGTTGATATTTTGGACATAGAATCTGGGAATGTAGAAACTTACAACTTAATTAATAACAGGTTGAAGTCAGAGGTAAGTGCACCATTACCGAGTGGATCCAACGCAATTGACGCTGATGTTTTGGTGACGTTAATGAAACAGGATTTTGATGCGAAGATTCAGCAAATTGAGTGGTAAACAAGTAGCATTCTACATAAGTGTGTTTGGTGTTGAATTTTTGATATGTGTTTCTTCGTGCGTGCTTCTGTTTTTGGCGCGTGATAGTGTTTTAGAAGCAGAGCCTTTCGAATATGTTGATGGCGGTGCATTTGTCGACTCGATTAACAACTTCAATATTGGTTTAATTTTTGCTATGTTTTTAGCAGTTTTTGTGTCTGATTCGTCGGCTTCGATTGAGGACGCTCGACAACATCCGGCGTACAGACAGCCATTAGTGATTGTTGTTGTGAATAGTTTTCTATTGTGCTGCTTAACACTAATAGACTACGATATTAGCGAACAGTGGATTAATATTAGTGCCGTTATGTGTTCACTGCCTCTTCTATTTTCAAATATAAAACGTATGTGGGAACTTATTAAGATAAGTTGGAGCTCTACTGGCGCTATGATGAACAAAAATAGGGATTGAACAAGAAATAGCTAGTCCTTTTGGGAATGTGCGTGATGTTCCTTTCCTAATAACCATGCTAGGTAATAGCTTGAAAACAACAATACTCCCACGCACGCCCCAGCCGTATCAATCATTACATCTAGCATCTGTCCGGTGCGGCCGTCGACGAAGGTTTGGTGATATTCGTCGGTCATGGCAAAGATAAAACATAGTAGTATAGTAACCGCGCAGGATAATAGATACTTTTTGCTTCCGAAAATTACGCGGCTGATGGCGAGTAAGAGCAGTGCTAGAACAAAATATACTGTGGCGTGAACGACTTTGCGGAGTGGTGCGTTGATAAGGCTGGCGGCTTTGGCGAGTTTTTCGTCGTCTGGGTGAGAGTCGGTAATCCCAGCTTCGTTGGTGGCATCGAGGACTTTTGAAATGGCTTTTTCGACAATACCAGTGCTGGCGCCGTTGGAGCTATTGGAGCTCATGCCGGAAAGTCAAAAATAGTGGCACACCAAGCGATTATTAAGGCGGCAATAATCCCAATGACAATGAGTTTTTTCTTATTCATATGTTTTACGTCTCGTAATAGTATGACGTTTCAAGACCTTTGAAGACGTTGGCTTCAGAGAAATCGTCAGTGAGATTATTCTCTAGTAGCGTCTTGAGCTCCAATGCGTTAACTGGGCTACGTTCCATAGCTTGAAGATATAATGTCTTGTCAATTCTCTCCCAGTTGACGATTTTGCCGAGATTATTACGCAACATGAGGTCTAGCCAGATACGGGTGCTGCGCCCATTGCCTTCCAAAAATGGGTGCGCGATGTTCATTTCGATATATTTGGTAATAATTTCATCAAAGGTGGAATTTGGCATGGAGTCGATTTTTGCGAGTACCTCAGGTAGATACAGAGTATTCGCAAAACGGAAATTACCTTTAGAAATATTCTGCTTACGGATTTGTCCAGCAAAATTATAAAGTCCACTAAATAGTGCTTGGTGGATTTTTTGCAGACTATGCGTGGTACCATCAGACAATTGATTAATGTTTGGGCTGTTCAAAAGCTGTTTGGCATTTTCTAAGCTTTTTTGATCAAGTTCGTTTAGCATACTTATATTATATCACATTACAGCCTCGTCCTATTCTCCAACGCCGCGGACAGCGTAATCTGGTCGGCATAGCTCAAATCCACACCCAGTGGCAGGCCGCGGGCGAGGCGGGTGACTTTGACTGTGGGATGTTGCTCGTGGAGCATTTTTTGGAGTAAAAGCGCGGTTGATTCCCCTTCTACGCTAGGGTTGGTGGCGATGACGACCTCTTTGACATTATCTGGCGTGATGCGAGCGAGCAATTCTTTAATATGTAACTGGTCGGCGGTAATGCCGTCAATTGGACTAATTGCGCCGCCAAGGACGTGATAAGTGCCCTTAAATTGTTTAGTTTGCTCAATCGCATAGATATCTAGGGGCTCTTCTACGACTAGAATTGTAGATTTATCGCGTGCAAGGTCATTATATAGTTCTGAGACTTCTTCATCGGCGTCAATCAAAGCAAAAGTTACTGGACAGGATTTGACGCCGTTATGGAGGTTGACGAGAGTTTCGGCAATCTCAGTGCTGATGCGGGGACTGCTTTTGAAAAGATAATAGGCATAACGCTCGGCAGTACGGGCGCCCACGCCGGGTAGATGACCGAGAGATTCAATTACATCTTGTAGTGCCTGGGGTAGCATAAACCTCCTATTTAATATTTCTGTCAACAACATCTGGTGAGCCTCTGCTCATCTAAAGAATCGCATCTGGCTCAGCCGATAAATGATGTCTCATGACGGAAATATCAAATATGTGCTGAGCCCCCACCAGCTCGCACATATAGATATAAATATGAAATTTTAACGCTTTGAGAATTGCTCTTTTTTGCGAGCAGAGCGCAAGCCGTATTTTTTGCGTTCCTTTTCGCGTGGATCGCGCTTGAGGAAGCCAGCTTTCTTCAAAACTGGGCGCAAGTCGGCCATTTCGGTAGTCAGAGCTTTAGACAGAGCCAATTTGATGGCGTCTACTTGACCAGCCAAACCACCGCCAGCAACGCGGATAGAAACATCATATTCGTTTTGCTTTTCAGCAAGGGCTAGTGGATCAGTAATCTCGGCAAGCATGCTCTTATTACCAGAAAGATAATCTAAGGCTGGCTTGTCATTGATAGTAATATTCCCTTTGCCCTTGTAGAGACGAACGCGAGCAGTGGCTGCTTTGCGACGGCCGAGACCGTAAATGTAGGTATCTTTTGTAGCCATTACTTAATCTCCTTTGGATTTTGTGCCGTGTGTGCATGTTCGGCGCCATCAAAGACGCGGAGTCTGCCCAAACGGTCAGCAGCCAATTTATTTTTTGGTAACATCCCTTTGACAGCATGCTCAATTGCGACCTTTGGATTCTTCTCAATAACTTCTTCTAGTTTTAGCTCAGTGATACCACCAGGAAAACCGCTATGGCGATAATATTTTTTATCTACCATTTTGTTGCCAGTGACTTGAATGTTTTTAGCGTTGATTACTACAACGTAATCACCGTTGTCAACATGTGGGGTGAAAGTTGGTTTGCTCTTCCCCATTAGCTTGTCAGCAATCACAACGGCGAGTTTGCCGAGTGGCATGCTGCTAGCATCAATCAAGTACCATTCGCGGCTGATTTCTGAACCCTTTTGACTATAAGTTTTCATTTATTTCCCCTCCTTTTTGGATAGGTCAATACTATCGACAAAACTGATGGTGCCCATTTCGGTATTGTCTCCTTTGCGGAAGCCAGCCTGCTCAATACGAAGATAGCCGGAATCGCGCTTGATTTGTGGAGCAATGACATCCATGAGCAAATCTGCGGTCTTGATATCGTCCAACTTACTGATAAGCAAGCGGCGATTAGCTAGACCACCACGTTTTGCGATGGTAATTAGTTTTTCGGTGTCGCGACGGATTTCTTTAGCGCGAGCTAAAGTTGTCGTGATGCCAGTATCGGCATGTTCGATTAGCGCTTTCATGAGCCCACGCGTTAGCGCTCGTCGCTGGTCGGTTTCACGGCCGAATTTGCGGCCTTTGTATCCATGACGATGCATTTTATAATAACTCCGTTAATTTCTCTTTAACTTCGTCCAATGCCTTGCTGCCGAAGCCTTTGAGGTCTTTGAGATCAACCTCAGACAACGCTACGAGGTCACGGACGGTCTTGATATCGTTGTTAACTAGTGCGTTAGCTGTACGAGCTGAGAGACCTAGTTCTTCGATTGGCAGGGCCAAACCAGAATCATCAGCTTCGGATTCCACGCCAGGGGCGGGTGCGCTCTCGACAGTAGTGCCATTAGCCAGTGCAGTATATTGGTTTACCAGGATGGCATTGGCTTCCTCGAAAGCTTCTTGTGGGGTGATAGTGCCATCGGTGTCAACTGTGATAGTTAACTGCTGCAAGTTGGTATCTTGTCCAACGCGGGTGTTCTCAACCTTGAAACGTACGCGGAGTACTGGACTAAAAACAGCGTCAAGTGCAATCATATCACTATGAATGCGGTCATTTGAGGACTTATCAATTGATAGGTAGCCGCGACCAGTCTCAATGACGAAGTTCATCTTTAGGGTGAACTCAGGATCATCAATATGGCAAATGATCTGATTTGGGTTGCCAACTTCGATACCAGCTGGGAATTTGATATCGCCAGCAGTAACTGCGCCGTCTTTGCCAGCGTTTTTGCCTTTGATTTCGAAAGCAACTTCGACTGGCTCATCAGAGTGAGATTTGAGACGAATATTCTTTAGATTGAGCATAACGTCAACAATATCCTCACGTACTCCAGCTACAGGAGCGTACTCATGGTTGGTACCCTCAACGCTGAAAGCGGTGATAGCGGCGCCCTTGATGCTAGAGAGCAAAACGCGGCGAATAGAGTTGCCTAGAGTATTGCCATAGCCGTAGAACAATGGACGAATCACAAATTCAGCGCTGTTGTCTCCCAATTGGTTGACTTCGGCTAAATTGGCCTCGTGAATAACTTTTGTAGTCATTTTCCTCCTTAGCGTGAGTAGTACTCAACGATTAGTTGTTCATTAATGCCAGCTTCTGCCTCTTCGCGTTTGGGCAGGCTAGTGATTTCAATCTTCATTTTCTTCGGATCGGATTTGAGCCAACTAAGCGGAGTAGTTGCCGCACCGCTGACTACGCTTTCGAGATTCTTGAAATATTCAGATTTTTGAGACTTAGGACGGACTTCCAAAACATCACCTGGTTTGAGACGAATGGATGGAATATCAATCCGACGTCCATTGAGCAAGAAGTGACCATGTGAAACCAGTTGGCGAGCTTGACGGCGGGTGCCAGCAAAGCCAGCGCGATAAACTGCGTTGTCTGCGCGGCGCTCAAGATATTGCAAGAGGTTTTCGCCAGCGAGACCGTCAGCACGGGCAGCTTCTTTCATTAATTTTGCGAATTGTTTTTCGAGCAAGCCGTAAAGACGGCGAACTTTTTGCTTTTCGCGCAGCTGAGTCAAATATAGACTACCACCGCGCACACGCATGTCAGCGTGCTCGCCGGGGATACCAGACTTCTTGGCCATAACCTTGTGAGCCTTTGGCGCTAAAGCATAGCCTTCGCGGCGACTTTGTTTAACAATTGGAGAAATATCTCGTGCCATTACGGTTTCCTTTCTCCCTTAGGACGCACGCCACCGTGCGCGATTGGGGTAACATCGGTAATACTATCAATCTTAATGCCAACAGTTGATACTGCACGGATTGCACTGTCGCGACCGAGACCAATACCGCTGACGTATACATCAACGCTATTCAGACCATGCTCACGTTTGGCAGTCTCCAAAGCCTTTTCAGCAGCGATTTGAGCAGCATAAGCTGTACCCTTTTTGCTACCGCGGAAGCCATTAGCGCCAGCTGAGCTGGCAGCAAGTGCGCCACCAGATTTGTCGGTGACCGTGATAATAGTATTATTAAATGTAGCTTGAACGTGGACTTGACCAGATGTCACCACGCGCTTACCTTTTTTGCTTTTTGTTTTGGTCTCTTTGACCTGCTCCTCGGCAATAGGAGCATCTAGATTCTTTTCAATCTCTTCTGCCATTTTATACTCCTAAATCCTAAGTCTTACTTGCTGCCTTTGGTTGAGCGCCACCTACAGCAATCGCTTTACCCTTGCGAGTACGTGCATTCGTGCGGGTACGTTGACCATTAACTGGCAAGCCAGCCTTATGGCGGACACCTTTGTAGGAGTTAATGTCTTTGAGACGTTTGATATTATTGGTAACGAGGCGTTTCAGATCGCCTTCGACAGTGCATTTTGCACTAATCAAGTCGTTGATTTTCTGAACTTCAGCCTCGGTGAGATCTTTCACCCGAGTGGTAGGCTCAATCTTGGCCTCCGCAAGGATGGCTTTACTCGTTGTGCAACCAATCCCATAAACGTATGTCAAAGCAATCCAAACTTGCTTTTCGTTAGGGATGGTTACGCTAGCAATTCTTGCCATGCTTAACCCTGCCTTTGCTTATTCTTAGGTTTTTTCTTATTGATGACACGTAGCACGCCTTTGCGACGCACAATGATATCATCGGGGGAGATTTTTTTAACACTTGCACGTACTTTCACAGTGTCAAACCCTTTCCGTTACCTGTTGCAGAACTTTCAACACTTCCCGGACACGCGGATGCTGCAAATTTTACAACATTTAATATTACTACTGCAAACGGAAGCTGATTCTACCCTTTGATAGATCGTAAGGGGTTAACTCAACTTCGACCCGGTCTCCCGGCACTAAGCGGATAAAATTCTTGCGCATCCGTCCGCTCATGTGTGCAATGATATTATGACCGTTCTCAAGCTCCACCCGAAATTGGGTGTTAGGCAACGACTCAACGACCTTGCCTGTGAGCTTGATAACTTCCTTTTGGCTACTGCTCGAAGCCTTAGCCTTGGTAGTTTGTTTTTGACTAGCCATAAATTACTTCTTCATTCTAGCACAGATTTCTAGTGTTGTAAAGACTGGAAATCGTTAATTTTCTTCATTTTCTGGTCCATCTTCAAGGAGTGCACGCACAAAGAAACGTTGAGAATATGTGCGGCTCTTGGCCCACCAATCACCAGTACAAGTAATGATAGTCAATGAACCTTTGCCTCGAATTGGAGAATCAAAGGCAGTTTGCATATATTGATTGGCGTCTTCACCTAGATTTTTGGTAGCTGTATCAACGACGCGGTAAGTGTAAAATTTTGGTTCTTCACCGTCAGCAACACCCATTTCTATAGTGATAGTGTCACCAATAGCGATTCCGCGGTTATGCCCTATGCGTGGTGGTAAGTTGCCAAAAATACCAACATTAGTAAAACCGCCATGGCCATCAAAGATGGCAGTATCGTTGCTCCCCGGCAATGCGCTTCCGGTGTACCAACCTACATTATATATATTATATGGCGTAGACAGTTCGCCAGTGGATTTGAGGCCAATTTCTACAATTCTGGCATTGTGGATGCCAATACTAGGAATAGAAAAGTAACGAGGCTTACCTGGAGCGACATTATATTCGCTGATTTCAGTTTCTGAGGGTTCGGTTTCGTCAACTTCTTCGATTTCGGCGATGGGCGTAATACTACTAGTATGACGCTCGCTACCTTCCATACGATTGAGATAACCGTGTTCCCAGATTGCGACACGGGCAAAAAAGATAGTCAAGATAAGAAGAACTATTCCTAGAATGATATAACTGGGGCGAAAATAAATAGGACGGACTTTTGGTAGGTGCAATGACGTATCTTTAGAAAGTTTAGTTGTTTTTTTTGCTCTGCCCACTTTGATTACCTTGATTAATTATAAATTATTTATATTCGTCGTATGTAACCATTAATGCACGGGAATTGATTTGGCGGATATTTTCGAGTGCAACTGTAACTACGATGAGTAGTCCGGTACCAGATAGCGATAAGCCAAGTGGTGTTCCAGAAATAACGATAAAGACATAATCGGTGATAAATGGTAGCATAGCGATAAGCCCAAGCGCGAGTGCGCCAAAGAGGTTAAGACGATTGATGGTTTTACCAAGGTATTCGGCGGTTTGTAAACCTGGGCGAACCCCCTCGATGAATGCACCTTGTTTTTGGAGGTTATCAGCAATTTCTTTGGTGTTAAATATGATGCTGGTGTAGAAGTAAGTAAAGAGAACTACAAGCAAGAAATATACTAATGGATAAAAGAACCATTGTAATGTAATGCCATTTGGATAGAGTGTGGTAAAGTTTTGGGCTGATGGGGCAGTGAATAGTGTAGATAAGGTATTACCAAAGGAGTTGCCCGGATCTGCAGTTTGGATGAGTTGCCCAATGAGTGCAGGGATAGATAAGAAAGCTGTAGCAAAGATGACTGGCACAACGCCCGCTGCAATGAGCTTGAGTGGGAGAATAGATTTAATACCACCGTAGGTACTGTTGCCGTGGACACGCTTAGCATAATTGATAGTAACTATGCGTTGGGCCTCATTGAGCTTAATTAAGAAATATATAACAATGATAAGGGCGATGGCGAAGCCTACTACAATCCAGAAGATGACGGGGTTAACTGGAAGATTAAGCCAGCCAAAGAGTGATAGTGAACCAGCTGAAGTGTCGAATAAAGCAGTGCCAAGACGGGCTAAGTTGCTAGGTAATTGTGAAACAATGGAGGTAAAAATGATGAGTGAGATACCATTACCGATACCTTGTTCAGTGATGAGCTCGCCAAACCACATCAAAATCATCGAGCCAGCAACCATAGCAGTGACGGATAGCAACCAGTCTGTGGCGGTTGGGATATAGGTCATGGTGCTAGAAGCAGCAACTGACTTATATAGGATAAAAATGTAAATGATAGATTGAAAAATAGCCAAAGGTACTGTAATAATACGAGTCCACTGACTAATCTTGCGGCGTCCGCTTTCGCCGTCTTGTGAAAGCTCTTCTAAGCGTGGAATGGCTTTGGTGACAAGCTGAACTGCAATTTGGGCAGTAATATATGGTGAAATACCTACTAGCAAGATGGAAAATGAAGCTAGACCACCACCAGATATAAGATTGAGAAAACCACCAAAATCAGATTGAGAAATCATAGCCTGAACGGCGTCCTGGAAAGTAGTTGGTTCGCCGAATGGCACTGGAATATGCGCCAGGAAACGGTAAACTATAAGTAGCCCTAAAACGATGAAAACGCGTTTGAGCATGTCTTTATTCTTGAGTGACTTGAAAATATTTTTGAAATTCATGATTCCCTGATTACTCCGTATGTTGACCATTATAGCACAAAAAAGTGGATAGTTGGTGAAACTATCCACTTTTTATAATTTTAGGCTTCTTTTTTTTCAGCAATACGCTGTGGGACGGCGACTTTTTTGAAGCTGCCGCCAGCTTTTTTGATAGCCTCAATAGCAGTTTTACTAGCGAATTGAGTTTCTAATTCAACTTTGGCAGTAAGTTCGCCGCGAGAGATAACTTTCACTTTGGCGTAGGGATTCTCAATGAATCCTTTGTCGGCTAGAACAAAGTTGTCAATCTTGCCAGTTAAGCCATTGAGACGGTCTGTATAGACTACCGTAGCTTTATCATGTAAACTCTTAAAACCTTTGAGTTTTGGAATAGCCTGCATAATAGCACGTTGACCGCCCATGAATCCGGCTGGCATTTTGCTGTGACCAGTACGAGCCTTTTGACCTTTAGTACCGCGTCCAGCAGTCTTACCACGTCCAGCCGCAATTCCACGTCCAGCGCGGGTAGGACGAGTATTGCGATTAACTTGTAAATCGTTGTACTTCATTATTTATCCTCCTTCTTAGCGGTGGATTTTTTGGTAGCTGGCTTAGCCGTCTTTTCGGCACCTTGTTTGTTGATATTGCTAACCCACTCGTCACGAGGAATTTGCTGGCGTAAGCCTTCAACTACAGCATAAGCAATGTTGACCTTATTGGTACTTCCAAGGCTTTTGGAGATGAGGTTTTTGATGCCAGTGAGACCAATGATGCTCCGTACTACGCCGCCGGCGATAATACCAGTACCAGGTGCAGCTGGTTTCATTAGAATATCGGCGCCAGTCGAACGAGTTTCAACTTCATGACAGATGGTTTCTCCGTCCATGTTGAACTCAATCATGTTCTTTTTGGCTTTGGTAGTGGCTTTTTGCACGGCACTAGTGACGTCACCACCTTTAGCAATACCAATTCCGATCTTATTCTTGTGATTACCCATAGCAACAAGGGCTTTGAAGCGCATGCGGCGACCACCCTTGACGGTGCGAGATACTCGGTCGATGTTAATAGTGACGGTATCAAACTCTTTTGGAGTGGTGTCCATGTTGCGGTTGCGATCGCGGCGACCGTTGCGGCGAGGCATAGCTTTGCCGTTGATGTCTTTGCGAGTACGAGTGGCAGCCGTCTCGTCGGTCATCTTGAGAGTACCAGACTTGTTGACGACTTTTGCGTTCTTGTCAGCATCAGCCATATTAGAACTCTAATCCTTCCTTGCGGGCAGCATCTGCAAGTGCAGAGAGGCGACCGGCATATAATTTTGCTCCACGGTCGAAAACGACGGTTTTAATCTTAGCTTTTTTGGCTTTCTCAGCAATTTCTTTACCGATAGCAGCAGCTTTTACAGTTTTATTACCAGTCAATTTACTGCCAATAGTAGTGGCGTAAACCAAAGTTGCGCTCTTGTCATCATCGATGATCTGTGCGGTGATGTGTTGATTGCTGATATGCACGCTAAGGCGTGGGCGTTCAGCAGTACCATGAATTTTGGCGCGAGTACGCTTTGCACGAAATACACTATTCATTATTTCTTACCAGCCTTTCCTGCCTTGCGAAGAATAACTTCGTCGACATATTTAATGCCTTTGCCCTTGTATGGTTCTGGTTTCTTGAGGGCACGAATTTCTGCAGCGACTTGACCAACTTGTTGTTTGTCGATACCGCTGACGGTAATCGTCATTTTGTCAGTTTTAAGCTCAACGCCTTCTGGAGCCTGATATTTGACGGGGTGAGAAAAGCCTAAGGCCATCTCAATTTCTTTTGGACCACCGGAAAGGCGGAAACCGACACCGTTGATTTCAAGCTTCTTTTCGAAACCTTTGAGAACGCCTTGGACAGCGTTATTCAAAAGTGCGCGTTGTAGACCGTGCCAAGCACGAGACTTCGGTTCGTCATTATCGCGTGTGACGATGATTTGATTGTCAGTGACGGCAACTTTGACGTTTGTTTGCAACGGGACGATAAGTGAACCCTTGGGTCCTGCGACAGTAATATCTTTGTCGCCGACCGTGATTGTCACTCCCGCCGGAATTGCGATGGGTTGTTTTCCGATACGACTCATAATTCCCTTTCTTAATATTATTGCGTTAATTTTATCACAGATTAGGGATAAATGCAAGACTGAACCAGCCTTGTTATTTTTGCTCTTATATAAAAAGTATCCCCATTTCTGGGGATACTTTTTGTTGGGTATGGATCCTAGTAAACCCTTACCAAGATTTCGCCACCAAGGTGTTGTTTTTTGGCTTCTTTGCCAGTCATAATTCCCTTTGAAGTGGAAATTAGTACGCAACCGCGACCAGATTTAACTACTGGAATTTCCTCGGAGCCAACATAGACACGGCGTCCTGGTTTAGACACTTTGGTAATCTCGCTGATGCGGGCAATACCACCTTCTGGACAAATTACAACATGCAAGATGCCACGAGGCTTAGCTTCCTCAATTTCGTAGCTATCGATATAGCCAGCGTTCTTAAGACCTTCGGTCACTGCAACTTTAAGTTTGCTTGTAGGAACGCGGATTTCGGTTTTGCCAACCATGATAGCATTGCGAATGCGGGTGATGAGATCGGCGATTTGATCAGTTGATTGTAATGACATATTTCTCTCCTTTCTCTTACCAGCTACTCTTAGTTACACCTGGGATTTCGCCTTTTGAGGCTTTTTCGCGGAAATTAATACGACTGAGACCAAAATAGCGCATGTAACCACGTGGGCGACCATCGAGCATATCGCGGTTCTTTAGTCGAGTAGGGCTAGCGTTGCGTGGTAGCTTCTGCAAACCTTCAAGGTCACCAGCAGCTTTCAGCTCAGCACGCTTAGCTTTATATTTTTCGTACATTTTACGCCGCTTTTCGTCGCGGAGAACAGCAGACTTCTTAGCCATTATTTATTCTCCTTTTCAAACGGCATCCCAAATGCTTCTAACAATTTGGTACTCCCTTCTTTAGATCCATTCTTGATGATAAAAGTGATTTCAAGACCATGTAGAACGGCAGCGTCTTCGAATGTGATTTCTGGGAAAACTGTCTGTTCTTTGAGGCCAAGGCTGTAATTTCCTTGCTTGTCAAAGGCTTTGCGGCTGACGCCATGGAAGTCACGAACGTGAGGCAGAGCGATATTGATTAAACGGTCAACAAATTCATACATTTTATCATTACGCAAAGTGGTAAGATAACCAACTGGCGCTCCCATACCTTTACGGATTTTGAAAGTAGCAATAGATTTCTTGGCAAGACGGCTAGTAGTGGCTTGACCAGTGATCTTAGTTAAGGTAAGCTCTACGGTTTCGGTGAATTTTTTGTCTTCACGCTTTTTACCGACGCCAGATGAAATTACAACTTTTTCCAGCTTAGGGACTTGGTTAATATTTTCTAAACCAAGTTCATCTTTGAGCTGCTTGGCGATTTTGTCGTTGTACAGCGTCTTGAGACGTGGGGTGATTTTAGTATCAGCCATTACTTATCCTCCTTTTTGAGGTTGGACATATGAATACCGACATGGATATCCTTTTTGCCGCCTTTAGGATTAAATTGAGTCGCTTTCATGTGGCGAGTGCGGATTTGTAGGTCTTTAAGCATTGCTTTACCGGCTTGCTTGTCAACCTTAACGATTTCAGCAACTTTACCTTTGAGGTCGCCAGCGATGACTTTAACTTTGTCGCCGACTTTGAGACTTTTAGCCATATTAGAGTACCTCCGGAGCTAAGCTGATAATTTTATTAAAGCCAAGATCACGCAGTTCGCGAGGAACTGGTCCGAAGACACGAGTTCCCTTTGGAGTTTTGTCATCATTGACCAAAACCGCAGCATTGTCATCGAAGCGGATGGTGCTACCGTCAGGGCGGCGAATCTGTTGTCGAGTGCGTACAATAACGGCACGCACTACAGCTTTTTTCTTAACGTTGCCGGTTGGGCTAGCGTCTTTAACGCTGCAAGTGACGATATCGCCCACGCGGGCATAACGAGCGCGCGTGCCACCAAGGACACGGATTACACCAAGTTCTTTGGCGCCACTGTTGTCAGCGACTTTTAATCTAGTTTCCTGTTGAATCATTTATTTCTCCTCCCCTTCGGTTTGTTCGGTCTGACCCAAAACTTCATCCTTCAACTCAACGGTGCCATGTGATTTCTCGATAACTTTGGTGAGCTTGTAACTCTTAGTTTTGGAGAAAGGACGGCAGGCAGCAATTTCTACTTTATCGCCAACACCGGCTTCATTATTTTCATCGTGAGCGGTATATTTGCGAGTCTTAGTATATTGCTTGCGGTACAATGGATGAGTTTCGCGGCTTACGATAGAGACGGTAATGGTCTTGTCGCGCTTTGCAGAGCTCACAATTCCTTGCAATTCTCCAGCCATCTTAAAACTCCTCTTTCTTAATAATTTTGGTACGTACTGGTAACTTGTGACCAGCCAAGCGGAAAGCCTCTTTGGCCTGTTCTTCGGTGACGTCGGCGATTTCAAACATTACGGTGCCAGCTTTTACTTTGGCTACGTAAAACTGAGGTTCGCCTTTACCGCTACCCATCTTGACATCAAGTGGCTTCTTGGTTACCGGTGTGTGTGGGAAAATCCGAATCCAGATTTTACCACCACGTTTGACGTAACGAGTGATAGCTTGGCGGGCTGCTTCGATTTGGCGGCTAGTGACGCGCTCGTTATCGAGTGACATCAAACCCCAATCACCGAAAGCAACATAGTTGCAACGGCTAGCAGTACCTTCATTCTTGCCCTTGCGGACTTTGCGGTGCGCCTCACGGCGCGGTGTCATAATTGCCATTTTATTTCTCCCCCTTATAAATCCAAACTTTTACACCAACAATGCCAGCAACAGTTTTTGCGTGACAGACATAGAAATCTACATCTGCACGCAAGGTGTGTAGAGGCACCGAGCCTT
>Ga0137297_10018_pt1 | contig 150928 bp, 172 predicted proteins | sample RamsorincwithD2O_FD_97191 | JGI IMG/M metagenome (GOLD analysis project Ga0137297, IMG submission 97191) | Mouse cecal microbial communities from Vienna, Austria - Mucin amended with D2O | ecosystem: Host-associated > Mammals > Digestive system > Large intestine > Cecum | place: Austria: Vienna...
ATAAATATAATTATAAAGTATTTCTTTATTTTTTACAAGTATTTGTATATTTTTGTTTAAGAATAGTTAATATTTATAAAAATAGTTGTATTTTTTCGACATTTTTTGACAATTTTTTCCAATTGTATTGCATTATGATTTATCGTATTATATAATCTTGTTTGTTATATTTTTACTAAGGAGGAAAATTATGAGTAAGCTTCATAATGCCTATATATCAATGAAAAAGAAAGATAAAAGTACTATTATTTTATTTAAATCTGGAATGTTTTATGTTCTACTTGAAAATGATGCTAGGCTTGTATCTTCTATTTTAAATTTAAAACTAACACAGTTAAATTTGGATGTTGTTAAGTGCAGTTTCCATATTAATTCATTAGATAAATATTTAAAGATATTAACTAAAAATAATTTAAATGTAAAAATTATAAATATTTTAGATGGCATATTTTATTGAAATTTTACTTGTTTTATGAGATAATATTTATATTATGAATAAAAAATACTTAGAAAAATTAGAATTTAATTATATAAAAGATAAATTATGCAATTTAACTAATACTTTTGATGGTAAAAGTTTAGTTAATGCTTTAGTGCCTTCTTCGGTTTTATCTGAGGTTATGCATTTACAAACTGAAACAACTGATGCATTAAATATAATTCATGAAAAAGGTTTATTCCCTATTAATGAAGTTGATGATAATTCGCTATATATAAAAAAATTAGAGAGCAATTTATCTTTAAATAATAAAGGATTATTAAGTATAGCAAATATTTTAAAAGTTTCTAGAGAGTTAATAGATTATTATAAAGGATTAAATTATGCTTCTTTAGACGAATATTTTTCTTTTCTTTATTCTAATAGAGATTTAGAGAATAAAATATTTAAAGCAATAATATCTGAAGATATTATTGCTGATGATGCATCTAGTAAGCTTTTATCTATTAGAAGATCTAAAATAAATATGGAGAATGATATAAAAAATAAACTTAACTCTATTATTCATTCTAATTCATATTCAAAATATATAATGGATTCAGTTATTACTATTAGAGATAATAGATATGTTATACCTGTCAAAGATGAATATAAAAGCTTTATAAAAGGATTTATACATGATACATCTGCAAGTGGTTCTACTGTATACATTGAACCTTTATCTGTTTTTGAGATTAACAATAAAATTAAAGATTTAATTATTGAGGAAAATAAAGAAGTTCAAAATATTTTAGATGATCTTGCATCTTCACTTTTTCCTTTGACCAATAATATATTAGAAAACATTAAATTAATTTCTAAATTAGATGTTATTTGTGCAAAGGCTAAACTTTCTATTGAAATGGATGCTGTCAGTCCTATTTTGTGTAATGAGATCAATTTAATAAAAGCTAGACATCCTTTAATTTCTAAAGATACTGTTGTTCCTATTGATATTTATGTTGGAAAAGATTTTAAAACTTTAGTTATTACTGGCCCTAATACTGGTGGTAAAACTGTTACTCTAAAAACTGTTGGTCTTTTATGTATAATGGCTCAATGTGGTTTGCATATTCCAGCTAAAGATGGTAGTAAATTAAAAGTTTTTGATAATATCTATGCTGACATTGGTGATGAACAAAGTATTGAGGAGTCTCTTAGTACATTTTCTAGTCATATGACTAATATAGTTAAAATAGTAGAAAATGTATCTTCAAATAGCTTAGTTTTAGTTGATGAATTAGGATCAGGTACAGACCCTATTGAAGGTGCAAATTTAGCTATATCTTTACTCGAGTATTTTCACTCTAAAAGATGCATTATTCTTGCTACTACTCATTATCATGAAATTAAAAATTATTGTATAACACATGAAGGATTTGAAAATGCTAGTTGTGATTTCGATATTAACAAATTAGAACCAACTTACAAGTTATTAATCGGTATCCCTGGAAAAAGTAATGCTTTTGCTATTAGTGAACGTTTGGGACTTTCTAAGGATATTTTAGATAGAGCAAGGTCTCTTATGAATAAACCAGATATAGATATTGAAAGTTTAATGAAAGAGATCTATGATGATAAACTTCATATTAATAAGTTAAAGATTGAGGAAGAAAAAAATTTAAATCAAATAGAACTTTTGAGAAAATCTCTAGAAAAACAAATTTCTGATAAGCTATTAAATGAAGAAAAGAAATTAGAACTTGCCAAAAAAGAAGCCAAAGATATTTTACTTGATGCTAAGGAAACAGCAAACAGAATTATAAAGGAATTAAACCATGCTGACTTAAAAAGAGCTAATAAACTTAGAGATGAGATTAATAAAAAAACTAAAAATATATCTTCTAATAATGATTTAGATTTAAGTGTTCTTTTAAAATTAAACAATCAAGAAACAAATAAACCAGATACATCCTCCACTATTCACATTAATAATTCTAAATCAAAAAATATATCTAGTGAAATTAATTTAATAGGTGAAAATGTAGATACAGCTATATCTATTTTAGATAAATATTTAGATGATTGCACTATGGCACATTTAAAGCAAATAAGAATTATTCATGGTAAAGGTACTGGAAAATTAAGAGAAGGTATTCATAATTATTTAAAGAATTCAAAATATGTAAGTAAATATAGAATTGCTGGATATGGTGAAGGAGATTATGGTGTTACTATTGCTGAATTAAAATGATTTTAATAGAACAAAAGTGGGGTTCTTGAATTTATTTATTATTATATTTATTTTGAACCCCACGTCTTTGTTCGCGTGCCAAATTTTATATAATAAAATTTGTGTACATTGATTTATATTTAGGAAAGTTTGGAGAACTTTCCTATAATATAAAAACTATGTATTTTAGGCTCTACTAAAACACATAGTTTTTAATATTTTATATAAATTAAGCTTATTAATTACATATTTTCTATTTTTGCTGAACGTAAGCATTTAGAGCATACAGACATTTTTTTCTTTTCACCATTTACACTTATTCTTACTGTTCTAAGATTTGGTTTCCATGTTCTTGGCGCTCTTCTACTTACATGAGAACGAGCTATACTAATTCTGTTTCCACTTACTACTGATTTTCCACATATTTCACATTTAGCCATTTTACTGCACCTCCTATGCTTAAAATTAAATCGCTATTTATTATAATAGCACATATGTAAAATAATTTCAAGTATTTCATATAAATTTTTTTGAGTTTCGATATTTTGCAAAGTTATTGTAACAAGAAGTATACAATAATATTACTTTTGAAAGTGAATTAAGGTGTGGACCAGCAAATTAGAGTTAATACAAAAATTTAGTAGAACATAAATTTTTGTTATAAACTCTTATTTGTTTCTTTAGTGATAAAATCAATAATACATAATACTTACATGACACCTTAATCGTTATTTAATATTTTTATTACTTCATCAGTATTCGCATTCTGCCCTTTTGGAATTTGTATTATTTCAAATTTAGAAGTACTATTTCCAAATTTAATTTCTACTATATCTCCTACTTTTACTTCATAACTTGGCTTTACTTGTTTTCCATTTACACTTATTCTTCCACCATCTGCCGCTTCATTAGCAACGGTTCTCCTTTTTATTACCCTTGATACTTTTAAAAATTTGTCTATTCTCATTTATTTAACCTCTATAATTTTATTTAAGTATGTAGAATATATATACATATTATCTACTTTTCTTCTTTTTGATTTTTCTAATGCCATTTTATATAATTCTAATTGTTTTTTATATTTTTCTATAAGTTCATTTTCGTCATCTTTTACATAGTCTGTTTTATAGTCTACTAATACAAGTTTATCTTCTCTTGATATATAATAAAGATCAATTATTCCTTGTACTAATATTTTTTCATTTGTTCCTTCATATATATATTTTGAGTCTATATTTAAATAAAATGGTTGTTCCCTTCCTATCTCTTTTGCATCTAATAATTCTTTATATAATTTTGAATTAATATATTTTTCTATAACTTTAATGTCAATACATTTCTGTTCTTCTTTTGTTATTACTTTTTTTTCTGTTAAATTTTCTATTAATTCTTTTATTTCAACATTTGTTTTTTGATTTGTTAATTTGCTTAATATTAAATGTATTAATGTTCCTCTTCTTGCTCCAGTTATTTTATTTTTTTCTGCAAAACTTGGTATCTTTTTATTCATTATATTTTCTTCTTGTTTTAGAGCAGTTACTGATGTTTTTGTTGGAAGTTCTATATCTTTTTCATATTTATATTTATAGTTTAAAGCTGTATCTATTCTCTCATACTCTTCTTTGTTTATTTTTCTTCTTTCAATTTGTTTAATTATTTCATCTTTCTTTTTATAAATTTCTTCATTTTCGTTTTTTTCTTGTATTAGATCAGACTTATTTATAATATTTAAAGTCATTTGTGGATCATCATTATATTTGTATACTAATTCAAACCAATCCAGATATGTTTTATATTTTTCTACTAACTTATAATTCATTTTTTGTGGTTTTATAAATCTATAGTATTTTTCTATTTCATCCTGCTTTTGTTCTAAACTTTTTTCTACATTATTTTTTGTTCCAATTATTATTAGTTTGTCTTTTGCTCTTGTTAATGCAACATATAACACTCTCATTTCTTCTGATATTGCTTCTTTATTAGATTTAATCTTTATTGCTTCTTTTGTGAGTAATGGATATTCTATTCCATTTAACACATAGTTTGCGCCTATTCCTATTTCATTATCTAAAACTATTTTTTCGCTAATTTCCCTTAAGTTGAATTTTTTATTTGTATTACATAAAAATACAATTGGAAACTCTAACCCTTTACTTTTGTGTATACTCATTATTCTTACTACATCATCGTTTTCTCCGATTACTCTAGCAGCTCCTAAATCATTATTGCTTGTCCCTACTTTTTCCATGAATATAATAAAATTAAATAGACCTTTAAAGCTGATTTTTTCATATTCTTTTGCTTTTTCAAATAATTTTTTTAGGTTTGCTTGTCTCAAATTTCCATCTGGCATTAATCCTACATAATGATAATATCCTGTTCGAATATAAATATACCATATTAGTTCATTTAGTGGTAATTCTTTTTCTTTTTGTTTTAAATTATTAATTAATGATAAAAATTTTTGTATTTTATCTTTTAAATCTTTTCTTACATTATTATCTTCTTTTGCTTTTTTTATAGCATTATAAAATGATGAGTTTCTATCTACTAATCTTATTTCTATTAAGTCATTATCTGTAAATCCGCCTATTACTGATCTTAAAACCGTTACTAATGGTATATCTTGAAGTGGATTGTCTATTATTTTTAAAATTGACATTATTGTATCTATTTCAATAGTATTAAGATATTCGGTTGCAATATCTGAAAACACTGGTATATTTGCTTCCGTTAATTCTTTTTCATAGATATTAGCTATTGATTTTGGACTTCTTAATAGTATTGCCATATCTTTATATTTTATGTTTTGTTGTTTTAATTCTTTTATCTTTTTTGCAATAAGTCTTGCTTCTAATGTAGCATTTTCTATTACTTCTTGAGTTTCATCATTTTCTGCACTCTCTATTTCAATTATATTTAATTCTGTTTCTGAGTTTATATTTTCTTTTTCAAAATTAGCTCCTAAGTTTAATGCTTCTTCCTCTGTATATTCTATTTCTCCTAAATCTTTACTCATTATATTGGTAAACACTAAATTAGTTATATCTAATACATTCTTTCTACTTCTAAAATTTTTATATAATTGTATTTTTGTATCTTCTGTTATTTCGTCTTTTGGAATAGAATATGTGTTATATTTACTCATAAATAATTGTGGATTTGCTTGTCTAAACTTATATATACTTTGTTTTACATCTCCAACCATGAATATGTTTTTTCCATTAGACACACTCTTTAATATATATTCCTGAAGTGAGTTACTGTCTTGATATTCATCTATATCTATTTCATTAAAGTCATATTTTTTTGCAATTTCTGATGGGGTTCCATCTTCTTTTACTAATATCTTTAATGCTAAATGTTCGATATCACTAAAATCCACAATGTTTTTTTCTCTCTTTCTTTTACTAAATTCTTCACTAAACATTGTAACTAATCTTTGTATGCTTTTTAAAGTATTATACATCTCTTTGATATCTGCAATTATTTGTTTAGAATTATCCTGCATTAATTTTTGTACTTCTGAAAAACTTGATTTTATACCATCTCTTATACTTTTTGCTCTTTCTTTTACTTCTCTTTCTTCTTCTGATATTTTACTTTTTCTAGGCCATGTATTCCAGACTTTGCTGTTTATATCTTCATATGCTTTATCCCAATTTTCTAAATTCATATTATTAATTTCATTTAGATCAATATTTAATGTGCTTACATAATCTATTAATTCTGGATATACACTTAGTTCTTTAATTGCATATTTTAGGCTTTTTATATTGTCTTCTATTGTTTCTTGTGCTTTTTTTAAAATAATCTTGCCCCATTTAGTTTTTGAAAAATCGTCTTCTTTTATATTATACTCTTCTACTTTTTCTTCTATCCATTTTTCAGGAAATGGATCACTTTGTATAAATTCATATATTTTTAGTATTAGATTTTTTAAATTTATATCGTCTTTGTATGTTGTATACAGTTCTAATAGGCTAAGAAAGCTTTCTTCTTGTTTCTCATATTCTTGTTCAAAAATATCTTCTATTATTTCTTGTTTCATTATTTGTATTTCTGTTTCGTCTGCAACTCTAAAATTAGCACTTACTCCAACTTCAAAAAAGTTGTTTCTTATTACATTTAAACAAAATGAATGTATTGTACTAATATTTGCCTTATTTATTAAAAGTAGTTGCCTTTGCAAATTCTCATCATTAGGATTTTTTTCTATTTCTAGGTATATTTTATCCATTAATCTTTGTCTCATTTCACTTGCTGCTGCATTTGTAAATGTTACTACAAGTATTTTGTCTACATCTACTTTTTCATTTATTATTCTGTTCATAATTCTTGCGACTAATACTGAAGTCTTACCACTTCCTGCTGCAGCTGAAACTAGTAAATTTCTACCACTTAATTTAATTGCCATTTCTTGTTCTTTAGTCCATTTGTTATCTGGCATACTCTTCTCCTTATTCTATTCTAGCTAATTTTTCTGCTAACCCTATATAATCTTCTGGTTTTAAGTTTAATAAATTTTCTTTATCTTTATTATCTATTTCTAATTCTTGTACAAATTCATATATTTCTTCTAATGTTATTTTCTTGCCTCTAGTCATATTTTTTAGCGTTTCATATGCATTATCATATTTGTTTTTTCTTAAGATAGTTTGTATTGCCTCTGCTAATATTTCTGGTGTATTTCTTAATTCCTCTATTAGGTATTCTTCATTTACTTTCACTTTATTTATTCCAGTAATTGTTTGTTTTACAGCAATTACTGTGTATGCAAATGCTACTCCTATATTTCTAAGTACAGAAGAATCACTTAAATCTCTTTGCATTCTTGATATTTGTAAATTATCTATAAAAGATCCTAAAATACCATTTGCCATTTTTATATTTGCCATTGCATTTTCAAAGTTTATTGGATTTATCTTATGCGGCATTACAGAAGATCCTATTTCTCCTTTTATATTGTCTTGTAAAAAATAATTTTTGCTAATATACATCCACATATCACTACAAAAGTCTAAAATTATATTGTTTAATAATTTCATTTCCGAAAATACTATACAAATTGTATCATGTGATTCTATTTGGGTTGTATATAAATTAAATTCCAACCCAAAACTCTCCACAAAATCTTGACTTATCTTCATCCAATCTACATTTGGATAAGAAATTATATGTGCATTAAAATTGCCTACTGTTCCATTAAATTTACCTGTTATTTTTTCTAGTCTAATTTTATTTAAAATTTTATTACATCTATATGCAAATATTGCAAATTCTTTACCTACAGTTGTTGGTGTAGCATTTTGTCCATGTGTATGTGATAACATTGGTATTTTCGCATATTTATTTGCTTTTTCTTTTAATTTATCAATAAGTTTCTCTATATTAGGAATAAGTACTTTTTCTATTAGATCTTTTTCCATTATTCCATATGCTAAGTTATTTATATCTTCTGATGTACAGCAAAAGTGAACTAAATTATTATATTTTTCTATATTATTTTCTTTTAGTTTTTCATTTATATAATATTCTACTGCTTTTACATCATGTTTAGTTGTTTTTTCAATGTATTTAACTTTTTTTGCCTCAGATAAATCAAATTCTTCTACTATTTTATCTAAAATTTCTATATCTTTTTCATCATATTCCACATTAATTTCGTTAATTGTTAATAATTTTTTAAGCCATGCTATTTCTACTATAATTCTATTTTTTATTAAATGATATTCGCTAAAATATTCTTTTACTTCTTTTGTTAGTTCTTTATATCTTCCATCTATTGGAGAAATATTATATATTTCGTCTATCATTTTTCCTCCTAACATACTATCATTGAATCTCTGCCTGCTCCTGTTCCAATGAATTTAATTGGTACACCTACTATTTCTTCTATTCTATTTAAGTATTTTTTTGCCTTTTCTGGTAAATCTTCTCTATTTTTTATATTACTAATATCTCCGAAATTTCCTTCAAATGTTTCATATACTGGTTCACAGTCTTTTAAATATTCCTCATCTGTGCTAAAATGCATACTTACTTTTCCATCTTTTTTATATCCAACACATAATTTTATTTCATATAATTTTCCTATTGTATCTACATGGTTTATTGCTAAACCAGTTATACTATTTAGCATAACTGCATATTTCAATGCTACTAAATCTAACCATCCACATCTACGAGGTCTTTTAGTAGTAGTTCCATATTCATGTCCCAATTCTCTTATGTTATCACCTATTTCATTATTTTGTTCTGTTAAATATGGTCCTTCTCCAACTCTTGATGAATATGCTTTTAATACTCCATATACTTCTCCTATATACTTAGCTCCTATTCCTGTTCCTGTACATATTCCACCTATACTAGGATTAGATGATGTTACAAATGGATAACTTCCAAAATCTATATCAAGTAAGCTTGCTTGTGCACCTTCGCAAAGTATTTTTTTATTCTGTTCTAAAGCATTGTGTAATAAGTATACTGTATCTACAACATGTTCTTTTAGTATATCTGCATATCTATTATATTCTTTTATGACTTCATCAGCATCTATTGTTTTATGTCCATAACTTTCAAATATTTTGTTTTTACTTTCGATATTTTTTCTCAGTTGTTTTTCAAATCTTTTATTAACAAGATCTCCCATTCTTATTCCAGATCTTTCATATTTATCACAATATGATGGGCCTATTCCTCTACAAGTAGTTCCTATTTTATTTTCTGTTCTTAATTCTTCTTGCAATCTATCCATTTCTATATGGTATGGAAATATAACATGTGCTCTATCACTTATTTTTAAATTATCCACACTATAACCATTTTCCTTTACATTTTCCATTTCGCTAATTAGTACTTTTGGATTTACTACAACACCATTTCCAATAACTGCTATTGTATTTTTATTTAATATTCCTGATGGTATAAGGTGAAATGCAAATTTTTTACCATCTATTTCTATAGAATGTCCTGCATTGTCTCCTCCTGTGCATCTAACTGATATGTCTGAATTTTGTGATAAATAATCAATTATTTTTCCTTTTCCCTCATCTCCGTAAAAACTTCCTAAAACAACATTTACTTTATTCATAAAAGACCTCCTTTTTTCTTTACTTTTACGCACATTAATTATACTAATTATTCTTTTTCTTTGTCAATTAATAATTGAATTTTGCTAATATAATAAATGCATTATATTTTGTATTCTATAGTAGTTAAATTTAACTATATTACAACACTTGCTCTTGTTGTCGCACGTCTTCCTTTGCACAATAAAATCAAAGATTTTCTGCGCAGATATATAATGATTGCTTCAATCGCACTTCGCCTAAAAGGCTACGTTTGGTCGCGATTCGGGCTTTGCTTATGTAATATACTTAAATTTAGCTATTATAATAACATTAAGAATGGAATTTGCTATTTCTATTATTTTTTTGTATAATAATTAAAACTTAATTTAGGAGATATATAATGAAAAAAGATACAGCTATACAAATTATTGAAAGTTTGAAAAAAGATTATCCTGATGCTACTTGTAGTTTGGATTTTTCTACACCTTTTCAAATGTTAGTCTCTGTTGTACTTTCTGCACAATGTACAGATGAAAGGGTTAATAAAACTACTCCTGCTATTTTTGAAAAATATCCTACTGTTTATGATTTTTATAAAATGGATATTAATACTTTAGAAGAATTAATTCATCCTTGTGGCTTTTACAAAGCTAAAGCGAGAAACTTAAAAGCTGCTAGTAAAATGATTGTAGAAGTTTATGATGGTGTAGTTCCTAATACAATGGAGGAACTTATAAAAATACCTGGTGTTGGGAGAAAAAGTGCAAATGTCATCATGCTTGAGGCTTTTCACAATCCTCAAGGCATTGCTGTTGATACACATGCTAAAAGAATTTCTAATAGAATTGGTTTTTCTAAAGAAACTGATCCATTAAAAATTGAACAAGATCTAATAAAAGTATTTCCTAAAAAATATTTTTATGATGTAAATCATTTATTAGTATGGCATGGAAGAAAAACTTGTATTGCAAGAAATCCTAAATGTGAAAACTGTTCTATTAAAGATTTTTGTAAAAATAAAACGAAATAAATTTATATATTTAAAAGCTATACTTTTTAGTCTTACTAAAAATGTATAGTTTTTATTATTCTAATTCTTATTTTATAGATATTATACTTTATTCTTTATTTTTTCTAATTCTTCATCTGTTTTTCTCATTTCTTTTTTTTATGTTTCTGCTAACATATTTTTGCCTCCTTTTATATATTTTTTATTTATTTCTTTTAGTTTATTTTCTCTCAAAACATTTATTAATATATTTGCACTATATATATCTAGATTTTCTATTTCTTCTTTTGTTAATTTGCTTTTTTATACTTTTTTATAGACTTCTTCTGTTTTTTCTTTGTTTTTTGCTCTATCTAGTAATATTATTTTGTATAATGATCCTTCTTTTTCTAGTATTTCTTTTTCTTCATACTTATTTATATCTACTGCTTTATATTTACTAAAGCTTTCTTCTTTTATTCCTTCTATTTTTTCCTCTGTTTCTTCTATTCTTTCTTTTACTTTCCATTTGCCTTTTCCTGTATATAATTCTGCGGGCACACCTCAATCGCCCCTACGATATTTTTGATGGTCGACCCTACAATTTTATTCTATTTAAAAATTTAAGATTTAATAATAGATTATATTACAAAAACATGCTAAAAGCAACAAAAATCGTTCGTCAAATATCTGCAAAATTCGCCAAACGTTTTTTATTATACTAAATATAAGAACAGTTTTTCTTTGTTATTACACATTACTCTTTAAGCTTTTTTATTGTATATTTATAGTCTTTAGAATTAATTATAGCTGTGCCTACTACTGCTATTGTTGCCATACTGTCTTTAATTTTTTTTATATTTTCAATATTTATCCCACCATCTACTTCAATATCTGTTTCTAACTTTAAACTATCTATTTTATTTTTTGCTATTTTTATCTTTTCTAGTGTATTTTCTATAAACTCTTGTCCACCTTTTCCTGGTTCAACAGACATTAAGAGCAATAAATTTATATATGGCAAGAATTCTTCTATTTCCTCTATATTTGTATTTGGCTTTATTGCTAATCCTACTTTGCAATTATTTTCTTTTATGTTCATAATATACTTTTTTACTTCTTCACTATTTTTGCATGCTTCATAATGAAATGTTATTATATTAGGATTAAATATAAGATAACTATCTATGTATTCATTTATATTTTCTACCATTAAATGTACATCTAGTGGTAAATTGGTAATTTGATTTAAATATTCGCAATATTTTCTCATCATTTCTGATGTATCATTTTTAACAAATCTTCCATCCATTACATCTATATGAAAATAGTCTGTATTTGCTACCTCTAAATTATATATTGTCTGCATTATATTTTCTTCTTTTACATTTAAAATAGAAGTTGATATTTCCATTAATTAAATCTCCTTTTATATTTTTCTTTTAATTCTTCATATATTTTCCTATAGTTATCATATCTTTGATTTTCAATTTTATTTTCTTTAACTGCTAATTTTATAGCACATTCTGATATATCTTCATATATATGGCTACAACCTACATATTTACAATTCGCTATATATGGTAAAAATTCTTTAAATTCTTTATCTAAATTTGTATGATCTATCTCTGAAATATCAAATGTTGAAAATCCTGGAGTATCTGCTATATATGTATTTTTTTCTAACTCATATAAAGTTACTGCAGTTGTTGTATTCTTTCCTCTTTTATTTTTTTTGCTTATTTCTCCTTCTTCTGTCTTAATTTCATTAAATAGATTATTAACTATTGTAGATTTTCCTACTCCAGAGTTTCCTGAAAATACTGTGATATTATCCTTTAAATATTTCTTTAGAATATCTATACCTACACCATTTTTTGCTTCCATAGGAATTACTTTGTATCCGTATATTTTCATAAATATTTTCTAATTCTTTACTATCTTGAAGATCACATTTATTAAATACAATTACTACTTTTACTCCTAAATTTTCAGCAAAACTTAATTGTTTATCTAGTAATAATAAATCTGGTTTAGGATTTTTAGTTGAAACAACAAATACTATTTGAGTCACATTAGATATCCTTGGTCTTTTTATATAATTTACTCTGTGATCAATAGTTACTACTGTATTATTTTCAATCTCTACTCTATCTCCGACTATAGGAATAATTTCATTTTTCTTAAACTTTCCTCTAGCTGTACAAATATGTACTTCTCCATTTTCATCTACTACCTTATAACTATTTGATATATTTTGTATAATAATTGCTTTCATTTATTCTCCATTTTTTAATTTTTAAAAGTGGAAAAGGGAATTTTCCCTTTTCCATAAATTTCATTAGTCATTTCCTGTATTTTTATCAAATATTACTTGTCTATTGTTATCTGATTCATCAAAATTAATTTTTCTTGTTCTAGTATATGATGATCCTACCTTTACTGTAATTTCGTGTGTACCTGTTCCTTTATATGAATATGCTTTATAGCTTGAATTATTTGTACTTACTTGAACAGCAGTTTTTTCAGATCCATCTACTAAAATCGTTACATTTACTTTATCTGGTGCTGTATCTGTTTCATTTGTAGTATTAGCTTTTTGTGATCCTGTACCCACTATTGACTTAACATCTACTATTATATTTACTGTTTTTTCTTCTTTTACTATTTTATTAACTACTATTTCTATTTTAGAATTTTTAGCTACTTCAGTATCTCTTTCTATACTTTGTGATATTACTTTTCCATTTTCTTTTTCTTCATTACTTTCATATTTTATAACTGGATCAAGTCCTGCATTTCTTAATGTTGCTACTGCTGTTCCTTCATCCATACCTTCAACTGTTGGAACTTTAACCTTTTCTATTCCTGAACTTATATGAACAGTTACCTTATCTCCTGATTTTACTAATGTTCCTACTGGTGTATCTTGTCTTATTATATATCCTTCCTCTACTTTGTCACTTCTTTCCGTTTCTTCTTCTAATGTAATTCCCAATGTTTCTGCTGTACGCCTTGCATCTTCAATTTTTTGTCCTTCTAATTTAGGTAATTCTACTGTTTCAGGCCCTTTACTTACTTTTATTTTTATAACAGTGCCTTCTTTTATTTTTATTTCTTTATATTCAGGATCTTGTGATATTACTTTTCCTTGTTCTACTTCACTGCTTGCTATTTCCTCAATTTGTAATCTAATTTTTAAACTTTCTGCTTCTGACTCTGCTTCTGCTTGTGTTTTACCAACAAAATTAGGCATATTAACTTTTTTTGTAACTCCACCATCTATAACTATTTTCGTTATTAAAAATACTATTACAAATAGTAAAACTAAACTTAAAATTATAATTGCTATTTTGGTTTTTGGATGTTCTGCAAAGAAATTTTTCTTTGTTTTTACTTCTGATTTTTTTTCATTTTCTTTTTCACCTGAAACAGCTTTCATAACTCTTGTATATCCACCATCTTTATTTTCTATAATTACAAAATCTCCATCTGGATCTTTTAGGGATTCACTTAAATCATGCAACATTTCTGTAGCTGATTGATATCTAGCAGATGGTTGTTTTTGCATTGCTTTTACTATTATTTGATTTATAGCTGTTGGTAAATCTTCATTTAGTTCTATTGGTTCTTTTGGATTTTCTTGCATATGTTTTAGAGCTACTGATACTGGTGTATCTGCATCAAATGGAACCTTTCCTGTTACCATTTCATATAAAACTACACCTAATGAATATAAGTCTGATTTTGCATCTGTTATACTTCCCTTAGCTTGTTCTGGCGAAAAATAATGTACTGATCCTATTGTTGTTCCAAATGCTGTAATAGTAGAATTAGACACTGCCTTTGCTATTCCAAAATCTGTAACTTTTGCTATTCCATCTTCTGTTATTATAATATTATGTGGTTTAATATCTCTATGGACTATACCATTTTTATGTGCAATTTCTAACGCTGATGCTATTTGTATTGCTATATTTATCGCCCATTTCCAACCTAAAACGCCTTCTATATCAATTATTTCTTTTAGTGTTTTTCCTTGTACAAGTTCCATAACAATATAATATAAATTATTTTCATCCTCATGACCTACATCATATATTGAAACAATATTTGGATGAGATATACTTGCAGCTGATTGAGCTTCTGTATTAAATCTTTTCACAAATTCATTATCTGTTGTGAATTCGTCTTTTAATACTTTAACTGCTACAAATCTATTTAAGACATGATCCTTTGCCTTATATACTGTTGCCATTCCTCCTAATCCAACTTCTTCCAAAATTTCATACCTGTTTCCTATTATCTTACCAATTAAATTCATAATCACATTCTCCCTCACTTTATGATTACTGCTGTAATATTATCTAGTCCACCATTAGTATTTGCTTTATTAACTAATTCTTTTGATGGATTTGCACTATCCTGTTTTATAATTCTAAATATTTCATCTTCTTTTACCATATTTGTTAAACCATCTGTACACATCAATATTATATCATCTTTTATAAATCCTTTTATCATTGCATCTGGTTCTATATATTCTGTACAACCTAACGCTTTTATTAACATATTTTTTTTAGGATGATTAATACTTTCTTCTTGTGATATCTTCCCTTCATCCACTAATTGTTGTACATAACTATGGTCTTTTGTAAGTTTTCTAATAAATTCTTTTCTAAATCTATATATTCTGCTATCACCTATATGTGATATAAAAGCTTTATTATTGTATATTAAACATATATCCAATGTTGTTCCCATATTTTTTAGTTCTTCATTTTGTTTAGCCTTTTCATAAACTATCATATTAGCATATTGGGAACTACTTTTTACTAAGTTTAATAGTGTTTCTTTTTCTCCCTTCGCTTTTTCAAAATTGCTTACTATATAATTATGTGCTGAATTTACTGCTAAGTGACTTGCAATTTCTCCACCATTATATCCTCCCATACCATCTGCTACAATATATAATTTTATATCATCTTCTGATTTAGATATATAATAATAATCTTCATTTATTTCTCTGTTTTTTCCCACATCTGAAGCTGCAAAAGCCTCCATCTTTTCCTCCTATTTTTGTAGATTTTTTCTTCTAAGTTGTCCACAAGCTGCATTTATGTCAGAACCCAACTCTCTCCTTATAGTTGCTGTAATACCATTATCATTTAAATAATCTCTAAATTTTATAATATTTTCATTTGATGCTTTTACATATTTTCCGTTTTCAATCTTATTTATTGGTATCAGATTTACATGACATAGCATGTTATGTAATAAATTTATAAGTTCATCTGCAGCCTTTTTATTATCATTATTGTCTTTTGCCAGTGCATATTCAAAGGAAATTCTTTTATTAGTTTTTTGTATATAATATTTACAAGCTTTAATCAACTCTTGTATATTATATGCATTATTTACTGGCATCATACTACTTCTTGTCTCATTATTTGCACTATGCAGTGATATTGATAATGTACATTGAACATTTTCATCTGCAAATTTGTAAATTATTGGTACTATTCCACTAGTTGATACACTTATATGTCTTGCACCAATATTTAACCCTTTTTGATTGTTCAATATCTTTATAGCATTTATTACATTATCATAATTATCAAATGGTTCACCAATTCCCATAAAAACTACATTAGATATTTTCTCATTAATATATTGTTCTATTCTTATAATTTGTTCTACTATTTCTCCTGAAGTCAAATTCCTTATAAATGGTATTCCCGTAGAGGCACAAAATTTACAACCCATTTTACATCCAATTTGTGATGACACGCATACAGTTTTTCCAAAATGATATTGCATAAGTACAGACTCTATTGCATTACCATCATTTAATCCAAATAGATATTTTTTTGTTCCATCATTTGACTCTAGCATTTTTACTATTTCAAAATTACAAATATCATAATGCTGTTTTAATTTTTCCCTAAGTTCTAATGATAAATTTGTCATTTCATCAAAACTTTTTACCTTTTCTACAAATACCCATTTAAATATTTGTTCTGCTCTAAATGTTTTCTCCCCTAAGTATATAAGTTCCTCTTTTAGTTTGTCTATATCATAGTCTTTTATGTTTTTCATATAATTCTCCATTTATTTTATACCACAAAGTTAAATATATTGCAAGATTATATAAAAAAATAATCAACCAAAGACAACCAAAGGGGACAGTCATTCTCTTGGTTGAAATCCAACCAAAGGGGACAGTCTTTTTTGGTTGAAAATAAAGAAAAGATTACACCCACTAAGCAATTTTAGAGGCATAGTCTTTCCACTTTTTAATTTTATTATTTATACTATTCTAACCATACTTTGTTAACATAAAAATTCCAATATGTTGACAAAATTTCTATAGTTTTATTTCCATTCATTGATAAAATATCTAAATATTCTGTATATGTTCCAGCTGTTCTATGTTCATTGGTTTCTCTTCCCTCTATTTTTATTTTTGGTGGATTATCTGTTAGTGCAATATAATTATTTTGTGTATATGTAAAATATATTTTGCTATAGCCTGTTAAATCATATATTGTTCTAAAATACACCTCACATTTGCTACCACTGCAAGATGTCCTTGACATTGTTGTTTTGGTTGATGTAACAGTTCCAGATCCTACATTTGTTGTGCTATGTGCATAATATAATATACTAAATGTTACATTATTAGGAAATAATTGTATTCCTATCCTTTTTGAAATTCCAGCTGACACAGTTTCATTTGCTGATTTATCTCTTACTCTTACCTTTATAATATATGTTTCTCCTGGTATTAATTCATTAAAAATATATTTTCCGTTTTCTTGATATTCTGTCCAGTTTAATCCATTATCTTTACTAAAACTATATCCTCCTATTCCACTACTTGAACTTTCGTCTGTTTCTTCACAGTCTGTAGTAAACGCCTCTATTGTAATACTATTGTCAGTTGTACTTATTATTGGAATAAACATTTTTGGTGGTAATATATCTATTTTTTCTTTATTTATTTTCATTTCATTTGTTATTTTTCTTAAATCTTCTTTTTCTTTTATCTCTGCTTCTTTCCATTTTTCAGTAACATTTTTTGCCCTACTAAATAATCCACCATTTCCTAATGTTAAATTTAATGTTATTCCTGCTAATATAAGCATTATAATTATTGTTATAATTAATGCTACTAATGTTATTCCTTTAGACTTACAAAATTTTGAATAAGTTATATCATAGTTTCCATCTTTACTATAATTTTTATTATGTTTTTTAATTTTATTCATCCGATTTATCTCTCTTCCTCCGAATCAGTTGGTATATCTGTTTTTGATTGATTTTCAACCAAAAAAGAACGTCCCCTCTGGTTGGATTTCAACCAAAAGGATGACTGTCCCCCTTGGTTGGGTTTCTCCATGCAAAAAAACTATGCATTTTAGATTCCTCTAAAAAGCATAGTTTCCTATGTTTACGTAATTCTATTTCATTAAATCTTACGATATATATATATATATATATACAGTATCAAGTACTCTAGCGTTTTTCACTTGTTATTTTTTCCTTTTTTATTTTTAATTATTATATCATATTTACTATAATTAGTATATTATTGTTCTTCTTCCTCTTCTTCAGTTATTTGTATATGTACATCTTTTAATTGTTCATCTGTTACTTTACTTGGTGCATTCATCATTACATCTCTTGCTTTTTTATTTTTAGGGAATGCTATAACTTCTCTGATATTATCTGAATTTGCAATTAGCATTACCATTCTATCTAATCCTGGAGCGGCTCCAGCGTGAGGTGGAGTACCATATTCAAATGCTGTATATAATGCTCCAAATTTTTTGATAATGTCTTCTTCTTTATATCCTGCAATTTGAAATGCTTTCAGCATAATTTCTGGACTGTGATTTCTTACTGCTCCTGATGCCATTTCATATCCATTACATACTAAATCATATTGATATGCAAGTATATCTAAAGGATCTTTTGTTTCTAAAGCTTCTATTCCTCCTTGTGGCATTGAAAATGGGTTATGATTAAAGTCTATTTTTTCTTCTTCTTCATTATATTCATACATTGGGAAATCTACTATAAAACAAAATTTGTATACATCTTTTTCTATTAAGTCTAATCTTTTTCCTAATTCTATTCTAACCAATCCTGCAATTTTTTGAGCTGTTTTAAATTCATCTGCTATAAAAAATATACTATCTCCTGTTTTTGCACCTAATTCTGTTTTTATTTCATCTGTTACAAATTTAGATATTCCACCTACTACATTATTTTCTTCGTCTACTTTAACCCATGCAAGTCCCTTAGCTCCAAATTCTTTTACTGCAAATTCTGACATGTTATCAAAAAATTTTCTTCCCTGATCTCCTCCATTTGGTACTACTATTGCTTTTATTGTTTTTTCTTTGAAGGCATTAAATTCTGTATTTTTAAACAAGTTTGTAGCATCTTGAATTATTAATGGATTTCTTAAATCTGGTTTATCTATCCCATATTTCTCCATTGCTTCTTTATATGGAATTTTTACAAATGGACCTTCGTCTACATTCCAATTTGTATGTTCTTTAAATACTGCTGGTATAACATTTTCTATGACATTAAATACATCCTCTTGTGTAGCAAATGCCATTTCAAAGTCTAATTGATAAAATTCTCCTGGTGCTCTATCTGCTCTAGGATCTTCATCCCTAAAGCATGGTGCTATTTGATAATATTTATCAAATCCAGATATCATTAATAATTGTTTGAATTGTTGTGGTGCTTGTGGAAGTGCATAAAATTTACCACTATGTAATCTACTTGGTACTAAATAATCTCTTGCACCTTCTGGTGATGAATTTGCAAGTATTGGAGTTTGTATTTCACTAAATCCTAATTCATCCATTTTGTTTCTAATTGATCTCATTATTTTTGAACGTAATAAAATTGTTTTATGAATTTTATCATTTCTTAAATCTAGATATCTATATTGTAATCTTAAGTCTTCTCTAACGTTTTGGATATCTGCTTTATCTGAATTTATTTCAAATGGCAGTATACTTTTACATTTTCCTAAAATTTCAATTTTTTTGGCTTCTATTTCTATTTCTCCTGTTGGTATTTTAGAATTTTTGTTTGAGCGTTCTAAAACAGTACCAGTAACACTAATTACTGATTCTGGATTTGCATTTTCCATTTCTTTTTTTATATTTTCTTCTGTAATAACAACTTGTGTTATTCCATATTCATCTCTTAAATCTACAAATTGCATAGAACCTAAATTTCTAATTCTCTGTACCCAACCTGCAAGTTTTACTTCTTTTCCTACATCTTTTATATTTAACTCATTGCAATTATTACTTCTGTACATATTTTTCTCCTTAAATAATATTACTTTTCTATTATACTTACTTTTCCTTATTTTTTCAATATTTTTATAAAAAAACTAAAAATATTTAGCTTAAATTACCATATTAATTCATTTTACAAATTTAATCCAAAGATAAGAAAAATGATATACACAACAAATACAATATAAAATTTAAATAGTGGATATAGGAGATTAAATAAAGAAATAAATGTATATCAAAGTGTACAATCTGTTGTATTTAGCGACAAAAAGAATAGCAAAGAATTCGACAAGTAAGGTAGCAGAATGGGATAAATAGGAGAACTTGAAATCATGTATAAAGTTAGAATATAATTAACCTGTCAACATAGTTTGAGTACATTGATAGGTTAATATATTAATAATTACCATAAGGTAATTAAATTATACAAAATTAATGACACTCCATCACTGAACTGAACCCAAAAAGTTAGACACTTTTTGATTAAGTTTATATTAGGCAACTTGAAGGAAATGAGTTCTGTAATTTACAGGGTTAAGTCCTACTTTATATAAAGTGCAGGGCGAAAACCGTAGTTCGCGCAAGTGTTAGTCGCAGTGTCGCGACCACGGTAGCACGCATGGCGGTCGGAAGTGCTGTGGTCGAAGCTACCCCCACGAAGCATGTATGACTCTAATGTATTGTTGGGGTAAGATGCTTCTTGTGTCCATTCCCATAAATTACCTGCTACATCATATAAATTCTTCTTTTTTACATCTTCAGATATTCCTGATGTTTTTATTCCATAATTATATGTTCCATCACTTTTGGCAAATGCTGAAATTACACCATTGGTTGAATTTACTGCCCCAAATCTACCTTTTCCTGTAGTATATGTTTATGTCCATCTGTATAATTTCCCCATGTACTTTTTGTAACTGTATCATCATTTCCATTTGCTATAAATTTCATTATGGCATCCCTCATTGTTCCTATTGCCAATCCACTTTGTACATATTCTGTTCTATACATATTATTACTTAATTGCAATGCTGTTTCATAATCTGCATGATAATATGGTATTTCTCCTGCTTTTGTTGTTATTTTTCCTGATGCTGTATGATTTAATCCTTCTCTTATTGAAAAATTATCATTTATCCAACCTGTTGCTGTATTTGCTGATGCAAAGTTTATTCCTGTTGATAAGTTTATATTTCTTGTTCCTGCTTCATATCTTCCAATATAGAAGCCTCCATATTTTTGTATTTGTGGTAATTCTGCTGTATTAGTTTGTTTTTCCCATGTTGCATTCCATGTATCTGATCCATTTGCATTATTTCCCCATATTTTCTTTTTATATTCACTTTCTGTTACTGGTATCCATACAAATTGATTTTCATTTAATTCTGAACCATCTGCATTTACTGTTCCATCTGCATTATATGCTACTCCTGTTGGGATTCCTTCTCTTACTTCTCCTGATGGTGTGTAATTTGCATATTTATTTTTATCTGATATATTATCTGATATTACTACTCCTGTACTTTTTGTTCCTCCTACATAGTAAAATCCTATTGGCACTGGTACTGTTTCTCCATTTCCTGTTGCTATTGCTGTTACACTTGCTACTTTCAATGGCTTCTTTACTATTTCCCCATTTTCTGTTGATACATATGCTTGTGTTGTAGTATACCATTCTGATGGTATTTTTACTTCTATTCCTGCTTCTGTATTTTCTAAATTATCTGGTAATCATTTATTATAATCTGTTAATTGTTTTTCTAATTCATTTGATACTTTTAGTTCTGCAAGATGTGCCTCTTCATATTTTTCTTTTGCTTCTTTTGCTCTTGAAAATAGCCCATTTTCACCTATGCTTAAATTTATTGCTATTCCTGCTAGTATTAGTAATACTATTATTGTCGTAATAGATGATAATGGTAAATTTTATATATTTTTTTGTATTTCTTTTATTCTTATTTCATTATTCACTATTTTACCATATATGTAAATCTTATCATATTTTTTAAAATTTTTGTAACAATAGTCTGCAAGCTTATTATATGCTTTTACTCTTATAATGCTATTATTTCTTAATATTATATCAAACCTTACTACTGATACATTTTTACTATTTATTATAAATTTAAAATCTATTTCACTTATTATCTTTCCATATAAAAAACATATATTCATTTTATTTTCCTTTATATAGTTTGTAAAATACGTATATTCAAATTTTATCTACTAATATATATTTTACTGTCTCATTTTTACCTACTATTTAGGAAGGAACAAATATCTTTAATACTAATACTTTCATTGTATATATTTTCTTCTATCTTATTTCCTCCATTTTTATCATAATTGTATAACACTAAGCTCAATTCTCTTTCTTCTACTGCCTTCACATATTTTTCTACCCTCTTTACTGGTATTACACATTTACATACATTTTCTTTAAAACATACTGGTTTTAAGTGAAATATCTTTTCTAATATTAATGCATCTTCTCCAACTGCTATAAAAAATATTCCATTTTTTATCATTACTATTTTCTCTTTATTTTTTTCTTGTAATTTTTTTACTTCTTCATAAAATTTCATTCTTTCCCACCTTTTTATTTTATATTTACATTTTTTTGCAAACGCAAAAAAGCTGTACAATGTTAGTTGTACAGTACAACGTTAGTTTTTTACCAATTTTTGTAGAACTTGTTCTACAAAAATTAGTATTTTGCTACGTAAAACTACTTCCGCCATCTGTTCTTTAATGGCTAATCTTCTCTACTTCTTTATTATTGGTTACTATTAGGACTCAGGTCTACATATATAAAGTGCACCTCAAGCCAACGTTGCCATAAGAATAGCTGGTAATGTTGTAATGACGAGCGCCTGCCGGATAGTCAAGGACATCACTGTTGTAACGGCCACCGACAATCAACGCAAGGATAGCCAGAATAGGTATAGGTTTCTGTTGTCCATTCACCAACATTTCCTCCCATATCATAGATGTTTTTTATTGCATAATATCCTGTATTTTCTAATTTGCCAGTCCCACAATTCTCTCCCTCACTATTTACTGCATATGTTCCACCAATAAACTGTAATGCTGTATCCCACGCATAACTACTACATAATTTTGACTTTCCTGTATACATTCTTTCTGCTATAATTTTTGCTTCATCTCTTGTTACATAATTATACACTGGCAAATTTTCTTTTATTCTTGCAGTTGCTGTTATATTTCCTTTACTACTTTCACTTCTTGCACTGTCTGTTCCTACCTCATATCTGCCTATATAATATCCTTCATATTTCTCTATACTTATTCTTTCTTGTTCTGGCATTGCTTCATGATAATAATATGATGTATTATTTGCATTTTGTATTTTATAACTTCCATCAGTATCTTTTTCTTTCTCTCCATTTGATCCTAATACAAATGATTGTCTAAAACTCCAATCATCTCTTGTAAATGCATATCTATCATATTTTAATGTATTATTTGCTCCATCTAAAGTACATGATATCCATACAAATTGGTTTCCAACTGTATCACTATTATTTGCACTTACATCTTCTATTACTATTCCTTCTTCTACTGTGCTTTCAGGATTTACTACTTTAAATCCTGCTGGTACTACTACTCTATTTCCTTCTTTATCTGTTGTTTCTGTATTTGTTTTTTCTTCTCCTGTTATTTCTCCTATTGGCTTTTTATTTCCTCCTCCATTTCCATCTAATCCTAAATTCTTTAATGTTTCATCATATACATCTTCAAAGTTTTTCATTTCACTTACTTCATTTACTTCTGCTTCTCTCCACGTATTTGCTGCATTTTTTGCTCTTGCAAATAACCCATTATTTCCTACTGTTAAGCTTATTGCTATTCCTGCTAATATTAACAGCACTATTATTGTTACTACAAGTGCTATTAATGTTATACCTTTGATGTTACTAAATTTTTTGTTTTCTGCCATATCTTTTCTCCTTTGATTTTTATCTATTTTTTCTTACTTTTTCATTCTTATTTTATGTAAATTTTTCAATAAAATACATAGATTTTTTTCTATTTTAGTAACTTTTTATTTTTTCCAATGTACATATTTTATCTTTTATTTACTTTTATATTTTATTTCTTTAGATTTCTTTTGTCAATTATTTTTCATATATTTCTATTACTATTTATAAAATTTACTTTTTATAAATTTTGCAGTATCAGATCGATATCTCATCTCCCAATAACTACCTAAAAGTGTAGCTTTTAGCATGATACAAATTGCATTATGCGATATCTAATAGATCTCTTTACATTTCCTACTTTTCTACTTTTTTTATTAGTTATATCATTAATTTTCATATTTACCATTACTGCCTATTACCGTAATTACTAATGCTGTAAGGATAAAATGTTACTTTTTTCATCAAAAATATATGGGTTTTCGTAACCCTTTAAATAAAAATCAAATTTTGTATCATTGTATATAACAACTTTATCAACTAATTCCTTACAAATGTTTTTACTAAACTTTTTCAAATTCAATATGTTATCTACCGTTTTTCTAACACTACTTAATATTTCTTCAATATTATCTCTAATTTTGATTTTCTGCTCTTGTGCTTTTAGTTCTTTTTCTAATTTTATCATTTTGTTTTCTATCTCTTTGTTCTTTAGTCTATAAGTTTCTTCATCAATTATTTCTTTTATACACAAATCTAGTAGTTTGTTTTTTTCTTTACAAAGTTGTTCTTTTTCCTTTAAAATTATATCACTTAATTCAGTTTCTTTTTCACATTTATTTATTGCTTTTTTAACATATTCTTCTACATCTCTTTTGATTTCATTTTTATTAGTTAATATTTCTTTTAAAGCCTTTGTGAAGCATTCTTTTAGAAGTTCATTATTTACTCTATCATTATTGCATCCTATTTCTTGGTCATTTTCTATATGTTTCTTTCCATATTTAGTAGCAGTATAACATCTCCATGTTTTTCTTATTGTTCCATCTTTTCTTTTTCTATTTTCGCCACCAACATAAGATGCACCACAGCAAGCACAAACTAATTTGCCAGAGAAAGTATGCTTATTTGTGTATTTACTTTTTTCATGTTTATACATTTCACTTCTTCTTTTTAATTCTTTTTGTGTTGCCATAAATGTTTCCCTGTCAATTATAGCCTCATGATGATTTTCTTTATAAATAAATTCTACTTCGCCTTGATTATATTTTTTAGTATGCTCTAAAAAGTCAGTAGTGTATGTAATCCTTTGTTTTAAATCTCCTATGTACTTCACATTTTGTAAAATATCTAAAATCGTTGATTCTCTCCAGTCTGTTGACTTCTCTTTACTTCTAGTTCTCTTGATTTCAACTCCTCTTTCTTTTAGTTCTTTTGCAATAGTATAAGCACCTTTACCTTCATGAAGATACATATTAAATATTTCTCTTACTATTGCTGCTTCTTTTTCGTTAATTACTAATTTGGTCTTTTTACCAGTTATAGGATCTCTGACAAAATCGTAGCCATATACTATATTTCCAAAAGCAACTCCTTTTTTCATACTTTGTATTACTCCAAATTGTACCCTTTCAGAAATTCTCCTACTTTCATCTTGAGCTAATCCTGCCATTATTGTTAGTCTTAATTCTCCATCTGTATCAAATGTACTAATATTGTCTATTATGAATCTTACTTCAATTCCTATTTTTTTAAATTCTCTTGTCTTTTCTAGTGTATCTACTGTATTCCTTGCAAACCTACATACTTCTTTTGTCAGTATAATATCATATTTGTTTTTTAGCCTATCTCGATACATTCTATTAAAGTCATTTCTCTTTTTTAATGATGTTCCACTAATTCCTTCATCTGCATATATTTCAATTAGTTTCCAGTCCTTATGTTGGCTTACATATTCTTCAAAATACAACCTTTGATTTTCCAAAGAATTTTTTTGATCTTCATGGTCAGTAGATACACGACAGTATGCAACAACTCGCTTCATACTCTCTTATACCTACCTTTCACTTAATTTTTTCATTTTCTTTGCTATTTTAATTCTTTCTGTAATCTTTTTTTTATAATCTTCATTTTCCCAAAGTGCTTTCATTTTTTCACTTCGTGATTTGTTTGCTTTTCTTCTTTTTCCTTCCTTTGTAGCTGTATCAACTTCTTTTTCTATTCTATTTCTTAAATTAGTAGCTTCTTTTTCATTGACTTGATATTTTCCATCGACAAAATCATAACCATATATTTTTTCTTTAGTATTTCTATCGTTTTTTACTTTTTTCTGTACTTTTTCAAATTCTTTTTTTCCTATTATAGCTCCGTGATAAATTTTCTCTTTTTGCTTTACTTCTCATTTCATTTTCGCTTTGAATCATAAAAACAATTATTTGAATTTGTGTCCTTCCTACTGCATCTGCTGTACTAATTTTTTCGTCCAAGAAAATTACTTCTATTTGTTTTTGATTAAAAAATTTTATAAAAAAGTCTACCTTATAATTAGTTGCTTGACAAAATTGCCTTACATTTTTTATTAAAATAATATCAATATTTTCTTCTAAAGCTTCATTTAATAATTTCTCAAAACTTATACATTGTTTATTTTTTGTATAGTCTATAAATTTTTTTACTATTTTCCATTCTCCATAATCTTTAATATACTCTTGTATTTGCTTTTCAAAATCCTTTATACTCTTTTCATTATTATATAATCCATAAGTTACTACTTTTTTCATCCTTGCTTGTCCTTTCCTACTTTCTGTGCTAAAATAGTAGCAGAAAGTATTTTAATATTTTCCGAACTATCTATATTAGTTTCACGGCTATTGGATAGTTCTTTTTTATTTTTCAATATCATTATGTATTGCTGTTTTCTTTATAATTGTTGCTTTGTTATCTTTTGTTTTCCTTAAAAGTACCTCTTTTTGCTCATTTTCTGATAATTGTTCTGGATTACCTACTCTGCAATATGCAAAAACTCTCATTTCTGTTTTAGGCATCAAGCTACCCTCCTTTCAAAATCTTTGTCTATCTCTATAATTGCTAATTTCATTTCTTCTTCTGTTAGTATTCCTTGTTCATATAGGTCTTTTATAATTCCTATCTCTATACATTTTTTAGCAATTTCTCGCATACAATTCCTCCAATTTAAAAAGGAAGTTTTGTATTGCCTATAAATAGCATACTCAACTTCCTAAATCTTTTCCAAGGTACAAAATTTACCTTGCCTATATTTTTATAGATTTGACATATTATTTTCTATCTTTCACATTTTCTGCTTGTTTTTCAACTTCATCTGGAGAATATAAATCAATAAGTGTTAAGATATATTTTCCAAATTCCTCGTTTGAAATTTCCAAGTTCCCTGTATGTTTTAGATATTCTCTTGCTACCATTCCATAATATGCAATTTGATTTCTCGTAACAAATTCTGTTTTTTCTTCTATTCCCTCTCTATGTGGCACTTCTTTTTTGATTTTCTCTAAATCTATTCCTAATGAAATAATAAGAGCTTTATCTACTTTTCTCAATTCTCCAATATCTAAAGCTCCTATATAATATTTTAATCTTGATTTGTCTATTGCTTTGATTTGTTCTGTCAAAACAAGTGAATTTTGTTTTAGTCTATCTTTATACCCTTTTATATACACATGAGTTGGTATAATCGATTTTGAATTTACTTTACTTGTTATTGGTGCAATTATAACAGTTGGACTATGCTCATTTCCTATATTGTTTTGCAATATTACTACTGGTCTTACTCCTGTTTGTTCACTTCCTACATAAGTTTCGTCTAAAGCTGCATAATATAAATCTCCTCTTTTAATTTCCATTTTATTTCTATTCTCCTTTTTTTCTTTATAATTTTTCAAATATTCCATTTGTTCTTGATCTTCCATTATTTTTTCTTCTTCTGTTTTACTCATACTCGCATATAGAATCATTAAATATGTAAATATTGTGATAAGTATAAGTAGTATTAAAAATATAATTAGTAAAATATTCATTGTTTTATTTCTCCTTTTTTATTCAAAAAGGCTACCTTATAGATTAGATAGCCTTTTACAATTACTTTCTATCTTCTCCTAAAATTCATTAAACGGCAATTAGCTAAATTGCTCCACAGGACTTCCACCTACCTGCTTTCAACAGATTTGTTCTCAATGCGTGGGACGGTTTTATCTCGCTCGTGCTATGACTAAACAAGTGTATCATTATACCTACTACTTGTCCTCGCCTTATAAGTGGCTATCTTATATTTAAGTAAAGTAATTTGTGAGATTACTTTTTAACTAGCTCGAATAGTAGGAATGTATTTAATGAATTGCTATTTAATTTTCAAAGTTCATGTGGAATAAAAATTCCTCTCATTTCTCCTGTGAAAAAATGAGAGGTTTGTAGGATTAAATTTTTAAATTTTTATAAAATTTTTTAATTTTTCTAAAATTCTATCTCTTTTATCTTGAATTGTAGTGTAATGTTTGCCTACTATTGCAGCATATTCTCGCAATGTTTTATTTTCAAAAAATAATGCTTTTATTAGTTTATATTCTTCTTCAGTTAGTTGTAATAAAGCTATTCTTAATTTTTCTATTTCAATTTTTCTTTCAAAAGTAGCTTCTATATTATCTATTGGATTTGAAATTATATTTTTTAATGCTACTCCATTTTCAGATTCATGATCATAAGAAATTAAATTCATTTTTCTTGCAACTCGATCTAAATATTTTTGTCTTTGTTCTTCATACTCTATAATTTCATAATCTTTTTTTGATACTTCTAGTAAAATATCATCTAACTTAATAAATTTCTTTTTCTTATATGTACTATATTTTTTTCGTTTCTCTTTTAGTTCTTTATATGTAATTTCTTCATAAATTCCTTTTTTTAATTTTATAAAACATTTTGCATTATCTTGCATTTCTCTTTCCTCCAATCAATTCGTTTTTGTGAATTGATTGGTAGGTGGGCTACGGCAATGTTTTTCTTTTAGAGCATAAAAAAAATCAAATATACAACGCATAATTGCACATTTGATTTGAAATAGGCACAAATATCTAATATTTACATTTTTTAATGTAAATACTTGTGAAATTACTTTTACATTTTTACTTGTACCCCTCCCCATATAAAAAACTCCTTTACAGAATAGTGCCTAAACAAAATTCTTAAAGGAGTTTTGAATAATTAAAAAATAAATCAATACTATAATCAAAGTCTAAAATATGTACTTGTAATTATCTTGTGTTTTCTCTATATCTTTTGAATCGCCTCCCTTTTAAGACTTTGATTAAGTTGCTTGCATTATATAGAATTTTACTTTTCTAATGTCAAAAAAGGGGGAATATGGCGAAAAAGGGCGAAAAAAGGCTGAATTTTCTTTTACTATTTTTTCCATTTTGTATTGTGTTTACATAATTTTTATGGTATAATGTTATCGAATTTATAATATAGACATTTGTAGGAGGGTTTCCAGATGCAGAAAGTCCTTATTGCTAATCCTAATGTTGAGCAAAGAATAAGGCTTTGTCAACAGCTTGCAAATGATAAAAGGTTAGAAGTAATAGAAACAGCTGATGGAAAAACTGCTTTAGAAAAATATCTTGATATTAAACCTAATGTATTAGTTTTAGATTCTTGCCTAAAAGATATAAATTGTATTGAAATAATTGATAGATTATCTACAAATATTGCAGATAAGAAAAATAACAACATTATATTAACAGCTCAAAAAGAAGAAAATTTGAACTTGTCTAATGCTGCTAGAATATACAAGGTAATCTATGATGATGAAAATTTTAATGACTTTTATAGTACAATTAACGAAATGTATCTTTTTGGAGAATATGAAGAATTAACTAACGAGGAACTCGATTTATTATTTTTGACATTAAAAATTCCTTTAAATTCAAATGGAACTAATTACATAAGAGAAGCTATTTTTGAATGCTACTACTACCCTGACTTACAGAAAAAATTGAAAGATATTTTTACTATAATTGGACAAAGACATAACAAGCCTAATTCAGCAATACGATCAAGTTTTAGAACTGCATTAGAACGATTAAATATGTATAGATATACTATCAACTGCCCTATTATGCAATATTTTGATATTGAAGAAAACATAACCCCAAAAGATTTTTTAGAAATTGCAGTAATGTATTTACATCTACAAAAAGGAAAGAAGAAATAAGTTTTGTAAAAACCTATTCCTTCTTTTTTAGTTTATGCGTTTTCTTTCAATTCTTTATACCCTTGCATTATATTGTCTATCTCCATATTGTTTATTGGCTCTGATACAAATGTATTCAAATTTCTTCCCATTAGATTATATGCTGTTTTCATATATTCATCACTAACATTATCACTTGTAATTATATTGAATATTGGCACATTATCTTTTAAACTTTCTTTTGATTTTCTCATTATTTCCATACTGTCCATGTTGTCTAAATTCATTTTTGCAAAAACCATTTCTGGCTTTGATTCTATAATTTTATTATATGTTTCTTTTCCGTCTACTGCTGTATCTACTAATTCAACATAATCTAAACCTTTTATTTTATCTGCTATTTTATTTCTTATTTCCTCGTTATTATGGGCAATTAGAATTTTTATCTTTTTCATTCTATTCTCCTCTAATTCATACATAAATTCTACTGGATTTTGATATAGTGCATTTCCTTTTTTCACATCTACACCATGTTCCGTTTTTATTATATCTCCATTTGCTATTAGCAAAGTATATTTATCTTCCATGTCCTTTTCTTGTCTAAAGTCTGTTTCTCCTATATTTCCAAAATTTCTAAATACATTTTTGGTTTGCTCAAATTCTGCATCTGTTATTGCAAATTCGTCTTTATTTTTCTCTGCTGTTTCTCGAAGTGGCATAAATTTAAAGAACTTCCACTTGCTAATATTATAATTGTTTAAGAACTCTCCTAGCTGCTCCATTTCATTTATGTTTTTCTTGCTAACTACTGTATTTATATTGACTTTTAAACTTTTTCCTTTAACATAGTCTAATATAGTTTTAACTTCTTCAAAATGATTTTTGCCTCTTCCTAATTCTTCATTAGTATCATCATTTATCGTATCTAATGACAATGTCAAAGAATCTAAATAATCTAAAATCTCTCTCATATTTTCATTTTGTGCTAATACCATTCCATTTGTTATTAGCTTGTTTTTTATACCATTTTCTTGTGATATTTTCAATAGTTCTTTTAAATTTGGATATAGTAGTGCTTCTCCCCCTGTCCAAGTAATGTTGTTTACCCCATCTTTAATCAAATTATTTAATATCTCTTTATTTTCTTCATAAGTAAGATCGTTAATACCTAAAAATCTGTGGCAATATTTACAATTTTGATTACATTTTGTTGTAATATTCCAACAAACTCTCTTTTTTTGCATTTTTAACATCTCTCTTTCTTTGAAATTGATACACAATTATTATATCTTGTAAGAATTTTCCTGTCTATTCTCAAATATTTAATCAGTATTAAATATTTTTTAATACAAAAAAAGAATACCCTTTGTTTTAAGGATATTCTGCCTATTTGCTTATATTCATTTATTACTTATTTTTTAAGTATTTTTTTATAAATTTCTTATCTACTTGTGTTAGCATATCTTTTATATACACTAAATTTATACTCAATTCTGGCAATTCTATTGGCAATTCAACTTCGTATAATTCTCCATTCTCTAATTGTTTCTTGACAGCTTCTTTCATTACATAAGCTATTCCTAGTCCATTCATTACTGCTTCTACTCTTATTTCTGTTGTATCACATTTCATATTAGGTTTAATTTTTACTTTGTGTTCTTTTAGAATCTTGAATAGATTTTTAGTAGAAATTGTATTGTCAAAATTTAATATATATCGTAAATCTTCTAATTCTTTTACATTTTCAATTTTCAATGGCTCTTTTGCAACAAATATATTGTTTACTTTTTTTAATTCTTCAATTACAAACTCATCTGTTTCTGTTGGTATAACATCTGTTATTACAAAACCAAGTTTGTGATTTTTTAACATTTCAAACATTTCATTTGGATTTGCACCACAAGTTAACTCAACATTTAAATTTGGAAAGTCATTTTTAGCTTTTTTAATATATTCCATTAAATAATAATTTGTTAAGTGCGATTGACACCCTAAATTTATAGTACCATTAGCTAAATCATTTTTTTCTTTTATTACTTTTTCAGCAAAATCAAAGGAAGAAATGCTTTTATTAACCATTTCAAATAATTCTTTTCCTTTTTCTGTTAGCTTTACTCCATTTTTTTCTCTATAAAATAGTTTCACATCTAATTGATTTTCTAAATTGCTTATCTGTGTACTAATATTAGCTGGAGTCTGATCTAATTTATTTCCTGCATCTGCATAGCTTTTAGAACTTGCAACTACACAAAATATCTTATACAAATTATAATTTACATTAGACATAGTAGCACCTCTCAATCGCTATTATTATACCACATTATGTAAATAAAGTAAAGGGTTTTGCCCTATTTCTAGGCAAAACTCCATGTATTATTTGTTATTTTGTTTTGAATATAATAAATCTGCTTTTCTAATATCAAACTTTGTTCCAATTTTTAGGTTAAATGTTTTTACAAATTCTATTAGCTGCTCTATATTTTGTTCTGCATTTTCTACTTTCTTTGCTTCTAGCTCTATAAATATTCCTAAATCTTTAACATCTTGAATATATGCTATAAACTCATCATTTTCATACATGTAGTTTTTGTCAATCATATTTAAGAATCTTGTATAACCTAATATATTCAAATGCTTTTCTGCATCTTCTATATTCATTACTTTTAGTACAGACTTTTCTGTGCTAATTTCAAATCCATCTTTATTATGATTTCTTCTTTTACAAACTATCTTTTTGTCATCTTCATTTACATATCTAATGATTAAAGTATCTGTAATTCTTCCATTTTTAGGTGCAAATTCATTAGTTTTATCATTTTTCATATATATATCATCTAATGTAAATTCTTCTATGTATTTGAATCCTTTATCTTCTAAAACTTTAACAATAGTTGATATTTCTTCAAAGACTTCACAAGTTATTTCTACATCTTTTATAAACTTTGTTTCTCTTACTGCATCTCCAACATATTCTTTTAATTTTTGTTCTAGTAACTCAAAATCACATGAAATGCTAATAAAAAATGGGATTTTTATATGTACTACATTTTTGTATATTTTCTTTGCTTTTGAATATATCACATTTTTATTATCATTTATAAAATTGCTTTCTGCTTGTAAGAGATCTCTATACTTGTCCCCTCTACTATTAAAATCTAATAATTTTATTGCTGTTTCTGGAACTGGTAGCATTTCAGAGAATCTTATAATAGATACATTTTTACCTTTTCTATCTTCTACTCTTATAAAACTAGGATTATCTTTGTACTTATCATAACCTACTTTGTATGAATATAAAGGTGCAAAATATAAATAATTTTCTACCCTTAATACAATTCCTACATAAGGTCTTTTTTGCTCTTTATTCCAACTAACATGACTATCAAATTTGCTTAAATAGTCTATGTAATCTTCATTTACTGTATAAAATTTTAGTGTTTCATTTTCTCCCATTTTTGCTCCTTTACAAACAAAACAGGATATATTGCTATACCCTGTTTGTATTTTAAATCTCCCTACTTGAGGCAAGGGTTTTCCTAATGTATAACTCCCTACTTAAGGCAAGGGTTTTCCTAATGTAAATCTCCCCACTTTCGGCAGGGGTTTTTCCGATTAGTAATCATACGATTACTCTTTTAGTATATTCATTATACACTATTTTTATGCTATTGTCAAACAAATTTTGTTATTCACTTTGATTTGCAATTTTTTCCTTTACTATTCCATAATATTTAGTTGAAATATTTGTATTGAATTTTTTGCTTATACGTATATGATTACATTTTGAACTTTCTAACTTTTCTGCTGCTATATTATTGCGACACAAAATCTGTTTTGCTATTTCGTCTTCACTAATCTTATATGCTCTTAAACAAGCATATACATATACATTGTTACAATAACATTCTAACTCATAATCAGAAATATTTTTAATTTCTTTCCTTACATCATTCATTATTCCACTTATAATTTGCTTCTTATAAGGATTATTTAAAATATAATCATACTTCTCTAATATTTCTCTTTGTCTTTCATATTTTATATATTCTGTAATTATATTATCTAATTCGATATTTATTTGGTAGATACTTTTCGCATCTAATCCTTTGTCTATTGCTAAATCTAACTCCTTTCGTTTTTCTTCAATTTGTTCTTTTAATAACTTTAACTTATCTTTCATATTTTCTCCATTTCATACATTTTTATATGATTCTAATGCCACTTTCTTATTTTTCCTCTATTATTTCTCTTATTATGTCTATCTTTTCATCTGGTAATCTTATTATTTTTGATTTGATTTTGTTTATTGCCTGTCTAATATTTGATTGAGTGCAATGTTGTAATTTTGCTAATTTAGATGCACTATGTATTTTTTCTTTGTCTAAACCATAATATAAAATAAATCGTTCTTTTTGCATAGGTGTAGCATCTTCAATATTCATAATAAGTTCAAATAATTGATTTTTTTGAATATCATTAAGAGTCTTTTTCTCTAAAAAAGTTATAAGTTTATCTCTAATATGTTGCTTTTCATTTAGCCAAATAGCTTCAAAACTTTTTTTAGGAATATTTACTTCTAGTAAGTTTTCATATTTTTCATCAATTTCTGTAAATTTATTATAAATTTTGTCATATTCTTCTTTAGTTACTCCATATTTTAGAGGTTTCTTATATTTTAATTCTTTATCTTTATCATATTTACTAAAATATACTCCTATTGCTGTCTTTAATTTTTCGTATTCTGCACCATTATAAAGGCTATTTTCTATTTTGACTTCTAATTTTTCTATTATTTTTACTTCTTCTGCTGTTAATTCTCTTTTTAAATCAATAATTCTATTTTCTAAATATCTTTCGCAATATTCCTCAAGTGACATTTCCCACCTTCTCTTTTTTTATTTCTATATTATCTTACATTCTTGCATCTATTTCATCAAATTTTTCTATAATAGTATTAAACTTTTCTTTACTAACACCTTTTTCTTCAACTGATTTTGCTTCATACTCATTATCTTCATCTTGTATATATTCTGCCAGTTTTCCTTTTAAACAGTCATACTCGTATTCTGTATATACTTTATCCTTTACCTCTATTCCCAATTTTTTTATTATTTCTAACTGATCTTTAGTTAGTTCTTTTCTTATATCAATAATTTCTTTATTATGATATTTATAATTCCAATTTTCTATACTCATTTTTCCTTTACCTTTCTTTTTCATCTTTGCTAATTGGTACGCAACACTTAATGCAAAAAATGATATATTATTATTTTGTATATTTTTATTAAGGAGTGAAATAATAATATAATGAAAACCAAAAACTTAAATGGTTATTTCAATATTGTTGGCTCAAATATAAAGAAATATAGAGAACTAAAAGGCATCTCTCAAAGAGAACTCGCTGACAAAGTAGCTCTTTTAGGTGTTACACTCTACAATTCTGATATATCTCGTATAGAAAATCATACTTTATTTATTCGAGATTATGAGCAAAAAGCAATCTGCAAGGTTTTAGGTATTACAGAACAACAATTATTTGAAAATACCAATCAATACTTTAATTAAACAAATTTCTATTACTTTGTAATAGTTGTTTGTTTTTATTTTGGTATTTAGATGTGTTGTACGCATCAATTATTATAAAAAAATTTATTTTCTTCTTTTTGGTATTAAAATAATCATGTTATCTTCCTCTTTAGTACATACTTTTAATTTATCTTTTTCTATAATCCCTACCTTTTTTCTTATATCACACCAAATTAAAACATTTCCTATTTCATCTACTGTCATTATTTTATGATTAGTATTAAAGTCAAGAGTATTTATTTGAACTTTTACCTCATATTTATTGTCTATTATTGTGCTTGTTTCTCTCGTTGCACTTTTTGATGGCTCTAATTTTTTAAGAATTATATTTCTTCCACTTTGATATTCTTCAAGTTTATCTCCTGCTTTAATTCCCATTTTGTCCATAATAGCTTTTGCTAATTGTATTCTACCTATTCCATCAACTATTACTTCTTTCTCATTTTTATATTCACTTTTTTTAGAATGTGGTATTACTAATCTCCCATTATCACTTACCTTTTCATAAACTTCATTATCAATTATAATAATTTTCTTTGTTTTTTCCATAACAAAATCCTCTCTTTCTTTTAATTAAAATTATATTTTTAGCTTATATACAAAATTATTTTGTTACATACATTACTACAGATAAAGTCCGTTTATTAGTCCATTATAAATATGATTCTTTCTTTATATCTCCCTCCTGCCTTTGTTTATTATCATATTATCTATTACTCTTTTATTTTTTTCTCTAATTTATTTACATATTTTTCCCATTCTATTAGATCATCTTTGTTTACTAAATAACAATATAGCTGCTTTCTTTCTTCTGCAAATTTTTTGTATTCTTTTTTAGTCCTTTCTAGTAAGAGTATTGTTTTTCGGTTTAGCTCTTCTGTTTTGCTATTATTCAACTTTATTCCCTCCAATATGACATTGATAATATTATATACTATTTTTTTATATAGTCAACCCAGTAAACAGTCAATTAAGTTCCTTTTTAGATGTATGTAGGGTAAAAAAATTTTCCGACATTTTTCTACATTTTTAGCATTTGTTCATAAATAAAGGAACTAGATTCCTCTAGTTCCAAATAAGAATTATTAACTATTTACTGCATTATATATCGCAATATTCACAAGTTTATATATTGATAGATGATGTTTATCACTTAATCTCTCAAGTTCTTTATATGCAGTTTCTCTAATATTAAAATTATGTGATTCTGTAATTTCCTTTTCTGGTCTGTCATATAAATTCACATTGTTAGTTTCTACCATTTCCATAATAGCAACATTTACTAACTTGTTTATTGATGCTTCATAAACTTCTGATAGTTCTTTTAGTTTTTCATATAAACTTGCATCTATCTCAATTCTTCTCTTTAAGATATTATCTCTCTTATAAAAATACTTATCAAATACCACTTTTTTCACTCCTTTTTGCAACATTTATTATATTTTACAAAACGGAGTATTTTAATTCCTTTATAGTACCATTTTTTGACTGTTTTTAGGATTTGTCTTGCTTTCAAATTTTAATTAGTCAATATAATTATATAACTCAAATTTTTAATTTTATATAAGAGAGCAAATTGCCCTCTTATATAATGCACAATTCATAATTAACATTAAATTCAAACTGTTTACTATACTACTCTTGCTCCAAAAGGTGCTAAAGATAATTTAGCAATTTTAAAGAATTGAAGTCCAAATGGAATACCTACTATTGTTATGCACCATATACAACCAAATAGTAAGTTTTCAAGTGCCATTGGAATCCCAAAGAAGATAATCCATATTACATTTGCAATTACTGATACTACTCCTCCACCATATTCAACATCTTTGCCGAATGGTGCAAATGATAAAGTAGCAAATTTAAAACATTGTTTTCCATAAGGTATTCCTACTGTGGTAATACACCATAATATTCCAGATACGATCCATGAAAGACCACTAAAAAATCCTCCAAAAATAAACCATAATACATTTCCTAAAAAACTCATGTTTTTTCTCCTTTCATACGATAACATTAATTACTCATTGTGCATTTTTTTACACATTAATTATTAAACTTCTGTGTATTAAAATTTAATTAGTATATATAATTTATAACTAATAACTATTTTTTAGTCCTTTGAGAACTACTACTTTTAGTAGTTCTCTATTTGAAAATAAAAGGGGATGTTTGTGCTAATTGTTAGTTCTACAATTAGCACAGTTTTATTTCTGCTCTAAAATTCTGTTAGCTTCATCTTGTGAAAGATATTTATATTCCACCATTTTATTCATTACTTGCTTTTGCCTTTGTTTTGCAAGTTCTGGATTTTTGCTTGGAGAATATACTGATGGTGCATTTGGTATTCCAGCAAGCATAATTGCTTCATAATCTGTCATCTGATTTGGCTCTTTTCCAAAATACCCTAAACTTGCTTCCCTCACAGTATAATATCCATCTCCAAAATAACTTGTATTCAAATATAATTCTAGTATTTCATCTTTCTCACATTTATTTTCTATTTTAAATGCCATAAATACTTCTGCTATTTTTCTTTCTATCTTTTTGTCTTGGGTAAAATATATATTTTTTGCTAGTTGCTGTGTTATTGTACTTCCACCTTCTACAAAATCCATAGCTTTTATATCGTTTATTGTTGCTCTACCTATTGCAATTAAATCTATTCCAAAGTGTTTATAAAATCTATGATCTTCTACTGATAATACTGCATTGATATAAGTTTGTGGTAAGTCTGAAATTTCTGTATAGTTTTCTTTACTTTTTATTTCTTTTATTTTGTTTCCTATACTTATTTCTTCTATTGCATTTTTATACATTTTATAACCATTTCCAATAAATAGCAATGCTATGCTTGTTATTATCAATATTAACAAAAATACTATTTTTAGAAACTTCTTCATCTTTACCACCTCTTTTGCTACTTTTATTCATTCTTTTCTTTCCATTTTTTATAAATTACTGCAATAATTACTATTATGATTATTGCTCCACCAACTCCTAATATTGGCAACCAAAAATCTTGTATTGATTGAATTACTCCATCCCAATTTATATTTTTTGGCATTATTACTCCTCCTTATTTTATATTTAATACTGTTTTCACTTTCTCTGGTAATTCATTTTCCTGTACTTCTTTCCAAGAATGCACTCCCAATATTCTTACTTCTAACATTAAATAAGCATCTTCTTTTAATTCTCTACTTGTTTTAAATTTTATTTCTTTTTTCTTTCCATTTTCATTATAAGAATCTAAAGTATATTCATATTTCATATCATCTGTTGCAGATATACTTTGAATTTTGGTATTATCTATTTGAGTATAATATACTGCCTCATAATTTTCTAAAAAATAGAAACCTAGTACACAAATTGTTATTGCTACAATAACTGCAATAATCATTGGTATTTTTTCTTTTATATCTTCCATTTTTCTAATATTCCTCCTATTATTCTGCTATAATATCAATATTTCCCTTAAAATTATCTAATTTAATAGTTAAAAAGTAACTTACTCCTTCAACATAAATATTATCTTCATATTCCCCAGTATCGTTTATTAAAGTAGTTTCATTGTTTCCTAGTTTTGCAACAACATCTATATTACCACTTTCTTTTTCTACTTTTATTTTTAATTTTATATGATCTCCGTTTTTTCTATTTAGAGCTGTTCCTCCAAATATTGTTTCTTCCGATGTTATATTGTTATATTCTGCTTTATATGTTCCAATATACTTGTCTGCCTCAAAAATTCTTTTTCCCTGTAAATCTTTATCCTTCGATAAACCTGCCACATCAAAACTTTGAATGAATGAGTCATAGGCATTTATAATTTTATCTTTGAGATTTCCATCTATTCCTATGTTAGAAATTGTAATCCATAATATTATCACTAAAGTTATGATTCCTAAAAATATCATTTTAAAGATTCCAAACATATCTATTCCTCCTCTTTAATGATGTTTTTACTTCCAAAGTATGTAGCTAAGAAATATGCACCATATATAACTCCTATAATAATTACTGTTACAACTGCTGATGGTAATAAATCTTCTTTACTTGCCAAACCTGACATTAGTTCTATTGCAAATTGTATTCCAAATACAGAATGTATAATTGCTAAAATAAGTGGTACTCCAAAAAATATTGCAATTTGTCTAAATAGTGATTTATTTATCATTTTTTCATCACAGCCAATTTTTCTTAAAATAGTATATCTTCGTTTATTGTCTGAACTATCTGTTAATTGTTTTAATGCTAATATTGCTGAACTTGCAATTAGGAATATTACTCCTAAATAAATTGCAATAAAGGTTACTATTGTTGCTATTCCAACACTTGATTCGATTATAGATATTTTTGTCATACCATCTATTTCTAAACCTTTTTCATTCAAATTTTGAATAAATCCTGAATCTCCACTTGTAAATATTTTTTCTATTTCTTCTTTTTCTTCATCAGTTGTTGTATTGTAATTTGCAGCTAAAAAATATTCTTCTTTTATTTCCTCTGTTAAAGGACAATCATCTGGTACTAATATTATTCCTGTATTGGTATGACTTGTTGACATTTGTATAAAACCATCTTTGCATTCATTATATTTTGTTTGATATTCCTTGCCTGCAATAGATAAAGTATTGTTGCCATCTACCAAAACTCTATTTATTATGTTTTCCATACTATCAAAATTACAAATCATAATATATTCATTTGTGTTTAATTCATATTGTTCTATCCCATACAATTTTGCTATTTTATTATAATCTGAAATTTTTACCATCATTTCTACTGTGTTATAATTAAGGCTAGGAAATTCTGACTTTATTTCTTCATACTTATCTCCAAAAAATTCCTTCCAAGTCAAATCGTTTGTAGCATATATTGGTATTTCAACAATATCTTTTAAAACACTCATATCTAGTCCATTATTTTTTAATGTTTCAGTTACTGGTATTTTAGAATCTTCTCTCTGCTCTTTTGTTGTTATAACTTCTTTTCCATATTTCATATAACTTTCTGGTAGATTCGCTGTTTTATATAAGTTTAAATCTACTGGTGTCATTTCTACTAACTCCCTTTGCATTGTATTTCTTAATGCTAAACTTGAAGAAAGTATTGATATTGTCATAAATAACATTAAGCATATAACACTCATACTTGCTACCATTGTATTAATTTTGTTGTTTATTTGTCTTAATACAAACATATTAGTATCTTTTAAATATGTATTCTTCATCTTTTGAACTACTTGTATTATAAATCCTGATAAAGACCAGAAAACTAATACTGTACCAACAATTCCCATTAAAATAGGCGGTAATAGTTTATCCGCTGTATCTAAAGAGTGAACATCTCCTGTTACTTTCCAATAAGCATATCCTAATAAACTTGCAGCTGCTATAAATACTACTATACAAAGAAATGGATTCTTAATTTTTACTTTTTCATTTTTCTTACTTGCATTTAATAAATTTATTAATTTATATCTTGAAACTGTAAATGTATTGAAAAACATTACAGCAACATACATTACTGCAAAATAAATGCAAGTTTTAATACAAGCATCTTTTGAAAATACAAATTGAAATTCACTCATATCTGCCTCAAACATTTTTGCTACTAGTATTGACATAAATTGTGATGCAAATACACCAACTACTAATCCAATTACAAGTGAAATTACTCCAACAAATATTGTTTCCATTAGTATTATTTTTGATATTTGCCTTTTGCCCATTCCAAGTGTCATATAAATTCCAAACTCTTTTTTTCTTCGGTTAATTAAGAAATTATTTGCATATACAATCAATAATCCTAATACAACTGCTACAAATACTGATACAAAGCCAAGCATTGTTATCATTAATTTTATAATACTTCTTTGCGATGCAGATACTTGTAACATAGCTTGTTGACTGTCTATTGAATTAAACATATAAAAGATTGCTACACCTAATACTAAGGTTAGAAAATATATTGCATAATCTTTTATACTTTTTTTCATATTATTAAAAGATAACTTAAATAACATCGTTTAAATCACCTCCAAGAAGTGTTTGCACCTCGATTATCTTCTCAAAGAATTGCTTTCTTGTGTCATTACCTTTTATTATTTCATTAAAGATTTTTCCATCTTTAATAAATAAAATTCTATTAGCATAAGAAGCTGTAAAGGCATCATGTGTAACCATTAAAATAGTTGCACTCAATTTTTTATTTAAAAATTCAAAATTTTCTAGTAATTGTCTAGCTGATTTTGAGTCTAATGCTCCAGTAGGCTCATCTGCTAATACAAGTTTTGGATTTGTAATAATTGCTCTTGCTGATGCTATTCTTTGTTTTTGTCCTCCAGATACTTGATAAGGATATTTCTTTAATATATCTTTAATTTCTAACTTCTCTGCTATTTCATTAACTCTTTTATCAATTTCTCTTGCATTTACCTTTTGAATTGTTAAAGCTAAAGCAATATTTTCATAGGCTGTTAATGTGTCTAATAAATTAAAGTCTTGAAAAATAAAGCCTAATTCTTCTCTCCTAAATTTATTTAGTTTGTTTCCTTTTAGTTTTGTAATATCTTCGCCATTAACGATAATATGTCCTGCTGTTACTCTGTCTATTGTTGAAATAACATTTAAAAGTGTACTTTTACCAGATCCACTTGCTCCCATAATTCCAACAAATTCTCCTTTTTCAACATTAAAACTAATATTGTCTATTGCTTTTGTTAGATTTGATTTGTTTCCATAGTATTTTTCTATGTTTTTTACTTCTAATACTTTCTCCATAATTAAAAACTCCTTTCAATCTAACATTATTATAACTCCATATTTTTATAGTTCATATCGATTTACCTTACACTAATCTTACATTTTTGTAAGATTTCTTTTTCTATAAAAAAACTACCCTGCAAGTAACAGGATAGCAATTTATTTTATCTCTATATAACTACTTTTAGGAAATACTAATCGTATTTCTGTACCTTCATTTTGAACACTATTTAATTCTATTCCTAATTTATTACATAAATTTTTGCATAAATATAGACCAATTCCAGTAGACTTTTTTCCAATTAATCTTCCATTTGTTCCTGTGAATCCTTTTTCAAATACTCTTGTAATTTCTCCTTTTTTAATTCCTATCCCATTATCTTTTATATAAAGAATAACATTTTCTTTTTTCTCTACTCCATATATTTCAAGTTCTAAATTTTCATTGATTTTTTTATATTTAATGCTGTTTTGGATAATTTGATTTAATATAAATACTACCCATTTATTATCTGTATTTACTTCTAGTTCTAAATCGTGAACATTTAAAGATATTTTTTCATGTATTAAAACATTTTTATTTCTTTTTATACTCTCATTTACAATATCTTTTAGATTGACTTTTTTTATATAATAATCTTTTTCTACTGTATTACTTCTTGCATAGTATAAAGCCTGTTCTATGTAGTTTTCTACTTTATCTAATTCTTCACCAATACTTTTAGTTGTTTCATTTTTATTATTTTCTATTATTAATTTACTTGCTGCTATTGGTATTTTTATTTCGTGAATCCATAATTCTATGTATTCCTTGTAGTCCTCTTGCATATATTTGTATTTATTGACATGTTCAACCATTGATTTATCTATTTGTTCTAATGAATCTTTTAATACTTTACCTTCAATAAAATTTGGTTCTTTTATAATCTCACTAATTAAGTATTTATCATCTAAATCATTTAAGGTATTCTCTAAATTTTTATAAAATTTGAGTTTTGTATAATACTCTATGCCTATTCCGATTAAATATAAAACAATCATCATAACTGGAATATATATTTTTAGAAATAGTTGGGCTGGATATGCTAATAAAAATATCTCTATCGTTACAATTCCAAATAATAATAAACAACTCAAAATCAGTTTATCTTTTATAAATTTTTTAAAACTCATCTTAATTTTCTCCCTTTAAGATATAACCTTGTCCTCTTTTGGTTTCTATTAAATCTTGTAATCCTAATTCTTCTAATTTTGTTCTTAATCTTGTAATATTAACACTTAAAGTATTATCATCAATAAAACTTTCACTTTCCCATAAACAATCCATTATATCTTCTCTTGAAACAATTTTACCTCTATTATCAATTAAATATCTTAAAATTTTATATTCATTTTTTGTTAAATCAATAGTCTTATCATCTTTTAAGATTGTATTATTTGCCACATTTAAGATAAAGTCTTTTGCATTAATTTTATCTTTTGAATCATTGCTGTTATTTGTTCTTCTTAATAATGTATTTATTTTTGCAAGTAATATATGTATATTAAATGGCTTTGTAATGTAATGGTCTGCTCCATAATTAATGGAAACTAATTCATCTAATTCGTTATCTCTGCTAGTTACAATAATAATTCCCATATTGGATTGTTTTCTAATTTCCTTGCAAATATATTCTCCATCTACTCCTGGCAAATTTATATCTAATAAAATAAGATCTGGATTTATTTTTAAAATATCAGCTATGGTATTGTCAAAAGATTTTAAACTCTCTGCTTGATAATCGTTGTTATTCAAAAATATTTCTAATTCATTTCTTAATTTTTCATCATCTTCAACTATTAATATTTTTTGCATTTTATTTTATCCTCCAAAAGTATTATATCACATATTTTGCTAAAATAATCTTACATTTTTGTAAGATTATAAAAGACACTTCGATAAGTGCCTTAATTTGAATTTAACTATAAAATTGTAATTTCTCGTTATCATTAACACGATTCTTTCTCAACATTATTCAAATAGAAATTATATATTTTATTGTTTGCTATATTCATAAGTTTAGCTAATATTATGCTTAATCCAATTACTAGAATAGCATATAAATAATCAACTCTACAATAAAAGCGAGGATTTCTCAATAAATACATAACTAATCCATGATATAAATAAATTTCAAAAGATATATTTCCCAAAAAAGTAAATACCTTATCATTTAATCTCACTTTTTCTAACATATTAAACAATACAAAAAGTAATGCTATACAAATAATGTTCATATTTATAACAGGAATAGGCTTTCTCATTATATCATCTGCTAGTTCAGTATTGTTTATGATATCTATAACAGCGTATTCACTTGTTAGAAATTGAACCCCTATTATTACAAATAATATAATTGAAAATATTATTGCATATCTAATTATTTTATTTTTGTTCTTTAATGCTATTGCATATTTTTCTTTATGACTAGCCCAATATATACCTATAAAAAACGCAAAACAAGAATTAACCCACCAATTATTAAAACCTAAAATATTATTAACAACTATGCAATATAAAATAGTTCCACCAAATACTGCAATATTTATCATTTTTTTCTTTTTTAGAAACTTGGCTGATAAATAAAAAACTACATATAAAATAATAATTGCTAACACATACCACGAAAATCTTACAACTGGCTCTCCTTCAACTAAAGAATTAAAAATTTTTCTAGGTGTTAATTGTCCAGTTAATAGATATGCTAAAATAGTAAATATAATTGCTATTATATATGGTATAACTATTTTCATTATTCTTTTATTCAAAAAGTCTTTTAGATAATTTTCTTTTTTTAGATAGCTTGTCATTAGTCCATATCCTGAATAAAAGAAAAATGCTGAAACTGCAATAACTCCTACTATTGTAAATACTTTAAGTAGAATTGTGTCTTTTATATAAATAGATAAGTGGTGTATTATTATCAATATTGCCAATAATCCCTTTATTTTATTACTATTGTATTTATCCAATACATCATGGTTTGTGTTAAAAATAGATTTTCTTTTTATTATTAGGCATATAATTCCTATTAAAAATATTATATCTACTATGTTAATATTAAATATTGCTACATCATTTGGTAATGGATAAATACTGTCTGATTTTATTGTTGGTAACATATACTTTGTTCTCCTATTACTACTAATAAATACATATTAAGGTAAGCGATAACTTACTATAAGTCGCTCCCTTTAGTTCATTAAAAAATCTAATACATTCATTCCTGCATCTGTACCAGTTTTATATAGTTCTGTATATCCACATTTAGTACAACTCACTGTAATAAATTTTTTATTTTGAACATCAAACATCTTTGCAAAATTTCCTCCAGTTGCTTGGAATTGATCTTTTTCAAATTCTGTATTTCCACATTTTATACATTTCCATTTTGACATGATTATCCCTCTCTTTCATTTATAATTGTATCTAAAATACCATTATACTGATTATTTAATTTAGTAATATCTCCATTTTTCGTACTATGCGACATAATAAATTCTTCTATTTCTAACTCGCACTTTCTTAATTCTTCTTTGTTGTAATCTCTATCTTCTACATTTATTCCTGCATTATTTAATAATTCTATTTCTTCTTTTGAAAACTGCTTCATTAGATTCATTTTTTTCATTCTCCTTTTCCTTGATTGCTACCATAAGTTCATTGTCTTGTACTGTTCTATTTGCATTTTGATATATAAATTTCGCACCTGTAAAATACACTTTATAATCTATACCTTCTAGCCTTGTTTTACATAGTGCTAAAAATTTGTCAACTTCCTCTTCTGATAAATTATGCTTAACTCTTAATTCATAGAAAGTAAAGATAATTTCATTTTCGTTTTTTATCATCTTTTCATTTATAAGATTCTCTACAAATTGCGTTGTCATTGTTTTCCTCCATTCTGCATTGCATTATATCATTTATTTTTCATTTTGTCTTTAAAAAACAAAAAAATCGCAGAAGAAATACCTATTTTTTATAAGTAAATCTTCTGCCTATTTTTATTAGTACATTGGAGTTCCATACCCTAAAATATCTAAACTATTTATATCATAATCTCTTCTGCAACAACTATCGCTTGAATTTCCTTCTATTGTATAAACTCTTCCATTTTCTGTTTTTTCTACTATACCAACATGATCTGCTTGTCCACTTCTTGCTCCTGTTTCCTTATCTGCCCAGTCAAAGAAAATAATGTCCCCTGGTTTTGGAGTAAATCCTTTGTCTTTCCAAAGTCCACAAGTTCTAAACCAATCAACACCTTCACTCTGACATCCTGCAAATTTGGGTATAATCCCTGCTTCAATGTAACCACATTCATTTGCACACCATGAAACAAAGCAAGCACACCACTCTACACGAGCATTAAAGCCATACCAACTCCAGAAAGGTTGTCCTCCAACATTTCCTATTTGTGAAGCTGCAACTAGCACAATGTCGTTACTTCCAACAGATGAGCCATATATTACTGATGACCACATATTAGCATATTTATTATCAGTTAGCTCTAGCAACTGTTCTCTTTGTGCTTGAGTAAAGTTGTATTTATCTGCCATTTCATTTGCTGTTTTTCCTGTTATCGTAATATGCAACTTAACTTTTGTTACTGTTACTCTATCAGTAGATGTTAAACCTATTCTTATTTCTTCATGACTTTCTTCATCTTTTGTAAATGATATTTCATTCATTTCCCAAAAAATCTCTTTTAGAAGATTAACCTTTTCATCATTTAAAGTTATTACATCTGCTTCATTATTACCATTGCTTAACTTAACTGTGTATATGGCTAGTATATCTTTCCATTCTGCTCTATGAGAATTTATGTCATACTCATCATAAGGATTATCTTTCTGTATTTGTGTTATCTTATTCATAAATTCTGTATTTAAGTCTGCTATTACTTGATTCATTGTTACTACTTGTTGTTGCCCATTTATAGTTATTGTACTACCTGTATCTTCACTTGAGAAAAAAATGCCAAAAATTGAACTAACTAACATTGCTATTAAGCAGACTACAATTATAATTAGAACAACGATCCACCCACCTGCTACTAAAAATGCAATTAGTGCTTTTGTTGCAACTATGATAGCCTTTATTGCTGCTATCGTTGCTTTTATTCCTACTTTTATTGCTTTTACTGTTGCTTTAGCTGTTGCCTTTGCCATTTGTATTGCTCTTTTAGTGGCTTTGGCTGTTGTTTTTGCTACCTGTTTTGTTGTTTTAACTGTTCTATCTGCTGTTTTTATTCCCTTTTTTGTAGTCTTTGTTGCATTTTTCATTTGTTTTACTACTTTTTTGGCATGATTTTTCTTTTTTATTGTTTTCATTTTTTGATTTACATTTTGAACATTTTGTACTGTCTTGTCAAAATTTCTTTTTCCATATTTGTTAAGTCTATAAATATTATTAGGAAGATTACTTGCTGTTTTTGATATTTTATTTATTGCATATTCTGTTCCACTATCGCTTGTTTCTTCTTGGTATGTTTCTTTTGTTTTGTCCTTTGCTTGTACTAATCTGTCTTTCATTTTTTCTGTGCCAACTACTGCTTTGTTAATTGTTTTTACTGTTCCTTTTTTGCTTTCTTTAACTTTAATATCTGCCAAACAAACACCTCCTAATTGTTTATTTTTCTTGCAATAACTACTAATCTTCCGTTCTTATTGCTATATTCACAAGTAGAAAGTGTAATAAATTTATCTTCATATTTAGGTTTTATATTTGTTTCATAAAATGATAATTCTTTACACCTGTTTATAAATATATTGAACTCATCTTCGCTACTAAAATTCACAAAATTGTAGTATTTAAAAGTATTTTTGTTATATACAACTGTTTTAAATACTGCAAAAATTTCATATTTTTGTTTTTCTTCTAATGTTGTAAACTCTATAACCTTATGATTTTCGTAAAATTCTTTTGTTTTATAATCTTCTAATGCTCCAAATACCTTTTTATGATTCATGTGATGTCCATAAATTACAAGATTATCGCTTGTATTTATACTACATTCTTCTGACATATAAGGTGTTCCGTAAGATGAATACTTTTTATAAAAATCCCTATGCAAGTAATAGTTAGGATTACTTTTTGTCTGCATTATTGGGTAATTTATTGTTGTATCGTTTATTCTTAACCAACCTACAATATCACTATTGATAGCATATAAGTTATCAATATTTATTACTGTTTCTTCTTGTTCTTTTTCTTTTGGATTTGTTTGTTCTACTATTTCAATTAGTTCTTCAAAATTGTTTTCTTGTTCTTTATTTTGTTTCAATTCTTTATAAATACAATAACTGCTAATAAGCATTGAACTTATTAGCAGTATAATACAAAATACATATAATATTTTTTTCACTACGCAACACCTTCTCCGAGGTTTTGTTGTCATTAGTTTGTATAACTCTGTATTTCGTGGGAATCTATTTACAAATGGTATTAGTGAACTTCCTATTTTTATTAGCCCTTCTCCTGCATTTACATTTGTAATATAGCTCATTTGTAAGTCTGATATATTTAATAGTTTTGCAAGTTCTACTCTGTCGGTGCTTGCTTGATTTAACATGATAATAAGCTCACTATTTGCTAGCATTGTTCTTGCTGTATGGCTTTGCAACATATCTTCCACATTTTGCGTAATTCCGTGTGCAATATGCTCCGATATTTTCTCACTCTCTTCCATAGTGTGAATAGGAAATTTGCTGAATACTCGTATTGGAATAACAAGTAAATTTCATCAATAAAAATAAAGGTATTTCTACCTTTTGACCTATTCATTGTTATTCTATTCAAAATCGAATCTAGCACTACTAACATTCCAATAGGTAGTAGTTGCTTTCCCAAATCTAAAATGTCATAACACACTAAACGATTATGTGTATCAACATTTGTAGATTTTGCAAATGTGTTCAAACTACCATTTACAAATAATTCAATAGCAAGTGCTATTTCTTTTGCTTCTGGCTCTTGTTGTCTTAACAATTCCTCATAGAAGTCTTGTAGTGTAGGTGGTGTACCTTGATAATTACCTTGCTGATAATACCTATACACACTTGCTGTGCATCTGTCTATTATAGATTTCTGTTTTGCACCTAAATTATTACTTCCTACTAGCTGTTCGCATAGTGAAAGTATGAACTCTGATTTTAATATGATAGGATTTGCTCCATCTCCATAGTCTTTATTCATGTCCATAGCATTGATATGGTTTCCACTTGTTGCTGATATTTTTATTACTTCTCCACCTAGCGATTTTACAAGTGAACTTGCTTCCCTTTCTGGATCTACAATTATCACATCTGCATTAGGATCTTTTAACATTATAGAAACAATTTCTTCTTTTGCTATGAAACTCTTTCCACTACCACTAACACCTAGAATAAAGCTATTTCCGTTCAATAATTGCTTTCTATCTGCAATAATCATATTTTTGCTAATGACATTTTGCCCATAGTATATTCCGTTTTCGTGTCTTATTTCTTGTACTCTAAATGGCATAAATACTGCAAGCGATTCTGTTGTAAGTGTTCTTAATGTGTCAATCTTTCTTACTCCAAAAGGCATAGCCGTATTTAATCCGTCTAATTGTTGAAATTTTAGCACACCGAATTGACATAAATGTTTTCTTGCTATTGTTAGTAATGCTTCTGTATCATTGTCTAGTTCTTCTTTGCTTTCTGCTGTATGCACCATTGTAAGAACTGATATAAACATTCTTTGATCACGAGTTATTAAATCATCTAAAAACTCTTTGCTTTGTTCTCGTTGTTGCTCCATGTCATAAGGAATAATTGCTGAAAAATTATTATTTGCATTTTGTCGTCTTTGCCAATTCGTAATATTGGTTTCTATACCGAGCCTTCTATTCTCTGCTTCTCTAACTGCTTCATCCATAGGTATTGGTATGACATCTATACTCATCATCATATTTTTATTTATATCTGTCAATTCTGCTACCATACTGTCCTTAATATAACTTGCATACTCTTTCAAGAATATAACTCTACCATATCTGTTTCCAATTTTGAAATAATCACTTTCAAATTCCATAGAATCTGGACAGATAAAATCTTTAAAGCTATGTCCTTTTCTCATATTAGTTATCATATCAAAATTGAATGATGTTTCTTCTCCCACCCTATAAAAGTCATGGAATATTCTTAACCTTTCTACTGCATCTAATTCAATACATATAGAGCCTAATTCTTTGAAATGATTTATTAAGTCTGTTCCTACTCTTGCAAAATAATTCTTTGCTTCTTCTATACTTTTTTTATCTACTGATATTGTTATAAATTTTTCTTGTATTATTCCGTTTGAAGCTGTTGCTTTGTCTAGTAACATTTTATTATATTCTTTTCTAAATTTATCTAACTCATCATTTTCCATAGGTAATAGCATAGTTTCTTCAAAGTCAATTTTATTTAATCTTCTATTGATTATAGTTATTTTAGTAGTAGCTCCTGTATCAAATGAATTTAATAACTCTGAATATTCTAGAAACATTGCTTCTTTATCATCTCTACTTGCTACTGCATAATTTATATCACTAAATTTATAACATTTTGAATACTTATTTTTTCCAATAAAAAAGATGCCATCTTCCCATATTGCCTTAATAGGAATGGCATCTTGCACACTTCGTGGTATGACAAACTTTTCTTTGTCCTGTTTGAATAATTTATTTAATGTTTTCAATACTTTGCGAATCCTCCTTATTTTTATTTTTTCTCTCTTTTTTTACTTTTCTATTTTCTATATTTTTCAAATCTTCGTAATATAAGTTTATTGGCTTGAAAGTTAATCTTTTAGGTGTAAGTATCATTGATTTAATCCAAGCTGCAACAAACTTTTCTGCTGTCATTCCATTATATTTAATAAACCCTAGTGCTGCGAATGGTGCTGCACCTAGTATGCAAACCCATGATAAAGTTTCAATTCCACAATAAGGTTTTAATATAAAATATAGAATGACAGCTACTACACAAGCACATATAGAAAAAATGAACTGCCTTAATGACAGTCCAAAAAATATGCTTTCTGTGTATTCTCTTATCTCTCTATTGATTTTTACTTCCAATTATCGTGCCTCTCTTTCTTTTTTATTTCTAGCAAAGCTCTCTACTATTTCAACTTTGATGTTCTCTTTTAATAGTCTGTCTGGCTCTCCATAAAAACTATTATTACTCGAAGTACATAAAGCAATTTCGCCCTTGCCTAAATTAGTATCTTTATAAACTTTTCCGTTTTTATCTTTATAAACAGGTCTATCCCAGTTATCTATTCCAATAAATTTTACCTTTAAAATTTCTTTTAATTTAGGTTTTCTTATTGTAACTTTTATATCTTTTTCATTGCATTTGTTTTCTTCTGCTAATTGCTTAATAGTTGCTTCTCGTTCTCCTGCAAATTCATTGACAAAATCATAAGATAATACTTCTTTTCCATTTATGGAGAAAACTACTTCTTTCATTACTTCTTGATAAATTTGTTCTGGAGTCATATTCATATCTACATTTCCCTCAAAAATATGAAGTCCTTTTTTTGTTACTTCACACCAAGTTCCCTCTTTATGAATTGAATAACCATTTATTACTTTATGGCTATTTTCATTTACTTTTTCTTTTGGTTTATCTTGTAATTGCTCTATTGTATATACTTCTGTATTTCTAGCTGAAAATTCCTCGAAATCTATAAAATTATTATAGTATTTATTACCAAATTTTAATTCCTTATCTGTAATAATAGAGCCTATTCTATTTACTAAAACACTTTTCTCAATAGTTGCAATTTCTCCACCCTCATCACTATGTCTTAAATCATAACAATATAAGCCTTTGCTTTCTATTTCCTGCTTTTCTGCATTATCTTTGTAACTTGTAACTAAATATTTCATATTTTATCTAGCCTCCATATTCTTTTTCCTGTTTGATTGTTTTAATTGTATTAAATCTTTTTCTATCGGTTTTATTGTAGTTTCTTTATCTCTCAAATTTAATCTTTCGTTATTGATAGATAAGTTATCAATATCATAAATAAACTTTAATAGAGCTTGTTTTAAATCTCTACTATTAGTCTTTTTTAATGAAATATCGTACAATTTATTTAATGATGGTATTGAAATCTTATACTTATCAAATAATTTCTTAAATTCAATAATATTTTTATCAAGTATTTTAGTATCGTGATGATTATTTATACATAAATACGCCTTAACTATATCTTTAAATAATCCATCTCCTGAGCCATTTCCTATATCTAATTCTCCTTCAATACCTGCTTTCATATCTTCATCAAGATAAAGTTCATCCCAATATTCATTGATTATATTATGAAACTTTGTATCTACTTTTGTAAAAGTCATATTAGCTAACATTGGATAATAAGGTGTTACCATTTGTCCCATATTATATTTAACTACATACTTATTTTTTTCTTTTGAACAAAGTATTAGCCCTTCTGGATCATCTCCAAAATAATCTTCTAAATGTTCGTTTTGTTTATTCAAGTATTTATCAATTTCATCATCTCCATAGAAACCTTCTGGAGAAACACAATAAGCAGGATGTATTTCTCTAATTCCTTTATCTATATAGTTCAATTTATAAGTAATTCCTTTGATACAATCCTTTTCACTTCCACTATTTGCTTTAATAAAGCCTAAATCTTCTATCTTATCTTTTGCATAATCATTGTATATTTTTTTAAAATCAATATTAACATTCATTCTATATTCCCTCTCTTTTATAAACCTAACATTTCTCTTACTAATCTATCTGATATTTTAACTGTACCTACCAACACTAGCATATTGAATATCAATTCTCCGTATATATTTCCATACCATTGTTACTGCTGCTGCATTTGTATCTACTACTGGTGGGCTTGCTGCAAACAGTGAGAAAATAACACATGATAGCATTATAATTACACCCTCTAGGCATACTGCACTATAACCTTTTATAAAGCTCTTTCCTATATTTTGTGTTGGCTCTCCACCAAAACTTGCAAATGCTATTGGAGATATTGCTGTATATAGATAGATTTTGAAAAATCTTCCGATAAACTGTAAGAATCATTACAAATGACAATACTGTTATAAATAGTCCTCCGTATCAATGTTACTGCCCACAATGGTATGCTTTCAAAGAAATTACAGGCTTCTACTGCTGATATAATTTCATTTGGCAGAACTGTATTTGTTGCTCCACCTAATCCTGCTGCACTCATTACTGTACTTGCTAAACCTTGCACAATCTTAAAAATTGTCATCATTAGCTCTAAACCATAAGTTACTAAAACTTTTGCAACTGCAAATCGTATAAAAAGTTTGAGGGCATGCTCTGGCTTTTTTACTTCTGCAAAACTTCCGACAAGTTTTCATTACTCCTACAACAAAAAACAATACAAGTAATGCTAATGCAATGGCTTGTACTGCTCCATGTATATTTGTTATTACATTCCAGATAGTTCCACCTTTAAAATCAACTGGCGATTGTGATACAAGTGTCCATATTTCACTTAATTTTGAGTTCCATGTTTCTATTGCATTTTGTAGGTTTCCTACTACCCAATTCAATATCTACCACCTCCTAACTTTGTTTTGAATACTTGATATACTCTTTTTGTTTTTTATTTCTCATTTTGGCTGTTTCTTCATCTCTTAACTCTGGATTTCTCTCTTGTAATTTTCTTCGACACCTCGTAATGCTTTCAAAACTTATTCCTTTATTCTTTGCATTAAACATTACTGTTGCAAATTGCTTTCCTACTTCATAAGGATATAATTTGCTTATTACTTGTAATATTAAGTAACAGTCATCTTCTCTTGCAAGTTTATCTTTTCGTAGTATTTCTTCTACTACTGTTTCTAATTTTTTTAATTCTGCTATTTTTCATCATCTCCATATTCCATTAAATCAATATCGCATTTTACTTCATTTCCCCACGAATCCCAACCATTTACTTTTTGTCTTGCAAATAGTTCTACTCTTGGTATATCTCCTAACAATTCCACTATTCTTTTTCTTATTTCATCTGGCTTTTTGCTATGTTCTTCAACTGGAGATATAATTACTTGATGCACTTTCGCAGATATTCTTTTAGGCTTGCCTTTTGTTGCTAATATGCATATCTCTGCATTAGCTCTAGTCCAAAAACCTAATCCCCAAAATAGTGATGGTGTTTTCTTATTTTGCTTAATCCATACAAAAGCAACCGTTTTATATTTAAAACCCCAATTCTCCAAAACTTTTAGTCCTTCTACTAATGTTGGAAAAGTCATCCACATAAAAAGGACACAGTCTTTGTCAGCTATTTTCTCTACTGGTAATTTGCATATATCTTCTATACTCATTGTAGAATAATGATTTTCTGCTGAACGACCTTTGCCTTTATCTGAATATACTTTGTATTGCCATGGTGGATCTGCATATATGATTTTATATTTTTTATTTTCTTCTATAAAATTACCTCCTTAAAGTTTTTTTAGGAGTAGATTATTTTTTCTTAATAACCTACCCCTTTTACTTTTTAACCACCTGTTATAATATTTAGGATTTCCTTTGCGAAAGTAATAACTACTCCTCCGTGCCAATGTCATGAAACCATTAGCTCGCTGTGATGGATCGTGTGATTTTAATGACATACCAACTTGTACTACTCCGAATCCTAAAATAATCATTCCAACTGCTCTTATAAGTCCAAAAATAAAGTCTGACAAATTATTTATTACTGTTAATGGCTCATCTGCTGCAAATACATGAGATGCTTGTGCTACAAATAATGCAACAATATACAAAATAATTATGCAAGACCTTTTTAATATTTTTAATAAAGTTTTTTTCTTTTTCAATTTATGATACCTCCCTAATAAATTCTTCTAATTCTTCTTCTGATAGGAGTTCATAATTTTCTAGTAATTGTTCTTTTTTAAATGTATCTATTTCGTTTTCTTCAATATCTTCATCTAGCACAATAATAGAAGCTGTTGCTTTATCTGTTTTTCCATGAATATAAGCCTCTCCTTTGCCATCAGTAGTCAAAGCTACATTAGGGTGTTTTAATATATCATACTTTAGGTCTTTAACTGGTCTTTCTCCACGAATAAAAAGAAGTGCATACTTATTGTCAAGTAAACGCACTTCATCTGGAGTCATAAGCTCTCTTCCTGCAAGTTGATAATTTGTTGAATAATTGCCGCTTCTACCAGAGCTTTTTCCATGTGTGTCTAAATCTATTGTTTCTTTTCCTAAAAGTTCTGAAACATACTTATGGGTGCTTTGTTCATTTCCACCTAAATACAAAAAAGTATCGCAATTTCCGTACAATACTTTCCCATTGCTTTTCAAATAATGCTTTCAATTGTGCTAAATTTTGGAGAATGATAGATACTGATACTGACCTTGATCTCATGACACTTAAAATTTTGTCAAAATCATCTGGCAGACTTACATTTGCAAACTCATCCATTACAAAATGGACATGAGTTGGCAAACTTCCACCATACTTATGGTCAGCAATATAGAATAATTGTTGAAATAATTGTGTATATAATATACTTACTAGAAAATTAAAACTCGTGTCATTGTCTGGAATTAAAGCAAACAATGCCACCTTTTTTTCGCCTAAACTAGGCAAATCTAACTCATCAATTTTTACTATGTTTGCAAGACTCTCTAAATTAAATTTTTCTAATCTTGCAGCAAGTGTAATTTGAATTGATTTTAATGTTTTTGCAGAGCCTGACCTATAATTTCTATAATACTTTAGAGCAATATGCTCTGGGTTATTATATTCTAATTTATCAAATAGAATATCTAATGCACTTATAGGGTTTTCTTGTTCTTCATTTACATCTCCTGCTCTTAACATTTCCATTACCATTGGAAAGTTTTGTTCATCTTCTGGAGCTTCATATTTGAGATAAAATATAAGTGCTAGCAATAACATACTAGCTGCTGTGTCCCAAAACGGATCTTGGCTCTGACTTCCGTTTCGGTGTCGTGCTTTTGAAAAGGTTTGTTACCAACCTTTGAACATCATTATCTGTCTTTAAATATTTAAAAGGGTTATAGCAATGACTTTTTTCCATATTGATTAAGTCAAGAACTCGTACTTCATACCCTTTTTTCTCTAATAAATTCCCCGTATCTCGCAAAATTTCGCCTTTAGGATCTAGGATTACATACGAACTTGAGCCACATTGCATTACATTTGGCTTTCCGATAGAATCTTGTTTTACCTGCACCGACTACCGACCACAAATTAAAACATTAAGATTTCTTCTATGTTGTTTTCCATTTAGACCTATTGCTACATTTTGCGTTAATATTTTATTATCATTAAATGGCTTTTGCCTATATTTTTTATTAAGTACACTTGCTATACCCCACTTGGCAGAGCCGTGTTCTTCTCTTCTTCTATAATTCTTTTTTGTAGATTCATATATACTTATTCCTAATACATAAAAGCATATAAAAATAAGAATAGTTTTTATGCTATTCTCACACCATATCAAATTAAATGGATTTTCCATTATTTTTGAAAAATTATTTATTATTCCTACGATTCCATTATTTATATATGGTGCAATTAGAATAGCTACCCATACTACTGGAATTATACCTAATATATACAAAAGCTCATTTGTTTTTTCATTATCTCTCGTTGCTTACTCTTTCTCTTTGAAATATTGTTCTTTTTCTAATGGGGATATTTAATAGTCTTAATAATAATTCATTTACAAATTCTGTTGATTTGTTTTCTCTTATTAACTTTGTACGAAGTTCGTTAAGGGAATTTATTATCATTCCATATTCGTACTTATTTAATATTACTACTCTTTGTTCTTCCAATACATTTTTCTCCTATCTTGCTTGTTCTTTTTCTCTACTTTGTTTTGCAAGTAGTTCTATACAATGACTTGTTCTTCCACTTATGTTTTCCATTGCATCATGAATTGGCTCTAGTTCTTCTCTTATTTCCTTTGCTGATAACTCCTTTAGTTCATAAGGAATATCAGTTACATTATAATTTGAAACATCTATGCCATATTTTTTGCAAACCATATAAGATACACAATTAGCTTTGAAAGTATCTAATTCTGTATTTTCTCCTATTTCTTGTTTTGCAAGTTCTTGTGTTACTTCATGGAAAATTTGTGGTGCTTCTGCACCTCTTGCAATATATAATACATCTTTTTCTGAATCATACAATGCACTTCTATCTGTATTTGGTATTTCATTTACTACTTCTACCTTTGCTTGGCTACTATTTAAAAATACTCTTAATAATAATTTATTATCATATCTCATTATAGGATTTGGTTTCTTTCTTATACTAACTTGTGATATATCAGTTAAGTATTTTACATTATAATTTGTTGCCTTTGTGCCATCTTCTCTCATATAAGAATCTGCTGGCTCTAATATTTTTATATCATTTTTACGATTTTTCTTTGGAAAGCCACCTACATTTGTCCAACTATCATAATCTCTTAAAACTGTTGCTTCTGGCATTTGTGCTGTTATTAGTAAACTATTTCCTACTGAATATTGCTCAAACTTACTTTGAGTATCTAAATATTTCTTAAATTCTTGCCCGTCTTGTACGATCTTTTCTGCTGTTGTATCAATTAGTGCATATACTCCTTGTTTTTCTTGCTTTTTATATTCAATCCATTCTTCTTTATTATATTGTCTATTTTTTCTGCTATAATTATCAAATACTTGGTCTAATTCTCCCATGTTCATTTACCCCTTTCCTTATTTGCTATTTCTAATTTTGGTGTTTGTACTTGTGGCATTTCTACCATAATACTTTCTTTCGATTTTTGAGCATTCTTCAATTCCGTTTCAACCTTTAACTCTGCTTCTGCTTCTTTTAATTTCTTCTTAACAGATTCTTTTTGTGCAGGTTTAGTAACCCCCTCGGAATTGTTTTTGCTCTTCAAGGAAGGCTCTGACGGAGGGTTTTTTTCCGTTTTTGCTACTTCGGGGTTTTGATTTTCATTTTCCTTTGGTTTAGAAAAAATATCATCTACCATAGCTTCATTTACTTGTGTTCTTTCCTCTCCTATATCTGGTGTATTATCTGACAAGTCTTTTTCATTTTTATTAGTAACTTTCTCCTTTTCAATTTCTGTTTCGATTGATGCTTTATCATAAGTACATAGCTTGTATCTTTCTACAATTCTATTTACCTGTGGTGCATCTTTTGCTCTAACCATTATATCTATCATACCATCAATATTTTTGTTTTTTCTGTTTACTAAAGCACAATATAATATCCCATAGCTTTTTGCTTCGTGGCAAAAAGTTTTCATATCTTCTTTTTTTATAGAAAATACTTTTAATTCATTATCACTTTTTATCATATTATTTAGCCTAGTCTTACCTTTGGTCTGTTTTTTATCTTGTGATATGGTATATAATGCAATGGCAATATTTTTTATAGCCAGTCCAGTTATCTTTGCTAACACTACTGTTCCATCTAATGTTAATTTAATAGTTTGTTCTGCTGAATCACTTGATATACTCACTATTTTCTTTCTCCTTTTCTTTATCTTGATTTCTATTTTCTACTTTATCAATAATCTCTTTTATCCTTTGTGTCCTTGTTTCAATATCTTCTATCAACTCAATTTCTTGATTTAGTTTTTTTATTTCACTCTGAAGCATTTTTATTTCTTCATAATTTTTTTGTTTATCGCTTTCATTAGTAGCTTTTCTATTTTTCTTCCATAAACTTTCTACTTTTGCCTTATTCTCTTTTCTATCTAATACAAGTGATTTCTTATATGCTAAAAGCTCTTGGCTAGATTGAATATTTTTTCTACACAAGAGCCTTGCTTCATTTGAAATTTTATCCATCTTTTTTATTTCTTCTCGCAGTTCTTTTGAATATTGTTTTTTTATCTTCTTATTTTTGGGATACACTTTTAATAAAAAGCAATAATGCAAATATAATGCTTTTATTCCTTTAGCCTTTTTTCTATTTTTTAGATTTTGCTTTTTTACCACTCTATACCTTTTAGGTTTCGCTCTTGCTTCTGGAAATGGCTCTCTAATTGCTTGTGTTTCATAAATTCTTTTTTCAATATTTTCAATTTTGTAGTCATCTCCAAATGCTCTCTCAATTCTTATATTCTTTTTGTAAGGCTCTTTTCTAACACTTAATTTTCCATATCGATTTTCTACTGTATAATCCATTTTATTTAATATAGATAAAAAGTCTTTATATGAATATGCTTGTCCTATTGCATAGTCAATATCTTCTTTTGCAATAGTATGATGATTAGATTTTTTTACTTCTGATTTATAAAAATTTCTGTAATCTATTTTACTTTTTGGACACCTTTTTTCTTCTATTACACTTAATTTATATTCTTCGCAAAGTCTATCTGATGTTTCTCTCATTAGAGCATAAGTTTCATGACAGTCATGATATTTTTTTCCATCTTTAAATGAAACAGAATTTAAACAGAAGTGATTGTGTATATGTTCTGTATTCAAATGTGTTGTTACAATAACTTCAAATCTATCTCCCCATAATTCATTTGCTAATTTCACACCAATTTCGTGTGCAATTTCTGGAGTTACCTCTCCTTTTGCAAAAGACTGAAAAGCATGATAACCTAAAACACCATTTGTCTTACTATATCTTCTTTTTGTTCTCATCATATCTTCATGTATTGAATCTTTATCACAATTTATTGCTGTAACATATAATTGTTCTTCTGTTTTATATGATGACTTTGCATACTCTATAACATTATGAAGTTCACTATATTTTTCTTTGCTTGTTTTACTTGGATTAGTAGTGTAAACAATTACATGATCAAGTCTTTTTTTTATTGCTTTTATTTTTGTTGTAGCCATTTTACTTTTCCATATCTAAAAATTCTTTCTTTATATTTTCTGCTAATTCATTCCATTTTGTATAAACCTTTTTATAAAATGGTGCATCAATTATATCTAAAGCATTTGCTTTTCTTGCAATTTGATTTAAGTTTATTCCAACGAGTTGTAATTGTTTTATTATCTCATACATATTTTCTGTTGGTTGTTCTTTTGGTTTGTATCCCATAATAAGATTTCTTATATAAGCACTTTCATTAAGTCCTGCTTTCTTTGCATTTTGTTTTAATCTTTTGTTTTCTTCATCATCTACATAAAAAGTTTTTAGAATATCTCTTTTTCTCAAATAAAAATTTCACACCTCTTTCTACAATTATTTTTTATGGGGTTTGGGGTGTCCCCATAATTTGCATTTGCGTATAGACAAATGCAGTGCTTGCTAGGACATCATTTTTACATTTCTAAAATAAGCTAAAATAAAACTACATATTTTTTTATTGTATTTTTTCTATTTTTTAAGCTGATTTTTGTTCAAAATTTATTCAATTTCTCTTACAACTTCTTTTAAGTCTTCAATATTATCTTCTAAATTTTCAATTAACATATCAATATATACAATGTCATCTTCTATCAAAGCATTATCCATTTCTTTAAGATTTTCATACATTTGGTTAATGGTTTCTTTAATATTTTCTCTACTTTCTTTATCAATAATGTTTTCTTCTTCCATTTCATCATAGTTATTTTCTTCTCTTTTTCCAATAACTTTTGTTTCAACTGCTGCTAAATCCTTATAAGAATGGTCTAACATATTTGTTCTTAAATATGCCTTTTCTACAATGTCTGTTGCTTCTTTTTCACTTTCTGCACATACTAAAATTTCTTTTCTAAATATCTCTTTCATTTCAATTTTATATTGATTCATAATTTGTTTTCCTCCATTTTTTGTTTTATCTTGCTACTTCGCATACCTTTTCTTTTGCTGTTTTATTCAACTTTTTTATACCTAACATATATCGTAAATAATCATTACAGTCCTTTCCTAATGGTGCAGGTCTATCTAAAACTTTATAGCTTTTTGATAGTGTTTCCTGCAAAGCCATGCTTGCATTTCTTCCAACTTCATCATTATCTAAATGCAAATGTATTTCATTTATGTTAGGATTCTTCTCTAAAAATTCTTTTATTGCTATTGGTATTTTATTATTTTCACTTGTCTTTGATGAGCTATTTACTCCTGCAAGTGAAATCATATTTTCTCTATGCCAGTCTATATTTTTCGTTTTTAATAATGTTGCATAAGATAATAAATCAATAGCACTTTCAAATAAATGTACTCTATTGCTTTCTGTTTTTGCCTTTAATCTAAAGGTATATGCTTTATCACTTCCTTTCGATTCTCCCATAAATCTTGTATCGTTTGTACCTCTATAAAAAGCATACTTTGGACATTTTTCATCATCTACACCTATAAAAACAACATTGTGATTAGGCTCACTTTCATAAATCAAATTGTTTTCTATGCACTCTTTTATTATCTCTGGGGCAATTCCCCTACTCATTAAATATCTTTTTGCACGATCACAATTATTTGATTTTGTTGGTAAAACTAACACAATGTTTTCTCGTTTTTCTTCTTTATAAATTACAGGCTGCTTAACATTTATATTGCCTATAATTGTTTGTATAGCTTCTAAAAAGGAATATTTTTTTACTTTCATTAGATAAGAAACAGCATTTTTTCCACCTATACCCTCTGAAAACCAATTCCATAATCCATTACTTATTCTTATACTATCGTGTGTTTTTGTGGTATATGTTCCGTTTCCTATCTTCACTAACTCATCTGGCTCATAGTTTTGCAAGTAAGTTAATAAGTCCATTTCTTCTGCTTTTTTTACTATTTCTGGTGGTATATAAGGCATATTTTTCACTACCTTTCCAACAAAAAAAGAGATACTAATTTCTTAATATCTCTCAAATTGCTTATTATTTTTTTATTTTTTGTATTTGCTTTTTACTCGCCTTTTTCAATTTTATCAATGCTATTAGACAAAGATGTCATAAATTGTTCTTTAGTTATTCCTACTTCCTGCATATATCTATGTGATAATAAACTAATAAAAATTCCTAATTCTGTTGGCTGTGTTTGTTTCACTAATTTTTCAATTACTTTATCAGCTTCCTCTGGATTTATAGTAAGGTTTTCTTCCATTCAATGTCCTCCTTTTGGTATTTTCATATTTAATATGCTATCATATCCTAGAAAAAAATGTCAACTAATTATCACTATATATTGTAATTTTGCAGTTAGATATTATATTCAAATCCAACTTCTAAATATTCTTTTTCTCCTATTTCTATTTTTCTTTCCTTAATAATTCTTCCACCCATTTTAGTATAGAATTTTTTAGATGGCTCGTTATCTTTTAAACACCACAATATCATTTTTGTTCTATTTTTGCTTTTAAACTCATTTGTAACAAATTGAAATAGTTTTGTTCCTATACCATTGTACTTTAAGTCTGGATTAACATATAGTGCTAATAATTCACAATCTATATTTGATATATCTTGCGTAAACTTATTACTATCAATATATCTGCAAAATCCAACTACTTGATTATTTAATTCTGCAACTATAAAACCATTTTCTTTATAGTCATTTCTTCTTTTTTCAATTCTTTCATTTCTATTCATTGAATTTAGAATATTGTCATCAACTATTCCTTTATATGCTGATTTCCAACCATTTATTTGAATATCTACAACATCTGGAATATCTTTTTCTTCAATATTTCTAATTATAATATCTTCCATAGCTTACCACTCTTCCAACTTGTAATTTATCTTATAACTTATTTAATCTATCTATAATCTTTTTTGCTTCTTGTCGCACTCCAGAGTAATCTGATTTTAAATACCTTTCTATTAATGGAATAGTATTTTTATCTTTATAATATCCTAATGCCTTTATAGAGTGAGTTTTAATTTTATCATTTTCTAGTCTATTTATTATGATTGGCTTTACTTCATCAATATTCCATCTTCCTAGCATAGTCATTACTAAAGGAAATTTGTCATTATCTTTAATTATTTCAATATAAAATGGTATTTTATTCTTATCTTGTATTTTCACAAAGGCATTATCTAAAGTAGTTTCTATTGTATCTGTTAAAGAATCACTTTCTTTTAAGTCATAGTACCATTTTTCTAAAAAGTTAGAGCAATCAACATTATTTTTTCTCCAAAACTGTTGAGTTATTAAATTTAAACTTATTCCGACATTTTTAAATAATGGTATATACTTTGCTAAAATAGAGATACAATTATCATCAAGTATTGTTCTATAATATAAATCAGTCAAATAATTACTCTCTACTCCAAGACTATCATATAGTTCTTTTCTTAATTTATCTGCTAATTCATAATCTTTTTGATATTCTTCGTTTGATCTCATTTTTTTCTCATACTCTATTGCCTGTTTATATAAAATGTTCTGACTATCCAAAGTAACACCTCACTTTCAAATTGTAATTTTTAGTTATATCTTATTGAAAATTACTGTCCTTTCTTTCTTTGATATTTTTCCCACTTCATATCCATATTCTTTAGATTCTTTCTTATAAGTTAAAAATGAATGGTCTATATCAAATCCTAAAATTTTTCTAATTTCTTCATAAGATAATTTATAATTTTCTTTATTATTTTCTTTTAAATACTTCCATAATGGCTCATATTTGCTCATTTAAAATTTATCGATATGATTATAATATATTGTTGATTATATTACAATTAGAAAATATTATTCTTTAATACATTTGATTGTAACAAATATAATTACCTCAATTTCTTATATTTCTTTAATTTTCTAAACTCAGTATTGTTTAATAATATAAAGTATGCTATACTAAGATAAAAAAGGAGGTAATTATGTATAAAAAAATATTCTTTCTGCTAATAAGCTTTTTTATAATAATTAGTATTTCTTTGTTAATTGGTCAAATTTTATTACAAAATAAAAATAATATTATAATTAAAAATAATACTTTTGCTTTGATAGATTTAGATAATGCTAATTCCATAAGTGTTTCTTACTTATCTCAAACAAAAGATTTTACTAATGAACAGAAAAGCTTTCTTTTACAATCATTAAAAGATTTTCAGTACTCTTATATAGATGAAGAACTTTTAATTGTTTCTACTGATTACAAAATTGATTTTCATAATGGAATTTATTTTACATTTGGTAATTTTGGTACAGAAGTTGATGTTTTTGAGAAAAATAAAAAAATATTTACTACACATCTCTCATCTGAGATCCTTAATTACATAAGAAATTTATTTGATAATCATACAGATACCAATAATACAAATAATACAAATAATACAATTAGTTTATAATGATTGCATAAAAAGCATAAAAAGGAGTTACTCCTTTTTATGCTTTTTATTATTATATTTCAAATTTTACTGTATCATAAGCCTCTGCCACTTCATTTGTAGAATTATCTCCTATTGTATTTCTTATTGTAAATTCTACATATTTTTTATCAGTATCAATATCATATAAATATTTATATGTTACATCTTCTGGATTTACTTCTACACAATTATTATATTTTTCTAAAAGTTCATTAATTGCTTCATTTTTTAATAATTCAATATCATTTTCGTTTGTACTTCTAGTTCTCAAACTATTTTCCTGATTAAGGATATTCATTTCCTTATTAAAATCAACTGTATTATCATAAATTGCTTCCACTATGTTATTTCTAGCCTTTATCGTAAAGCCAGATGTTGTTTCAAATTCTCCAACTTTGAATTTGAAATTAATATATTCCGTTTCTTCTATTTCCCCATTATTTTGATTTATTGACTGTGCATTTCCTTTTGTTATTACATAATTCTTTTCATCAAATTCAGGATATGTATCTTTAATTATTGAATAAATATTTTCTAAGTTGCCTTCATCTATTTTTACAGATGACCTTGATTTTGATTTCAATAATAGGTTATCTTCTGGTCTAATCTCATCAGAGTTAGCACTTCTATACTTACCAATTTTAATACTTGTATCTCCATGATGAATTATTGTAGAGTTTTGTGGAACTCGAGAATCACTATATGAAAAACTATTAGCGTAATCCATAGCCTTAATAACAGTATATCCATTTGCCAATGCATTATTATAATTTCTTGTCCAAGCTCTTAAACTAGTGGTTTCGACAGAGCTTCTCCACGCCATAACTACATCTGCTCCTCTTTCTGCTGTTTTTCTTGCCACACTATTTGGATTATTAATTCCATCATTTCCTGCTCCTTGACAAGCAGCATAAATTACTAGAATAGTATCAGCATCCCAATGTACACTATTAGTTCCTATACAGTCTTTATTTCCATACATTCTATCTGAACCTACAACAATACCAGAAATTGCCGTTACAACACATTCCTGATTTCCATGGCAATTAAAGAATTGCACATCAGCATATAATTGTTCCCATAAATGTTGTTTTCCTGGATTTCCAACTCCATATACTCTATATCCAGCCTTCTGATATGCTGTTATAGCTTCTGAAACACTTTCTCTTGTATCTAGCAAGAATTGTCCATTATCTTCTATTGTAGCAATTCCTATAGCATAATTATCTCGTCCAAAAACTGTACTTGAAAAACTACATAGTAATAATAGGATTGTCAAAATAATAATACTTATTTGTATTTTACTTTTTCTTGTTCTCATAAATTGCCCCTCCTTTTTTTATTAAATCATTATTTTAGGAAGTGCGCACTTTGATTATAAGATTATATTTTCCTATAATCTCCTTTAATAATTACTTATTTTATATCACATTTTACAAATTTTGTAAATATTTTTCTTGTTTTATATCTTATTTTTTTCCGACATTTTCCGACATTTTTTTATTTATATTGACATTTTTAATCAATATATTTTAGTTTTTATATTCGTTTTCATATATATATTAAGAATAAATTATTACTTGCACTTTTTAATTCACTTAGAAAATTTTAACAAGTTTTTTACTTGCTAAAATTTATAATGAATTGTTATTTTTAATTTCCCTACAAATTACTATCTGTCGAGATGATTATACCATATCTTTTTATAAAAAGATACAAGAAGATACTAATTTTTTAATATCTTCTTTGCATATAGATTACCTTTCATGGTCTTTATTTTTATCTTTTTCATTATCTTCTATTTCATCATTTGATGTATCTAATACTTGTTTTTCTTTTTCATCTAACTTTAATAAAATATTTAATTCTTCAAGTTTTTTCATTTTTTCTTTTAGTTCTTCTTCTTTTGGAAATGGCTTTTGAACTTCTATTTTTGCTATTTCAAGTTGCTTTTCAATATCTTCTATTCTCAACTTTGCATCTGGAATCTTATCTTTTATTGCTTCTAGTGCATTATTTATTCTTGTAATATTTCCAAAAGTATCACTACCTAAAAAAATACTATAACTATATTTATTTCTCATAGTCATAGTAAATTTCTTTTCTACTGAATTAAAACCAAGTTCTAATCTAAATCCCCTATATTCTCCTATATCTTCAATATCTGGATTTGATTTTGATTTGCAAACTTCTAGTATTGCTTTTCCTGCTTGTTCTTTATCAGTATATTCAATTCCTTTAAGTATCATTTTAGAAAATCCATCTTCATTTGGTATTGTGTTATCTTCTAGCTGCTTGACATCAGCTTCTAGTGCATCTACCTTTTCTTGTATCTCTTTTATTTGATTTGGATACGATCTTGCAATTTTATCTTCTAAATCATAAATCTGGCTTTGATAACTTTGTCTTACTATTTTTAATTTTGCAACTTCTGAATCTAATTGTGTTTTCTCTAATATATGTTTATTTCCTGTTGCTAAAGCCTTAATTTCTCCATAACTTAATGCCGTTTCATCTATATCATCTGCTGTTCTATCTGGAGTCTTTGAAGTCATTATTTGTGATATAAAGCCTTGCTTTCTCTCTAGCATTTGGAACAAGTAAGCATCAAATGTTTTTTCTGTTACATAGGTATATATATGAACTTGCTTATTTTGATTTCCTTGTCTTACTCCTCTACCATTTCTTTGTGTTAAGTCGGCAGGTCTATATGGTGTGTCTAAATGGTGCAAAGCTATTATTTTATCTTGCACATTAGTACCTGCACCCATTTTACTTGTACTTCCCATTAACACTCTAATTTCGCCTTTTCTTACTTTAGCAAATAGTTCTTTCTTTTTAGTTTCATTATCTGCTTCATGTATAAAGGCAATTTCTTCTCGTGGAATACCTTTTAATACTAGCTTTCTTCTTAAATCGTTATAAACATCAGTAAATACATAATTACCCTCATCATCAAATTTTTCTTCAAATTGCTTTGGTGTAGATAAATCACAAAATACTAATTGTGTTAGTTTTTGTTCTTTATTTTCTTCCCATATTTTATAGATATTATTTGCACAAGTTCCAACTTTTCCATTTTCATTATCTTCTAGCATTTCATTCATAAGTCTTTGGTCTAATGCAAGTTTTCTACCCTCGTTGGTAATCTTCAACATATTATCTTCGCTAGGATCTACACTACCTTTTCTAATAGCTTCTGCTCTTTCTCCTAACTCTGCTACCATATCTTGCTGCATTTGACTAGGTTTTACTATTTCATCATGTCTTACTACCTCTGGTGTTGGTAAATTTAAAGTATCAGCAGTTTGAATATCTGCAACTTCTTTAAAAAGCGACATAAGTTCTGGTAAATTATGAAATTTTGAAAATCTTGTTTTACTTCTATAACTTGTTCCCTCTGGAGAAAGCTCCATTGCTGTTACTGTTTCTCCAAAAATAGATGCCCAATTATCAAAATGTTCAAGTCCCATTTTTCTTAAATCATTATATTGTAAATATCGTTGCATAGTATAAAGTTCCACCATACTATTTGACACAGGAGTACCTGTTGCGAATACTACTCCTCTACCATCTGTTATCTCATCCATATAACGACATTTCATATATAAATCGCTACTCTTTTGTGCATCTGTCTGTGAAATTCCACCTACATTGTTCATTTTAGTATATAAAAATAAATTCTTATAGTTGTGTGCTTCATCTACAAATATTTTATCTATTCCTAACTGTTCAAAATTGATTACATCATCTTTTCTTGTTTGTGAATTTAATTTCTCAAGTTTGCTTTCTAACCCTCGTCTTGTTTTTTCCATTTGTTTTATAGTAAAATTCTCTGCCTTATCTCTTTTAGCTTGTGCTATTCCTGCTATAATATCTGCAATTTGCTTTTCAATTAACTGTTGCTGTCTTTCGATTGACATAGGGATTTTTTCAAATTGTGAATGTCCGTATGATTACTGCATCAAAATCTCCAGTAGCAATACGAGAACAAAACTTTTTTCTGTTAGCTGTTGCAAAGTCTTTTTTAGTTGCTACCATAATGTTTGCAGATGGGTATAGTTGTAAGAACTCTGCTGCGAACTGTTCAATGATGTGATTTGGTACAACAAAAATAGACTTGTTACAAAGTCCAAGCCTTTTACTTTCCATAGCACCGAGCAACCATTTCAAAGGTCTTTCCTGCTCCGTACCTCATGTGCTAACAGTGTATTTCTTCCATACAAAATATGAGCAATGGCATTTTGTTGATGTGTTCTTAATTTTATCTCTGGATTCATACCTACAAAATTCAAATGACTTCCGTCATATTCACGAGGACGAATACTATTGAATCTATCATTGTATAACCTTACTAATCGTTCTCTTCTTTCTACATCATTGAAAATCCAATCTTCAAATGCTTGCTTAATTTGGTCTTGTTTTGCTTGTGCAATGGCTGTTTCTTTTGCATTAAATTCTCTCTTTTTGTTTCCGTCAATATCTGTTACAGTATCAAATACTTTCACATCTTTTAAATTCAATGTTTTTTCAATAATCTCATAGGCATTTACTCTATTTGTTCCATAGGTTTTATTAGCTTTTACATTTGAATAATCATAATTTTTACTTGTTATATACCATTGTGAATTATACTCACTAAATTTTACTTTCATATTCCATTGTGCATGATTTGGAGTTTCTAACAGTTCATACATAAAACTATCAATAATCTCTGTTGGTATCCATGTTGCACCTAACTTTATTCCAATTTCATTGGCTGTTAAGTCTTTTGGCATTACTTGTTTTAGTGCTTCTATATTAGTTGCAAATTCTGGGTGCATTCCAACTGATGCTTCTGCCATCTTTAGTTTTTCTCTTATATTTCCAGAAAGATATTCATCACTTGTTACATATTTATTATTTTCCATAGGAAGTTTATAAATAATACCATCTAGCTCTTTTACTAACTCTTCTTGTGTCTTGTTTGTAAGTTTTGACATATATTCTAAATCAACAGATGCTTTTTCTGATAGTGATACAATTAGTGCTTCATTTGCAGTATCAACACTTATTATTTCCTTATATGCTTTGATAGTTCTCTTTGAGAACATATCTGCTTTTCGCACAAATCTGCCCTCGCTGTCCATTACTTCTAATGAACATAGCAAATAATAGCTACTATCTGCTTCAAATGCTAAACGATTTCCTCTGCTATTTATAATTCCATACTTCTTAACATAGTTATCATACATTCTATTCAATTTTGCTTGTGCTACTTTAATATTTTCTTCTGGATAATCTTCTGTTTGTAAATCTATTAAATCTCTGACACAATCACGAAGTTCTATCATTCCTTTTATTCTGCTTATTGTAGTAATTGGCAAGTCTTGTTCTGCCATTACACTATTTTCTCTAAAATATACTTTGCCATCAATAATAGTATAAGAAAAGTTTTTTACAGAAGGATCTGCTGGGAGCATTGTTTCTTCTCTTTCTTCAATATCTCCTATTTCATATTCTGTAATTTCTCCTATTATCTTTTCTTTAGCCTCATCTAATAAAGTTTTTAATTCTATTCCCTCATAAGGTTTACAAGTAGAATCTGGTCTACCAAATTGTGTAGACTCCATTTCCATTGTTCCTAATATCATGTCTGGATTATCGACAAAGTATTTATTCATTGTAATACCATTTTTGTCAGTGTCTAAATAAACCCAGTCTGGCATAATATCTGTCATATTCTCTCTTTTTTTCAAGAATAGTATATCTGAAGTTACTTTTGTTCCTGCGTTTTTGGTAAATGTGTTATTAGGTAGCCTTATCGCTCCTAACAACTCTGCTCTTTGTGCAATATATTTTCTAACTTCTGAATTCTTTTTGTCCATTGTTCCTTTTGAGGTAATAAAAGCAATAACTCCACCGAGGTCGAACCTTATCTAGTGTTTTTGCAAAAAAGTAATCATGTGTTAAAAACTTATTCTTATTGTATCTTTTATCGTTTGGTTTGTATTCATCAAAAGGCACATTGCCGAACTGCTACATCAAAAAAGCTATCTGGCAATTCTACTTTTTCATAGGCATTTACTGCTATTGTAGACTTTTGATATAATTGTTGTGCTATTCTTCCAGATATAGAATCAAGCTCAACACCATACATTTTACATTCTTTTAATTGTGTTGGTAACATTCCAAGAAAATTTCCAACACCACATGATGGCTCTAATATATTTGCTTCCTTTAATCCCATATTTTGTAGTATTTCATACATTGAATTGATTACAATAGGTGGTGTATAAAATGCTGTTAACACAGATTTTCTAGCATTTTTATATTCCTCATCATTTAATAATTCTTTTAATGTTTTATATTCATTTGACCAACTACTATCATCTTCTTTAAATGCTTGTTGTAAGCCACCCCATCCGACATATTTTGACATAATTTCCTGTTCTTCTGGAGTCGCATACCTATTTTCCTCTTCACACTTTTTCAATACTTTAATTGCTGCAATATTTCGTTCAAATTTTTCTCTAGGTGTTCCTATTCCTAAATCATTATCTGTAATTTTATAATTGTTTCTATCTTCTACTGCTACTTCTGGATGCAATACAAAGTCTTGAATTTTGTTTTTAGTTCTTACAAAATTAGGTTTAATATCTTGTTTTGGAAAGTTCCTCTCATTTTGATTATATAAATTTTCAAAGGTTAAGATACTTTCTTCTCTAAATATAGGCATAGGTATTTGTAGGTCTAATAGACTTATTGTATCTTTTTCTAAATCAATATTGTCAATTCTATATTTTCTGTCAGATTCTAAATAAACCTCTTGCCCTACTTTGTATGGCTTTTCTTGTTCAACTTGTTGCTCATTTTCTTCTTGTTGTTCTTCTGTTTCTTGCTGTGCTATCTCTTCTTTTTGGGTTTCTTGTTCTTCTGTTTGTTCTTCATCACTATTTACTTCTGCTGAACTTTCTTCTTTATTTTCTATTGTATTTTCTTCTTGTTCTTTTACAATTAAATGGTCATTTGAATAGTTATCTTTGACTTTTCTTTCAAATTCATCAAAGCTCATTGTTTTATTTAATATAGGAAATTTTGTGTCAATTAAGGTTACTACATTGTCCTTTATACCTGCAATTTCATACTTATCTGCACCAATATAGACAGTATCTCCTAAATGATATTCATAATGTGGAACTCTTTTCTCTAATATAGATATTAGTACATCTAGTTCATGTTTTTGCGAATCTGTATCAGTAATACTTTCTCTTATTTTATTCAAAGCATTGACATAGTCATTTACATTTCTTGTATCATTTATATCTGATTTTACTATCTCAATATTTTCTTCATTTGTATTTAAAGCTGCTGTATCATCTGGATAATTATATAAATCTGATGGCTTAACAAATAAATATACTCTTTTGGCAAGCTCATACTCTTGTTGTTCTGCTTGATTTTCTAATTTCTTTTCTGCTTCTCTTAATTCTTTTGCTTGTTCTTGTTCTTTTAGCCAGTTAGGATATTCTACAATTTCCTTTTCATTCAAATATCTTTCTAACTTAATAAGTTCTGTTATTCTTTTTGCTACATCATTCCAACTTATTGTTGTTGTTATTTCATCTTTGAAATAACCTCTATTTAATGTCATACCTTTAGGAGAACATTGCAAACCTATTCCTGAGCCAGATACAGTTCCAGTTGTTCCATAATAGCCTAATCCATACATTTTCTTTAGATAGTCTGCATTATCTTTTAATGACAAATGTGTTTCAAATTGTTGATATATAGAATATTTGCTGAATGTTCCTCTTTCTTGTAATACTCTATCTATAAACTCTTGTGTAAATTCTAGCTCTGGCTTTTTTTCTGCCTCACTGATTAAAGACATTTGGTCTGTAACAGATGAGATTCTTGTTTCCACATCTTTTAATTGATTAAGCATAATCATAGATTCATAATTATCAATTAAATTTTCCCATGAAATAAAACTTTCTGTATCTCGTGATAAAAAACTACCTTTCCATACTAAAAGTCCATTTTCAAATGCTTTATAGCCATATCTTTCATCATTTATTGTAATTTCTGTATAATCAATATTAAAACTACTTTTTAAAAATTCTGCTCGTTTATTTTTGTCTTTTTCATTTTCAAAGTATTGTTTAATTTCACTATTAGAAACTCTTAAATGTGGTGCATTAGTTAGTATTTGATTAACTTTTGCATCTGTAACAACATAAGGACAGTCCTTACTACTGTCCCTACTATAAATACCTAAATGTAAATTATTTCGTTCGCTGCCATCTCCTCTGCTGTCGCTTTGATGTTGTTCATGAGTCCCACCCATGTCATTTGGTCTTTGGCTTTCAATTCTTCTGTTATTCCTTGTTGTTTCTTCATCATCTCTACTAATTCTTCCACTCTCTGGCTCATTTGTTTCTGTACTTGTGCCAAGTGTTGTGCTAATTCCTTGTTCATTACTAATATTGTCAACTCGTGGTTTTTGTGATTCTTTAGATGATTGTATCTCATCAGAGCGTATTTCCCTGTTGGTATCTTCTCTTTCTCCATTACTAGGTTGGGCATGTAATAATCCCCTTGTTTCGTGTACTCTATTTTCTCTACCATCTTCATTTCCTCCTTTGATTTTTTCATTATCATTAGAATACATTTCTTTATCAATTTTTTCAATTGTACGATTTTTTAATTTTTCTCTTTTTTGTAGATTTGCAACTGTCCTTGCAATTTCTCTCAAACCCATTTCTGCTATATCACTTACACTTGCACCTAATGTTGTTAGAACTTCTTGGTTGTTGAAGTATTTTATATATGATAATTCTTGCTCTTGTATTTGTTCTTTCGCATTTATTCCACATCTAGTCATCATCATATAGCTTACACTTGCCCATGTAGTTGTAATAAGCATAGTTTTTATTTCATCATCTGATATAGTTTCAAGCATTGAGTTTTTCTTGTTTTTTATAATTGATGTAAAATAATCTTCTATATTATCTACTACCATATTATAACTTGCTGAAATTATAGCTTGTGATAGATTTTCTTTTGAGCTTATATCTCCAAAATTGGCTTCTAAACTTTCGATTATATCTTCTTCATAATTTTGTTTTATAGTCCATAATTTATACTCTGTATTATTATAATTGTTGGTATCTGATAAGTCAAACACTAACTTAAATGGATATTCACTATATGGATTTTTGTCGAATACATATATCGGTTTTGCTCCACTATTTACCCATCTATGTGGTACTACTTTTTTATTCCATTCTTGCATAGTTGCACAAGCTCTTGCATCTGGTCGCTGTGCATATATAAGAATTTGGTCATCAAAATCATATTTGAAATTCCATGAACTGCTATCTAAAAACTTTCTCCAATTTTCTGCACTTTGTGAAAGTTCATTTATAACTTCTTTATAGAGTTGTCTTGTTTCTGTTATTTTTCCCAAACTATTCCTCCTCTACATTATTGTCTTTTCATTTTCCTTGTATAATCTTCATCTACTTTTAATACATTATCAAATGCAGAAAGTAATAAAACTATTAACTCTGCTGCTTCTTTTTGGAATAGTCCAATGTCTATTATAGATATTTCTCCCTCTTCATCTTTTTGTGGTATAGAATATCTTAATAAAAGATCTTGTAGGTTTCTTGCTTTTTCTTTCCATTCTTCTGTTACAATATTTTCTTCTTGAAATGCAAGTAATGCCATTAGTTTATTAAAATTTCCTTTATTTACAATGAATTTTACTGATGGCTTTTTATAATGTTCTATCATAGTTATCTCCTTTCTGTTTCCTCTTTTCCTGCTAAAAATCCTATTACATTTTTCTTTGCTACTGCTTCTTTTAAATCCATAATAAAACTTTTTTCAACAGGGCTAAACTGTTTCAAATCTTCCCATTTTAAGGCTTTTATTTTTTGTTCTGAATCTATATTGTTTTCAAATAATTTTTCCAATGTCTTTACACTTTGTGTTAGTGTATATTGTGGCATTATAATTCCTCCTTAAATTGAATTAAGATGGCTAATTAAAGCCACCTTGTTATTGGTCTATTTTTTATTTACTGATTTTTTCTTTTTATATTCGTGTACTCCCACACTAGCTAATGCAAGTATAGATAATCCTAATAAACCTACATATAGTTTTAAGTTACTATTATCTCCTGTTTTTGGTGTATCTACTGGTACATTCTCAAATTCAAAAGTATATGTTGAATCTTCGCTTTCTACTTTTTCATTATCAATAAATGTTCCTTTGTCATTCATTTCAACTTTGATTACTTTGTCTGATAATACATAACCCTTTGGTGCTGCGATTTCTTTAATATAATAAGTTCCATATCTTAAATCTTTAAATAAAACTGTTCCTTTTTCTTTATCTGATTTTACTTCTTTTATAAGTTTTGTGCATTCTGCATCTTCATATATTCCAAAAGTAAATTTATCTTTTATTGTTTCTTTTGTGTTGCTATCAACTTTTACTAATTTAACATTTTGAAGAATAGGCATATCTTTCATTTCTACTCTTTGTGTTTCTTTATCTTCACTTACTGTAAATTCTATTTCTTCTGTTATTTCATAGCCATAAGGTGCTGTAATTTCAACTAATTTGTATGTTTTATTTTCTTCTAGTCCAACAACTTTATGTGGTTCTTTGCTTGATGTCCACTTATCAATTACATTACCATCTTCGTCAATAACCTTTAGTTCTGCTCCCTCAATTTCTTCGCCTGTTACTAGATCTGTTTTGATAACTTCTAATACTTTATCAATCATAATTACTTTTTGAGTTTCTTTATCACTTGTTACTGTAAATTTTACATCAGTAGCCTTTACATAGCCATCTACAACAATTTCTTCGTGTAATATATATTCTTCATTTTCAATAAGTCCATTTACTTTGTGTGGCTCTTTACCAGAAACCCATTTGTCTACAATATTCTTTGTTTTAGTGTTTGTTACAACTAATGTAGCTCCCTCTAGTTCATTTCCTGCAATATCTTGTTTTGATATTTCTAAAACTTTATCTATCATTTTGACTTCTTGTGTTTCTTTATCAGTAGTTACAGTAAATTTGATCTCATTTGATATAACAAATCCGTCTGGTGCATATTGTTCAATAAGAGTATAAGTTTTTCCCTCTACTAAATTGTTAATTCTATGTGGCTCTTTTGTAGATGTCCACTCATCAACTATATTGTTATCTTCATCAATAACTTGAAGTTCTGCACCTTCGACTTCATTTCCTCCAATGTCTTGTTTTGTCATTGTTACTACTTTGTCTATCATTGTTACTTTTTGAATCTCTGTTGTATTTTCTACTCTGAATTTGATTTCTGTTGCTACTACAAATCCATTTGGTGCTGTTTCTTCTTTTAGTGTATATTCTTTTCCTACAACTAAACCTTCAATTTTGTGTGTCTTTTCAGTAGATACCCAACTATCAATAACTTCGTTATTTTCGTCTGTAACAGTTAGTTTCGCACCAACTAACTCTTTTTCTCCTGTTATATCTGTTTTGCTAACTTCTATTGCTGTTGTTCTATTTTCAATATCTTTCTCTACAACATATTCTTTTGTTACTGTATCTTTTTGTTCAAATATTACTTCGTATTCTGTTTTATCTAATACTGCTCCATCTATTGTTGTTAGTTCTTTTAAGTGATATTTGCCCATTGGTAAATTTGAAACTGTTAATGTTCCATCAGCTTTTAAATTATATTTTCCTACTACTTTTCCTTTTTCATATATAGTAGATCCGTCAGCATAATCAATTATTTTTTCATCTGCTACTAATTCAAAAGATATTTTTGTAAAGTCAATATCTTTTATCATTGTTTTGTCCATATCTTCTCTTAATGCTACTTTTTTATTTAATTTTAGTGTTCCTGTTGGTTGCTCATTTTTTACTGTTACTGTAATCCAAGCATCCCAGTCTTTATCATAATTTAGTGTAGAGTTTCTGTTATCTATTTTAAAAGTTAATTCTTCATCTAATTGTATAAATCCTGTTGGAATTTTTATTTCAGTTAATTTATACTTTCCTGCTTCTAACTTTGTTTCTGTTTTTGCAACTCCCTCGCTGTTTGTAGTCCAAGTTTTATAATATTTATCGCTAATTTTACATTGTACTTGTTCCCATTTGTTTGTATCTTCATTTAATCTATATAATTCAAATGTTGCATTAGAATAAGTTACAAATTTTCCTGTCTTTTTATCTTGTTTTTGCATTTTTATATATGCCTCAAATGGCAAATCATTTTCAACAAGTTCTTTAACTGGTGTTTTACTGTCTTTATCTATTGTTACATAGAATTGTTCAACTGTTGTTATCTCTGGAGATGGTGTATAAGTTTCATTTACTGTATATTCTCCATAAGCTAAAAGTCCAGAAATTCCGTGTCCATTAGTTCCTGTTCTAAATATTGAATATTCATCTGTTGCAAACTCGCTTAAATGTTTCTTTGCTTCATCAAAACTTCCGTAATAGTCAACATATTTTGAAAGTATTGCTGTAAATTCTGCATTTGCTACTGTTTCTGCTGTTGCATTTTCATTTGTGCTAACCTTGATTACTTCAAAAGGTGCTTTTTCTACTGTATTTGTAACTGTTCCTGCTACTTCTATAACCTTTGTATTCATATCTCTGTATGAAAATGTATAATCATACACTTTTGTATCTGGCATATAACCTGTTGGTACTATGGTTTCTTTTGCATAATATTTTCCCATTGGTAGTCCTGTTAATTTTGTTCCCTCTACACTTATTTTTGCAGGTGTATTATTATTTGTTATTTTTATACTAGCTACTCCATACTCATTGAAAGTAAATGTTGCAATTTGTTCATCTTTATCAAAATATTTTATTGTTCCTGCAACATTTGTTATTCTTTCTTTTGCATATAAAGTATATTCAGTTCCTTTAAGTGTTGCATCTCCGTGATGTGATTTTTTATCTACTCTATTTTTATTTCCTGTTTCTTTATCTGTCTTTTCAATAATTAAATTTCCTGTTGGCTCTGTATTTTCTACTGTAACACTTCCAAATATAACATTTGTGTTTTGGTCTTTATATCTTAAAGTAACTTCCTTTTGTTCAGTATTTAATAAGTAACCTGTTGGCACTTCAATTTCCTTAATTTTATATTTTCCAAGTGGCAAATTTGATTTGCTTGCAACTCCTACACTATTGGTTGTAATAGTTGCTACTACATCTCCTTTTGAGTGGTGTTTTACTGTTCTGGCAACATTGTATATATCTTCATTAGCAATTATTTGAAATTTTGCTCCTTGTACTTTATCTCCATTTGTATTTGTCTTTGTTACTGTAATTTCTGCTGTTGGCTCTGTGTTTACTATTGCTTGCTCTGTTGTTTGATTAGGTTTTACTTCTGCTGTATAAGTTTCTGTATTTAGTAAATAACCTGTTGGGCTTGATTTTTCTTTTATATAGTAAGTTCCTTTTCTTAATTTTTCTAACTTGATTTTTCCATTTGTTACTGTTACATCACGATTAAATCCATTTTCTCCTGTTACATTAAATATTGCTCCGTCAACTAAATCTCCATTTGTGTTTAGTTTACTTAACTCTAAATTTCCTAAAAGATTTATTTTGAAACTTAAAGACATAGTTACAGGATCATTGTAATTCAAAGAGTATAATTGATTTTGTACTCCATCTCTAAAAGTGAAATATACTGTTGAATGTTGATTATGTGTTTCTTCTTTGATAACACCCCAATCAAACATTGTATTTTCTGATATTCTTATTGCTTCCTTTGTGCAATCTTCATTTGCTGTAACATTTAATGTATTTTCTCCTTTGTTATGTGTTATTCTTATTCCATCTACTGTTTTATCAAAACTAACATATTGTCCTAACACATTATTAGAATCTGTAAGTGTTTTTGTTTGTCCTACTTCAACTGTTATTGTTTCGCTACAAAAACTTGGTTTTCTTTCCATATTATCAATTTTTGCATTTATATCTGCTTTAAATGCTTCATATTGGCTTTGAATACTTGCATTTCTAAAAGTAGCATTACTTTGTCCTAATGTTGACCATACCATTTGTTGTGTGAATACATAGTCCATTTTTCTTGAGTTCATATCTGCTGCCATTATTCCACCATCAATGCAATAATTACCATATTTTTGATACCACCCAAAGAAAGCTACTTTACAAGCTCTTTTTACTTTAGGATCTGTTGGTGTATTATGTGTTCCTGTTTCTACTGTTCCTGTTTGTGAATTTACACCATGTTCTGCACAAAATACTGTGATTTTTTCTCCTGTTGTGGTATTTACTAATCTTCTCATAAGCATTCCTAAATCTGACTTATTATCTGTTGTGTAAATATTAGAATCCCATTGTCCTGCTGTCCATTTTCCACTACCACTATCTGTTACTGCAAAAATAGGTTGTGCTGTGCTTAACAATGTGATTGCTATAAACATTAAAGCTATAACTTTCTTTAACTTCTTTGCTTTTAACATTAAATTTTCCTCCTTTTAACGAAAAAAAAGAACAAGTCTTTATAACCTGTTCTTAAATCAAATATTATTATTTTGTTATTTATTATAATAGAAGTTTACTGTCCATTTTTGACACTGAGGACAAGTCCAAACTTCGTACCCGTAAGGGCAATTTTTATGATATTCTTCATCTGTTATTTCAAAATTCTCCCATTGCTTTCCCCACTTTGCTATTTCTGTTTTGAAATATGCAGCTGCTTGTTCTTGTGTTTCAAACCATTTACCAGTATTTCCTGCACCTACTTTATGATTATTCCCTTTGCATTCTGTCTTTGGTGCAATTTGAACTTCTTGCTCTTTATAACTACTATCATTATTTTTTACTGGTGTTGTTGTTTGTTCACTTTTAGAACTTTGCTCACTTTTTTGAGGTTGTGATGGTGTTTTTTCTTGTGTTGTTTGCTGTTTACTTGTTGTTGTAGTTTTATTATTTTCTTTTTTAGCTGATGTCTTTACATTTTTTTCTTGAACTGGCTGTGTAGTTTCTACTGTTTTACTTTCTTCTACTGCTTGATTTTGTGATGTTGTATTATCTTCAACAGTATTACTTTGCTCTACATTGTTTTCTACTGTATTCTCCATAATATTTTCATTATTTATTATATTTGCTGACTCATTATTCTCTTGCATTTGATTTTTATTGTTTTCCCCAATAACAATATTATCAACTTTCCTATTCTTATATATGAATATTCCTGCAATTCCTAATACTATTATAACTAATATTGTAATTAAAATAACAATTTTCTTATTTTTACTCATAACCAAACATCTCCTTTTTTCTTTATTTTACTACAATGTTTAGTTACTTTCAAATATACAAATTAAAATATTATTATTATTTTGTACTCCCACACAAATTATCTAGCCATTTGTCTTTGTTTTAATCTTCTGTGATGTTCTTCTACACATTTAAAAAGGAAATCTTCCACTTCTTTCTCTGTTACTACATCTCTAGGCAGGTATTTTTCAAACCTATCATAATGTATATTATATTTTGGCTTTTGATTTGGTTTTTCTGCTGACATTATTTCTTCCAATTTATCTGTTGTAAGTTTTCCCTCTTGACTTAACTTTTTTAAATATATTGCTTGTGATTGTGAGGGTGTTGCATCATATTTTTTTATATAGCATAATAATAGATTTTGTTCTTCTTTAGACAAATAGGAAATTTCAACAGCTGGGCTAAAAGATATTTTACCTATATCCACCATGTCTAATAATTCTTGTATCAGTTCTGTTAGCCTTATATATCTTTGAACTTGTCTGCCACTTTCTCCATTGTCTTTACCAACTAAATCTGCACTTTCATAATTTCCGACAACTTGTCGGGAATTTTCCTTTTTTGGTCTGCCTGCTTGTCTTTTTATAGCTTCTAGCTTCATTTTATAAGCAAATGCCTTTTCTGATGGCAATACTTTTTCTCTTTGTATGTTGCTATCTACCATTATAATAGTAGCTTCTTCATCTGTCATTTCTCTAACAATAGCAGGTATTCCATCTAATCCTGCCTTTTTTGTTGCATAATTTCTTCTGTGTCCTGCTACCATTTCATAGCCACCATTTTGTTTTGGTCTTACTAAAATTGGCACTTTTACACCTATTTCTTTTATGCTTTCTACCATATTGTCCATTTCTTCATTGTCTGTTATTTTAAATGGATGATCTGGGAAATCTGTAATATCGTATGGATTTAATATTACTACTGTTTCAGCTTTTCCTTTATTTGTGCTAAATTTTAGTAACTCATCTACACTGGGTAGTTCTATCTCTGGTCTTTTCGCTATTTTTCAACACCTCCTCCGTAAAATTTTCATAAGCTACTGCTGGCTTACTTTTCTTGTCATAAGCATATATACTCTTGCCCTCTATCGTACTTTCGGCTGCTTTTACTCCCATAGGAATTACTGTGTTGTATATCTTTATTCTGCTTCCATAACTATTTCTTAATGTTTCTATTGTTGTCTTTGCTAAATTTGTTTTCATATCTGCAATGGTCAATAATATTCCATCTATTTTTAGTCTTGGATTTATCTGTACTCTCGTTTTATCTATTGTTTGTATTAGCTGTGTCATTCCTTTAAGAGGTAAGTATTGAGCTTGAACTGGAATAATTACACTATCAGCTGTTGCAAGTGCGTTTATTGTAAGAAGTCCTAATGAAGGTCTACAATCAATTAAAATATAATCATAATCTTCTTTAACATTATCAATGTATTGTTTCAATATATTTTCTTTGTTTATATATTTAACTAATGATATATCTAGTGCTTCTAATTCAATATTAGCAGGCACTAAATTTACACCTTCTGGATTTTGTAATACTCCCTCATTTTTGCTTATAGGCTTTTCCTGTATTACTTTTTCCATAATGTTTTTTATTGTTATTTCCATATTGTCTTGATTTTTGTACCCCAATGATGTTGTTAAATCTCCTTGTGGATCTAAATCTATTAGTAATACTCTTTTTCCTTTTCTTGCTAGTGCATTTCCTAAATTAGCTGTTGTAGTTGTTTTTCCTACTCCACCGTTTTTGATTAGCTATGGCAATTACTTTACACTTTGACACTTCTTTTAAACCTCCTTTCATAAAAATTAGCCATCTATAATGATGACTATGTAAAAAACAAATCAACCTAGGTCGACTTGTTTATAAAAATTATCTCTCTGTTTTTTCCCTTTCCTTTTGGTTTAAATTTCTTAATTTTTTATCTACCATTTGGCTATATTCTTCTAATCCTATTGCTCTTGCTTCTCTTATACATTGTCTTTTAACATTAAGGTTATCTATTCTGCTTTCATTATTATAATGCTCTATCATTTCTTTTACTTTTTCTTCAGATGTTATATCTTTGAAAATTATTTTGCTCTCTTTTATTTCCAAATTATAACCCTTTCTTAATAAATAAGCCAAAAAGTATCTTTGTCCCTCATTATCATATTGTTGTAAATTTTCGCTATTAAATTGTTGTTTTTCATGATATTCTAATGTTTGATTATCTTTCATTATTTTACCTTGCCCTTTCTTTATTCTTGTTTTTATTAGGTTGCATACGAACTTTAGAGTATATCTCAAAAGCTTTATCTTCATCAAAACTCTTATCTATTGAAATAGCCTTATTTTCAATAAACTCTTTACTCATTATGAATCTACCTGTATCAATAAAATTATATCTGCCGTCTTTGTCTTTGCCCATATACATAACAGTAATCGGTATTTTTTCTTTATCATTACATATTGGTATATTGACAGTACAAAACATTCCTTGCTGCAAATTGTTTAGATAATCTATTGCTTCTTGATTTTTCAAATTCTCTCCCTCCTTATATTTTTTCCACTAAAAAAAGCCAACCTTTTTGATTGACTTTTTAGTTATGTATTTAATTTTCGATTAGTTTTATTAGTAATTCATTTATTGGCTCTGTTGGTCTATTTTGTTTTAGTTGATTATTTCTCTTTTCGACTAATGCTTGTATAATTAACTTTTCATCCCTAGCACTTAATTTCGCTTTTATTTTTTCATATAGAATCGCTCCTTTTCATTTTTTATACTATAATGTTATTACAATTTTTTTAAGATAACAATTCTACTTTTTGATTTTTTTATCAATTTTACACCATATTCATGTAAACTTTTACTTCAACTCGGCTAAACTTTTCTCTCTTTTTCTCTTCTCTCACATGGCTTTCAAGCTCTTTCCTCATATCGAACGCATTTCCTACTAATAGCAAATGCTACAAGTGTTATTCCTGCGGGCGACTGATAGTCGCCCCTACGGTTGTTTTTCATAGCTTTTGCATTTTTTATCATTTTATTTATCCTCCTTCATTTAATCTCAACCAAAGGGGTCGTTCCTTTTTGGTTGAAAACTTGTTTTCTTTTAGAATATTAGTATTTATATTACTTAACACATTTTTTAATTTAACTTAGTTAGATTTCTTTACTATTTTAACTAAGTTCCTACAATTAATAGCTTTCGCTACAATTGATACAAAAAAACATGCTTTTTAGATCATTCTAAAAAACATGGTTCATTATATTTACATAATATTAATTTAATGCACCTTACGATATATATATATATTATAGTCTCAAGGATTTTAGCGTTTTTCATTTGTTTTTTCCTTTTTCATATTTTATATATTATACCATTTTATTTACATTTTTTCTACATTTTTCTTAATAAGTATATTTAATTTTTATATATCGTATATCATATATTTATCTTTATCCTTGTTTGCTCTTTCAAACAAGCCATTTTCTCCTATACTTAAGTTTATTGATATTCCATCTACTATTGTTACAACTAATGCTATTAGTGTTATTCCTAAAGTTGATTGGTAATCACTTGTGCATTTCTTTTCCTTTATTTGCAGTATTTACCTCAATTTTCAACCAAAAAAGAACGTCCCCTTTGGTTGAAGTTCCTTTTCATATTTTCAAATTCCTTTGATTCTATTTCATTTCTTCTTCCATATATTTTTCTTATTTCTAGTTTATTAGTTTTAATCATTTCTCTTTTTTGTAAATATTCTTTTAATTTCATAATTTCTGTCTCTATTAATTTACTTTTATTGATATTTTCCATTTCACTAAAAATTCTCATTACCTTATTTGTACATACTTCTACTCTTTCTATACAAATTCCTTCAAAGTCTTTTAGTAAATTAAATTCTTCTTTTGTATTTATTATAATTGAGTTTCGATTTACATTATAGCTTTTAAAGTCGTCAAAATCTATATTTACAATTACATTTGCTCTTTTTAGCGATTTCCTTTTATTGTTTGATACAGTAATATATACTTCTCTTTTTTCTAATCTCTTTTCTAATTCCTGAAATTGCCTTATATTACTTGTTACTATATTTACTACTTTTACATTTTCACACATTTCTTCTACTATTTGTATGTTTTCCTTTGTAAATTTTTCTACGCATATGTATATTTCTTCTAGTTTTTCTTCTTTTTCTAGTTTCATTAAGCATTCTTTTACAATTTCAGGCAAAATATATTTTACAATATATTTACCATTTGGTTCTTTGTATTCACAATTTATCCCCTCTTCTTTTACTATATAATCTATCTTATCTTTTTCTAGTCTTTCTTTTAATTTATTTAATATTTTTTTGTTATTTGATGGAATGTAATAACAATTATTTTGTTTATTAATAATCTTAAATGTATTTCTAAATATGTACTGAATCTTATTTAGCTTGTCTAATTTTATATATCCTATATTCATAAAAAAATCACCTTAATATATTATATTCAGGTGATTTTATATATATTACTTTAAATTCCTAATTTTTCTGCTACTACGCTCCATATTGTATTAGTTTCTCTATCTTTTGACCAGAATCCTGCTCCTGCTAAATTATATTCATTTATTAAATCAAGTTTTGCTTTTATAGATTCTTCATCTTCAATCCACATCTTATATGTGGTACCATCTTTTTCATATTCAATGTAATTTTGTTTTGTATTTTCATCCCATACTGCTTCTACTCCTTCAGGTATTTGTACACTTCTCATATTTACAACAGAACTTGTTAATGTTCCGTCTGTTTCTTTCCAAAGCCTTGTATAAAATGGTATTCCTAATATTATTTTTTCACTTTTTACTCCTTCTTGTCCTAAAAACTTTTTAATATTTAATTCTCCCCAATCTGCACCTGCAACTGTTCCTGCTTTTGTAGATGATACTCCATTTTGATCATATGCCATAAATATTATATAGTCTGCTACATTTCCTATTACGTTTCTATCAAAGCACAATGACCATGTTTCTGATCCATCTGGAGCTGTTACATCTACAGACAATGTTAGTCCATTTTCTTTTAACCTTGGTGCAAGTTCAATTAAGAATCTTGAATAATTATCCTTATCTGCTTTATACATGTTTTCAAAATCTATATTTACTCCATCTACCTTTGCATTTACAAGCTCTTTTACTATATTTTCTATTAAATATGCTCTAGTTTCAAATTTTGATAATATTTTAGACATAGCATCTAAGTCCCCTAATTCACTATTAGATACCATTGGCCATACTTTATACCCATTGGCATGAGCCCAATTAATGTACCTTTGTCCTTCTATGCCTATATTTGAGTGTAAATCACCACTTGATGATATTTCATAAAATGATGGTGAAACTACATTTATTCCTTCTATTTCTCCTGTTCTATTTGGTGCTGTAACATATTGTGAATAATAATCCCATACTAAACTTACTTTTCCATCTATATTAGTTTTTAATTCTTCTGCTGTTCTCACAATTGTCTCTTCTTCTATTTTGTTTCTTTTTATATATCCAATTTTTCCATTTGAAGTTCTTACTTGTATATAGTCTTCTACAATTACATTTTTTCCTTCTTTATCTTGTATCAAAATTAAAGTATCTCCTGCTTGAACCTTGTCCACATTTTTTGAAAATATAGTTGCTTTATATTTTATTTCTGTATTTTTAGTTGCTTTTGCTGTCACACATTTTCTATTAAGTGAATCTATTGTTACAACATCTGTATTTTCTGAATACTTTATGTCTATATTATATATACCTATTAAATCTGTCATTGGCATATATATTTTTTCTTCTCTTTCGATTATTTCATGTGCTATTTCCACATTTTTTCCACTTACATATATGCTTTTTCCACTTAATGGAATTACAACTGTTTTTGTATTTGATGTTGTAATAACTCTTTTATTTTCCTTTTCTACTAATAAATATTCATCAAAAAAGTTTTTTACATCATCTGTAGAAAGGTATATTACTCCATCTTCAATTATTATTTCTGATTTCAAGTTTCTTGTTATATTATTATTATTTATAATTAAGTTTGTCCTATCTGAAAATTCATCTTTTGTATAGTTTGGTGCTATTTTTATTACAAATAGCATAATTACTAATGCGATCAATACTATTGATATTCTTAATACTATTCTAAATACTTTTGATTTCTTTTTCTCTTTATTTTCTTCCATTATTTTTCTTTCCTTTCCATGTACAAATATATAATAACACAAAAGATTTTTTTAGTGAATACTTTTTTAAAATTAATTAATGTTTATTGTATTATATTTTTATATAATTCACTTATTATAACCTTATGTAACTTTTTTTATTTATTTACATATAATGTAGCAAGGAGGTAATATATGGGTAGAATACTAAAGAAACTACTTGCAACTTGCCTCGTTGGTTTTGGATTAGGGGTTTTGCTTGTGTTATTACTTCCAATATCCGGTTGGCTATTTATCATAGGTTGCATAATTATTTTGGTAGGTTTAATTTGTTTATTTCAGAAGTAAGGAGGGGTTATGACTATTGTTGTAAAAAAAGTTCCAAAATTTTTAAGAGGATTTGTTAAATTTATATTTGGAATAAAAGATTAATTACATATATTTTGTGTATGGAAAAAGTGGCTCAAATATGGGCCACTTTTTTTACTTACTTTTATACATTTTTATCATTTTCTTTATATTTATTTTTTCTCCATAGTTTAAAATTGCTGAAGAATATATTTTTATAGATATTTTTGCTATTATAAATATTGTTATTAATAATATTACTACTGATATTAGTATTTCTCCTATATTAGATAGTCCCATCATAGCCCTAAATGGCATACAAAATGGTGAAGATATTGGTATTAATGATGCTATTTTATTTAAGCTACTTGTTGGATTCATCATAGTAAAATATGATAAGTAGAATCCTACTACTGCAAGTATTGCTACTGGCCCATTTGCTGATTGAACTTCTTCTGGTTTTGAAACAGTTGACCCTGTTAATGCATACAGCATAGCATATAAAGAATATCCTAAAATATAGTAAATTGCTATTGTAAGTATTACTCCAGCATTTAAATTTGTCATTTCAAATATTGAAGATACCAATTCCTCTGGCAAAAATACTTTTGCACATACAGCTGCTACTGCTATTGTGACTAAAGTTTGCAGAATTCCTATTAATCCTATTCCTATTGTTTTACCCAATACTATTATTTTTGGACTTGTTGATGTTACTAAAGTTTCTATTATCCTTGAAGTTTTTTCTACTGTTATCGCTGCTGATACTTGATATGCATAAAAATATATTGCATAGAATAGAACTATTGATAATATCATCATTGTTCCTATATTTCCAATACTTTCATCTGAAGAAATTGGAGTAACTTTCATATTGCTAGTATTTGTAATAGATTGTACTTTTTCTTGTGGTATTCCTAATTTGGATAACTCTATATTTTGATATGTAGATTGCAAAATAGTTATAATATCTGTTGGTGTTTGTGATGAAAATCCTATTCCTTCTAGCATATATTCAAAATTAAGTCCATTTTCATTTTCTGTAAGTATTAATACTGAATCCCATTCTTTACTTTTTATCTTTTCTTCTACCTGATCTCTTGTACTATTTTTATCAATTTGGACTTCATATCCCAATTCTTTATATTGTTCTTCATAGTTTTCTAATACATTTTCAAATATGTTTTGATTATCTACTATTATGATTTCTTTACTTACTACATCTTCACTATTGCCTAAAAATTTAATTACATTGAATCCTATTATTATCATTAAAAAGATTATTATATTTGATATTATAAAGGATTTTCTTTTTACCATATCTTTTATTGTAAAAGATATAACTGTTAATAAACTTCTCATTATTTATTACCTACCTTTTCTATAAATATATCATTTAGATTTGGTTTTTTTAGTTCAAATTTTTCTATTTTAACACCATTTTCAATTAGTAGCTTTAGTAGTTCTTGTGCCTCTTCTTCATTTTGTATTGATATATCATATAAATTATCTAATTGTTTTAATATTTTTAAATTTGACTTATGTATTTCATCTTTTATATCTTTATTTGTTACTAATTCTACTCTATTTGCATTATATCCATTTTTTATTTCTTGTAAATTCCCCTGTAATACTGTTTTTCCCTTATTTAATATTAGTACATCTGTACAAAATTCTTCTATTGATGCCATTTGATGACTTGACATTATAATATATGTGCCTTTTTCTACTAATTCACTAATTGCAGATTTTAAGAGTTCTGTATTTATTGGATCTAATCCACTAAAAGGTTCATCTATTATTAAAAGCTCTGGATTATGTATTACAGATGTTATAAATTGTATTTTTTGTTGATTTCCTTTTGATAATTTTTCAGCTTCTAAATTTTTATATTCTTCTACTTCTAATTTTTTTAACCAATAATTTAATGAATTTTCTGCATCTTCTTTTTTCATTCCTTTTAGTTTTGCTAAATACATTAGTTGGTCATATATTTTTATTTTTGGATATATACCTCTTTCTTCTGGAAGATAGCCAAAATTAACATTTTCTCTTTTTACTTCCTTTCCATTCCAATTGATATTTCCTGAATCTTTTTTTAATATTCCTAATATCATTCTGATAGTAGTAGATTTGCCTGCTCCATTTGTTCCAAGTAAACCAAATACTCCTGGTTTATTTATTTCAAAATTTATATTGTCAACAGCAGCATTATCTCCAAATGACTTAGTCACATTTTGAACTTTTAGTCCCATTTTTTCCTCCTTTTATTCTTATGATTACTTATTTTACATCGTATTTTCAAATATGTAAATAGTATTATGTAATCTTGTGTATTATTGTGATAAATGAAAATATATTACATAAATGCAGTCACGCACAGTTGAAGCACTCCTCTTACATTATTTAGATTTCGCTACAAAGTTATCAAATTTAAAGTCCGCGCAGGGAGTTAAATGTATAAAAATTGAGCGAAGCAGGTAGCTCCGTTGGGACGTAGCGAAATTTTTATACATTAACTCACGTTGCAGGACTTATATTTTTTCTCTGTGAATATTATTTATATTCTAATTAATTGATTATATTAATATAATATGATATATTTAACTTGATTACTATAGGCTAGACTTTGGAATTACAATAATTTGTAATCTATCTTTATGCTTATATGTAAAGGAAAGGATTTTATTATGAAATCTATTATTTTTAAAGGCTGTGCTACAGCTTTAGCAACTCCTTTTACTGAAGAAGGTGTTAACTATGATGTATTTGGTAAAATGATAGAAGACCAAATATCTAACAATGTAGATGCATTAGTTGTATGTGGTACTACTGGAGAATCTGCTACTATGACTAATGAAGAAAGGAAAGAAACTATTAAGTTTGTTGTTAAACAAGTAAATGGAAGGATACCTGTTATTGCTGGTACTGGTTCTAATAATACTAAATCTGCTATAGAACTTGCAAAATATGCTGAAACTATTGGATGCGATGCTTGTTTAGTAGTTACTCCATATTATAATAAAACTACTAATGCTGGCCTTGTTGCACATTATACAGAAATTGCAAATTCTACTAAATTACCTATCATCTTATATAATGTGCCTAGTAGAACTGGAGTAAATATTACTCCTGAAACATGCTATGAACTTTCTAAAATACCTAATATTGTAGCTATAAAAGAAGCTAGTGGTAATATATCTCAAGTAGCTAAAATAAAAGAATTGTGCAGAGATAATTTAGCTATATATTCTGGAAATGATGATCAAATTGTTCCTATACTTTCTTTGGGAGGATTAGGCGTTATATCTGTTTTATCTAATGTAGCTCCTAAACTTACTCATGATATTGTTATAAATTATTTAAATGGTAATATTAAAGATGCTTTAAAAAATCAGCTAGATTCTTTAAATTTGATTAATTCGCTATTTTGCGAGGTAAATCCAATACCTGTAAAATACGCTTTGAATTTAAAAGGATACGATTTTGGAAAGCCTCGTCTACCATTAATAGAGTTATCTGATAAAAATAAAGAAGTATTAAAAAGTGAAATGAAGCAAATAAATCTAATATAATATTGATATTAATTCATAATAGAGGCAATTATAAATCGCCTCTATCATTTTTATATTATAGGTATTCCCACATTGCACTACAATTTTTAAAATGCCAATGCCACTCTATATGTTTCGCCACTATTACTACTTCCGTTATATCCATTAAAATTAAATATTCCCATTCCTGTTCCTATATGATAATCTCCACCTCTTATAAAAAATGGTATATCACTTTGTGGGAAGAAGCTTGAATTTGTATTCCACGCATCGTTTCCATATCCAGAACTTGAAACTTCGTATATTGCATCCCCTCTTACTTTTGATGACAATATATAATTTTTGTTTGATAATATTGAGTCATAATTACTTGCTATATCACTTGTATCATGTGTATATACTGTTTTATACTTAGAATTTCTACTTCCATATATGTCTTCTTCTGTTTCTCCTCCATATTCTTTTAGTCCCGCATATCCATTATCTATATATGCTGCAGTATACTCCCATGCTCCGCCTACAAAATCATATATTCCTGTTTCGTTTCCTGTTGTGCTTTGATTTGAATTAGATATATATACTGATTTTTCTACTTTATGTCCTCCTGTTATATAATCTTCACTTGTATTTACTGATATACTTCTACTATTTGTTCCATATTTACTATATGATAAATATGCTATCATTCCCCATTCACTATTTTTTATTAAATGGCTATCTCTTTTTCTATCATAATTATATGAATTTAAATAACAATTATTTATGTTTATATTTCTCCAACTACTGACTGATGGTTTGCTAACTGCTTTTATATTGTTATTTGTTTTAACATTTCCTATTTCACTATTTGTTGTTTCTGTATGCACTCCATTTGTTTCCATACTCATTTCATATTTTGCTACCCAAATTCCAGTTAAATCTTTGTTCCAACCGCCATTTCTATATCCACTTGCTATATCTTTTGAAAATGCACTTTGCACTATGTAATGATTTGATGTTTCCCTTATTCCTGTATTATTGGCAGATATTCTAGTCAATGTAGAATCTGCATTTAACTTTGTAATTCCTCTTCCGTCACAAAATCCTATCACTTTTTCATATTGTGCATTAGAATAATATACTATTCTATATGCATACCTTGGTATCCACACAAAGTAACTTCCATCTTCTGCTATAGCATTTGCCCATTTTTGCTCATCATAATTGTACCAATTTTCATCATCCTGTATAGTCTTTTCAAACAAATTAGTTTTAGTGTTAAACTTTACAGGAATTAATCCTCCTAAATATGGACTAAGTGGCTTATCTATAACATTATTGTTTTGGTCAATCCATACTATTTCAACTTTTCCATATTTACGATTTAAATTCTCTTTTGGATCATCTTTAACAATTATGTAATCATCTTCGGATATAATATCATTTTTTACAATATTCTCTTTTGTAAGATTTTGAATTATGCTTTTATTATTCTCTTCATTATCTTTTTTTAGAAATATTGCTAATATGATAACTATCAAAATCAAAATAATAATTATTACAGAAGTAATAATTATTATTTTTTTATTATTTTTATCTTTTTCCATAAGTTTCACCTACTATTTTAATTCTTTTCTATTTTGAGAAATTTCTTTTAAAATTCTTTCTAATTCTTCTTGTAAATCATATAGTATGTTATCTGCATATTCTTTTGCACCTTGTGTAATTTGTCTAGAATTTTCATTTGCAGTTTCCATTATTTCATTTTTTTGTTCATATGCTTTTTTAGTAATCTCATGTTCATCTATCATTGAAATTATTCTATTTTCTGCTTCTTTAACAACACCATCTGCTTCTTTTTGTGCTTCTGTTAGAATTCTTTCTCTTTCTTCTCTAACCCATTTGGCTTGTTTTAAGTCTTCTGGCATTTTTAATCTAATTTCTTTAACCACATCTAATATTTCATTTTGGTCAACAATTGCTTTATTAGTAAGTGGCACTTTTTTTGAATTTTCGATTAGTTCTTCTAATGTTTCTAGTAATGTAAATATTTCCATTATATTAAGTTCCTCTCTTTTTTATGAAGAGTAAATTTGCTCTACCATACTTTCTTTTATCTATGATTTGGGCTTCTGGTATTTGCTCCAACTTTGTCATGATTCTATCTGGTTCATCAGTTTCTATTATAATTATAGTTTCTTTATTAATTAGTTTAAGATCTAATAACAATTCTACTGAATTTGCTGCTAAATCTAATTTATATGGTGGATCTAAAAATACTATATCTAATTCTTCCCTTATTTCATTTAATGCCAATCTATAGTCTTTTTTTATTATTATAGCGTTTGATATAAGTTTTGTTTTGTTTAGATTATCTGTTAATATTTTAATTGCATTCGCATTATTATCACAAAAATACGCTTTTTTTGCACCTCTACTTAATGCTTCAATTCCGAATTGCTCCACTACCAGCAAATAAATCCAATACTATTTTTCCTTTAATTTTGTCTTGTAAAATATTGAATAAAGATTCTTTTACTCTATCTAGTGTTGGTCTTGTAGACATGCTTTCAATACTTTGTATTTTTGTCCCTCTAGCTATTCCACTAATTACTCTCATACTAATATTTTATTCTTTATTTTTATGTTGTCAATATGAATAATAAAATTGTAATATTTCCTTAATATCTATGTAATACAGGCATTTTATATGAAAAAAGCAAATAAACTAAATGGTATATGCAATTAATTTTGCATATACCATCCATTTTATTACAATTTTGTAATTTAATCGTTTTTGCTCATTTCTTTAATCAATTCTAATTGAGATATTAGTAATGATTCCATTTTTGCTTTATATACATCAAATTGTTTTTTAACATCTTCTAATTCTTTTTTCTTTTCAGCTATTTCAGAATCCAAATTACTAGAAAGTTGTCTTGCATTTCCTTCTGCTTCTTTAATTATTTGTTCAGCTTGTTTTTGAGCTGCATTTTTTGTTTCATCAGCAGCTGATTGTGCAAAAACTAAAGTGTTTTGTAAAGTAGCTTCAATTTTTGTGTAGTGCTCTAATTTTGTTTTCATATCTTCTACTTCTTTTTCACTTTCATTTACTTTTTTATAAATATCTGAATAACATTTTGTTAATTCATCTAAAAAATCATCTACTTCCTCTGGATTATACCCGATTCAATGTTTTTTTAGAAAATCTTTTATTTTCAATGTCTAATGGTGTAATCATATCTTTTCCCCCATAATATACTAATTTGCATTACTTTTTAACCATGATCCTGTTAATTTGCCTTTTGTTTCTTCTTTTGCGTCTGAACTGATGTCATAGTTGTATGGTGCCACTAAGAATATTGAACTTGATACTTTTTGCATATGTCCATCTAATGCATGTGCAGCTCCACTAACAACATCTATTATTCTTCTTGCTACGTCTTTATTAACATATTCTAAGTTTATAATTATAGATTTTTTTTCTTTTAATAAATCACATATTTCTTCTGATTGGTCAAAATTAGTAGGTTGCATTATTACCATTCTGACTTGTTGCGCCATATTTACAACTTTATTACTTTTTCTACCAAATAATCCTCTAGGCTCAAGTTCTTCATCTTCTTCATATTCTACGTTTACATCTTCATAGTCTTCTAATTCTTCTTCCTCTTCTGCTCCCATTCCTATTATATTCATAAACTTACTTAAAACTGCGTTTGACATTTTTATAAACAACCTCCTAAAATTTTTCCTTCGTTTATTTACTACTATACTAAGTATCTAACTTTTTAATTTTATTGTCAATAGTTTTTTTCATATGTAATGTTTTTTTAACTTTTTTGTAATGTTTTCGTAATATTATTTTATTTCTTTTATTTGCGATTCTGTTGGATTCAATATTAGTTCATCATAGAGTATTATAGATGTTGAAACTCCTGAATCTATGTCTAGTTCTTCAATTTCTGATGTACTATAATTTGTAACTATTGAATATGAATCTGTTGTTTTCTTTATTTTAACCAATATTTTGTCTAAATATCCTGCTTTTGTTCTAATTACATAATTTAAATTATTTTCTGTTATTATGCTAGAATTTGGTACTTTATATCCTTTAGCATCCCACCATATTATATCAATTGGTGTTTTTCTATATGTTAATAGTTCATCTATTCCTTCTGTTATACTAAATATTATTGTTGATTCATTATCAGATTCCTTTGTAATATATTCTATTTTTGCACTTACTTCTTTTGAACTTGGTAAAGCTATTTTGACTTTGTCACCTATTTTAGCTAAATTTGCTTCATCTGTTTTAGAAGTACATGCAATATAACATATAAAATTATTAACAATTTTTCCAGCTTCATTGCTTGTTGAAACAATTTGCCCTGTTTTTACATTTAATCCACTTAAAAATTCTTTGTTTACTTTTGAAAAATCATTATTGTTCAAAGTTTCTTCCAAATTGTCTATTCTATATGATATTATTCCACTTTTTACAGCTTTTATGTATTCCGCTCCTAAATTTAATTCATTTTCATATCCACTTCTTTCATCAATTAGCTTTTTTAAATATGATCCACTTGGACTAAGTTCTCCTGCTATTTTGGCTTTTTTAGTTATACTTTCTGAAATATTTTTTTTATATTCTTTAATAGTTTGTATATTATTTATTTTATCTATTTCTTCTAATTTTTGATCAATTTGAGTGTCCAAAAGTTTGGTATCTGGCGAAAATAGATCTTCATTATTTTGTTCCATTGCTTCTTGTATTTTTTCATCTAACTCTGCTATTTTCTTCTTTAATGATTCTTCGCCTGATGAATAATACCTGAATATTGGATCTCCATTAGCTACTTTATCTCCTTCACTTTTAATTTTTACCATACCATTTTTGTAATTTTCGCCTTTTATTATTATTTCATCTCTTATAATATATGCATTTACTGTTTCTTCTTTGGATATACTCCCTTCTTTTACAATAACAGATTTACTAGGATTCTTAACAAAATTATATACTATTATAGATAAATATATTATTATAGATATAAAAACAGCTGATGTAATAATTATTTTTGCTCTATTAACATTTTTATTTTCTTTATGAATTTTTCTTTTATCTTTATTGTTTTTTTTATTTTTCACTTATTTCCTCCAATATGGTATATACATTATTGTTTTTAAGCGCATCTAACCAAATAGCATTTTTATAAGATTTAAACCATGTTATCTGCCTTTTCGCATATCTTCTACTTTCTTGTTTTATTTTTTCTATCATTTCCTCTTTAGTAGTTTTATTTTCTAAATATTCTACTACTTCTTTATATCCTAATCCTTGCATTGCTGTTGGAAATTCTTTATATTTTTTTAAAATTTTCTGTACTTCTTCAATAAGTCCATTTTTTATCATAATATCTACTCTTTTATTAATTCTATCATACAACTTTTCTCTATCCATATTAAGTACAAATATTTTATAATCATATTTTACTTCATTTTTCCTTGATTCTATTTCTAGTTCTGTCTTTGTTTTTCCTGTAGAATGATATAATTCTAAAATTCTGAGAATTCTTTTTTTATCATTTGAACTTACTCTTTCTATTGCGATATTGTCTATTTTTTTTGCTTCATTATATAGTTTATCTAAACCTTCTTTTTCTACTCTTTGTTCTAGTTCTTTTCTATATTTTAAGTCTGTTTCAATATCTGGATATTCTATTCCATAAACTAATGAATTAAGGTATAGCCCTGTACCTCCTACTATAATAGGAGTTTTATTATTTTTTAATATTTCTTTTATTTTTGCTTCTGCATCCTTTTTATATTCTGATACACTATATCTTTTATCTGGACTAACAAAATCAATCAAATGGTGTTTTGCCTCATTTTGTTCCTCTATTGTTGGCTTTGCTGTTCCTATATCCATGTCTTTATATATTTGCATTGAGTCACATGATATAATTTCTCCATCAATCTTATTTGCAATTTTTATTCCTAAATTAGTTTTTCCAGATGCAGTCGGTCCACAAATTACAATTATTTGTTTTTTACTCATTTTTAATTGCATTCCTTTCTAAGCTAAACTAAATTATTGTAATAAAGCCTATCCTTTAGGTCCAAATCTAGCTATACCAGCTTGTATATCTTTTATATATGAAATTTCTATTATTAATATAATAACTCCAATAATTGCATATAAAGCTACTTTCTTTTTAAATTTTTCTTCATCTATTTCTTTATCTTTTAATTTTCTCATTTGTGTTGCTATAGTACTCATTATACACATAGTATTTATTGGCAAAAATGTAAATAATATTATTTGTCTTGATGCTTTTACTATGCCTTTATCTGCATTTACAGAACTAATACTATAAATTACAAATATTAGTAGATACATGATAATTAAACTAACTATAGTTATTATTAATTTGTTTTTTATTTCTAGTTTTCCTAATGATTTATATAATATCCCTATTGATACAAGATTCATTATAATTATAAGTCCTATTGTTATAAATTTCATATTTTTCCTCACATCTTTATTTTATCTTCTTGAAAATTTCTTCTCTATATCTGTTTTTGACATTTTAATTACAGTTGGTCTTCCATGTGGACATGTAAATGGATTTGGTAGTTTTAATAATTGCTCCATTAAACTATCTACTTCTTCTTTTGTTAAAGCCATATGTGCTTTTACTGCTGCTTTACATGCTACTGTAGCTAAAAACTTATTTTCTAATTCTTGTTTTGCAGTCCTTGCTACTGTATTTATTTCATCTAAAGTTTCTAAAAATATTTCTTTTGTGTCAAAATTTAAACAAAATTCTGGTACTCCTGTTAATTTTACAGTGTTGTCTCCAAATTCATCTACTACAAAGCCTGCTTTATTAAACATTTCTTTATTATCTTTAAATATTCCCATTTCTCTTGTACTTAAATTTATTATGTCTGGTAATAACATAAGTTGAGAGTCTTTTTCACCTTCACTATAATAATTTTCTTTTACTTTCTCATACATTATTCTTTCATGTGCAGCATGCTGATCTAGTATGTATAGGTCTTGTCCCATTGTTAATATTATATATGTTTTAAATGCTATACCTAAAAATTTATACTGAGGATTTGTATCTACTCCCTCATTTTCAAACATAGATACTTCTGTTCCTGATATTGGGCTAATTGGATATTTTTCCGCTTCTTCTGCTATTTTACCTTCATATTCCTTTTTTGCATCTTCAATATTTCTACCAAATAGTCTTTGGTACATTTCTTCAAAACTTTCTTCTTTTTGTTCTTTATATTCTATACCCTCATTTTCGTTTTGATTCTCTTCTTTATCTAATGTTTCATCATCTTTTTGAGTTATTACTTCTTCTTGTTTTTTGCTTTCTCCATTACTTTGTTTTTCTATTTCTTGTGTAATTTTTTCTTCTTTATTTTCAATTATTTCATTAACAGTTTCTTCTTTTTTTAGTTCACTATTAATTATCTCTTCTTTTTCATTTTGCTCTTCTTTATTCTCTTTATTGTTTTCTGTATTATTTGTAGATTGTTTTTCTGTATTTTCCATAGCCCTTCTAGTTATGTCTGCTAATTTAGCTCCGATTTCTTCAGGACTTTTTGCTTCAGCAAGTTCCTTTATGAAGTTTTTTCTTGTTTGTTCATCTAATGTTGTTACTGTATTTTTAAATTCTTTATAATCTGGAATATTCGCTTCCTTTTTCTCTTCCTTTTTTATTTCCTCTTTGTTCAAGTTCCATGTATTTGCTGTTACTTTATTAGCAAATAAATTTGCATTTACACTTTTTAACATGTCATTTGGAGTTTCATTTTTGTAGTCTTTTTCTGTATTTGGTACTAGATCGAATTTAAGTAATCCTTGTTTTATTGAATTATATATTGCTTTAAATACTTTTCCTTCTTCCTGGAATCTTACTTCTAATTTAGTTGGATGTACATTTACATCTACTTTTTTTGGATCCATTTCTATATTTAATATTAAAAATCCATGTTTACCAACTGTAACTAATCCTTTAAATCCTTGTTCAGCAGCACTACTTAAAGTTTTATCTTTTATAAATCTTTTATTTACAAAAAATAATTGATTCGCTCTATTAGAACGAGAGATATTAGGTTTACCTATTACCCCTGTTACTTTCATGTCTTCATATTCATATTCTACTGGTAAAATATTTTGTGCTATTTCTTTACCATATATGCTATATATTACATCTTCTAGTTTCCCACTTCCTGTAGTTTGCAAAGTAACTTTTCCTGCATTAATTAATTTTATTGAAACATTAGGATTGGCTAAAGCTATTCTTGTTATAGTATCTTCTATATATCCAGTTTCTGTAAAATCCTTTTTTAAAAACTTATATCTTACAGGTGTATTAAAAAATAATTCTTCTATTGTTATTGTGGTTCCTTTTGATGCTCCCTCTTCATATTTATCCAATATTTCTCCACCTTCAACTTCTATCTTATACCCTATATCTTCGTCAGCTGTTTTTGATACTAATTTTACTTTTGCAATGGCAGATATACTAGCTAATGCTTCGCCTCTAAACCCCATAGATTTTACTGTATCTAAATCTGTAGATTTTCTTATTTTACTTGTTGCATGTCTTTCAAATGCTATTTCCATATCATCTGGCATTATTCCATTGCCATCATCTGTAATCCTTATGTATGATATTCCTCCATTTTTTATCTCTACTGTAATGTTTTTTGCTTCTGCATCGATTGAATTTTCCACTAATTCTTTTACTACAGATGCGGGTCTTTCTATTACTTCTCCTGCTGCAATTTGGTTTATAGTTAAGTCATCCAATAAAACTATTTTTCCCATTTTTTTCTCCTTATTTTTACTTCATAAAATCAAAGTCTAATTATATTAAGAATTATATCATTTGAAAATATTTTTGTACAGTATTCGTAACCAAATTATTTTTTGTGAATATTATATATTATACAAAGGAAGTTAAATTCTTTATCAGGGAGGTAGAATATGAGAGGTTGTAATGGAGAAATATTATGGTTCATAATATTAATCTTATTATTATTCTGCAACTGCGGTGGAAACAACTGCGGATGTGGATGCAATGACAACAATTGTGGTTGCTAATTTATAACTACTTAAGTAGTTTATGTGGGAAGGAGGATTTAATATGCCAGACAAATGTGGATGCGGATTTGGAGGAAATAATGATTGTGGTTTCTTAATAATATTCTTAATTTTAATATTCTGTTGTTGTGGAAACAATAGAGGATGTTGCTAATTTAAAGAAGTAATAATTCATAATTTTTTCATATAATCTTCAACATAAAAATCACTCATATTATTATGAGTGATTTTTAATGAGTTTTAGCAGTTCTATAATTTGTCTATAATTGGAGTGGCTAGATTCGAATACTCCAATAGTACTTCCTCTCTTCGCTTAGGGCGCCGTGTGCCTTCGGTTCTCTATTTCTACTTACTAACTATCCTTTAAAAACTAAAAAAGCATAGCTTCGCTATGTTTTTTATTTGGTTGGGCTGGCTAGATTCGAACTAGCGCATGCATGAGTCAAAGTCATGTGCCTTACCGCTTGGCTACAGCCCAATATATAATGGGGTGGAATATGGGACTCGAACCCATGATCTCCAGTGCCACAAACTGGCGCGTTAACCAACTACGCTAAATCCACCATTTTTATTGGCACTATCTATTTTACCCCATTTTTTTATGGTTGTCAACATTTTTTTAATCTTCTTTTGCCCAAACTACTAATCTATATTTTGAATCATCTGTACATGTTGATAATGATATTTCTCTCTTTCCTGCTGTATCTCTTGTTACATATTCTGTATCTTCTGATGAAGTATTATATACATTATATATTGTATATTTTATTCTTGTTCCAGCTGTATCTGTTAGATATATTAGATCACCATTTTTTAGTTCTGCATTTCTAGAGAAAAATGTTCCATTTCTGTAGTTATGTCCTACTATTATTGTATTTCCAACTTTGTTTATTCCTGGTCCCATTAATACTCCTACTGATGCTTCTAGTGAGGATTTTGTTGCTCTTTCTAATACAGGTAATTTTAATTCTATTGCTGGTATTTCTATTGTACCTAATACTGTAAATCCTTTATATGTTACAACTTTATTTCCAGACTCTCCATTAGAATTATCTACATCATTCCCTATTGCTGTAAAGTTTATTGGTTCACTTCCTTGTGTATCATTTTTTATTGTTCTATTTCTTACTATATTTTCAAAATCATTCACTGCTGTATCAATGTCTTTATTTTGGTAATATTTTTTGTATGTTTCATATCCCCAAAATCCTAATAATCCAAATATTATTACTAATACTATTATTAAAACTACTGTTAATATTTTATTATACTTTTTATCTATCATATTATACCTCTTTCTTAAACTAATTTAATTATATCATATTACAATTAATTAATCTAGATTTTCACTTAAGTTTTCATCTTACAGGTAATTTTTCTCCTCCTAATATGTGAAAATGCAAATGCTTTACTGATTGTCCTCCATCTTCTCCAACATTAGAGATTACTCTAAAACCTGATTTATCTATTCCCTCTATTTTTGCTACTTCATTTATCTTCTCAAATATATGACTTAATAATTCTTTATCCTCGTTTTTTAATTCTAATAAGCTACTTATATGTTTTTTAGGTATTACTAAAATGTGTATTTTTGCAATTGGATCTATATCATGAAAAGCTAATACTTCATCATCTTCATATACCTTTTTTGATGGTATTTCTCCTTTTACTATTTTACAAAATATGCATTTTTCCATATTTTAACCTCCCCATTATTCAAGTATAGCTTTTATTCTTCTAACTCCTTGTGAACTTGCTTCTTCTTTTACTATTTTAAAATGACCTACTTCCTTTGTACTATTTACATGTGGTCCACCACATAATTCTTTTGAAATATTTCCAATTGTATATACTGTTACATCATCTGGATATTTTTCAATAAACATACATTCTGCTCCAGATTTTATTGCATCTTCTTTTTTCATTGTTTCTACTGTTACTGGTAAGTTTTCATTTATCCACTCATTTACAAGATCTTCTACTTTCTTTTTTTCTTCATCTGTTAATTTATGATCACAATTAAAGTCAAATCTCATTCTTTCTGTTGTAATGTTAGAACCTTTTTGATGTGTATTTTCTCCTATTATTTTTTTAAGTGCAGCATTTAGAAGATGTGTCGCTGTATGGTAAGCTATTGTTTTTTCATTTTGTTCTGCTAATCCACCTTTAAATTTTTGTTCACTTCCTAACCTTGATTTTTCTTGATGTTCTTTGAATAATTTATCTACTTCGTCCATGTCTACTTCAAATCCATTCTCTACTGCTAAATCTTTTGTTACTTCTGGTGGAAATCCATATGTTTCATATAGATTAAATATTGTTTTTCCATCTATTTTAGCTATATTTTGATTTCTTAATTTATTGACTACTTTATTAAATTCTCTTTCACCATTATTTAGTGTTTTCATGAATTTATCTTTTTCTGCTATAATTATTCCTTTTATTTCTCCTTTTTTATCTTCTAATTCAGGATACATGTCTTTTAGTGTATTTACATTTAGTTCTATTAAATCTGATAATTCATTAAGATCTATTTGTAGCTTGTTTAAGTGTCTTGTCATTCTACGTATTAATCTTCTTAAGATATACCCTCTATCTATATTTGATGGCCTTCCACCATCAGATATTATCATCATACTAGAACGTAAATGTTCAGCAACTATTCTTCTACTTTCTATGTTATCTTTTGGAGATAACTCTTGTAATTTGTCCATTACAGGTTTAAATAATTCTGTATCAAATGGTGTTTCTTTTCCTTGAAGAAGCATTGCCATTCTTTCTAGTCCTAATCCTGTATCAACATTTTTTTGTGATAACTTTGTGTATTTACCATCTTTTTTGTAATATTCCATAAAAACATTATTCCATATTTCTACATATTTACCACAATCACATGATGGCTGACAGTCTTTACTACATTTTGGTTTTCCTGTATCATAAAACATTTCTGTATCTGGTCCACATGGTCCCTCTTCTCCTGCAATCCACCAGTTATCTTCTTTTCCATAAAAATATATTCGTTCTTTTGAAATACCTGCATCTTTCCAACATTTAGCTGTAAGTTCATCTTTGGGGCAGTCTTCATCTCCTGCAAAGCATGTTACTGATATTTTTTCTTTTGGTATTCCTAACTCTTTAGTTAAAAACTCATAACTCATTTTTATTGATTCTTCTTTAAAGTAATCTCCTAATGACCAATTTCCAAGCATTTCAAAATATGTTAAATGTCTATTGTCCCCTACTTCCTCTATATCATTAGTTCTTACACATTTTTGATAATCAGTAAGTCTTGTCCCTTCTGGATGTTTCTCGCCTAATAGATATGGTACTAATGGTTGCATACCTGCAGTTGTGAACAATACTGAAGGATCATTTTCTGGTATTAATGGTGCAGTTGGAATCACTTTATGTCCATGATTTTCAAAAAATTTAAGATATTTATTTCTTATTTCTATTGCTTTCATTCTTTTTCCTCTTTTTATTATTAAATATTTCTTTTGTATTATACCATATTTTTATATAATGTAAACTAAAAAATACAAATTTCTATTCTACTAATTCACCTAATACTTCTAATTTATTATATATGTTCTTTATTTTGACTTTTCTAATCTCATCTATTAAATTTTCATCTGATTCAGCATTTACCATTATGTAGTTTGATGTATGTCCTTTATATAAATTTCCTATTTTTTCTTCAAAAAGTACATCTGATTTTTTTCCTATCAATTCTTTGTTATATTCTTCTTCATTTTTATCTGAAAGTTTAATTAATCTTTTGCTTCTTTTCTCTTTAATTTCTGGAGATACTTGATTTTTCATTTTTTCAGCGACTGTTCCTTGTTTAGGAGAGTATTTGAATATGTGCATTTTATAAAACTTTATATTATCTAAAAACTTACACGTTTCTTGAAAATCTTCATTTGTTTCTCCTGGAAATCCAACAATAATATCTGTTGTAAGTGACACATTTGGATAAAACTTTCTAATTAGTTCAACAGATTCTTTAAATTCTTCTGTAGTATATCTTCTATTCATATTTTTTAAAGTTTTATCGCAACCGCTTTGAAGTGATAAGTGAAAATGGTTACATATTTTTTCTATATTTTTTAATCTAGTTATAAATTCCTTATTAATTAATTTGGGTTCTAGTGAACCTAATCTTATTCTTTGTATATTTTCTATTTTATTTATTTGCTCTAATAATTCAATTAATCTAAATCCTCCTGAGTGTAAGTCATATTTTGGGTTAAACTCAGTATAATTTTCAGTGTATTTATACTTTTCTCTATATTTTTTTACATCTTCTTTTTTAAAATCCTTACCATATGATGCTAAATGTATTCCTGTTATTACTACTTCTTTTATTCCTTTTTTAGAAATTTCATATATTTCTTTTAATATGCTTTCTGGATTTCTGCTTCTTACCTTACCCCTTGCATATGGTATTATACAATATGTGCAAAATCTGTCACATCCATCTTGAACTTTTACAACTGCTCTATTTAGTTCTGTATATGTAGTAACTCCAAAATCTAAAAACTCATTTTGACTCATTATATCTGTAACTTTAGTTTGCTTTTCTCCAATATATTTTTCTATTATATCTACTATACTGTTTTTTTCATTATTTCCTAAAATAATATCTACTTCTGGTATTTCTTCTATTTTATTTTTAGATACTTGTACATAACAACCACATGCGATAATAAGAGCTTTTGGATTTAACTCCTTAGCTCTTCTTAACATTTGTCTTGATTTTCTTTCTGCAATGTTTGTTACACTACAAGTATTTATAACATATATATCTGCAACTTCATCTGTTATCTCATATCCATGATTTACAAATTTTTCTTTCATTGCTTCTGTTTCATATGTATTTACTTTACAGCCTAATGTAAAAAATTTAACTTTCATAATAGTAGTATTATATCATATAAGTTATATTATTTCAATATTATATACTACTAGTATTCATTATCAACTCTGTTATATTTATAATAATAGGATTGTGATTTCCTCCTGCTTCCATTTTTATAACAACTTCTTTATCATCATATGCATCCAATGAAACAGAAATATTAAAACTAAAATTATTATTACCAGAATTATTATATACAGTATTTCCATTTATGTAAAATCTAACATAATTTGCATACTTATCTTTTGCCTGTTTTGCTCTTTCAAATAATCCATTTTCTCCTATGCTTAAGTTTATTGCTATTCCTGCTAAAATTAACAAAATTATTATTGTTACAACAAGTGCTACTAATGTTATTCCTGATGGCGACCACTGGTCGCCTCTACGATTGTTTTTTATTTTCTTTGATAATTCTTGTTTGTTTATCATATTATTTATCCTCCTTATTTCTTGTTTGAACTCAAAATGGTTACCTCTTGTCTTTTACTAAAATACTCCAACTTTTTTCGCAATAAAAAACTATGCTTTTTAGATTTATCTAAAAAGACATAGTTTGCTATGTTTACGTAATTTTATTTTATTAGACCTTACGATATATATACAGTTGCAAGCGTTTTCACGTTTTTCATTTTTTTCTTTATTTGTATTTTTATTATTCTATCATATGTTTTGTATTTTTCCTATAGTTTTACTTAAAATTGCCAAATTGCTACGTCCCTAATGGCAATGATTGATAATCCTCTACTCTTTATATTTTTCTTCTTTGAACATAATAACAACAAAATGCCATAAAACTATCTGGTAATATCTTTGAAAGTAACCTTGTAAATGCTATATGAAATTCAGTAAAAATAATCTTTTTACCTTTTAACATTTTGTTTACAGCAACTTTTGCTACATCACTACTTTTAGTTTCTGGCATATTAAATTTTACATCTGCAACCTTTTGAAAATTGGTCTTTACAGGTCCTGGACATAATACACTTACTTTAACTTTTGACTTTTCCATTTTAAGTTCTCTTTGTATACTTTGAGTAAGCCTTATCACATAAGATTTAGTTGAATAATATGTTGCCATTAATGGACCTGGCATAAATCCTGCTATTGATGCCACATTCATTATATAACCTCTATCTTTTTCCACCATATCTTCTAAAAATAATTTCATTAAAATATGAAGTGACACTATATTAGTATCTATCATTCTTATTTCTTTTTCTAAATCTGTTTTTGTAAATTCTCCACATGTACCAAATCCTGCATTATTAATTAATACATCTATTTTTCCATGTTCTTTATTTACATCTTGATATAATTTTATGCAAGCATTTCTATCTATTAAATCTACTATATAATAGTTAACTTGTACTTTATATTCTGTTTCTATATCTTCTTTTACTTTTTTTAAGTTCTCCTCATGTCTTGCAACTATTATTAAATCATATTTCCTTTTTGCTAATTCCTTAGCTATATCTCTGCCTATTCCAGAAGATGCTCCTGTTACTAATGCTAACATATATTCTCTCCTTTTTTATAATTAATTATAGCAATCTTTAACATTTGTTTCCAATCTTCAAATGTTAAAAGTTCTACAGCTTCTTCAAAACTACACCACTTTATATTTCCTATTTCACTTTCTTGTATTTTAATATCTTCATTCTTAGGTTTAGCTATATAAAATACTGATGTTTTGTCTATTTCATTGTTTATAATATAGTTTAAAGTGTATCTTTTAGTTTTATCTATTTCTACATCTAATCCTACTTCTTCTCTTACCTCTCTTAATGCAGTTTCTTCTTCACTTTCTCCTTGTTCTACATGACCTTTAGGTAATCCCCAAAAGTTTCTTCTTTTTTCATATACTAATAATATCTTATTATTTTTTATAATTATACACCCGCAACTTATTTCTTTTTTAAATCTCATAAATTCTCCAATGAATTTTTATAGTACTACTAAAGTTTAATTTATTAAATAATGAATAGTAAATAATACACCAATATTGTATAATTATTCACTATTCATTTTATTTACTGCAAATTGCTAAATTTGCATTTTTGGTGACCCCTACGGGAATCGAACCCATGATTTAGCCTTGAGAGGGCTACGTCTTAACCGCTTGACCAAGGGGCCATAGTATTAATATTATATACTATAAACTCCTATTAGTCAATTATTTTCTTCAGCTATTTTTACACATTCTTTTAATATTTGCTCTAATCTATCATCTTTTTTGTTCAAATATAAATAACCTATTAACGCCTCAAATCCAGTAGAGTATGTATAATCTTCTATAGTAGCATTTTTAGGCAAATGATGATTTTGTGTATTTCTTCCTCTTCTTACAATATCCTTTTCTTCATCGTCTAATTTTAATTTTTTTAGTATTTCATGTTGAGCCTTTGCTTTAACATACTGTATAGATTTTACATGCATTTTATGTGGATTTAAATTTGTTGTATTTGCTAAATATGTTCTAATGTATAACTCATATACACTATCTCCTACATATGCCCATGTAAGTGGTGACATCATATTTATTTCTTTATCATTTTTTATTAATATATTATCTTGGAATTTCAACTGTTATCCTCCCCAATTTTCCACTTCTAAATTCATTTATTATAATATCTGATACTTTTTGCATATTTATATCTCCACCAGAAATTATTGCTCCTCTTGATCTTGCTATATCTTCCATTACTTGTATTGTTTCTTTATTATCTATATTTATTTTATATCTTTCTTCCAATTTTTTTGGATAATTCTTTATTAAGTAATCTAATAGATAATATGCTATTTCTTCATTGTCTATTGCATTATCTCCTATTGTACCAATAAATGCTAAATTTATTGCTCCTTCTTTATCATCTAATTTTGGCCATAACATACCTGGTGTATCCATAAGTTCAATATTTTCTGATATTTTTACCCATTGTTTTTGTTTAGTTACACCTGGCTTATTTCCTACTTTAGCTGTGTTTCTTTTAGCTAATGCATTTATAAGAGTAGATTTTCCAACATTAGGTATACCTAATATCATTACTCTTGCAAGTTTTCCTATTCTTCCTTTTTTTATATATTTTTCTTTTATCTCTTCATATTGTAATTTTATCTCTTCTATTAGTTTATTTATTCCTTTTCCCATATTTGATTCTATTTCTAGTGCTGTTATTCCTTCTTTTTTATATGTTTCTATCCATTTTTTAGTTACTTCGCTATTTGCTAAATCTGCTTTATTTAATACTATTATTTTTGATTTATTTTTTATATATTCTTCTATATCTGGATTAACACTAGCTTTTGGTGCTCTTGCATCTAATACTATTACTACAATATCTATTAATTTTAGATCTTCTATTATTTGCTCTTTTGTTTTCTTCATATGTCCGTGGATACCAATTTATGGAAATTTTAGAAAATACTTCTTGATTTTCTTTTTCATTTCTACTCATCTATTTCACCTTCTTTATTTTTAATTTGTTTTACTTTACCTTTAACTGACTACATAATGTAGTCTTTTATTTTTTTCTACTATATTACCATAATTCTCAACTAATTGGTCTGATGTTACCCATTTATAACCTTTAGACTCTTTTTCATCTATAATAATATTAGTTATATCATTAATAAAAAATAAGTATCTAAAATCAAAATGATAATGTTCAGGCATATTAATTCTTTTATTAAATGGAATTAAATGTATATCAATATCAAATGGAATAACTATATTATCAATTAATAAAACTTTTAGATTTTCTAGTCCTGTCTCTTCCTTTAATTCTCTTTTTGAAGCATCATATAAAGTAGCATCTTCTTTATCCACATGTCCTCCTGGACATAAATACATTTTTAAATCTTTATGATATAAAACTAAAAATTTATCTTCATTTTTGCAGTATACGAATGCTCCTACTGTTAAATGTCCATCTTTATTGTTCCAATCTATTATTTCTTCAATTTTATATTTTTCAATATAATTTTCTAGTATAGTTAATCTTACTTTTTCTTTCGGAAATATTTTTAAATAGTCATCCAAAATTACTTTCACATTTTCTTTCATTTTTTAACACCCATTTTATTCTATAAATTCAGCTTTTTATTAAATCTATTTAATATTATTATGCATCAATTATACTACATTTTTACCTTATTTTACAACTATATCTGTCTTTTTTTCTAATTTGACAAAGCTTGTAACATAGTTTAATATAATAAAATAATGTTAAAATCAATATTAAGTAAGGAACGTTAATCTGGAATAGAATTAATAAAGCTTTTTTCAATGTTTGGAATAGTAATGTTTCATTGCATTATGTCTTTGGAATGTGGTCCTTTTATTTCACAAGGTATCAATACTTTAAATCCAACAAATAATCCAACACTTTTTATACTTCAGCTTTTTTTATATTGGTCATATTGGAAATAACATTTTCCTTATAGCATCTTCATGGTTCTTATTAAATAGTAATCATATTAAATCAAAAAAAGTTATTAATATAATTTTAGATGTTTTTATATTATCTATTATTCTATTATCTATTTTTGTAAATATGGGAGTGCCTGTTTCTATCCCTCACATTATAAGATCGATTTTTCCTACAATATTTTTAAATAATTGGTTTATTACCGCATACCTTCTTTTATATTTATTACATCCACTATTTAATATAATTATTGAGAAATTAAGTCAAAGACAGCTTTTAGCATATAATATTATATTTTTTGTGTTATATAATATTGTAGTATTTATTAATCAAGGTGTATTATTTGCTAGTCAATTTATATTTTCAATTGGAATATACTTTTTTACTGCATATTTGAAAATTTATATGCCAAAATTTATAAATTCTAGAAAGAATAATAATTTATTTTTATTTATTGGTATAGCTTATTTAATTGTATTTCAATTATTAATTAATGGTTTAGGCATGCATTTTAGATTTTTTGCTATTAAAATACATTATTGGGCTACATTAAATAATCCCTTTGTTATTATAATTGCTTTCACACTATTTAACAAATTCAGAAATTTAAAAATAAAAAATAAAGCTATAAATTATTTTTCAAGCAGCCTATCTTTATTAGTTTATATAATCCATGAAAATTTTGTTTTTAAAGTATATATTAGGCACATATTAATGTATAATCTTTGGATTAAGACTGGAAAAATAAATATAGTTTTATTTATTGTAGCTTTTTCTTCTGTTTTATTTATATTTTCAACTTTTATTGCTATTGTATATAATAAAGTTTTGCAACCTATAATACATAAATTTGCTGAGATATGTTTAAATATTATTTTTAAAATATATACAAAAATAGAAAATAAAATTCTAAAAATAAATTAAGATAATACTTATATTACAATGTTTTATAATTGTTTGTATCAGCTCTTTCATCAAGCTTTCTGTCAAATTCTTCATTAGTATAAAACCAATCTGTTTTCTTATCCTTTGGCTTTCTTCCTTTATCTACTACTAAATCTAATAATACTGCAAATGCAAGGATAATTGCTAATAAAGATGTAAAAGCTGTCATATAGTTACTTACTTGTGCACTCTCTCCAGCAAATACTGGTATTATAGATTTAAATAAGTTAATTCCAAAATATCCAAAATAAGATATAAAATAAATAATTCCACCTAATATATTTCTTTTAAATACTAATACAATACAAATTACTGTAATAAACAGTAATACTACTTCAACTGTTAAATTAATTGGTACTATTAAAAATTCTGAGTATGATGCTGCCATATATGCAACTACTATTCTAAATCCCCAATACAATATCATAAGCATTGCTATCATCCAATTTGCAAAAGTTCTCATGTTATCTCCTTTATTAAAATTTAAAGCCAATTGGTAATATATCCAAAAGGCTTTGTTTACTCTGTTTTAATTATTAATCAACGAAGTTAAATTCATCCTTAAATTTATCTTTGAATATATCAAATACTGCATTTAATACATCTTCATCTTCTACACTTACATATGTTTCTTCATCGCTGTCTGAATTTTCCTCTGTTTTTTCTGTTTTTAATATAACAACCTCATCTGGTTCTTCATTTTCTACATCTTCAGCTGGTAATAATACTACGTATTCTTCTCCTTCATAATCAATTAAATCTAAAAATTCAAAGTTTACATCATTTCCATCCTCATCTTTTAATGTTACGATGTTATCCTCTAATTCTTCATTATTATTTTCGTCCATCATTTTTCTCCTTTCAATTATTCTTATGTGTTATTATTTACACTTTGATATATCATATACTAAAAAATTCCTTTTATCAAGTATTTTTTTATTATTTATGAAATTCATTTTTATAAACTTTTTAATATAGAATTTTAAAGTGAAACAAGGTGTTTAAATTTTGATTTCTAATCAAAATTTAAACAGCAAAGCGTCCGAAGTTGAACGATAAAATTACTATATTAAAAAGTTATTGATTATTTAATAATAAAACTGTTCAGATATTAAATTCCGAACAGTTTCATTATTATTTTTTAGAAATTTTAGCATTATCAACTATAAGTTTTATTGCTTGTTCTGTTTTTGATAAATCTTCTAAGTAAGATTTTATCTCTTCATTTTCTTCTAATTCTTCTGGCTTTTTATTGTATTGTTTTGCCATTTCATCTAATTTCTCTTTTATGTATTTTTTGTCTTCTTTTATTTTTTCATCTTTAATTATTTGATCAAGAACTAATCTAGATTTTACATTCTTCTCTGCTTGTTCTTTATATTCTTTTCTCAAATCTGCTTCTGTTTTACCTATCATAGACAAATATTTATTTAAATCTAATCCTTGATATTGTAATCTTTGACTCATATTTTGTATCATGTTGTCTATCTCTAAGTCAATCATACCTTCTGGTATGTCGATTTTTGTATTTTCACATACAGTTTCTATTACTGCATCTTCTGTTTCATGTTTTGCTCTATCGCTATTTTCTTTTTCTTTCTTTTCTTTTATACTCTTTTTTAATTCTTCTAGAGTATCAAATTCACTAACGTCTTTAGCAAATTCATCATCTATTTTTGGTAATTGCTTTTCTTTTATTCCATTTAATTTAATATGGAATGTTGCATCTTTTCCAGCTAAATCTTTTGAAAAATATTCGTCTGGAAATTTAACTTGTATATCTTTTTCTTCTCCAATTTTCATACCAATTAATTGTGGTTCAAATCCTGGTATAAAAGAATTACTTCCTATTGTAAGCTCATGATTTTCTGCTTTTCCGCCTTCAAATGCTTTTCCATCTACAAATCCTTCAAAGTCGATTGTAACTATATCTTGATCTTTAGATGCTCTATCTTCTACTGTTACAACTCTTGAGTTATGTTCTGCCATATGTTCTATTTCATGATTAACATCATCATCTGTTACTTTGTATTCTATTTTCTTTATAGATACTTCTTTATATTTACCAAGTTTTACTTCTGGTTTAGTTGCAACTATTGCTATAAATATTAGGTCTTTACCTTTTTCCATTTGTACAACATCTATTTTTGGTCTACTTGCAACTTCAATTTTATTTTCTTTTATTTCTTCATCATATACTGATGGTGCTAAATCGTTAAAAGCATCTTCATAAAATATACTATCTCCATAATGTCTTTCAACTATTTTATATGGTGCTTTACCTTTTCTAAATCCAGGTATATTAAAGTATTTTGCACTTTTTTTAAATACTTCCATTATTGCTTCTTCAAATTTTGCAGCTGGAACTGTAAAAGTTAGTTTTAATTCATTTTTGTTTTCTGTTTTTTCTTGCTTTAAGCTCATATTATTCCTTCCTTTCTTATTTTGCATAGCAAAATAAGGTTATCTACTTATAAATGATATTATTTATTTTCTTCTTCAACTGGCTTTTCTTCTGCTTTTTCTTCAGAAGGTGCTGGTTCTTCTACTTTCTCTGTTTCAGAATTTACATTTTCTTCTACTACTTCTTCTTTTACAGTATCATTTGTAGATACAGTAGCATTTTCTACTACTTCATTAACTTCTTCTTTTACTTCATTTTCTGCTGGCATTTCTTCTTTAACAATTATTTCTTTATTTTCTATTCTTGCTCCTATATCTTCTTTTGTCTTAGCAGCTTTTCCTATTCTATCTCTTAAATAGTATAGTTTAGCTCTTCTAGCTTTACCTACTCTGACTGTTTCAACTTTTTCTACTAATGGAGAATTTAATAAAAATGTTTTTTCTACTCCTACTCCATAAGCTACTCTTCTTACTGTGAATGTTTCATTTAATCCACCATTTTGTTTTTTAATTACAATTCCTTCAAATACTTGAATTCTTTGTCTATTTCCTTCTTTTATTCTTTGGTGTACTCTTACAGTATTACCAACACGAATATCTGGAACTTTGCTTTTTAATTGTTCATGTTCTATTGATTTTATAATATCCATGATTTAACTCCTCTCTTTATTTAATAAATTTTGTGCCAGACTTTTCTGATCCTTTTTTAATATATCTGGTCTTTTTAAATATGTTGTAATTAATGATTGTTCTTTTCTCCATTCATTAATTTTTTGATGATTTCCTGAAATTAATACTTCTGGAACTTTCTTTCCTTTGAATATTTCTGGTCTTGTATACTGAGGATATTCTAACAGATTATTACTAAAAGATTCTTCTAGTGTTGAGTCTTTACTTAAAACTCCTTCTACATATCTACTAACACTGTCAACAAGTACCATTGCTGGTAACTCGCCTCCTGTTAGCACATAATCTCCTATTGAAATTTCTTCTGATACAATTTCATCTAATACTCTTTGGTCTATTCCTTCATAATGTCCACATAACAAAATTAGATGTTCCTCTCTTGAAAGTTCTTTTACCTTTTCTTGATTAAGAACTTTTCCTTTTGGTGATAGATGTATTACTTTTGCATTTTTACTATCAATAGATTTATATGCATCATATACTACATCTGGCTTTATAACCATACCAGCACCTCCACCATATGGAGTATCGTCTACATGTTTATGCTTGTCTTTTGAAAAATCTCTAATATTTACAAAATTTATATCTATTAATTTGTTTTGACTAGCTCTTTCTATGATGCTATGTTTTATTGGTTCAAACATCTCTGGAAAAAGAGTCATAATTGTAAATTTCATTATATTAGTCCTTTCAGTATGTGAACTATTATTTTTTTGTTTTCTATATCAATTTCTTTTATTACTTCACTAATTGAGGGTAATAATATTTGTTTTCCATCTTCAGTTTTTACAGTATAAATATCATTTGCACCAGTATTATATATATCTTCTAATTTACCTAATAAATTGCCTTCATCTGTGTATACTTCTAACCCTACTAAATCTGCAATATAGTATGTATCTTTTGGTAATTTTTCTTTACTTCTTTCAATTTCTATGATACTTCCTCTCAAGTTTTCTGCAGATGTCATATCATCTACTCCTTCTAGCTTAAGTATTACAGTATTTTTGTGGTATTTTACACTTTGTACTTTAACTTCTTTATTTGATATATATATTTTTTTAATCTTCTTAAATTGTTCTAAGTTTTCCGTATAAGGCAATATTTTCACTTCGCCTTTAATTCCAAATGTATTTACAATTTTTCCAATTTCAAACCTACTGTGCATTTTTCCTCCGATTTATGGAAATTCTATTTCTATTCTTTTGCCCTCTTTTGCTGCTAATGCTTTTGCTATAACTTTTATAGCTTTTGCTATTTTTCCTTGTCTACCTATTATTTTTCCCATTTCCTCTTCTGCTACTCTTATTGTATATATCTCTTTTCCATCTTCTTCTCTTGTTTTGATAAAAACTGATTTTTTTTCATCTACTAAGTTTTCTATCATTATTCTTAATACTTCTTCCATTCGGTTTCTCCTTATTTTGCTTTAGATATTAAAGCTTTTACTGTATCTGTTGGCTTTGCACCATTTTTTATCCATTGTTCTGTTTTTTCTTTGTCTAAGACTATTGTTGATGGATTTGTCATAGGATCATATGTTCCTATTTTTTCAATTATTTTTCCATCTCTTGATGTTCTTGAATCTGCAACTACAATGTGATAAAAAGGTGCTTTTTTAGCTCCTACTCTTTGTAATCTTATTTTTACCATAATTTCACCTCCTAAAAAATATTATATTTATTAAATTTAAAATCTAATATCTAAATTATTTACCTAATTTATCTTCTAATGCTTTTAGATCTTCTTCTGACATTTTATCTATATTCATACTTTTCATCATTTTTTTCATTCTAGGATCTAAGTTACCATTTTTCATTTTTTTCATCATGTTTTGTGTTACTTCAAATGATTTCATAAATTTATTAATATCTTGCACTTGTGTTCCGCTTCCATTTGCAATTCTAATTCTCCTTGACGCATTTAAAAGTTTAGGATTTTCTCTTTCCTCATTTGTCATAGAACTTATAATTGCTTCTATTCTAGTAAATTCTTTGTCATCAATACTAGCACTGTATTTGTTCATTCCTGGTATCATTTTTAATATTGATGAAAAAGATCCCATTTTCCTTACTTGTTTTAGTTGTACTAAGTAATCATTTAAATCTAAATCTTTATTCTTTCTAAGCTTTTTTTCTAATTTTTCTGCTTCTTCTGCGTCAAATGTAGCTTCTGCCTGTTCTATTATTGAAAGAACATCTCCCATGCCTAATATTCTTGATGCCATTCTATCTGGATGAAATTCTTCTATTTCATTAAGTTTTTCACCCATACCTGCAAACTTTATTGGTTTTCCTGTAACTTTTTTTATAGATATTGCTGCACCACCACGTGTATCGCCATCTAATTTGGTTAGTACTACGCCATCTATTCCTAAGTCTTCATTAAATTTGCTTGCAATATTAACTGCTTCTTGACCTATCATAGAATCTACTATAAGTAATATTTCATGTGGTTTTACATTTGATTTAATATCCTTAAGTTCTTGCATTAATTCTTCATCTATTTGTAATCTACCAGCTGTATCTAGTATAACTACATCATTTAATTTAGTAATTGCTATTTCCTTAGCCTGTTTTGCAATTTTAACAACATTTTTTTCATTTTCGTTTGCATATACTGGTATATTAAGCTGTGCTCCTACAACTTGAAGTTGTTTAATAGCTGCTGGTCTATATACATCACATGCTACAAGTAATGGTCTTTTACCTTGTTTTCTGATTAAATTTGCTATTTTACCTGCTGTTGTAGTTTTACCAGAACCTTGAAGTCCTACTAACATAATTACAGTTGGTGGATTTGGTGTAAATGCTATTTTACTGTCTGTTCCACCTAATAATTCAATTAATTCATCTTTTACTATTTTTACTACTTGTTGTCCTGGCGTTAAAGATTTGAGTACATCTTGACCTAATGCTTTATCATGAATTGAATTTATAAAGTCTTTTACTACTTTATAGTTTACGTCTGCTTCTAATAGAGCAAGCTTTACTTCCCTTAACATTTCATTTAATTCTGATTCTGTTATTCTAGCTTTTCCTTTTAATTTCCTAGTAAAAGCTTGAAGTTTTTCAGATAATCCTTCAAAAGCCATTGGCCTTTCCTCCTCTTTTACGCTAAAACTTTAAGTTCTTTTTGTATTTCATTTAATATTTTTTCAACTTTTTTATCTGATGAACCTTCTTTAATTTCATCTAGTTGTGTTAATATTATTTGTATTTGCTTTTCTTGTAATTGTCCTTTTTTCATAATTGCTAACTTTTCTTCGTATTCAAAAAGTTTGTCTTCTCCTTTCAATATAATGTCTCTTACACCTTGTCTTGAGATTTTAAGATTTTCTGCTATTTCTGATAATGATAAGTCATTATTATAATAATCGTTTATAACCTTGTATTGTTTTTCTGTTAATAACTTACCATATATTTGAAGTAATACGCTTACTTCTACATGTTTATCCATACTTACCTCTTTATCTCAAAGGATTATTGCTTTTATTTAAAAATAGTGTAAAGCATATATACTTTACACTATTTTTGCAAATTTGTCAAGTGATTTAGTGAATTTTGGAGTTATTTTTTATTATATATCTATTCATCTTTTGTAAATATTCCATTTTCTATTTTGCCTATTGTTCTAGAACCTGCACCACCATTTCCTCCTCTTGTATAGCTTGAACCAGATCCCCCATTAGCAATTATTTTTGTCAAATTTAGGTTTGTGATACTGTCTAAATAAAATATATTTATAGATCCACCACCAGATGAACCGCCACCACCTTGAGAGCCATTTCTTCCACTAACTCCGTTGGCCTGGATTGAACTCTTTTCTCCGAATTATAAATGATTTAGCATATAAAGTCATCATACCACCTGTGCCATTTGTTCCATTATATCCACCGCCACCATTGGTACCTCCGTGGATTGCCTGTACCACCATTACAGTTCCATGCACCCCAACCACCAGAGCCACCATTTGCACTACCAGCCTTTCCACCAGCTGATCCTCCGTAGCCAGCACCACCTCCTCCAGTTCCACCACTGTATGAAGTTCCTGAAGCACCAGCACCTGAAGACCCACCATTGTTTCCTACTCCTCCAGAGCCACCTCCTCCAGTACCGCGATAAGGTGCACTTCCACCAGTTTTTCCATTAAGTTTCTTGCCTCCTACAGCGCCAGCGCCAGCTCCTCCATAAGCTGGTATATATTCAAATGTTTCTTCTGTGTTTTTGTTCTTTAATAGATATACATTTTCTCCTACTGCTTTTGCTCCTCTTGCTGTCATTGTTATTGTTCCATTATTTGTTAATGTTCCTGTACAATATATAACTAATCCTTTTGGTCCTCCATATGCGCTTCCTAATGCTGTTAATGTTACTCCTTCATCTATTGTTAGGTCTCCTTCTACTTTTAATACTACTGTGTTTGGAGCATATGTACTTGCTGTTCCTATATCTTGCGATTTTCCAAATGAATATATTTTATTTGTTTTGTCTATTGTTATTCCTTCTAGTTTTAAATCTTCTACTACTTCATCATCTTCGTCTGCTTTTAGTTCTACATTTCCTTCTTTTCGTATAACATCTAATCTATATGTTATCTCTTCTTCTGCTGCATCACTAGCTGTTTTTCCTTTTACTTTCATCTTTACTAGTCCATTTGTTTCTACTCTAGATATTCCTTCTAGTATTGACTCTGCTTCCATTTCCATTAGCATTGTATCTACTAGTTTATTTGCTATTATTTTTCTTCCATTTGTTCCTGTTATTTTAAATTTATATACTCCATTACTTGTTACTTCATATATTTTATCTGAAGCACTATTTTCTGTTTTTAATACTGCTCCATTTATTGGTTCTATTGACTCAATTTCTCCTTCTTCTGTTTTTGCTATTACTTGTAGTTCTACTAATTCTAATCCTGTTCCTTGTGTTAGTATTTTTATTTCTACTGTTGGTTTCGCTCCTGTTAACTGTTCTTCTCCAACTGTTACATTTCCATCTTTATCTACTGTAATATTATGGTCTTTGTATTCTCCTCCAATTTTTTCATCATCTTCGTCAAATATTATCCCTCCCATATCCTCTACAATATTTTTTATATCATCTAATGTTAGTCCTTTTCCTTGTGTATCTAAAAATGCACTAGCTATTGCAGTTTCTAGTTCTTCTTTTATTTCTGCTTCATTATATTTTTTTACTGATGTTTTGGCTCTTTCAAATAATCCATTATTTCCTATGGTTAAATTTATTGCTATTCCTGCTAATATTAGCAATACTATTATTGTTACTACCAATGCTATTAATGTTATACCTTTTATTTTTTCTAATTGTTTCATTTTTCCCCCTTCTTTACAATTAATTATTTTTATACACAAAAAACTATGCCTTTTAGATTCTTCTAAAAAGACATAGTTTTCTATGTTTACATAATTTTATCTTACTAGACCTTACGATATATATATATATATATACAGTATCAAGCACTCCAGCGTTTTTCATTTGTTTTTTCCTCTTTATTATTTTTATTTATTTTATCATATATAATATATTTTTTCTATATACAATTTTGTTATTGTCGCAATGTGTAAGTTTTTGACGAACGATTTTTCTTTACTTTTTCCATATTTTGTTATATACTATCATTATCTTAGTTCACTAAAATACAATTCTATAATTTTTTTATCTTATATTCTCAGTATCGCTTATAAAAATTAATTTTATAATATTATTTTAAAATAATCAATTTTTGTGTTATTTACCTTCTTTATAATTAGATTATATTGTTCGTTAATTGGATTTTATATGTTTTTTTGGAATTAGAATATAGTTTTTTAATTAATTTCTTTTGGTGTTTATATTATTGTATTTTAGTGCTAAGTACTTTATTTCAAAGGAGTTGATTCTTATTAAAAATTCAAATATTTTACTTAAACCAAAATACGATGTTGTTTTTCAATCTCTTTTTTCTGATAAAAATAAAAAAGAAACTGGTTATCTTATTTCTGCTATATTAGACAAAAATGTAGAAGTTATTAAAGTTAATACAGAATTTTCTAATATTAGAGAATTTCCAGAAGAAAAAATCGGAAGATTAGATTTACTTGCTGAAACATCAGAAAATGAGCTAGTACATATTGAACTTCAACTAGTAGATAAAAAGAATACTATAGACAGATTGTTATATTCAATGTGTGAAAACTTATCTAAACAGTTAAATCGTGGAGATGATTACAAAAAAATAAGGAAAACTATTACTATAGCATTATTAGATTTTGAACTAGATGAATTAAAAGATATAGATGAAATGCACAGTGCTTGGAAATGGATGTGTGACGAAAAAGTGTTGACAAATATTCAAGAATTGCATATAATACAGATGACAAAGGCTAAATATGAATATGAGAAGAATAAAAATAATATACTTGCACAATGGATATTATTCATATTAGATCCTAATAATAAGGAGGTTAAATCTATTATGTCAGATAATAATGAGATAAAAGAAACCACTAAAAAGTTGGAAAATATAAGTGAAGATGAAGATGTAAGAAAAAGAGCAGAAATACTTGAAAGATGGGAGTTAGAAGAACAATGGGGTAAAGCCTCTTTAATTGAGTATGGAGAAAAGCAAGGAATCAAGAAAGGTATAGAAAAGGGGGAATTGCAAGGCAGACAAGATGAAAAAATAAAAATTGCTAAAAACTTGATTTCTCTTGGTATGAAACCTACAGATATCTCTAAAGCCACTAACTTGACTTTAAAAGAAATAGAAAGTTTAGTTAATAACTCTCAATAATTTATGTATAATCTAGAAATATAACTTTAAAAGTGAGATTTAGGAATATTCCTTAAATCTCACTTTCTATATTAAGTAATCTATTATATTTACACACTCTATCTGTTCTTGCTGGTGCACCTGTTTTTATTTGACCACTATTTACTCCTACTGCCAAATCTGATATAAATGTATCTTCTGTTTCTCCTGATCTATGAGATATAATTGTATTATATCCATTTTTCTTTGCTAATTTTATTGTATTTAATGTTTCTGTTAAAGTTCCTATTTGATTTGGTTTAATTAATATTGCATTCGCAATATTTTCTTTTATGCCTCTTTCTAATCTCTCTATATTAGTAACAAACAAGTCATCTCCAACTAATTGTACTTTATCTCCTATCTTTTTAGTAAGCTCTTTCCATGCTTGCCAATCTTCTTCTGCCAGTCCATCTTCTATTGACATTATTGGATATTTACTTGCCAAATTTGCTATATATTCTATCATATCACTTTTTGTTTTATATTCATCTGTTTTCCAAAAGTAGTATCCTTCTTTTCCTATTTTTTGTGCCGCTTCTCTCATTTCAGTACTTGCTACATCTAAAGCTATTTGAAAATCTCTTTTTTCTTTAAAACCAGCCTTTTTTATTGCTTCAATTAAAAGTTCAATAGCTTCTTCATCATTTTTTAAATTAGGAGCAAATCCACCTTCATCGCCAACTGATGTTGCTAAATCTTTTTTCTTTAGTATTTCTTTTAGAACTTTATATACTTCTACACTCATTTGCATAGTTTCTTTAAAGTTTTTTGCTCCAACTGGAACAATCATAAACTCTTGTATATTTAAGCTATTATTTGCATGTCTACCTCCATTTAAAATATTCATCATAGGTAATGGTATTGTATTTGCATTTATACCTCCTATATATTTATATAGTGGTATATCTAATGAATTTGCAGCAGCTCTTGATATTGCTAATGATGTCCCTAATATAGCATTTGCTCCTATTTTAGATTTGTTAGGTGTTCCATCTAATTTTATCATTTTGTCATCTAATTCTTCTTGATTATATACATTTGACCCTATTAGTATTTTAGAAATTTTTTTATTTATATTTTCTACTGCTTTATTTACACTAAGTCCATTATATATTTGCATATTCCCATCTCTTAATTCAACTGCCTCAAAACTTCCTGTAGAAGCTCCAGATGGAACCATTGCTATTCCTTCTATTCCATTTTCAAGTATTACTTTAACTTGAACTGTGGGATTTCCCCTTGAATCTAATATTTGCATTGATTCTATATTCTTTATAAATTCTCTCTTCATAAAATTTCCTTTCATTATCTCTTTTATGAAATTATTTCCAAATATAGAATTTATATACATTATTTTTCTATTTGTATAGATAATCTGCCACTTTTAGTTGTGCCTAAAATCTTGTCTATTTTAAATCTTCCTTTTCCTCTTATTGTTATATAATCTCCTTCTTCTACATTTTTAGATGGCCTTAATTCTTCTTTAAAATTAACAAATACTCTCTCTTCATTTAAATATTTTATACTATCTCCTCTTGAACATTTTGCAAGTTCCCCTACAATACAATCTAATCTCATTGATGGGACATTGATTTTTATAATTTCTTTTTTAGGTTCTACATATATTATATCTTCAATATTTTTTTGTTCTATTTTTGACTTTTCAAATCTAGTTAAACAAACTATATTTTCCATTATATATTTTGCAATATCCCTTTTTATAATTATATCTGCACCATCATTTCTTACAATTATATCTCCTACTTTTTCTCTTTTTATGCCCAATTTCATAAGTCCACCTAAATAGTTTTTATGTTCATATCCCCCTTTTAAATTATTAGGCAAATTAATTCTTATAATTGATAAAAAATCATTATAATCAATATTAATGTTGTCTGAAAATGCTATTAGAATTCGCCTTTCTGCGCTATTATATCCACCATATAATTTGTAGTTTTTTTGTTTTCTTTTTCCTAATACTTCTTCAATTATTGCTTGCTCTCTCAGGTCAAAAAAATTAGTTGTTTCTATTTTGTTTTTATTATTTGAAAGTTTTATTTTATCCAACACATTTGCTATTAAAAATTTATCTTCACTTTTTTGTTGTTTTGATAATTCTATTTGTTTATCCATTACACTATCCTCTATTTATAGTTTTCTTGCACTTACATTTTAGCATATAATACATATAATGTAAATTTAAGGTTTATTATTTGGTTTATTTTTTACAAAAGTATTTATAAATAATAATTTTTCTGATATAATGTAATTTGTAAATAATATTGGGGTATAGCCAAGCGGTAAGGCAGATGGCTCTGACCCATCGATGCGTAGGTTCGAATCCTACTACCCCAACCATATAAGTAAGATACTTCAGATAATTATAGTTTCTTATTAAAAAACTTGTGCATTATTTACTATTAATTTATTCTTTTCCACATGTATACTGTTATATATGGTTGTATATTATTATGAGCTATAGATCCTCCAGTCTCAGATACATTTGTTCCTCCATATCCAACATTTGACATAAGTGTCCATGTATTTGAATATTCCGCATGATATCTATGTTCGATATGACCACTTATTACTCCAGGATCTAGTCCAACTGCTACATAATGACTATGTTTTGGCATCTCATTTATTGATAATGTATGTGTATACTCTCCTCCTATTGATTTTGCAATAAATATATTAGATGTTCCATTACTATCTGTTCCTGTGCCTGATCCTATTAATGTTCTTCCTTGTGCATATGTTTCCCATTCTCCTCCTAAAAATTCTGATGGATTTGTCTCATTTTCAGATATATATACACTACCTATCGGATATATTTTTTCTAGCAAATTTTCATCTTTTTCTAATTGTTCTATTCTCGTTTCTAAACCATTTATATAATCTATTAAATAATTAATGTCCTCATTTTCATTTTCTACATTTGAAGATAAAGTTGTATATATATTATTTAATTGCTTTTGTTCTTCTGTTACTGCTTTTTTATATTTTTCTGTAGCATTCTTTGCTTTTCCTATTATTCCATTGTCTTCTAATAATGTTGTTATCGCTATTCCTGCTAATATTAATAATACTATTATGGTTATGACTAATGATAATAATGTGATTCCCGCAGGCGACCTCTGGTCGTCCCTACACGTTTTTTTCATGTCTTTTGCTTTTTTTACCATTTTATTTATCCTTTCTTTTTTGTCTTAAATCAATATTGATTTCCACTCTTTTTTGAATACTAATTATTTTATTTATTTCACGCAAAAAACTATGTATTTAGATTCTTCTAAAATACATAGTTTTATTTCTATGTTTATTTATTTTTATTTCATAAAAACCTACGATATATATATATATATATATACAGTATCAAGTGTTTCAGCCTTCATTATTTTTATTTTCCTTTTTCTTTATTATTTATTAATTCAATTTTTAATTATAACTATTATCTTTCTTCCCCATGAGATTTGTCTGGTTGTTCAATAGTTGCTTTATTTGGTATTTCTTGTTCATTTATTATACCATATTGTTTACTTGTATCGTATTTATATATTGCGTCTATAAATCTTTCTTTGTAAGTTATCTCATTTGAATAGTCAACATTAGTATTCTCCATTGTACTCCATCTATCTATACCTGTTCGTACAACATCTCCTAACTCTGATAAAGTATTGTCTTGATATTCACTTACTTCTTCATTTTGATCATATACTTGTATATATTGTCCATTATAGAACATCGCTCTTTCTTTTTTGTATCCTTCGCCATCTTTGGTTATAGCTGATAAACACACACCATTTATTGCTATTAGTCCATCTTGTCTAGCTTTATCATTATTGCTGCTAACTATTATTCTGATTATTTCATCTCCATTTTTGGCTTTATCTCTATATAGTGCTATTTCTTTATTGTCTGTACTGTTTTTCTCAAATCTAACATTTTCTACTTCTATTTGTTCTTCATTATTCTTATTATAATCTTCTGCATATATTTGTTTTATATAATATAATGTTTGATCTTTATCTAAGCTTTCTACTTTTTCTTTTGCATTTCTTTTTAAATCTTTATCATAATTATTTAAATTTGATAGTTCTTCTCTAAATTTACTTCCCTCATCTTTTATAATACTTTCTTCTTGTCTTGTATTATCGCCTGAATCTAATAACTTAGTTCCTGCATATCCTCCTATAGCTAAAGAACCTACTAATGCATATAGAGCTAATTTGCGCATTACTTTTTTAGCAGCACGTTTCTTTATTATATTGTGATATGCTCTACTTACTTTGTGTCCGTGTTTACTTTCAAACTTAGTTTCTTGTTCTTTAACTTCCTTTAACACATTTCTTACAAAGAAATTTCTTTTTGCTACTTTTTTATTTTCTTTTATTGTATTACTTTCTTTGCTTTCTATATTATTTTTACTTTCTTCTGTATTCATAAATAACCCTCTTATTTATATTTTTATGTATATATTTTATATAAGATAAGCAAAATTGTCAATATAATTATTTGTTAGCTTTTTTATGCTGTTTTTCTAAGTTCTATGGCATGTTGTTTAGATATGTCTGTTATTTCTCCATTTAATATTCTTGCTACTTCATTTATTGTTTCTTCCTCATTTAGTTTCTTTACATTTGTAAATGTTCTTCCGTTTTTTGATGATTTATTTATATAATAGTTTTTATCTCCTTTTGCTGCTATACTTGGTTGGTGTGTGATGCATAATACCTGATGATTTTTTCCTATCAATTTTAATTTTTGACCTACAGATTTTGCTGCTTTTCCACTAATTCCTGTATCTATTTCATCAAATATCAGTATTGGTGTATTGTCTGTATTTGCAAGTACAGTTTTTATTGCAAGCATTATTCTAGACATCTCTCCTCCTGATGCTATTTTATTAAGTGATTTTTCTTCTTCTCCTATATTTGTTAATATAAAGTATTCTACTTCATCTATACCATTTTTATTAAAATTTGTTTTTTGTATATTAGTTATGAATTTTGCATTTGGCATTTCTAAATCACTTAATTCTTTATTTATGCTTTCATCTAATTGTTTTCCACATTTTAATCTTATATTGTGCATTTTTTCTGATAGATTTAGCATTTCTTTTTCTATATTTTCTAATTCTTTTTTTAATTTTGTATTATATTCATCTAAATTATTAATTCTATTTATCTCATTTTCTATATTCTCTTTGTATTCTAGTATTTCTGTTATGCTATTTCCATATTTTCTTTTTAATGAAAATATTAGATCTAATCTTTCTTCAATTTCATCTCTTTCATTTTCATCAAAGTATACATCTGTATTAAATTCACATATATTTCTAGATAATTCTTGTATATCATAATATATATTTTTAAGTTCTGCTAGTGTATTATTGTACTTCTCATCTATATCATTAATTTTTTCAATTGCCTTTATTGCATCATTAATTTTGTCTATTGCTCCTTCTCCTAATGCTAGGTCAGCTTGGTTCAATGATTTTGCTATTTTTTCGGAATTCATAAATATTTTTCTTTTTTCTTCTAATTCATCTTCTTCATCTTTTTTTAATCCTGCTCTATCGATCTCCTCAAATTCATATTGAAGCAAGTCTAGTTGCCTCTGTTTTTCTTTTTCATCTCCTAAATTTTCTTTTAATTCTTTTTGTATTTCTAAACGTTTTTCATATAATTTACTATATTCGTCTTTTATGAATAATATATTTTCTCCTATAAAATTATCTAAGTATTTTATATGGTATTTTGAATTTAAAATTTTTTGATTATCATTTTGCCCATGAATATCTATTATATTATTCATAAATTCTTTAAGTTCTGTTAAAGTTACTAATCTTCCGTTTATTTTACAAGTATTTCTTCCATTTGAATGTATTTCTCTGCTTACTATTATATTATTTTCAATTGATATTGGGTTATTTGGTAAATACAAATTAAGCTCTACCAAAGAATATTCTTCTCCATTTCTTATCATCTCTTTTGAAAATCTTCCACCTGATATTATACTAATTGCATCTATTATAAGTGTTTTACCTGCACCAGTTTCACCTGTAAGTACATTAAATCCTTCACTTAATTCAATGCTTATATCGTCTATTATACCTATATTTTTTATATGCAAAGTTGAAATCATAATCAACCTCCTCTAAAACTTTTGTTTGTAATATTATACATACATTTGTTTGTATTGTCAATATATTTTTAAAATTTATTTTAAATATTTTTTCTATCCAAAATAAAAAGCTTTGCATATATTGCAAAACTTCTTTTTAACTTTTATTAAACTAATTTTAATATAACTGTTTCTGCTGCGTCCCCTCTTCTTTGACCTACTTTTATTATTTTTGTATATCCACCAACTCTATCTGTATATCTTGGTGCTATAACATTAAATAATTTATCTGTTAAGTCTATTGGAGTACCTTCATTGTCTTTTACTTTATTTATTTTTGTCATCATTTTTCTTCTAGCATTTAATCTTGATGGCATATCTTTTTGTCTTTTTACCATTTTTTCTTCTTTTACTACTTTTAAGAATTCTTTGCCATTTTTACTTTTTACTAATTCTGTTTCTTTATTTCCCTTACTATCTAGTTTAGCTTTTACTACTTTTACTTCTACTTCTTCAAAGTTATCTTTTTCTTTTACTGCTAAAGCTATTAAGCTATCTACTATTGGCTTTACTTCTTTTGCTCTTGCTTCTGTAGTTTCTATTTGTTCATGCCAAATTAGGTCTGTTGATAAATTTCTAAGCATTGATAATCTTATATCTGTAGTTCTTCCTAATTTTCTATTTGCCATGTCTTTTCACCTTCCTTTTCGAATTATTCTTCTTCCATAGCTAAATCTAAGTCTAATTCATGTAATTTTTCAATTACTTCATCTAATGATTTTTTACCTAAATTTTTAACTTTCATCATATCTGTCTCTGTTTTATTTGTTAGATCCTCAACTGTTGATATACCTGATCTTTTTAAGCAGTTAAATGATCTTACAGATAATTCAAGTTCTTCTATTGGCATTTCAAGGATTTTTTCCTTTTTACTTTCTTCTTTTTCAACCATAATTTGAGTATTTTTTGCTGTTTCTGATAAATCAACAAATAATTTTAAGTGTTCTGTCATAACTTTAGATGCTAAGCTTAATGCTTCATATGGTTCTAAACTTCCATCTGTCCATAATTCTATTGTTAATTTATCATAATCAACCATTTGTCCAACTCTAGTGTTTTCTACTGAATAGTTTACTTTTTTTACTGGAGAATATATTGAATCTATTGATATTACTCCAATTGGTTGATTATCTAGCTTATTTTTTTCAGCTGTATTATATCCTCTTCCCATATCTGCAACCATTTCCATATGAAGTTTTCCTCCTTTTGAAACTGTTGCTATATGTAAATCTGGATTTAAAACTTCTACTGTACCATCTGTAACTATGTCTCCAGCTTTGACTTCTCCTTCTCCTTCAAAGTCTATTCTTAATGTTTTTTCCTCATTTTGGTCCATTTTTATTCTTACCATTTTTAAATTAAGAATAATTTCTGGAACATCTTCTACTACATCTGGTATTGTAGTAAATTCATGTTGGGCACCATCTATTTTTACACTTTTGATTGCACATCCTGGTAATGATGAAAGTAGTATCCTTCTTAAAGAATTTCCGATAGTTATACCATAACCACGCTCTAATGGTTCACAAACGAATTTTGCATAATTTCTTTCGTTGTCAATATCTAAGCATTTAATATTTGGCTTTTCAAATTCTATCATTTTTACCTCCTAAAATTTTACGAGAACTATTCTCACAAAATAAATATTACAATCATTATTTAGAGTAAAGCTCTACTATTAAATGTTCTTCAACTGGTAGGTCTACATCTTCTCTATCAGCTAATCTAACTACTTTACCACTTAATTTTTCTTCATCTCTTTCAAGCCATGTTGGAACTGGTCTTGCTGAGTTTACTTCTACAGCATGTTTTATAGTTCCATTGTCTTTCTTTATTTCTCTTACAGAGATAACATCTCCTGCTTTTATTATATATGATGGAATATTTACTTTCTTTCCATTTACATCAAATGCTGCATGTGTTACAAGCATTCTTGCTTGTGCTCTAGAACTTGCAAATCCTAATCTATATACAACATTATCTAATCTACTTTCTAGTAGTTGTAGTAAAACTTCACCAGTTTTACCTTTTGTATTAGAAGCCATTTCAAAGTATTTTCTAAATTGTTTTTCTCCAACACCATAGAATGACTTTGTTTTTTGTTTTTCTCTTAATTGAGTACCATATTCAGATAATTTAGATTTTTTTTGTCCATTTTGTCCTGGAGCATAGTTTCTTCTACTAATACTGCATTTATCTGAATAACATCTTTCGCCCTTTAGGAATAACTTTTGTCCTTCTCTACGGCAGATGCGGCACTGTTCGTCCTTATATCTTGACATCTTATTTCCTCCTCTTAATTTAGATTAAACTCTTCTTCTTTTTGGTGGTCTACAACCATTATGTGGGATTGGTGTTACATCTTTTATTGATGTTATTTCTAATCCTGCTGTTTGTAATGCTCTTATTGCAGATTCACGTCCTGCTCCAGGGCCTTTTACAAATACTTCTACTGTTTTTAGTCCATGTTCCATAGCTGCTTTTGCTGCTGTTTCAGCAACTTCACCTGCAGCAAATGGTGTACTTTTTCTTGAACCTTTAAAACCTAAACCTCCAGCACTTGCCCATGATATAACATTACCTTGAACATCTGATACTGTAACTATTGTATTATTAAAACTAGAATGAATATGTGCTGCACCATTTTCAATGTTTTTTCTAACTCTTCTTCTAGTTGTAGTTTTCTTTGCAGACTTTGTAGCCATTATTTTTCTCCTTCCTGAATTCTATTTATTTTTTACTCTTGCTAACCAATTTTCTTGGTCCTTTTCTTGTACGAGCATTTGTTTTTGTTCTTTGTCCTCTTACTGGTAAACCTCTTTTATGTCTTGTTCCTCTATAGCAACCCATTTCAACTAATTGTTTTATGTTTAATGCTACTTCTCTTCTTAGGTCACCTTCTACAGTATAATCAGCCATAGCTTTTCTTATTGCTTGTTCTTGATCTGCTGTTAAGTCTTTAACTCTAGTATCTGGGTTTACTCCAGCATCTTTTAGAATTTTTTGAGAACTTTTTAAACCTATACCATAAATGTAAGTTAGTCCTATTTCTACTCTTTTTTCCTTAGTTAGATCTACTCCTGCTATACGAGCCATATTTGCACCTCTTTCTTTATAAAATAGTAATTGTTTTCTATTTAACTAATAAAGGTGAAATGCATTAAATAATTAAAAAATAATAATTTAGAAAGGTTTTCATTATTATTTTTAAATTATTTAATCTTTATTAATTAATAGAAATATATATAAACACAAATCTAAATCAGCCGCTTGCTAGATTTGTGTTGATATCTAATTAAAAATTAACCTTGTCTTTGTTTATGCTTTGGATTTTCGCATATAACTCTTATTACACCTTTTCTTTTGATTACTTTGCACTTGTCGCACATTTTCTTTACAGATGGTCTTACTTTCATTTTTTGCACCTCCTATATTCTATAGCTTAGCTTATATGTGAAGTCAAATGCCTTTAGCATCTCACTTCACACTTAAACCTAAGCTACTAACTACTTTTCTTCTATTTTGCTATTATTTAGCTCTCCATGTAATTCTTCCTTTTGTTAAATCATATGGTGAAAGTTCAACTTTAACTTTATCTCCTGGTAATATTTTTATATAGTTCATTCTTAGTTTACCAGATATATGTGCCAAAATTTCATGACCATTTTCTAATTTAACCTTGAATAATGTATTTGGTAGTGACTCTGAAACCACTCCTTCTACTTCAATTACATCCTCTTTTGACATATATTACTCCATCCTCCATTTACATAGTAAATTTTGCTAATTTGATTTCTTAAGTAACATAAGACATTTTTTCACAATAGCTATTATATTATATAATAATTCTAAAGTAATGTCAATATTTCTGGCTCTTTTTCTGTAATTAAAATTGTATTTTCATAATGTGCTGATAAACTCTCATCCCATGTGTAAATTGACCAGCCATCTTCACCTTGACAAATCTCTGGTTTTCCCTCTACTACCATTGGTTCTATTGCTAGGGTCATGCCAGGTTCTAGCCTTACTCCTCTTCCAGATTTTCCATAATTAGGTATGCCTGGTTCTTCATGCATTTGTCTTCCTATACCATGGCCTTCAAATTCTTTTATTACTTCAAATCCATTTTCTTTAACAAAGTTACCTATTGCGTATGAAATGTCACCTAATCTATTACCTTTTTTAGCATATTTAATTCCTTCAAAAAAAGCCTGTTTTGTTACTTCTACCAATCTTTTGGCTTTTTCAGATACTTCACCTACAAAATATGTTCTTGCACAATCACCATTAAACCCATCTTTGTATGCTACTAGATCAATACTTATTATATCTCCATCTTTTAGTATAACTTTTGAAGATGGTATTCCATGAATAATATTATCATTAATTGACGCACAAATTGATCCTGGAAAGTCTGGTACTCCTTTCATTCCACTTGGGTATCCTTTTTCTGCTGGAATTGCACCATTTTGCCTCATTGTAGCTTCTGCAATTTTATCTAATTCTAATGTAGATATTCCTGGTTTTATTGCCTTTTCTACTGCTTTCTGAGCAAGATTTGCTATTCTACATGCTTCTCTCATTTTTTCTATTTCACTTTTAGATTTTATTGAAATCATTTTTATACCTTCTTATTTTTTATTTACATTTCTAATTAATATAATTCTATCCTTATTTTCAAGAATAGAATTATATTTTAATCATAGGAAAGTCTGCTAAAATTCCTATAATATACATGTTCTTATCGTCTATTTTCTATTATATCAATAGCTTTATTAGTTGTATTCTCTTTTGTAGTTTTTGAATAAATATCTATGTCTATTTTTTCTAATAATCCCTCATTTATATAGTAATCTATTAGGGGCTCTGTATTTTTGTAATATACTTCTAATCTCGCTTTTATAGTTTCTGGTTCATCATCTTTTCTTTTTATAAGGGCTGATCCACATTTGTCACATATTCCTTCTACTTTTGGAGGCATGAATACAGTATTATATGATGCTCCACATTCTTTATTAGAACATATTACTCTACTTGATGTTCTTTTAATAAGATCCTCTTCTGGAACTTCTAAGTCAATTACAGCTGTAACCTTTTCCCCTTTTTTTGCTAAATGCATTTTTAGTGCTTCTGCTTGAGCAATAGTTCTAGGAAATCCATCTAATAACATATTTTTACTTTTATCTAATCTTCCTTTTACCATATTTATAGTAATTTCATCTGGTACTAATTCACCATTAGTCATGTATTCTTGTGCTTTTTTTCCTAATTCCGTCTGATTTTTTATTTCATTTCTAAACATATCTCCTGTTGAAATATATTCTAAATTATATTTTTTGCATATTTCTTTTCCTATTGTTCCTTTTCCTGTACCAGGAGCACCTAACATAATTATATACATAAAAAATTATTCCCTTCTTTTATTTTTGCTATTATATTTTAGCTTTTTTTTATATATTTGTCAATTTTATTTTCAAAATTATATCTATTTTTCAGTTGCTAAAATTATATTTTTAATGGTGAACAAAAAGTCCATCCCCTTGTTCACAATTGTTAATAAAATCTAAAAGGATGAGCTTTAGTAGCCTCACCCTCTTAGTTTTTCGGAATTTAAAATCTTTACAACACCTGACACAGTTTTGTAAGTACACTGCCTATGTATGGCTCACTGCATTCAAATTGCTCGTTCAGCCATTCCTCAGTTTTCGCATTTCTTAATGTCTTTGCCGCATTCTCTCCAACTGTGCCATTTGATGTCAATTTTTTTATGTGCTTTGATGCATAGTTTGTAAGTTCCAGCTTCCTCCCATCTCTTGAATCCAATACAGTAGCAATAAAAATCTTGCCTTTTATATTGAGTATCTGAGATATTTCCACCTGTCCATAAAGTTTTAATTCCATCCGTTTCATTTCTGAAACCTCCTTTTCAACTGTTATACTTCTATTATAACATATGTTTGCAATAATGTAAATATTATGTTTACTTTTAAAATTTTGGTCTTTTTAATGATTGCTATAAAAAGATTAACAATAATATTATACCTCACAAAAAAACTATATATTTTTAAAATACATAGTTTTCCTTTATTTATCCTAAGAATCCTTTGTAATGTCTCATTACAAGTTGTGATTCTAATTGTTGTCCTAATTCTATTGCAACACCAACTACTATTAATATTGATGTTCCTCCAAATGCTGTATTTAATCCTGTAAATCTAGCAAGCATTGGAAGTATTGCAATTAATGCTAAAAATAATCCTCCAAATAATAATATTTTAGATAATACTGAAGATAAATAGTCAGCTGTTGGTTTTCCAGCTCTAATTCCTGGAATGAATCCTCCATTTTGTTTTATGTTGTTTGCAACTTCTGCTGGATTGAATGTTGCATATGTATAAAAGTATGTAAATCCAATTATTAATAATAAATATATTGCTGCATTAATAATTGTATATTGCCATCCTACAGTTGATGATGATGTTGCTATTGATAAGTTATATATTACTCTCCAAAACCCTGTTTTTGCTTCTATATCGCTTACAAATAGTTGTATTATCATCGCAGGAAATGTCATGAATGATGATGCAAATATTATTGGCATTACACTTGCCATTGCTGGTTTAATTGGTATATGTGTATTTTGTGCTCCTACCATTCTTCTTCCAACTACTTTTTTAGAATATTGTACTGGTATTCTTCTTTCAGAAAGTTGTACAAATACTATACCTGTAACAAGTACTAATACTCCTACTACTATTCCTAGAGCTGTAATTAGCCCAACTGTACTGAATTGTCCTTCTACCATTATATTACTTACTATTGACACTATAGCTGATGGAAAACTTGAAACAATACCTGCAAATATTATCATTGATATTCCATTTCCAACACCTCTTGATGTAATTTTATCTCCTAACCACATAAGTAATGATGTTCCTGCCATAAGTGATATTACTGCAATTACCCCTGTTATAGCATTTGTATCTACAAATATTCCAGATGATCTATATGATAGATATATTCCTAACCCTTCTACTAATGATAATACTAATGTTATTATTTTTGTATATCTATCTATTTTCTTTCTGCCTTCTTCTCCACCTTCTTTAGTTAATCTTTCTAAAGCTGGTACTACCATTCCTAATAGTTGTATTACTATAGATGCTGTAATATATGGAGTTATAGACATTGCAAAAATTGATAATCTTGAAAAAGCTCCACCAGAAATCATGTTTATCATTCCTGTTACACTATTTGTATAAGCATCTTTTGTAGCTTCTAATGAAACTACGTCTACTCCTGGAATAGTTATATAGCATCCTAATCTAAATATAACTAATAATAGTAATGTATATAATAATTTTTTTCTAATTTCTGGAGTTTTTAATGCGTTTTTTATAGTTTTTAACAAATTATATCACCTCTGCCTTTCCGCCTAAAGCTTCTATTTTTTCCTTAGCAGTCTTAGTGAATCTTACAGCTTTTACATTTAATTTTTTATCTAATTTTCCTGTTGCTATTATTACTATACCATCATTTTCTTTGCTTATAATTCTATCTTTTATTAAAGTTTCTGCTGTTACATCTTCTACTGTTGATTTATTAAGCATTGTTAATGTTACTTCTGTATAGTCTTTAGCGAATTTATTTGTGAATCCTCTTTTTGGTAGTCTTCTATATAATGGTGTTTGACCACCTTCAAATCCACGTCTAACGCCTCCACCTGATCTAGCGTTTTGTCCTTTATGACCTCTACCTGATGTTTTACCATTTCCTGAAGCCATTCCACGACCAACTCTATTTTTTCTTTTTCCTTCTTGTGCTGGTTTTAATTCGTCTAATTTCATTTGGTTTACACCTCCTTAAACCTTAAAATTTATTTATTTTATTTTATTTCATCTACACTTTTTCCTCTTTTTTTAGCTATTTGTTCAATTGTTTGCATTGATTTTAATCCTTCAAGTGTTGCATAAACAACGTTTCTTGGATTGTTTGTTCCTAAAACTTTAGTTCTTACATCTCTATAACCTGCAAGTTCTAATACTGGTCTTACACTACCTCCAGTAATAAGTCCTGTACCTTCACTAGCTGGTTTTAACATTACACTTGCACTACCGAATTTTCCTATATATTCATGTGGTACTGTTGTTCCTACTATTGGAACTTCAACTAAATTCTTTTTAGCATCTTCAATAGCTTTTTTTATTGCATCTGGAACTTCTGAAGCTTTACCATTTCCTACTCCTACTTTACCATTTCCATCTCCAACAACAACTACGGCACTAAATCTGAAAGTTCTACCACCTTTAACAACTTTAGCAACTCTGCTTATAGCAACAACTTTCTCTTTTAATTCAGATTCATTTTCTTGCACTTCTCATCTTCCTCCTTTTCTTAAAAATTTAAACCGCCTTCTCTTGCAGATTCAGCTAATTCTTTTACGATTCCATGATATTGATATCCACTTCTGTCGAATACTACATCACTTATTTTTTTAGCTTTAGCTTTTTTTGCAATTAAAGCTCCAACTTCTTTTGCTGCTTCTTTATTTGCATGTTTTGTTTTTACTTCTTTATCTAATGTTGATGCACTAACTAATGTTGTAGCTGTTACATCATCTATAATTTGAGCATATATATTAGTATTACTTCTATACATACAAAGTCTTGGGCATTCTGCTGTTCCATTAACTTTTCTACGTACTCTTATATGTCTTCTTTTTCTTTCAAATTTTCTATCTGTATTTGAAACCATGTTTATTTTATTTCTCCTTTCTCAAAAATTATTTTTTACCTGTCTTACCTTCCTTACGTCTAATATGTTCTTCAGCATATTTAATACCTTTTCCTCTATAAACTTCAGGTGGTCTTTTACTTCTGATTACTGCTGCTGTTTGACCAACTACTTCTTTGTTTATACCTCTTACTATTATAGTATTTGGATTTGGAAGGTCAAATGTAATTCCTTCTGGTGCTTCCATCTCTACTGGATGAGAATATCCTAAATTCATTACTAATTTTGTACCTTGTTTTTGTGCTCTATAACCAACTCCATTTACTTGTAATTCTCTAGTAAATTCATTAGTTACACCTTCTATCATATTACTGATTAATGTTCTTGTTAATCCATGTAAGTTTCCATATTCTTCTGATGGTATTTCAACTTTTATTTCTTTTTCTTCCATTTTTACTGTAACATTTTCATTTAATTCTCTTTCTAATGTTCCTTTTGGTCCTTTTACAGTAATTTTATTTCCGTTCTAAAGTAACTGTAACACCGTCAGGTATTGCTATAGGCTTTTTTCCTATTCTTGACATTTGGATTTTCCTCCTTCTTTTAATTTTATATTTATTTATTAATCAAAGTAAAATTAATATATTGCAAGGAAATCAAATAAAAATTTTTGAAATTATACTTATTTGTATATTGAAAAAATTTTTATGTAGCTTGATGTAGCAAGATGTTGATTTTAATTTGATTAAATAGGTTACCATACATAAGCTAGTACTTCTCCACCTAAATTTTCTTTTCTTGCATATTTATCTGTTTTTATTCCTTTAGATGTAGATATTAAAGCTATTCCTAAGCCATTTAGTACTTGTGGTAATTCGTCTTTAGAAACATATATTCTTAAACCTGGTTTACTTATTCTTTTTAATCCAGATATAACTCTTTGACCATTTTCGTCATATTTTAAAGTTATTCTAATAATACCTTGCTTGTCGTCTTTTATTTCTTCAAAAGATGATATATATCCTTCATCAAATAAAATTTGTGCTATTGCCTTTTTCATATTTGATGCTGGTACATCAACACTTGTGTGTTTAGCACTATTAGCATTTCTAATTCTTGTTAGCATATCTGCTATTGGATCTGTAATATTCAATTTTTTATCTCCTTTCTATGCAAATTAATGAAAATCTTCGTATTAGTTCGTTAAACTTCTTAAAAATTTTTTCAACATACTAACATTGTATAGTTTCAAAAATTTTTGTTCGTTTGCCTTCTAATACTCGTTTTTGATTAATTTTAATATTATTACTTATATTTATCTATCCTATGTCAAATCAAAATTAGTATAGTAAATAAAAACTTTTGAAATTATATTTATTATATATTGAAAAAGTTTTTACGCAACTTGACAACGCAAGATGCTGATTTTCATTTGACAAATAATGTATTTTTACCATGATGCCTTTTTAACACCTGGAATTTCGCCCTTATGAGCTAATTCTCTAAAACATATACGGCATATTCCATATTTTCTTATATAACTGTGTGGTCTTCCACAAATTTTGCATCTATTATATTCTCTTGTTTTATATTTTTGTGGTCTAGCTTGTTTTACTTTTAATGATTTTTTAGCCATTTTCTCTCACTTTCCTCCTTAATTTATTTCTATTTTTTGAAAGGCATTCCAAGAAGAGTTAATAGCTCTTTTGCCTCTTCATCAGATTTAGCTGTTGTAACAAATATAATATCCATTCCTCTTACTTTATCTATTTTGTCATATTCTATTTCAGGGAATATTAATTGTTCTTTAACTCCCATTGAATAATTTCCTCTACCATCAAATGAATCACTTGATACACCTCTAAAATCTCTAACTCTAGGAAGTGCTACATTAAATAATTTATATGCAAAATCATACATTTTTCCTTTTCTTAATGTAACTTTTACACCTATATTTACTCCTGCTCTTAATTTAAAAGCTGCTATTGATTTTTTAGATTTTGTTACTACTGGTTTTTGACCTGTTATAGTTGTTATATCTTTTACTGCACCTTCTAATGATTTTGGATTTTCTTTTATATCTCCTAAACCAATATTTAGTACGATCTTATTTAATTTTGGAACTTCCATTATTGATTTATAGCCAAACTTTTTCATTAAAGCTGGTACTACTTCTTTTTCGTATTGTTCTCTTAATATCTCCATAAGTCTTTAATAGACCTCCTTTCTATATTATTTTCCTGATTTTAATTCTGCACCGCAAGATTTGCATACACGTACTTTGCCGTTTTCACTTACTTTATAACCTATTCTTACCGCTTTTCCGCATTTAGGACAAACTACTGCTACTTTGCTTGAATTAATTGGATGTTCTGAAGCAATTATTCCTCCTTCTTCTCCTGCTTTTCTTGGTTTTGTTGCTTTTTTTCTTATATTTACATCTTTTACAACAATTTTACTCTTTTTAGGAATAACTTCTAATATTTCTCCAGTTTTACCTTTATCATTTCCAGATAATACTTTTACATTATCTCCTTTTCTTAATTTCATATATTTCACCTCTTTCTATTATAAAACTTCTGGTGCTAGAGATAATATTTTCATATAATCATTATCTCTTAATTCTCTTGCAACAGGTCCAAATATACGTGTTCCTTTTGGTGTTTTATCATCTTTTATTATAACTGCTGCATTTTCATCAAATCTTACCATTGTTCCATCTGCTCTTCTAATAGGCTTTTTTGTTCTAACAACAACTGCTTTAACAACTTCGCCTTTTTTTACAACGCCTCCTGGTGTTGCACTTTTAACAGAAGCAACTATTACATCTCCAACAGATGCATATTTTCTATATGATCCACCTAAAGCTCTTATACACATTATTCTTTTAGCTCCAGTGTTATCTGCTACTTTTAGTATAGTTTGTTGCTGTACCATAAGTAATCCTCCCTTTCTCTATATTATTTTATTACTGCCTTTTCAACTATTTCAACAACTCTCCATCTCTTATCTTTTGATAGAGGTCTTGTTTCCATAACTTTTATTGTATCACCAACTTGGCATTTATTTTCTTCGTCATGAGCTTTTAGTTTGTATGTTGATTTTTTGATTTTTCCATATGTTTTGTCCATTTTTCTCTTTTCAACTGCTACAACTACTGTTTTATCCATTTTATCAGATACAACTTTTCCTACCATTGTTTTACGAAGATTTCTTTCTTCCATTATGGTATTCTCCTTTCTTTATTTTTTACTTTCTTCTAACTTTCTTTCTGTTAGAATTGTATTTATTCTTGCAATGTCTTTCTTTACTTCTTTAATTTTCATAGGATTATCTAATCCATTTGTTGCTAAACTAAATCTTAATTTAAACAATTCTGTTTTTAGTTCTCCTAATTCTTTTTCTAAATCTGGTGAAGACATTTTTTTAATATCATTAATCTTCATCTTTATCACCACCTATTTCAGTTTCTTTCTTAACAAATTTAGTTTTAACAGATAGTTTGTTTCCAGCAAGACGTAGTGCTTCTTTTGCAACTTCTTCTGAAACGCCTCCCATTTCAAACATAATTCTACCTGGTTTTACAGGTGAAACCCAATATTCTACATTACCTTTTCCTTTACCCATACGAGTACCTATAGGTTTACTTGTTATTGGTTTATCTGGGAAAATTTTTATCCAAACTTTTCCACCTCTTTTTATATATCTTGTCATTGCAACACGGGCTGCCTCAATTTGATTTGAGGTAATTAATCCAAGTTCTAAACTTTGAAGACCAAATTCTCCATCAGTTACTTTATTTCCTCTTGTTGCTTTTCCTCTAATTCTACCTTTTTGTTGTTTTCTATACTTAGTCTTTTTTGGCATCAATGGCATTTCTATTACCTCCTTCCACTACTTCTTTCTTTGATGGAAGAATTTCTCCTTTATAAATCCAAACTTTAACACCTATTTTTCCATATGTTGTATTTGCCTCTGCAAATCCGTAATCAATATCTGCTCTTAAAGTTTGAAGAGGAACTGTTCCTTCTTTGTAGAATTCAGTTCTAGCCATGTCTGCTCCACCTAATCTTCCAGATACTGCAGTTTTTATTCCTAAAGCACCTGCTTTCATAGCTTTTTGCATACATTGTTTCATAGCTCTTCTGAATGAAATTCTTCTCTCTAATTGTCCAGCTATATTTTCAGCTACTAATTGAGCATTAGTATCTACATCTTTAACTTCGACAATATTTAAGTTTACTTGTTTATTAATCATTTTTTCTATTTCTGCTTTTAATGTTTCAGCTAAATTTCCACCTTTCCCTATAACTAATCCTGGTTTTGCTGTATAAACATTAACTTTAACAAATTTTGCTGTTCTTTCAATTTCTATTTTTGAAATTCCACTTATATATAATTTTTTCTTAACATATTCACGGATTTTATGGTCTTCAACTAAATAATCACCAAAATGTTTTTTATCTGCATACCATTTTGATCCCCAATCGTTAATTACACCGACTCTATATCCACGTGGATCTACTTTTTGTCCCATTTATTTAGGCCTCCTTCTTTATTTTATACACGTTCTTTTAATACAATTGTTGTATTACTTGTTCTTTTTCTTATTCTAACTGCTGAACCTTTTGCAGCTGGTCTTATTCTCTTTAATGTTGGACCTTGATTAGAATATATTTCAGCTATATATAATTTGTTATGATCCATTTGATTATTATTTTCTGCATTTGCTATAGCTGATTTTAATAATTTTTCAAGTACTTCACTTCCTGCCTTTGGTGTGAATTTTAATATTGCTAATGCTTCATCTACATTTTTTCCTCTTATTAGGTTTGCTACTATTGCTACCTTTCTACTTGAAATTCTAGCATACTTTAGTGTAGCTTTAGCTATTAATTCATCAGCTTTTTCTTCTTTATTTTTATTAACCTTTACAGTCTTTTCTACTTTTTTTACTTCTTTGTTAGCAACTTTTTCTTCTACTTTTTTAGTTGTTTCTTTCTTTGCAGTAGTAGCTTTTTTGCTAGTAGTAGTTTTTGCAGCTGTTTCTTTTTTTGTAGCTGCTGCCTTTTTCTCAGCTGGCTTTTTTGTAGTTTTAGTTTCTGTCTTCTTAGAAGTTTGTGTTACTTTCTTTTCTTTTTCTTCTGCCACTGTATTTTACCTCCTTCTTATTTTATTTCTTTGTAGTTGTCTTATCCCCTGCATGACCCTTGAATGTTCTTGTAGGAGCAAATTCACCTAATTTATGTCCAATCATTTCTTCTGTAATATAGATTGGAACATGTTTTCTTCCATCATGAACTGCTATTGTATGTCCAACCATTTGTGGATATATAGTAGAAGCTCTTGACCAAGTTTTTAATACTTCTTTACTGCCATTTTCATTCATAGTATCTATTCTCTTTAAAAGTTTTGGTTCAACAAATGGCTTTTTATCTCTTCTTGACATTATATTCTCCTTTCCTTTTATAAGATTTTTATTATTACTTTCTTCTCTTTGTAATTAATCTATTTGATTTTTTATGTTTTGCTCTTGTCTTATATCCTAGTGCTGGTTTGCCCCAAGGTGTCATTGGTCCACTATGTCCTACTGGTGCTCTACCTTCACCACCACCATGAGGGTGATCATTTGGATTCATTACAGATCCTCTTACTGTTGGACGAATACCTAAATGTCTTGTTCTTCCTGCTTTTCCTAATTTAATATTTTCATGTTCTTCATTTCCTATTACACCTATTGTTGCTCTACATCTTGCTAAAACAAGTCTCATTTCTCCTGAAGGTAATCTTAAATGTGCATATTTGCCTTCTTTAGCCATCAATTGTGCTGATTGTCCTGCTGCTCTTACTAATTTTCCACCTTGATTTGGATTTATTTCTATATTATGAATTAATGTACCTACTGGTATATTTTCTATTTTTAAGCAGTTTCCTGGTTTTATATCTGCTGTATCAGCTGATATAACCTTATCTCCATCTTTTAATCCTTTTGGTGCTAAAATATAACTTAATGTTCCATCTGTATATTTTATCAATGCTATATTTGCACTTCTGTTAGGATCATATTCGATTCCAATAACTTCTGCTTCCATATCTGTTTTGTTTCTTTTGAAATCGATTAATCTATATTTTTGTCTATTTCCTCCACCTTGATGTCTAACTGTTATTTTACCTTGCGCATTTCTACCTGCTTTTTCTTTTTTAACTCTTAATAAAGATTTTTCAGGTGTCTTTTTTGTAATTTCAGCAAAATCTGAAACAGTCATATTTCTTAGTGATGGAGTTATTGGTCTAAATTTTTTTGTTCCCATTTTTTTCCTCCTCTTTCAAATTATATACTGCGTTCTACTTCGTCAAATTTCTTAATAGCTTCGTCAATATACTAATTGTATATTTCCTCGCTATTAATCATTTTCCTTGTATGACTTGTATCTAATTTGAAATATATTTTACTTAATTTTTACGGTTTGTTTTCCTGCTCCGCATTAGCAGATATTTTTTATTTTCCGAGTTCTTTCTCGATATATTTTTAATCTCTAATTCCTAAGTTTTAGAATCAAGTATAGCAAGGCGACTGAATTTAAAAAGCTAAAAATGTATATGCTATACATTGAAGTTTTTTAATGATAGTCAACGAAGCTAGACGAAGATTATAAAGCTTAGGCTCCCATAAATTCATCAATTGAATCTTTATACTTCTTAGATACCTTTGTAACTTTTCCGCCTTTTGCTAGATAAGTTATATCTTTTGGGTTTGTATCTATTGAAACAATAGCTTTTTTCCAATCTGAAGTTTTTCCTATGCTTCTACCTACTCTTTTTTGTTTTCCTCTGACTGTTACTGTATTAACCTTTAGGACCTTTACTCCAAATAGTTTTTCTATTGCTTTAGCTATATCTACCTTTGTAGCTTTTTTATTTACTTTAAAGGTATACTTTCCAAATTGTACTTCATCATTACTTTTTTCTGTTACTACAGGTGCAATTATTATATCTTCTGGTTTCATTATGCGTACACCTCCTCTAATTTTTTAACAGTATCTTCTGTAACTATTAATTTAGTATATTTTACTAAATCATAAGCATTTATTGTGTTTACTGTTAATGTTTTTGCATTTCTAATATTCCTTGCTGATTTTTGAATATTTGTATTGCTTTCTGGTAATAAAACTAGAACTTTTTCTTCTATTTTTAAGTTTGAGAAAACTTTTACCATATCAGCTGTTTTTATTTGTTTTAACTCTAATTTATCTAAAACTACTAACTCATTTCCAGAAACTTTAGAGCTTAATATTGATTTAATAGCAAGTCTTTTTTCTTTTTTATTTATTTTATATTTATATGAACGTGGTTTTGGTCCTAATGCAATACCACCTTTTATCCATTGTGGTGCTCTTATTGATCCTTGTCTTGCACGTCCTGTTCCTTTTTGTCTCCATGGTTTTCTTCCACCACCAGATACTTCTGATCTTGTTTTTGTGCTTTGTGTTCCTTGTCTTTGATTTGCAAGGTAGTTTACAACTGCACTATGAACTATATTTTCATTTGGATCGATTCCAAATATACTTTCATTTAAAGTTAGTTCTTTAACTTTTTTTCCTTCTACATTATATACGTCTACTTTAGGCATCTTTTCTCCTCCTTCCTTATGCTTTTACACTTGACTTTATTTTTAAGATTGATCCTTTAGCTCCAGGAACGCTTCCTTTAACTAATATAACATTTTTATCTAGATCAACTTTTATAACTTCTAAGTTTTGGATTGTAACTGTTAGGCATCCCATATGTCCTGGTAATTTTTTACCTGGAAATACTCTACCTGGTGTTGATGTAGGTCCCATTGATCCTGGTCTTCTATGATACATAGATCCATGTCCCATAGGTCCTCTTGATTGTCCATGACGTTTTATAACACCCTGGAATCCCTTACCTTTTGAAGTTCCTTGTATGTCTACTTTGTCTCCAGCTGCAAATATATCAGCTTTTAATTCATCTCCAACATTAAGTCCTTCTAAACTATCTAATCTAAATTCTCTTAAATATTTTTTTGGTGCTAATTTATTTTTAGAGAAATGTCCTAATTCTGGTTTATTTAATCTCTTTTCTTTTACATCACCAAATCCTAATTGAACTGCTGAATATCCATCTTGTTCTACTGTTTTTATTTGTGTAACTAAGCATGGTCCAACTTCAATTGCTGTTACTGGAATAACTTTACCTTCTTCATCAAATATTTGTGTCATTCCTATCTTTTTTCCTATTAATGCTTTTTTCATATTTCTTTCCTCCTATTGGCTGACTTCTTGTCAGCATAGATATTATAATTTTATTTCGATATCAACACCTGCTGGTAACTCAATTTTCATTAAGCTGTCAACTGTTTTTTGTGTTGGATAAAGAATATCAATAACTCTTTTATGAGTTCTTAGTTCAAATTGTTCTCTTGAATCTTTATGTTTATGTGGAGAACGTATAACTGTCACTATTTCCTTTTCTGTTGGAAGTGGAATAGGTCCTGAAACTTTTGCACCTGTTTTTTTAGCAGTATCTACTATTTTTTCAGCAGACTGTTCTAAAACTTGGTAATCATAAGCTTTAAGTCTTATTCTTATCTTCTCGTTTTTTGCTTTTGCTGTTGTTGCGACTGTTTTTTCTTGAACTTTCTTTTCTACAGTTTTACTTGCTGTAGTTGCTTTTTTTGTTGTAGTTTTCTTTGTTGTTTCTTTTTTAGCTGTCTCCTTTTTTACAGTTTCTTTTTTTGATGTTTCTTCTTTCTTTGTTGCCATCAATTTCCCTCCTTAAAAATATAAATTTTAGTCGGAAGTTATAAACGCACCCTGGTGTATCTTATATATTCAAGATAAAATCCCAAGTTCGCATGATAATCTTGGGATAAGTGCTTTATTTAAACTTACCGCCTTGGTCTTAGCCATGACATACTCCATAGAAGTTCCCTCCATCGCTTATATGCGTAAGCGTGTAGCCACATTCTACTTCAACGCATCTCTTTACATGCTTTTTTATTATATATCAAAAGGTATGTAAAGTCAATACTTTTTTCAAGTTTTATTTTTTTAGTTTATTTCATAAAAAATTTTAATATTTTTGTAATATATTGTCGAAATCTTATTTTTCCGTAGTTCTTTATTATTTGCTTGCAATTTCTTTACTATTCCATACCTGTACCACCTTTTTATTTTGTATTTATTATTTTTTGCAAACTCAAAAAATCTGTACAATGTTAGTTTTTTACCAATTTTGTAGAACTTGTTCTACAAAATTGGTGTTTTGCTACGTAAAACTACTTCCACCATCTGTTCTTTAATGGCTCATCTTATCTACTTCTTTATTATTAGTTGCTATTCGGACTCAGTTCTACACATATAAAATGCACCTCAAACCAATATAGTCTTTAGAATGGCTAGTAGAAGTGTAAGTACGATAACCCGCTGGATTGTTAAGATCATTATTGTTGTAATCTCCACCACGTAGGACGCAAGGATAGCTAGAATAGGTATAGGTCTCTGTTGTCCATTCCTTTAAATTTCCTCCCATATCATAGATATTTTTTTCGGAATGATACCCTGTATTTTTTAAGCCTCCTGAATAATTTTCTCCTTCACTATTCACTGCATATGTTCCACCAATAAATTGTAATGCTGTATCCCATGCATAACTACTACATAATTTACTTTTTCCTGTATACATTCTTTCTGCTATAGTAACTGCTTCATCTCTTGTTACATAATTATACACTGGTAAATTTTCTTTTACTCTTGCAGTTACTGTTATATTTCCTTTACTACTTTCACTTCTTGCACTGTCTGTTACTACCTCATATCTTCCTATATAATACCCTCCATATTTTTTTATACTTTGTCTTTCTTCTTCTGGTAATGCTTCATGATAATAATATGATGTATCATCTTCTCTTACTATCTTATAACTTCCATCTGCATCTTTTTCTTTTTCTCCATTTGTTCCTAATCTAAATGATTGCCTATAATTCCATGTTGGGTTTTCTCTTGTAAATGCATATCTATCATATTTTAATGTATTATTTACTCCATCTATCGTGCATGGTATCCATACAAATTGATTTCCTACTGTATCTTCATTATTTGCGTTTACATCTTCTATTACTATTCCTTCATTTACTGTTTGATCTGGATTTACTACTTTAAACCCTGCTGGAACTACTATTCTATTTCCATTTTTATCTGTTGTTTCTGTATTTGTTTTCTCTTCTCCTGTTATTTTATCTATTGGTGTTTTATTTCCTCCTCCATTTCCGTTTAATCCTAAATTATTTAATGTTTCATCATATATATTTTTAACGTTTTTAATTTCTACTGCCTCATTTGCTTCTGCTTCTCTCCATGTATTTGCTGCATTTTTTGCTCTACTAAATAGCCCATTATTTCCTATGCTTAAATTTATTGCTATTCCTGCTAATATTAATAGTACTATTATTGTTACTACTAATGCTATTAATGTTATTCCATCTAGCAATCTATAATCGCCATTACGATTATTTCTTAATAATTTTATCATTTTATTTATATTCCTTTCTTTTTTATTTTCAATTTATTGCTTGTGGACCACTATCAGTCGCCCATACAACCTTTTTTGAGAAAAAGAACCCGTCCACATTGGTCACACTCAAAAAACTATGTCTTTTAGATTCTTCTAATAAGACATAGTTTGCTATGTTTACGTAATTTTATTTTATTAGACCTTACGATATATATATATATATATATACAGTATCAAGCATCTTAGCGTTTTTCATTTGTTCTTTCCTTTTTTATATTTCATTAATTGTATCATATATTTTTTCTTTTTTCTATGTTATTTATTTTTTGTAATTATTTTTTAATTTTGTTTTCTTCTTTCTTTTTTGTATATTTACTTATATTATTCAATTTGACCATTATGTAAATCTATAGTATAATTAATGTATATGAAGCACATTGAAAATTGATTTTAGAAACCATTTTGGAGGGCTCTATGATTTACTTATTTTTATTATATCTACTTGGATTTTTACCTGCAATTTTGCAGTTAATAATTCTTATTGCTTTAGGAGTGTTCTCTACACTTGGATTAAAGCATTTAAAGAGCGAGGATTTAGATTGTGTGCGGCCACTTATAGCTATACTACTGATTCAATTTATATGCAAATTTATTTTCTTTTGTACTGGTTACTACACTACAACTGGAGCATATTGGATAACTCTTATCTTAGTTATCTTTATGATTATAAAATTTGCTCATAAATTTGGTACATTCGCAATATCTTGTATAGTCATAGCTTTAATGATATTTGGCATACGAAAACTTTTATTACCCTCAATTAGCTCTAATTTGTTACCTTTTAACTTGGGTGTTCCTGCTTTTATTCCTGTTGATGTAATTGCTCCAGTAATAATTTTCATTATTTCCTTATTTATTGTTAGAAAGCAATTAGGAATAACTAAATGGAGATTCTGGGTTTGCATGATCATCGGAATAGCTTTTAGCTTATTCTTTGATGTGTATTTAGCTTTAGAAGTTACATTTCTTATTGCAAGCTTTATACTATTCTTAGAGAAGGAGGACTTCACTGGTATTTTGCATTTTTTCAAGTTTTTAATAATTGGCCTATTTTTCGCCTATATAATAGAACTTATATTTGCACATATACTAATATCTATTATAGCGTTACTCGTTTTTCGCTTCATGTACAATCTATTCTAAAATCATTTTCAGGAGGGCAACTAATGCCCTCCCTTTTTTATTAATTAATAATGAATAGTGAATAATAAAAAATGAATAATTATTCATCATTCATTATTCATTTTTTATTCTTCTACTTTTTCCATAATTGCATCTTTATCTATCTTAAAGTATTTTATTAATTCTTCTGCTTTACCAGATTTACCAAATACATCTTCTATTCCCATTCTAATTACTTTTGTTGGGTAATTTTCTGATAGTACTTCACAAACTGCACTTCCTAATCCACCTATAATATTATGATCTTCTACTGTTATTATTTTTTTAGTTTCTTTAGCACATTTTATTATTAATTCTTTATCTATAGGTTTTATTGTGAAAATATCTAGTACTCTTATATTTATGTTTCTTTTTTCTAATTCTTCTTTAGCTTTTAGTGCTTCTGCTACAGTTACTCCAGTTGCAATTACTGTTCCATCTGTTCCATCTCCTATTTGTATACCTTTTCCTAATTCAAATTGGGTATTTTCATCATATATCGTTGGAACTTTATGTCTAGCTAATCTAAGATATGTTGGTCCTTTATATTTTGATATTTCTTTTACTGCCCATTTTGTTTGTATTTCGTCTGATGTAGAAAGTACTAGCATATTAGGCATCCCTCTCATTAAGTTTATATCTTCTATCATTTGATGTGTTGCACCGTCTTCTCCTACAGTTATTCCTGCGTGTGTTGCACATATTTTTACATTTAGTTTTGGATAGCATATGCTATTCCTTATTTGATCATATGCTCTACCTGCTGCAAATACAGCAAATGTACTAGCAAATGGTATTTTCCCACATGTGGCAAGCCCTGCTGCTGTAGCTAGCATATCTTGTTCTGCAATTCCCATATCAAAAAATCTTTCTGGAAATTTTTCTTTAAATTTGTTTGTATTAGTTGCTCCTGCTAAGTCTGCATCTAACACTACTATATTTTCATTTATTTCCCCTATTTCTACTAATGCTTCTCCATAGCTTTGCCTTGTAGCTATTTTACTTTCTAAATTCATAATATCCTCCACATTTTAAATTAATTCTTCTATTGCCAACTTATATTCCTCTTCATTTGGTGCTTTTCCATGCCATCCTGCTTTATTTTCCATATATGATATGCCTTTTCCTTTTACTGTTTTTGCAATTATTGCTGTTGGCATTCCTTTTGTTTGTTTTGCTATTTCAAATGCATTTATTATTTCATCAAAATTATGACCATCTATTACTAATGTTTTAAATCCAAAACTTTCAAATTTTTTGTCTATTGGATATGGACTCATTACTTCTGATATTTCTCCATCTATTTGTAAATTATTATTGTCTACTATAACACATAAATTATCTAATTTATAATGGCTTGAGCTCATTGCCGCTTCCCATATTTGTCCTTCTTCTATTTCTCCATCTCCTAATATTGCATAAACTCTATAGTCTTTTTTATCTAATTTTCCTGCTATTGCCATACCATTTGCTACAGATAAGCCTTGTCCTAATGACCCTGCTGACATATCCACACCTTTTACTTTATTCATATCAGGATGACCTTGAAGGTTACTATCTATATTTCTAAATGATAATAATTCTTCTCTAGAAAAATAACCTTTTTCTGCAAGTACTGCATATAATGCTGCTGATGCATGTCCTTTAGATAATACTAATCTATCTCTATTTTCATTACAAGGATTAGTAGGATCTATATTCATTATATTAAAATATAATGCTGTTAATATATCTGCTACAGATAATGCTCCTCCAGGATGTCCTGATTTTCCATTATATACTTCTTCTATTATATCTTTTCTTATTTGTTTAGCTATCATTTCAAATTCGTTATTATCTGTTATTTTCATTTTAATATTCCTTTCAAGTTCTTCTTTATAAATTTACAAATTTCATCTGTAAGAACATTTTCTTTACCTGTATAACTGTGGTCTGCTCCTTTTATATATGATATATCTTTATATGGATTTTTAATTTTATCATTCATAATTTTAACTAATTCTTCAACATCTTGAAATATTAGTTCATTTACATTTCCCCACCTCATAAATAATGGTATATTTATATTATTAAGTTCTTTGAATGAATATCTTTTATCTCCAAATCTAGCAAAATCTATTTTTTTATTATCTTGAACATATGCTAATATTGTATTTGGTTTTATTGGGGGAAAACTATTGTCTATTATTAATAGATTATTTCCTTTACCTCTTTTGCTAAGTAGCATTAAATATGTTATTAGTCTTTTATAATTTTTGCCTACCATGTTTTTTATTGCTGTAGGTATATCTACCATTGAAAGTAAAATTACAGAAATAATTGAATCTAATATTTCTTTTTCATTATTTAGTATAAATTCATTATAAGTATATACTACTTTTGTGCACCCCATACTATGACCTTCTAATATTATTTTTTTATATCCTCTTGCTTGCATTTCTAATATTGCTGATTTTATATCATAATATGAATCATAAATATTTTCTGCACTTGAACCATAATAGTTTATTTCATTATTTACTATTTTATCATAAGTATTAATTATGTCATGACCTCTATTATTAAATGAGAAATATGCTATGTTCATATCTGTAAAACCCTTTGATAGCATATCTTCTCTATATTTCAAGCAATTACTTGTTATACCATGTACATCAATAACTACTGTATCTGTTTTTGTTCCTTTTTCTGGCGTATGCAATAAACCTGCTAAGTTTAAATTATCTATTGATTTAAAGAATACCTTTTCTATTCTCAATTATTTCACTTCCTTTTATTAGATATTCTTGCCTTATTTTAGAAAAATATATACTTATTTTTCAATTTTTCCTCCCCCGACTACTACATCTCCAATGTAAAATACAACCGATTGCCCTGGGGTTATGGATTTTTGCATTTCTTCAAATTCTACCTTTATTTTATCTTCTTCTACTTGGTATATTGTTGCTTTCATTTCTTTACTAGAATATCTTATTTTTGCATTTACTTTTAAAGATTCTTTTAATTGATCAAATAATAGTAAATTAACATCTGTTGCATATAAGCTTTTTTTATAAAGTTCTCGTTCTTCTCCTACTATAAGCTCATTTGTATTTGCATCAAATCCTAATACAAATAATGGTACTTTATTAGATATTCCTAATCCTTTTCTTTGCCCTATTGTATATTTATATAGCCCACTATGTTTTCCTAAAATATCTCCTCTTAAGTTTACTATATTTCCTTCTTTTTCTTTTATATCTGAGTTGTTTTCTAAGAATGCTTTATAGTTACCATCTGGTATGAAACATATATCTTCACTATCCTTTTTATGAGCAACTTTTAGGTTATGTTTTTTTGCTATACTTCTAATTTCTTCCTTACTTTCAAATTGTCCTAATGGAAATATTACTTTGTCTAATAAGCTTTTTGGCATATTATATAAAACATAACTTTGATCTTTTTTTGTGCTATTTGCTTTTTTTAATACTTTTTGGTTATATGTATTGTCATACTCTATTTTTGCATAATGCCCTGTTGCTATGTAATCGCACCCTAATTCTTTAGCTTTTTTATACATTAATCCGAATTTTAAATATTTATTACATTGTATGCATGGATTTGGTGTTCTGCAACTCTTATATTCATTTATAAAGTCTTGTATAACATATTTGTCAAAATCATCTTTTCCTTCATATATAAAATGTGGTATTCCTATTTGATTGCATATTTCTTTTACATCAATATATGAACAACAGCTTGCACATGGAAATAAATTTAAGGTTACTCCTATTACGTCATAACCTTGCTCTTTTAATATAATAGCTGAAGTAGAGCTATCTACTCCTCCACTCATTCCTAACAAAACCTTTTTGTTCATAAATTTTCCTTTATTTCTAAATAATTTTATATATAATTTGACAATTTGCTACGTCTCTATTGGCACCTATTGGCAAATTTGTTCAGTTCCTATTATACAGTATGTACTAAATTTATTCAAGCATTACTTAATTGATATATTACATATTATAATGCAGTACCTCGTTTTGGAATAAAATATTTACTCATGTCAATTTTTTCGTGTTCTAATAATGCTACTTTATTTTTTATTCCTCCGCCATAACCAGTTAAACTTCCATTTGTTCCAACTACTCTATGACAAGGAATTATTATACAAATAGGATTCCATCCAACTGCTCCACCAACTGCTTGTGAGGACATTCTTTTTATGCCTCTCTTTTTAGTAATTATTTTTGATATATCATTATATGTTACGACACTTCCATATGGGATAGAGTTCATTATATCAATTACTTCTTGCCTAAAAGTAGTTAAATTTTTAATTTTATATTTTGGTGTAAAGTCAGGTAACTTACCACTAAAATATAAATTTAGCCATTTACTCGTTTCTCTAAATATTTCTAGCTCTTTTTCTTCACATTCTATAATATGTTTATTAGAGTCTCTTGAATTCTCAAACCATAAACCTGTTAAATATTCTCCATCACTATTCATTATAATATTTGAAAATTCTTTTGGAGTTTTATAAGTATATTTATAAGTCTCTTTCATCTTTAATTTACCTTTCTTGTTATAAAGATTGCCTACAATTTACTATAATTTATTATGATTATATTATAAATGACAGATAATTTCAACTTT